>Ga0310121_10003978_pt1 | contig 13264 bp, 9 predicted proteins | sample CB27_Tmax_986_MG_FD_203504 | JGI IMG/M metagenome (GOLD analysis project Ga0310121, IMG submission 203504) | Marine microbial communities from Western Arctic Ocean, Canada - CB27_Tmax_986 | ecosystem: Environmental > Aquatic > Marine > Oceanic | place: Canada: Western Arctic Ocean | collected... | reverse complement strand
GATTTTGAGCGCGACTCACGGGCGATGGCAGAGGATCCGGAATTCCAAAGATGGTGGAAGGAAACCGATCCCTGCCAGATTCAACTGCCCAGCCGAAAGCCGGGAGCCAATTGGAGCGACATAGAAACGGTCTTCCTGATGGAATAGTAGAATCTTCTTGACCCCGCGGGCGGCTGAGACTCATCTATGAAGGCGGTTGGGGGCTGTGAGAAGAACTCTTTGTTACTCTCCCTCTAATTCCTGGATATAGATGTTCCTGAACCGGATCGGCGGACCGTGATGCTCAAGCACAATCGGGCCTCTGGACCGCTTGAATGTGGCCGCATAACGGTCAATCACCAGTTGGCCGTTGAGACGCACGGTCACGAGATCGTTCTCGAGTCGGATCTCAAAGCGGTTCCACTCGCCCACCGGATGATCCACCGTTCGCAGCGGTTTCCGCTCATCCGCCGTGTAGGTGACAATGCCACCCGAACCCAAGGGGGAAGAATAAAGTGCTGACGTTCTGTCCCAGATCTCGACTTGTACTTCCTCAAACTCGTGGTAATCCTCGTAGTCGGGCCGCAGCACCACTCCACTGTTGCCGTCTTTTTCGATCTTCCAGTCGATCAGCAGAATGAAATCATCGTATTCTTTTTCGGTGCGCAGATTCTGACTTGATATGGTGTTGGGCGCAGGCTGCCAGCCCTTACCGTCATAGATGAGCAGACCGTTTTCCGCCCGCCAGTTCCCGCTCCCGTCATACGTCCAACCGGTCAGATCCTGGCCGTTGAAGAGTGGGCTGAAGCCTTCGGGGGGCCAATCGTTGGAGCTAGATCTACAGCCCACCGTCCCGATCACAAGCGCAGTGATCAGACAAAGGAACCTCAGCTTTCCCATAAGGTTTTCGTCCTCTTGCTGGGACAGGCTCCTAGTCCAATTCCCGGATATAGACATTCCTGAACCAAAGGGGCCAGCCGTGGTGCTGCAACACGATCGGGCCCCGAGAGCGGTTGAAGTCGGCGGCAAATCGGTTCAGAACCAGCTGATCGTTGAGATGGACAGTCACCAGGTCGTTTTCGACCCGAATCCGGAAGGTGTTCCACTCGCCCAGCGGATTGTCGACCGTTTGCAGCGGTGCCTGTTCCTTGACGTTGTAGAAAACGATGCCACCGGACCCCAGCGTAGACGAATAGACCTCCGCCGTCCGGTCCCAGATCTCGACCTGAATCTCTTTGAAGTCTGAGAAGTTCTCGATGTCGGGCCGCAAGAAGATCCCGCTGTTGCCGTCTTTCTGGATCTTCCAATCGATCAGAAGGACGAAGTCCCCGAACTCCTTTTCGGTCCGGAGGTTGCGCTTGTTGTTGGTGTCCGGATAGGGTTTCCATCCCCCGCCGTCGTAAGTCAACAGACCCTCCTCCACTCCCCAGTGACCGCTGTCGTCATAGGTCCACCCAGTCAGATCCCTTCCGTTGAATAGGGAGACGAACCCCTCCGGCGGCGCAAGGACCGTTGAGCCATCTCGCCAGATCGATGACCGGTCCCATTCACAAATAAAAGCCCCTCTTGTGCTCGAGTTGGCATCGGTCCAGTTCCAATCCGCAATCTTCAGTAGCGCTACGTGATGTTCTCCGGTGCCCACATTATTTGGTTCCCCATGAGGCCAACTCGTGTAGACCATTCTTCGGCCGTCGCTAAATCGCCAAACTCCTTCTTTTGCTTCGTCGGAGCCGTCAATCCAGCACCCTTCACTTCGACTACCCTGTTTGGCCAATTGCTTAACAAACTGATTCTCATCGGGAGTTTCGATTCGAACTAGGTGCCCACCTAAGTTTTCGCATGCCTGCATTGCCATGTGCCATGTAACCGTTCTGTTAAATAAGAAATAGTGGTGCCCTCCAAACTCGACCGCCTGGGCGGGGATTTTCACGTCTGCCTTCGTCACGCCCTTTCCCAGACGCCGATTGTGCGCGCGCGCCCGTTTTTCGTCGATGTCCCATTCGCAGACAAACCCGATTCGCATGCCAGCGCCGAAATCACCCCATTTACGGCCTCGCTCGGGCCAACCGATGAGAACATGGTGTTCTATTCTTGCCCCGTTGTTTGGCTCGCCGCGGGCCCACTCTGCGAATAACATGGGTCGTCCATCGGTGAACTGCCAATGACCTTCGTCTTGTTCATCGGAGCCGTCGATCCAATAGTCACGCACTTTCCCATTTGCGAGCAACTGTTTGACGAATGAATTCTCCGACGCATCTTCAATACGGACTAAATGTCCTCCCATCTGTTCACACTGTTCCTTGGCCTGACGCCAGGTAGCCGGTCCCTCAGACACAAAGTAGAGATGACCGTTGTGCAATACGGCGTTGGGGGGGATGTGCAGCAATTGCGATTGCAGCTTAAGGCCTTCTTTTCGTTCCCTTCTCAATCTCGCGATTTCAGCTTTCGACTCCGCGATTTGGTCTTCCAAATCTGAGACATCGAATTCGGGTGGCACGATGACGAATGTCTCGAGATCGAGATATTTCCTCGCGTCGCGAATCGCAATCGCCTCGTCAAGTTTGTCGGCTTTCATCGCTTCCTTCCGTGCCTGCTCCAGACTATCCACGAGTTCCGCGCCGTACTTTTTTATTTCCTTTTGAAAATCTCGCTGCGTATTCTGCTGATATTTGGAGAAATTCCGTTTGGACTCTTCAATGTCTTTTCGGTATTTTGTGATTGCTTTCTGGGCTAACGGTGACTTGAGCGCGTCCAGAAGTTCTTGGATTTCCTGGTCGTTCGCGACTTTGTGTTCTTCTGTTTGACCAACCTTAGCGGTCACCAAGACGACCAGCGATAGGCAAACCATCAGACGACTTAGCCAAGACATGTCGTTTTCTCCTTGTTATCAGCGTGACGTAGCGGGACGTAAGACGTGAAGGGACATTGTTCGTAGCAAACAGGTTGCCCCCACGTATTTAGATTCGTTCGGCGGGAGTTATTGATAATTGATAGGAATTTTAATTCTCCTGGTGGGGCGTCGCAAGCATGTAGTCGCCGTTTCCGGACTATTTCGAGTCCGCGGCGAGGCGTTTTCGTCGAGTTTGCGGACTTTCCGTCCGGGTTTTTGCGACGGTAACACCCTATGACTGCCAATAACTCCCAATTGGTTGCGCCAGCGTGCTGCGGGTGCGTCGCTCTGTAGCCAATAGGGCGGAAATGGGTCGCCCGCTTCACTCGGATTTGGCGGTGTTGCACCGTAGTTTAGACTTACTGCCTCGCTTTTTCCCCGCCCAAGGATATCCTGCATGTCGCGATAGTGATTCTCCAGCGTTTTCTTGATCTTCAGCAGTTGCTGGTAAACCCGTTTGTTCCACTTGGGCATTTCGGCAACATCTTGTGGTGTGCGAATGCCAGCCACAACGTCTTCTCCCTGGGCATTCACCAGGAACTCGCCGTAGAATGTATTTTCACCGGTGGACGGATCGCGCGTAAAAGCGACTCCCGTGCCGGAGTCATCGCCCATGTTGCCATAGACCATGCTCTGAACGTTGACGGCGGTTCCCAACAAGCCGCGAATGTTTTCGACTTCGCGATATCGCACGGCGCGGGGAGTGTTCCAACTGCCAAAGACAGCCTCGATCGCCAGTTCGAGCTGGGTGTACGGATCCTGAGGGAACGCTTTTCCAACATGCCGCTGGTAGACCTTTTTGTACGCGTCGCACAGCGCAACCATCCCCTCGGCGGGAACATCGGTGTCCTGTTTAACACGGTACTTCCGCTTAATCTTGTCGAATGCCTCCTCAAAATGTTCGTGGCCGACGCCCAAGACCACACCACCAAACATGTTGATCAAACGGCGATAGGCGTCGTAAGCAAACCGTTCGTTTTGGGTCGCACTGATTGATAGGAATTTTAATTATTGATAGGATACAGACTTTATTGGCGGAAATAAGAAACGATTCGTGACGAAATCGGTTGCTGATCATTGTTGTCCCGCTGATCGCACGAGTAATCGTGCATATCCCAGGGTAAGTGCTCTTGATTGCACCTGGCCATCGCATTGAAACCATGAATGAAACCGCTGGAAAATCTGACTCCTTCACCTTGGCCGCGTGCGCCGAAACGCTTTTTCAAGGCCTCCCTGTCGTCGAACGGGTCAAACATATTGACGCACTTGGTTTCCAGGTCGAGATCTGGGACTGGACCCGGCACGACATCACGTCGCTTGCCGCCACCGGCGCGACATTTTCATCGATGACCGGCTATATTACCGGCACGCTCGCCGACGACGACGGGGCCGACGAATTGCTGCGTACGGCGGCACAGTCCATTCCCATTGCCAAGGAACTGGGCATTCCCCTGCTGAACCTGCATGGGACCGGACTCGACGACCGCGGGCTGCCGGTCAAGCCCTGCGAAGTCGTCACGGGCGCCATGTGGCTCAAGGCACTTCACACGCTCGAGCGAATTGCCGACCTTGGCGAGAAAGAGAACATAACGTTCACGCTCGAAAACTTGAATGTCGCAGTGGATCATCCCGGCACGCCGTTCTGCCGTGCCGAAGACGTCTTCGCGCTGGTGTCATCAATTAACCGCCCCGGACTCAGGCTGCTGATCGACCTCTACCACGCACAAATCGGCGAGGGCAACTTGATTGAACTCTGCAGGAAGTGCATGCCCTGGATTGGCGAATTCCATATCGCCGACGTGCCGGGTCGCCACGAGCCCGGCACCGGCGAGATCAACTACAACGGTATTGCCCTCGCGCTGGACGAAATGGGGTACCGCGGCACGATCGGGTTGGAGTGCCTGCCCAGCGGTGATGACGAGCTCGCACTCCAGCGCTTCCGCGATGCCTTTACTGTGCCGTCCTGAAACAGATCTCCACTTGTTCAGTTTAAGTCGCTACGGAATGCAGCGAAACAGAACAGTGAAATGAATGACGAATGCCCAAGCTCGAAAGAATGACGAAGCCTGAAGCCCGAAAGTAATGATGTCGTACAGATTCTGCAGGCAAACATCTATCCGTCTTGGCATGGCACGCTCGGCAGCGAGTGGAATGCACTTCGTCATTCGGATTTCGGGCTTCATTCGGCATTGGGTATTTCGTCATTCGGCATTTCTGAACGGATTTGCCGGACAGCAATAATAGCTACTCAAGGCTCAGCCGAGCCTTGTATCTGTTGAAGCTCTGCCTGGGCCCTGGCGAGGTTTCTTTGGGCAGCTGCAAAGTCGGGCTTCAGCTTAATGGCTTGCTCGAAATGCGTTATCGCCGCATTCAGCTCTCCCTGGCGCGCATAGGCGGTGCCGAGATTATTATGGGCCTCCGCATACGCGGGTCGTAATCGCAATGCTTCGTTATAGTGACGGATTGCTTCCTCCATCTGGCCGGATTCTGCCAATGTTGCCGCGAGGTTGTTGTGTAGCGCGGCGTCATTGGGGTGTGCTTCGAGGGCCTTCCGGTAATCGTCGATCGTGCGCGTTCGATTATCTGCAGCGGCCAATGCGATCTGAAGATTGTTCTGCGCGCTGACATAATCGGGTCTGATCCGAAGCGCCTCACGGTAATGGTGAATAGCTTCGTCCACCCGGTCGGCCTTAAAGAGGGCCGCACCGAGGTTGTTGTGCGTCGTAGCACTCTTGGGATTCAATCGGAGTGCTTCGTAGTAATGCAGGACCGCGTCCGTGAACAGCCCGGCCTCAGCCAGGGCCGCCCCGAGATTGCTGTGCGCTCCCGAGTCCTTCGGACCGAGTCGAAGGGCCGCCGCATAATGTTCGGCCGCCTCCGCCGGTCGTCCTGCTGTGAAAAACGCGCCCCCGAGATGATTACGCAACAGCCAATTGTCTTTCGTGACTGCCACCGCATGCTCAAAGAGCACCAGGCTATTGCGCCAGGTCGGAAGATGTCGCCATGTCATGAGCGCAGATGCTGCGACGGCGATGACTGCAACTGTGGCCAATAACGGTTTCGCGTGACGTCGACTGCCCAGCAACTCAACCGCACCCCACGCCATCGCGATCCAGATGCCCACCAGCGGAATATAGCTGTATCGATCCGACCATGCCGCGCCGCCCACCTGCACCACCCCGATCATCGGCACCAGCGTTCCCAGATACCAACACCACCCTACCCCAACCGCTGGACATCGACCGAGAAGCGAGATGCACCGTCATTAGTACGGCGACCAGCGAGCACCATCGGCATCGACGGTTCGCTCCAGCCGTACCACCGCGGACAGTCGACCTCGACGCGGTAAACACCAGCCCCGGAAGCAGGTACGCTGACGCCGAATGCATCAATCGGATTGAAATGTTTGAATGAGCCTTCCTTTTCGACAAGTGTTTGTCCGGCCGGGCCAGCGACCTTGTATTTGACGGGAATTCGCACGTCCGGCGGGTGTAGATATCCGCTGGTTTGAAAATCAAAGGGGCGGTTTTCGGGGTTGTACAGGTAAACGGTGTGCGGGCCGCGCATGCCGGTATCGGTGTCGCCGAGGATGGGCGCCGGCGGGCAGATCGTTTCACTGGTGCGTTGGATGGGGCCGATCATGTGGTCGTAGACGCTGACCTGCGGCGGCCGGCCAGTCTGCGGATTGAACCATTGTCTGGGCGTCGGCGCGAAGTAGGGGGGTATGCCGTCGAGCCTGATGGGCATGTCGCTAGCCCAGTGGCCGTCGCCACCGCAGGCCCAGATGGACCAGAAGCGACCGGTGCTGCCCGGATCGGTCTCGATGTGGAGCACTTGCGGCTGCGGCTCGTCGGATATGAAGTCCCATTTGGGTGTGAGGTTGTGTCGTTGTCGCAGAGAACTGCCCGTGGCGCGCGGCCGGTTGGCAAAAGATGCCGCGACGCGCTGGCCACGCGGCGACATCACCATCAAACCCGAATCTTGCCGATGGGCCGAGCCATGGCGAACGACAACCTGGAAGTCGTTGACGCCTTGCGGCACGAAAAAGTACCACCGGCGAGGTAATGCCGCGGTGTGCAATCGGAAGGCAGATACGGTGTCGCCAGCAGACCCGCGATCGCACCCGGCGACCATTTGATCGAGCGAGCACTCGAACCACAACAGGCTGTAGGCGCCATCTTTGACTTGGACCGTATAGACACCGCGCGTGTCGGCGGGCACGTCAATTGCGGTGTGGTCCTCGTTGTGATCGATCAGGCCTTGCGCGGCGCCGCCGCCGTCCGGCCGCTTGACGATGATGCGGGCCGGCTCCTCCCAGTACGTCGGCCACATGAATCGGCGGACGGTGACCGCAAATGCGCAGCCGAGCGGATTGTTGATGAAGATGCCGGGATCGGCGCGCAGGTAATGGCCCGCATCGCCGATCCACGAGTTGACGCGGCATTGGTCCAGCGGTTCGTTCATTTATGTCCGGCGGCCCCGGACCTTCCAGGTATTTCTTGCGGACAGCTTCGGTCAGGTCCACATCGCTGATGTTGGCCAGCGTGCACAGCCAGGCGAACACGTCGGCGAACTCGTCGGCTAGGTCGTTCGCATCACCTGGTTTGTCGCGACTATCCGCGGCGGCTTGCAGCGCCGTGGCCAGTTCGCCCACTTCTTCGATCAGCCACATGAACGTCGCCGGGGCGCCGCGCGCGTTGTCCGCTTCGTAATACCGGTCGCGGATGTGAGCTTGAAAATCGGCGATCGTCAATGGTGCTGCGTCGTTCATGGTGGGCGCATCATAGTGCCTACAATGGCGCCCGGCGAAAGGCTTTTTGGCTCGCTTGGCATCGATCGACCAGCGCGCTGCCAGAGGCAGAAACATCCCCCAGAACAGCAGCATCTTGAGCATGATGTCGCCGCCGTCGGTCAGGTAGCCTTGGCGATGTTGCAGCGACACGAGCAGAATCCGTGACGCGAAGGTCGCGACCCGCGTCCAAAAACCGATCATCAGCATGGCGGCGAAGATCGCGGTGACGACGAAGAGAGCGGCTTGAAACCAGTAATCGCCGCTGATCAGATGCAGCGATGAAAAACGCAGTATGCCGGGGAAATACTGCCGCGGCAGTACGACAAGGTCCGTGTAGTTGGCTTGGATAAAGCGCGATCGCGTCGCCAGATCGATCAGCAGCAGCAGCGCGCCTATAGCGATTCTGACGACTGCCAGCGAGCGCACATCGAGGCCGAGCAGCTCGTGGAGCTTGGTCTTCGCGTTGAACTTAAATCGGCCAGGCGAATCGGGCATAGAGCAGCGCCGTCGAAGGTCGCCTGATGATACCCGTGTCGCCACGTCGGCGCGCTAATCTCCCCGCAGAATGAAGACGCGACCTGTGCGAATGGTGTCGAGCTTCAGCACGGCTTTATCGCCAGAGACTTTGATCGGTACCGAACGTTCACCATCCGGCATCACTTCAAAACATTTGACGCTTCGCAAGTAGCCGGGCAGTTGCACCGACACCTTCACGTTGCGCGCCGGCTCGATGTGTTTCGGTTCTTCTTGGCTGGCAGGAATATGGTTGGCAGCAGCGATCACGATCGCGTCCGGCCCGCAGATCAGCGCGCTGGTCCACACGCGCTCCTTCATCCATGGCTTGTCCAGCTTGTAAGGCCCATCGAGGTGAAACCACGAGCCTGTGACGGTGGTGCCGCTATCGTTGGTCACGATGGCAGCCGGCACGCCCAGCATCAGTTCATCTTCGATGTGCTCGAGCATCGCATTGAAGTCGGCGACCTCCTGCTGAAGCGCCGGATAGCGTTCCCATCCGTTGTGAGCGACCCAACTGGTGATGCCCTTCATACCGCAGCCCAGCGCCTGCACGCCCATCTGGCGATATTCCTGGGGTGAGGGGAACCGGCCGCCGTATGCTTCGACGCAAGCGTACATGATGTTGGGCCGGCTGGCTTTCCACAGCAGCGTGTATTGCTCGCGGATGGTCGCCAAGTCCGCACCGTAATAGTTGCAGGGATACGGATCAGTACAAGCGATGTCTGTAAACTGCCCGTAGACCGCCCAGTTCAGCGGCCGCGTCGTGCCGTTGGTGATGTGATACGAAGCCGCGTGCGGGATCTCTCGTTCGAGCTTTTCGAATCGACCGGATTCTGTCATTTCGCGCGCTGTTCGCCCGAGGCCGATCGCCCAGACGCGCCCGGTGTACTGCGGGTGCTGCATGTTCGGCTTGCCGTAAAGTTCATGGCTGCCCGGCGCTAGGTCTTTAGCGTCGGGCTCGTCCGTAAAGTACTCATATCGTGAGCGATCGTGTCTGCCGTAATCGTCGTGGACCGACATCATGGTGTAGATGTTGAGTTGTCTAGCTTTTTCAGCAGTGTATGTACCCGGCTTATCGAAGACGGCATTCATGTGAAGATCGCGCACGACTTGCGGTGACTTGGGATACCAGTTCCAGCTCGTCCGCAAAAAGAAAAACGGCAATACGCGAAACTGCGCGGCGACGGCAGCGCCGCGATCCGTCTCGACGCCGGCGACGTGAAAATCACCGATCTGCAGCGGCTTGGAGAGTTTGGCGACGGCCAGTGCGACATCACCGGGAAATTCCGCACCATAAAATTTCACGTTGGTCAGTGGCACGCCATCCAGCTTGACGGCCGTGAGGTTGCCGATCTCTCCGCCATTACGGCGGGCGTAAATGTAGAGCGTTTGTTGCGATCTGTCGGCGATCACGTATTCGACTTGTAATTTCGGGCCTTGAAAAGGAATCGTGGTTTCGGCCTGCAGGCCGTTTTGGCCGTGGATGGCGACGTGGACGGCGCTACCTTGAAGTCTTTTGCGAAAGCGAATGTAGATCTGGCCGCATTGGCCGGGATCGATTTTCTTCGGTCGCACGCGGTACCAGTTGACGCCGCGCGCGTCCCAATCGCTTTTAAGAAAGTCGACGTAGTGTGATTCGACGCGCCGGCCGTTGAGCAGCACCATCGGGCCGATCTCCACGGGGTGGTTGTCGTTATTCCGTACAACGATCCGCAGCGCGCCGAAGTCGGCGTAATCGACATAGAGTTGCTGCAGCGGCTTCCAGATCATGCCGAAGTTGGAAGGTTTGCGCACACCTTCAACCTGATGGGAGTTGGCAGGCGGCATCGCATCGGGCATGTAGTAGGCGCTGAGCACTTGCAGTGTGTCTGCGTGGGCCGAAGCACTTGGATCGAAATGACCGCATGCGGCGAGGGCGAACGTCACGATCACAAAAGGCAACAGCGAGCTTGGTTTCATGACTCTTCCTCGACAAGATGTTGGACTGATAGGAATTTAACGAATCGAGCCGTCACTACAGCCCCTTGCCTTCGATCTTCAAACCAAAAACCGACGCGACGCGCTCGTCCGAAGAGGCTTCGGCAGCCGGACTGGTGAGCATCACGTGAACATCGAACGCTCGCAGGTCTTCTTCGACGACCAACTCAGCCCAACCCTTCTTGTAATCATCGGGATAGTTTCTGCCGCGATGGCCCCTGCTGGGATGCGGCTCGTGATCATCGCTGGTCGTCTGCCATTGGATCTGCCCGTCCCGCCGTGACACACCCACCGTCACCAGGCCTTGCTTTTTCTTGTCCGTCCAATTGTTGACCATCACTTTCAGTTGCTTAAGCGCCTTGGGCGACGCGAATCGCTGCACAAGATGCACCTTGCTCGCCGTACCGGCTTGGCCGGCGACCCAAAAGCTCGCTTGCTTCGTGCGCGCGGGCCAGAAGCCTTTGATGGCGCGCGTTTCCAGATCGTCCGAGTATTGCTGCCATCCGCCGTAGCCTGCGCCGCTGACTTCCAGCGAGCCGAGTTCGCGCCAGCGCGCCATTGAAAAATCATCCTGGTAATAAACATCGCCATACACATCTTGTGCAAGCGTAGCCACCGCGTTCGGCGGCGCGTTATAGGTGCACTTGACTACGAGCCGATCAAGCCGATTCGCCGCTACGCCTTCCGCTCTCGCGTCGTTGCTCATCCTCACCTGAATGTAAAAGACATTGGTCGTGCGGCCTCGGCTGTCGTGCCGCAACGTCAGCGATTTCAGTCTATCCACACCGACCTGAATCTTGCGCGCCGGCCAACGCAGCGCCTGCAGATCGTCGGCATCGCCAACAGATAATCGCAATTCATTGACGGCCTTGGCCGCCTTGGGTGCTGCGCCCACCAGCTCGGCCTCGATCGATCGAATCGGAAAGTGCGTTTCGAACCGATAAGTTAGCGTCGCCTCGACCGGCCGATCAGCACGCGTCTTGGCCAGCAAAAATCCCGGCTCCTGCGGCTGACTGGTCAGTTGCATGTCGAGAAAACCGGTTAAATCCGCGTCGTCGATCCACCGGAACCCATCGAAGTCATCTCGGTATACGCTCGGCTCACCCGGCGGCCCCCCTGCGGCAATCGTTCGCCGCCGCGCCGAAAAGTTCGCCGACGGCAGTGGAAGATCGCCTTCCTTAAACGATTTCATTTCATTCCACTTTTGTCCGATCCAGTTGCGCGTCGCGACCATCGCCGGCGTTCGCGCGTTGGTCCACGGGTTGTATGAGCCGCTACCCGCTACGGCAAACAACGCCGTCGTCACGTTAAATTCCATGCACGCCTGAAACTGCCATTCGACGTTGTTGATCATTTCCCATGCTCTTTGAAAATCATGAAACTGTTTCCAGTGCGGGTCGGCAGCCCATGGCACGCAGATCACTGGCTTGCCCAGCGCGACAAACTTCATGAGAAACGGCCGAAAGTCCGGGTGCTCGACGAAGTAACAATCGAACGCCCACGCGTCCGCAGTAAGTTGCGGATCGGGCGCCAGCGGATCAAACCAGCCTTCCCGCCACTGCATCACTGCGATGCCATACTGGCTGCGCACGTGTCGCGCCATCGCATCGAACGTCGGGCGCAAAAAGTGTCGGTTCTCTTCGCCAAAGCAGATGATGGGAATCAATTCCGGATAGGTCGGCACGCCCGGCTCCGGCTTGAGCCACGCATCAAGCCGCTTGATATAAATGGCTGGATCCAGATTTTGATTCTTGTCGCGCGGCTGCAAACCGGTGTAGACAATATAAACATTATGGCGATCACGATCGGCGTCGTATTCATTTTTGAGCCTTTCCCACCACTGTTTCTTGTTCGCGAAGGTGTCGCCAACGCTCATCTTTCCCATTTGGTATTCAAACGGGCCGCCGCCATAAGTGCCGAGCCTGCGGTAGCCGGGATCGGCATACGGCCGAATCTCCACCTCCGATGCAGCCGCCGTGTGAGATAGAAATACCAGCAACGCCGCAACGAATACGGTAGGTGTGTGAACCTTCATGCGTGGGTTCTCCGTCATCTTCATGTCAATATCGTGGCAAGTTCTCTGTCTTGCGGCACTAAACGCCCGTCGCTCAAGTTGTTTTAAGCGTTCGTCGCTGCTTGTCAACTGGGAGCGTTTCCGATTTGTAGGAGTCAAACGGCGAGGTCATAGGAGGTCTCAAACGCTTTGTTTTCATGGGTTCGCCAATGGCGTGACTTGTAGTACGCGCGGAGCAGCAGTATGTCTTCGGCGTGGTCCTTCGTCCAAAAGATGCTCGCCCCTTTCATGCGCAGGTTCAGCACCCGACGTACTGTGCTTTCAACAATACCACTTCCAATCGGGAGATGATGCTGACGCGCGTCGCCGTAGTTGAGCCGTCCCGCCGAAGCATTGCGAAGCAGGTAATCTCGTTCGCGACGCCAATCTTTCCCACACTTGCTCCGACAAAACTCCTTCACTTTTTCCACGAATGATTCCACCTCTCCTTTTTTCAGACGATTCGTTTGACGTGTGATCCAGCCCCGTTTTTGCTTTTTGCTCCAATTCTTCTTTAAACTCGCCAGCGTATTCAAGTGTTCCACCACGTGGTAAAAATCTACCAATTCCAGACATTGGTCATCGCTTAGACCAAGCCGTTTGAACAACGCGCCGACCCGGTTCCAAATCCATTTTGCGCCGTCTGCAATGAACAACACTTTCGTCGCTTGATCGATCCCCAGTTCACGCAAATAGAATTCGATCAGTTGGAATACCGCGTCCGGCCCTTTCAGTGTCCCGTCTAGGACCGGAGCAAATTCGCGTTCAATCTTGCCCTCTTCATCCACAACATAGATCACCAATAGTTTCGGTTCCCGCCAATCAGTGCGATACCGGCGTCGACCCTTTTTGCTACGGCGGCCACGTTTGTCCTGACGGATGCGAACGCGCCGGCCATCGGTACTGATGACCACGCGGCGGCCTTTCAGACTACCCGAAATCCCCATTGCACCCGTCTGCTGACCCTGCCGAGCCCGCCGCGAAAAGTGGTACGCGATCGTGGCGATTTGTTTCACGGACAACTTGACACCCATTTCTTTCAAGTGCCCACGCGCGT
>Ga0310121_10003977_pt1 | contig 13266 bp, 3 predicted proteins | sample CB27_Tmax_986_MG_FD_203504 | JGI IMG/M metagenome (GOLD analysis project Ga0310121, IMG submission 203504) | Marine microbial communities from Western Arctic Ocean, Canada - CB27_Tmax_986 | ecosystem: Environmental > Aquatic > Marine > Oceanic | place: Canada: Western Arctic Ocean | collected... | reverse complement strand
TTGGGTGACGCTAAATACCCAATTGAACCAATCGTTCAGCACCAATGAGAAGAAGACGTATTCCTTCAGCAATGTAAACGCGTACAACAAGTACCGACTGAACATCACTGCTGTGGGCAATAGCGGAACCATTGTCCGTGTCTTTGAGCTGGAAATGATGTCGGCCACGACCGCATCCCAGTGTGTGGGTACTGCATACAGTTGCTCCGGAACCTGCCGAAGTTGCAGTGGCACCGCAGGGACCTTAGACGACGGCGAATGTTCGCTGGATTCAGGCTGCTTTATTGCCACCGGTTGCAATGCGGCCGAGCCCAGTTGCGGCGACGCCTCGTCATGCAAGACGGATGGTCAGGCCAAAGGAATCACACCCGACGAGGTCTGCCAACAGTGCACCTCATCGGTCGACAATCAGGACTGGTCCGCGGCGCCAAGCACCAAAGTCTGCACACCCGCCAGTTGTTCCGGGCTGACCTATCATGGCGCGTACACCTGTGGCAGTGGTGCGACGGCGAGCATTTGTGTCGCCTCCACCCCCGAGAGTTGTGACGACACGAACGTATGCACAGACGACAACTGCGCGGACGCCACCGGTTGTTTCCATACCAACAATTCCTATCAAAGCGTGTGCTACACCGGCAACGCAAACCAAATTGGTGTGGGCACATGCTCCGAAGGCATCAAGACGTGTCAGGGTGGTTCATATGGCACCTGTGAAGGCGAAGTTCTTCCCGTCGGTGAAACCTGTGCCGTTCAGGGTGAGGATGGGTTAGACAACGATTGCGATGGAATCATCGACAACATCACGGACCTCAAGACATGGTGCCGAGACGTCGACGGCGACAATCACGGTAATCCAATCGGTCCCTTCAAGTATCACTGTGAGCAGCCGATCGGATACGCCTTGGACTGCGATGACTGTGACGATCTTGACTCACTTCGCTACCCGGGCAAGACCGAAAGTTGTGACGAAATCGACAACAATTGCAACGACCAAATCGATGAAACCTTCACGACCAAAGGTGATTCCTGCGATGGAGACGACCTCGACGCGTGCAAAGAGCGGGTTTTGGTGTGCAACGAAGTCGGTGACGGTGTGTCTTGTGGTAAGGACCGAGGACCCTTTGCGGCGTTCACGTTCGACAAAGGGGTCTTGGGCAGCACGATTGTGAACGAAGCGGCTGATGACAGCAACGACAACAACAACGCAAAAATCAGCAAGATGTCCAAGCGTTTGGGTGTCCAGGGTGGTTTGGATCGGGCTCTATACACCCCGGGTTCTTCCAAAGAGACTTACATGTACATCCCGTCCAAAGGATTCTCCGGATCGGGCTGGAGCGTCGCGCTGTGGTTCTATCCGCTCAATACCGGCGGCAAGTACTACATTAGTATTGCGGGCAAGGGCACATACAACGCCCTGGCGGTGTCCGCATCGGGCCGGCTCTATTTGCGCGGCATCAAGAAAACCAACAGCACGCTGAAACTCACAAAGAATGCATGGAATTTCGTGGTGATTACCCATAGCAGCACCACTGGATATGCGACGGCGTACATCAACAACAAGCAAAAGTGGAAGGGCTACATGGGGCAGAAGTCCTTCAAGTGGACCTCCCACGTGTGGTTCGGACAGGAGCAGGACAAACTCAACGGCGGTTTCCAGTCGTCTCAGGCGGCCATCGGGAAGTTCGACAACATTGCGCTCTACAACTACGCCCTTACTTCGTCAGAACGTGCGAAGCTGTATGCCGACAAGGCCATCGACAAGGTGTATTTGAATCGCGAAATGTGCGATGGACTCGACAACAACTGCAACGGACAAAAAGACGAGCTCTACTCCAGCACGTTGGGATCCACCTGTTCGGCCGGCGATGGCACCTGCAAAAATAGCGGTACGTTCGTCTGTGCGCCGGATGCGTTGAGTACGGAGTGTTCCACCACAGGGAAAGGCGCCACGTTCGTCTGCAACGATTCGAACGATTGCACGCACGGCGACTTGTGCTCGGCGTTGGGTGACGTCACATCCGGTGGTACGCCCTTTGCGACCAACGACAATGGAGCCGGAGCGCTGAAGGCGTATGCGTTCGACGACAATGAATTGGGCACGTTCTGGGAGTACAGCGCCGCAGGACCGTGGCATATTGGCTATGACTTCTCACCAACCGGAGCTCGTGTGCAAGCCTACTCGCTGACCTCAGGAGAATTCGGCGAACACGACCGAATGCCCAAGGACTGGATCTTCCAAGGCTACACGGGAAGCGGCTGGAAAGACTTGGATACGCGAGCGGGTATATCCTTCGGTGCCGTCGAAACGAAGAGCTACTCGTTTACCAACGTGGTTGCCTACACAAAATATCGTCTCTTGGTCAGCACGGTAGGCAACGGTGGCAATACCATTCGCATCTTTGAGTTCAAGATGAACGGCGGTACGACCAAATCTGTCTGCCAATCCACCACCTACGCATGCTCAGGCACCTGTCGTGTTTGTGACGGTACAGGTACGTGCAAGATGACGACCGATACGTGCTACATCACCGGTGGAGCATGCGACTACAAGAATCCATCTGCCGATGACAACATCAAAGGTGGCATCACAGTAACGACGTGTGACGCGGGCACGTGTTTCGACAAAGCCGACGACAAAGCGGGCAATAAAGACACGCATGACGCCGGTGACGGCTCCTGCCATCACTGTGATCCCACGAAGAACATCAACGAATGGTCGTATCGAGGGGCTACGTGGATCTGCCGACCGAGTTTCTGCGATCCCACTACCCCACTTCGTTTCCACCCCAATGACATGTGTGGAACCGGCGCCAAGGATGGGGTGTGTGAAAACACCGCATACGAAAGCTGTATCGACTACTACAAACCGTTCAACTCGAGCTTGAGCACTTGTTCCAACAGCGTTTGTGCCGACGATAGCAGCTGCAACTGTCCCCGAGGTTGTACCAACGACAGTTGCTCCGACACGGCCGGGTGCGGACACACAAACAATACGTCCGTGTACGACTCGGACTGTTACACCGGACCGGGTGGAACCAAAAACGTGGGGATTTGTCACGGCGGCACGCAGTATTGCAAAGGCGGTTCGCCGGAATTGGTCAGTGGTCAAACCAAGGCCAAGTGCAACAATGAGGCACTGCCTTACCCTGAACTCTGCGACCTCAAAGACAACGACTGTGACCACTCCGTGGATGAAGGTACGTACACTACATTCTGGCGTGACGCCGATGGGGACGGCTATGGCGATCCCACCATCTCGAAACTCGCTTGCGGCGCACCCGGTGGCTATGTGGAGAACTTTACTGACTGTGTGGACAGCGGATATTCTAAATTCGTCTCCGACTATGCCGGCATCGGCGGCGGCGCGACTGGCGATTGGAGCACCGTGTCTCCCACGTCGTACTCCGATGGATACATCCACGGTATATTTGGTAATAATGTACCCAGTGTGAGTAAGACGTACACTGGTCTACCGGTTCACACCACCGTTCGCATCAATGCCCGATTCTGGGCCATTGACTCCTGGGACCACGAATGGGGTCGATTGAAAGTGGATGGCCAAGTCGTGTGGGAAAAACAACGCACGGTGTACTACAACTGTGCCGGCAACAATGGTGACTGGTCGGTCTACACCAACGAACTTCCCAATCCCTGGAACGGCGACAACGACAACCACAAGTGCTACGCAGACATCGATGTGATCGTCAATCACAACTCTAGCAGTGTAACAGTCGAGTTTTCGTCCACCATCGATCAGGACGCTACCGATGAGTCTTGGGCCTTTAATCAGGTCCGTGTCTCTTACAACGCGCGCTTGAAAGATCCGCTGGGATATTGGGGCAAAACGCTTACATCGGCCGACATCAACCCGAGCAAAACTGAGTTGTGTAATGGGATTGATGACAACTGCAGTAAAGGCGGCCCCAGCAACACATACATTGACTACAACTTCCCAGACAAAGGCAGTGCGTGTGATGCCGACGATGCTGATTTGTGTAAAGACAGCATCAAGGTCTGTAATCTCGCCGGGAACGGTACGATGTGCACCAAAGACATGGTGTGGGGTACCTTCGGATTGGGTAGCAGTACATCCACGGTGATCGACATATCTGGCTACGGAAACCACGGAACCGATGCAGTCGGTCACACCACATCGAATCTGCCGCCGCTCAAGATACCGTTGGGTAGTTCAACCACTGCCTATCCACACGTCTTGGATTTCAACGGCTCCAGCAACTACGTCAAAGTCGAACACGGTGCAGACAAGCCATTCACCCTGTCATCGCCTCAGATCACCATGTCGGCGTGGGTCCGCTGGTCAGGTCAGGGTGGCTCCAACATAATCCTCAATAAAGAGACCAGCTATGAAATAGCGATCAACAGTGGCCGGTTCCAGTGCGCCATTGCCACTGAGAGTGGTGGCGGCTGGTTTTGGACGGGCAATAAGGTCATAAGCGCCAACACCTGGACCCATGTCGCGTGCACGTACGACCGGGCTACCTGCCGAATCGAGACGTACGTCAACGGAACGAAAGTAACGTCCGTTGTCGACGGGGGTTGCGGCAACATCGGAAGCACCGCTGTCACCCTAGGAGGCGGCTCCAAGAATGACGAACCCCTGTATCTCGGCCGCCGACCCAGCGGGCACTTCTTCCAGGGACAGATGGCAGCTGTTGCCGTCTATGATCGAAAGTTCACGCCCGCAGAAATGGTCAGTCGGGCCACCAAATCGACCATCCCCTTCGGAGCCTCACACTTGAATTATGAGTACTGCGATGGGCTTGACAATGACTGCGACACGGGCCAGGCCGGCGGTGGCATCGATGAGTTGTACAAGTCGGGCAGCAAGGCGTTGGGAGCAAACTGCCACGGAGGGGTTGGAGACTGCAGAAACGACGGTAAGATGGTCTGCGAAAACAACCAATTCTATTGGGATGATTCCTCCATGTGGGGACGCTCTACGATCTGTAATGCGTACGGGGATCCCAAAGGCACCGTATGCACCGACAGTGTCAATTGTACACACACCGATCGATGTACAGGGGGCATCAACTCCACGTGCACAGGAACCACGTACTCATGCAGCGGCAGCTGTCGAAGTTGCGATGGGCTCGGTACATGCGATCTTGCGTCCAACAAATGTTATATCACCGGCAGTGGATGTGGTTCGCCGGCTAACATCGAACTCCCTGGCTGCACTGGCACATGCTACAACTCAGGGATGAGTTCGAATGGTGTTACGAGCAGTACAAATCATGGCAATACGTCCTGTACGTACTGCGATCCGAAGAGCAATTCGGTGGGCGATTCTACCAACTTCACATGGACAAACCGTCCGCTGAACTGGGAATGCCGCTCGTCCACTTGCAGCGGTTTGACCTTTAACCTGACCGACAAGTGCACCGGTTCGGGTACGTGCTTCGACTCGGGTACCAGTAGCTGCATCGACGGTAATATCTGTACCAATGACAAGTGTGCATCCGCTTCGGGCTGTTCGAACCCGAACAATTCCTACGCACAGTCGTGTTACACCGGCCCGGCCGCGACCCTAGACATCGGTGACTGCCATGCTGGTACCGAAACGTGCGGGGGCGGATCGTTTGGCACGTGCGATGGCCAAGTGACTCCAGGCACAGAGACCTGCGATGCACCGCCGTACAACGACGAAGACTGTGACTCCGGCTTCAATGAAGAGGGCGCTACAGGCTGCACCATCTACTACAAAGACGCCGATGGCGATGGCTACGGTCTCAGCAATGACTTCAAGTGTTTGTGCAAAGCCACGTTCCCATACAACACGCTCAAGAAGGATGACTGCGACGACACCAACAAAAACGCGGCGCCTAACCTAAAAGAGAAATGCGGAACAGCGTATGACGACGATTGCGACGGTTCCGTAAACGAGGATTTCCCGGTCTCCTTTAACGACCACGTTAAACCGCTGGTAACCGCCAAATGTGCCGGTTGTCATACCGGCGGTGCGTCCCAGGGCGGGGCCAACTTCGATTCGTATGCGAATACCCAGAAGGCGTCCAAGTGTAACGGATCCAAGAAGCTAGGAGAGATGATGGCGCTCAAGGTCAAAGACCCACCCTGCGGTAGTCGGATGCCCAAGGATGCCACACCGCTCACCGAGGTCGAACAAGAACTCTTGGCCAAGTGGGTGTCTGGTGGGATGGTCGAAACCTCCATAATGGCTTGTACAGCACCGGCTGGCCAGCTCGGTTTCCAGACCTACTACAAGGATGTAGACGACGACGCCTACGGATTGACCAACGCCCCGAGATGCAAGTGTTCCGGAAGCAGTCATTGGACCACGAAGACCAACGGCGATTGTGACGACACCAAGAGCGCCGTTCACCCCAATGCGACTGAGAAGTGTAATTATATCGACGATGACTGTCAGGGAGGTATCGACGAAGATTTTAACGTCGGCACTGCCTGCACGAAGGGGTTTGGTACCTGTCAGAACGCGGGTAAATACAACTGCAACTCGGCAGGAACCAGTACGGTCTGCGGAACGGGATCTGGAACCGGGACCATCACCGGTAAACCGGCCGGTACTGGGTGTGCGGACAGCAACAACTGCACGTATGGTGACAAGTGTTCGGGTGGCGATTCGTCAAGCTGCAGCGGCACGGCATACTCGTGTAATGACAACAAGTCCTGTACCGACAACAACTGCGTACATGACAACCTGTGGTTGTGCGACTATCCCATCCAATCGGGTAAGTGCCTCATTGGCGGAACGTGTTACAACTCCGGTAATTTCAAATCACAGTGGGGTGACGGTAAGTGCCACACGTGTACACCCTCGACGAGTAAGGTCCAATGGTCCGCGTCGTCAGGCTCTACGGCATGTACATCACCGAGCTGTAGTGGACTCACACACCACAAAACCGATTATTGTGGCGCTCAGGAGGGTGCGAAGAAATGCGTCGATTCGGGGACCACAGAATGCAACGGTGGAAACATCTGTTACTCCTATGCGTGCAGCGCTAGCAGTGGTTGTTCTTCATCCAAGAAAGGCAACGGTACCAAGTGTGGTGGATTCAAATGCGTGGGCGACACATACCATGCAACTGACAAGTGCCAAGATGGCGTCTGTAAAGACGGTGGGACTACCGACTGCAACTATACAGACAACTCCTGTCGGAACGGTACCTGCGTTTCTCAATACGGTGGACAAAATATCGGTTGTCTAACCACGAACTACGCTTCAGGCACGCAGTGTGAGGCGAAGAAGTGTGTGTCACAAACCTACCATAAGAAGGACACCTGCGATGGCCAAGGTGTGTGCAACGACAATGGGACCGTGGATTGCAATGCCGCTGACAGTCAGTGCGCCAATGGCTACTGCAAGACGAGCGATCCCGGGTGCAAGGTCAGCAATTACGAAACGACCGTTGGATGCACAAACGGCTCCTCCAAACAATGCATCAGCGGTGTCTGGCATGCGGCCGATTATTGCGATAATGAGGGTAGTTGTACGGACAACGGAAGCACCAACTGTACTGGACAGTCCACGACGTGTCGGACCTATTCCTGCGCGGCGGCGCAAGGTGGCTGTGTCTACTCCGACAAAGCCACGTCCGTGGTGTGTGCCGCCAAGTACTGCATTACCGGGTGTAAGAAACAAAACAACACCTATTGCAATGGCAGTGGTAGTTGCTCGACCGGTGGCGGTAGCTCCGAATGCAATGCCTACGCGTGGGGTCGCTGTACCGGCGGAAGTTGCACCAATTCGTGCTCCTCCAATGGACAATGTTGCTCTATGCTGCCATGGGGGATTACTGCAACCTGTATTGGCTCAAGCTGTGCCAGCAAGGCGGGCTGCAAAGGAACTTGTGACGCGTCCGACACCAATGACTGCGGGTCTGGACTTGGGTGTGTTAATTGCGCCTCGAGTGCGTGCCAGAGCCACTCCGCAGGCTGGAAATGTTACAAGAGCTATAATGCGCATTCCAATTGTGGCTGCGCAAAGGTCGACATTTACAACAACTGCGTTGTGTACAAAACCTGCTGGCACTGTGGTTAAACGGACCTCTCTTCGAGGTCACGCTACATCGGCCTTCATTTTGGGTGTTCTGACAGAAAAACACGCAGCCATCCATCGTTCTGACAAACGTCCATAGGTCGTTGTTCGACACTGCTTTGTCGACGTATACTCGACCACGGGTTCACTATGGCAACGCGTCGTTCATCCAAGAGAATTTCGGACAACAGCCAATCCTCGTCCGAAGCACCATCATCCCAACGCCTCATCGCGTTACGGGACCGTATCGCCGACATGCCTACCTCACCCGGCGTCTATCTGATGACGGATCGCGATGAGACGGTGATCTACGTTGGAAAAGCAGACAATTTACGAAATCGCCTGCGATCCTATTTTGGGAAGAGCGGGGATACACGGTTCTTTGTGAGCTTGCTGTCCAAAGTACTGTACAACATCGAAGTGGTGGTCACCCAAACAGGGGGTGAAGCGCTGTTGCTGGAAAATCAGCTCATCAAGACGCACCAACCGCGCTACAACGTACAACTCAAAGATGACAAGAATTTCTTGAGTCTTCGGCTCTCCACAGAGCGCCCATTCCCGCGTTTGGAGATCGTTCGTCGTCGAAAAAAAGACGGCGCGCGCTATTTTGGACCCTACTCTTCGGCCACGGCAATTCGACATTCTCTGCGTTTCATCAACCGTCATTTTCAACTTAGGACTTGCACTGACACGGAATTTCGCAATCGAACGCGTCCGTGTTTGGAACACCAAATCAAACGCTGCCCAGCCCCCTGTGTCCTGGATGTGCCGACCGAGCTCTATGACGAGAGTGTCCGCCAAGTCGGGCTCTTTCTGTCCGGTCAAGGCGCCGAGGTGATGCGAGAAGTGCGTACACGCATGAATGCCGCATCCAAAGAGATGGACTTTGAACGAGCAACCCAGTATCGCGACCAGTTGCACGCCATCGAACGAGCGCTTGAAAAGCAAAGTGTCGCTCTGTCCAAACCCGTCGATCTCGATGTGTTTGGGATCGCCCGGGAAGGCCCCGCCGTGGCAGTACATCTTCAGGAGGTCCGCGGAGGCATTATCCAACGGGCGCGCGCCTTCAAGTTGGGCAAGAATGAAGCTCCTGAGACCATCATTTTGGGAGAATTCTTGCTGCGATACTATGGGAAGGAGCGCTCGATTCCATCCACAGTGCTGCTTCCATTTGCCATTGATGATCAGCTCACTTGTGCTCAATGGCTGAGCGATCAACGCCATAAACCCGTCGCGATTCAAGTCCCCGTTCGGGGAGAACGAAAACAACTGATCGATGGTGCCGTGCGCAATGCGCTTCAAGTCCTTCACCTGGACCAAAAGCGGGGCGAATACGCTCGTGACGTCCTGGGGACGCTTCAAACCCAGCTCAAACTCACCCGATTCCCGGAGCGGATCGAGTGCTACGACATATCCAATTTCCAGGGGACCGATCCAGTCGCCAGCATGGTGGTCTTCATCGATGGCATCGCAGAAAAAGCCGAATATCGCCGATTTCACATCCGATCGAAGAGCACCCCCGACGACTACACCATGATGGTTGAAACGCTAAAACGACGTTTTGTACGCATGGACGATCCCCATTGGGAAGGCCCGGATCTGATCGTGGTCGATGGTGGTAAGGGTCAACTCAACGTGGCAAGGCGCGTCCTTCAAGAGTTCAACATTGACAGCGTGGATCTGATTGGTCTGGCCAAATCCCGTGTGCGGGAATCCGATGACAAATCGGCCGCGGTGGATCGCAGTCCAGAACGCGTCTTTATGCCCAACATCAAAGATCCCATCGTCTTGCATCAAAACAGCGCGCCTCTCCATTTGCTGGTCCGCGTTCGAGATGAAGCGCACCGCTTTGCCATCACGTTCCACAAGAAGACCCGCCGAAAGAGGCGGCTCACCTCTCAGCTTGACTCGGTAGAAGGCCTCGGGCCCAAACGGCAACAGGCATTGTTGAAACACTTTGGCTCCGTGGCTGCCATCCGGCGAGCCACCATCGCGGAGCTAACAACGGTTGCTGGAATCAGCAAGATTCTAGCTGAACGCATCCGACGATAACTCGAATGGGCGTCCGTTTCCCGACAACTTGGACGCTCGGTGTCTGGCCAAAGGACAGGGGATTGTACGGACGGCGTGGACGCTACGGGATCCGTTTCCACAGCGATCGCGGGATCGCGCTCTGTATGGCTGGTGAACTCGCGCTCAACACATAGAGCGCTCGTCGATTGCGCTGTTCTGCGGTGTTGTCCGGCGTTGGAACCGCAGGCGCATCTTCTCCAAACCCTTGGTAAAAGATGGGGATCCGCACGCCTTTGCTTCGAAAATAGCTGGCAATGGAACGCGCTCGTTTGTCACTCAACACTTGATTGGATTCACGGGATCCAACCGTGTCGGTGTATCCGGCCACGTAGAGTTGTAGCCGAAGGAGCCCACCATATCGTTTGAGTTTTTCCGACAACAGCGCGCGCGTTTGATCGATCTTTGGCCGCTCGGAATGTCGAATTTCCCATTGGCCGGTTTCGAATTCCACGTCGTCATGTGGGATCTGAATCTCAAAGGGCGTGATTTCGGTGCCCACCCAGAAACCAAACACGCTCCAAACACGTAAATTGATCTTGAGGACACGGACACCCGCAGCTTGTTCCCACGGGACACTGAGTGGTGTACCGGGAGGAGAATCGTCGAATTCTTCTTCGCCTTCGTGCATGACCTCGCCGTCTTCACCAAACACCTTGATCTCAACCTTTTTCGCCGGCTGATTGAGGAGCACCTCCAAGCGCTTTTCGTCCAAATACACCATGGCCTTGGTAATCTTGGAGGCGATTTTTGGGTAAACCGTAGACTCAAACGTTAGGTCAAATTGGTCTTTGGTCCCGCCGTGGTAATGCACATGGAATGTTGCTTTCCACCGAGCTGTTCCCACGCCTTGCTTCCAAGACAAGATCTTGGTTCGCCCCGCACGAATGGCACCGCTTCCAAGGCGAATGGATCGGCCTCCACTTTTGGGCGTGAGCACAACATGAAGCTTGTTGACGGCAAATGAAGGTTGCAACGCAATGGATGGCTTATCGCCCCCCACCTGAGCGCGTGTTCGGAGCTGTAGTCCCAACGCTTCCGGACCTTCCTGGGCAACGGCAGGCCCTGCAATGACCCACAAACAAACCAGCACGGCCGCAACGACGGAACGGGTATTGTTCAACGATTCTCCCTGTCTGGAATGGGACCGGATGTTAAGACGCTTTGTTATTTACTCTTGAGTTTCGAGCAGATGATTCCTAGCCGATCGACGTACATACCGGACCCACCTCGGATGCCCGTCATCACATATCCTTCCGGGCACAAGAGCTCATAGGACGTACCGCCCACACCGCCTTTGGACTGACTCATCCACGGTTGCTCACCAATGGTAATGCTTCCGCCAGATCCACTGCCCAGCTTGCGTTTCAACTGTTCCAGCGTGAGACCACCGAGTCGCGTAGCGTCGTCCGCCTTCTCGGCTGCGAATGCAAACCCCGCCTTTTCGGCGTAGTCCACTGACGTTCGATTACTGGTCGCCGTTCTGGAACCCTGTCGAGTCGACGACGACGACGACGACGATGTCGCCGTCGTATCGCGTCGGATGAACACCTCCGGCTCCTCGCCTTCCACGATAAAACGTTCGCGTACCAATTGCGGTCCCTTTGTCACACGGACACCGACGTACAATTGTCCCAAATCAATCGACCTTCGAATCACTCTCTGTCGCCCAAGCTCCACGACATACGCCCCCGAATCAACCGCCACAAAGTGCGCCTCAGACCACATGGCTGTTCCGCCACGCGCTTTCTTGTGGAACGAAAACGTCAGTGGAAACACACCACCCATGGGGCCACCCTGATCGTCGAGAAGTTGGCCGCTGTAGACGAGGATCCGCTTTTTCTCGCCCTTTCGAGCAAACGCATCGCCCCACGCCAACGTACTCAAGACCATCACCAATGCGATTGTAAGTACTTGCTCTTTCATAGCGTGCTCATGATGCCCCTCTAACACGGGCAGTGTCAATGGTTGGCCACGACCAAAGGGCAGCGGCGTAGGCTCTTCGTCGCCATGCTTTCGATTTATCTAGAACCCACTCCGTACGCAAAACGTCTTCGAATGAATGCGAACACCGCGAGTACGCACAAACAAATCCAGCCCGCGGGTGGCCGACTCACGCCTGTCGACGAACATCCAGCGTTCTGTGGCGGCATCGAGTCGCCGACAGGGTCCAAATGAACCGCCGAAGCCTGTGTCGTAAGCGTGGGCAACATCTTGTCGTCCAAATCCATCTGTAACAACAAGAAGTCGCCATGGCGTATCACCCGCCCCTTGCTGAGCCGATAGGGTACGAGCTCGGGAAGGTTCAGAACCAAATAGTCCGTAGACACCGCGCGAACGACCTGCTCGGCGAATTGCTCGTCGAGAACCCCGTCGAGACTTTTGACTGAAACCGTTCCGTCGACCAATCGAAGAGCCAGCGGTCCTGAAGATTCGAGCGCAACCTTGTAGCCGGTCAACTCCACGTCGACGGTTTCGTGCATCAGCAACCAATCCACGTTCCAGAGACGCACAAAAAGCGACAACGCGACCGCAGGAAAGCTCATGTCGACAACGACGTCGCCCTCCGAATTTTCTTTCCAGACGATGGACGGAGGAGCCCCTCTCAACTCTGCCTGTATGGACACGGGTTCGTTGCCCGCGAAGACCGACAGAACATCGTTCGCCAACGCCGAAGAGATGTCTTCAAGCCGCAAAGTGATGGTCTGATCAAACCCACTGTTCATGCACCACATCCCAGTCGGGCCAAGCGCTGCAAACAAATGTTCCAATAGGTCCATGCGCAGAGCAACGACCACGTCACTCTCGAGTTCGTCCAACGCCAACGCTGGTGGTGCCATGCTCGGTGGTGTTGGGGACACTGAAGTCTCTTGTGTTCCACAATCGCTGGCCCGCATTTGCACGGCGGCACCCAGTGGAATCACCACCTGATTGGAGGACACAAGAACCACGGGCTCACTTCCATCGGCAGACATCGCCTGAAGGGTCACTTGGAGTTGACCTGCGCCAAGAGGTGCCCTGGATTCCACGGCGCGCAGGCGTTGCGTCACTGCCATCCCAAACATTTGCGAACCAACACTCTCCAGGCCGGCGACAAACGTTGGTTGACCGATCAACACAGCGCTGAGCTGATCCATCAAGGATTGCTCCATGAGAAAAGC
>Ga0310121_10003976_pt1 | contig 13266 bp, 13 predicted proteins | sample CB27_Tmax_986_MG_FD_203504 | JGI IMG/M metagenome (GOLD analysis project Ga0310121, IMG submission 203504) | Marine microbial communities from Western Arctic Ocean, Canada - CB27_Tmax_986 | ecosystem: Environmental > Aquatic > Marine > Oceanic | place: Canada: Western Arctic Ocean | collected... | reverse complement strand
GGGTGCGCTGGCTGGAGCTCCGGGGTCGCAGCCGTCGGTCGAACCTTGTGCTGGCCGCGGCGCCGCTGGATCTGGGTGCAGTGCTACGCGATTCACTGTTCGGTCGGAGCGAATCGGTCGTCCTTTCTTCGGCCACCCTGGCGACGCGCGGTCGGTTCGATTTTCTGCGCGGCAGGCTCGGTATCGACGAACACGGGCTCGGGCTCATGGAACGTGCCCCAGAGCTGGTGGAAGAGGTAGTGGCTTCGCCCTTCGACTTCGCCTCCCAGACTCTGCTCGTGGTGCCCACGGATCTGCCTGCGGTAGGCGGTGACGACGAAGCGTTCGACGGGCTTCAGCGCGCGACCGCCCGCGTGTTGGAGGCGACAGCGGCGGTGACGCGAGGCGGCCTGTTTGGCCTCTTCACGTCGCACCGAGCCTTGCGCCGGGTGGCCGAGCTGCTGCGGGAGAGGGAGGTCGATGCGCGCTGGCCCCTGTTCGTGCATGGCGAGGACGACCGGCACAGGCTGCTCACCAGCTTCACAGCGTCGGGCACCGGGCTGCTGCTCGGCACCGCTTCCTTCTGGGAAGGGGTGGACGTACCGGGAGATCCGCTGCGTGGGCTCGTCATCCAGAAGCTTCCCTTTCGCGTGCCGACCGAGCCGGTCACAGCCGCCCGGCTCGAGGCGATCGCCGCCGCCGGGGGCGACGCGTTCCAAGAGTACTTGCTGCCGCTGGCCGCTCTGCGCTTGAAACAGGGGTTCGGGCGGCTGATTCGCTCACGGGACGACCGCGGGGTGGTCCTCTTGCTCGACAGCCGCATCCTCACGCGCCGATACGGACGTTACCTGAAGGCGTCCCTGCCCCCAGCGCCCCTGGTGAAGGGCCCGTGGCACGACGTGGAGCGGGCCGTGCACCGGTTTTACGCAGAACCAGCGGGCTGACGGTTGCCTGACCCTCCCCCTCGCTTACATTTGCGGCCGCCCGGAGGATACACCTTCTTCCCTTGAGCAAGATTACGACATGAGTCGCATCTTCGGTTTCGTGATTGGTCTCATCTGGCTGGTGTTCGCAGCCATAGCTTTCAAGAACTCGGCGGCGGGGTGGAGCGCGCAGGCCAGCGACCTCGGGTTCTGGTGGGGCGTGATCGGCGTCCTGCTGGCGATTGCGGCGGGGGCCGCTCTGCTCGGCACCTGGATCCACACGCGCCAGCAGCATGATTGAAGGCCCTCGCGGTGCGGCCCTCCAAGATCCTTTGCGTCGGTAAGAACTACGCGGCGCACGCCAAGGAGTTGGGCTACGAGGTGCCACCCGAGCCCCTCGTATTCCTAAAGCCGCCCTCGTCGGTCATCGGCGACGGCGAGTCCATCGTCATCCCCTCGTGGGCAGGTCGGGTCGACTACGAAGGGGAGGTAGCGGTGGTGATCGGACGTCCCGGCCGTGGTGTGTCGCCAGGCGACGCGTGGAAGCACGTGGAGGGAATCGTTCCGCTCAACGACGTGACAGCTCGCGAGCTACAGAGGAAGGACAGCCAGTGGGCCCGGGCGAAAGGGTTCGACACGTTTTGTCCGGTGGGTACGCCGGTTCCGCCGGGGAAGGTTGATCTGCTCCGACTCGAGGTCATCACCCGTGTGAACGGCCAGGTGCGCCAGCAGGGGTGCGTGTCGGACATGGCGTTCCCGATCCCCTACCTGATCGCTTATTGCTCGTCGTTCACCATGCTGGAGGAGGGAGACCTGATCGCCACAGGTACGCCCGAAGGGGTGGGTCCGTTGTCGCCCGGTGATGTCGTCGAGGTCGATATTCCGGGCGTCGGTACCGTGCGCAATCCCGTGGTGGCTGGCACCGAGGCGCCTCTGCCGCGCTGGTCCTGAGCTTCGCGGAGAAGGGGTCCCACCAGGAACTGCCCCCCCCCCCAGTGGGTTAGTAACTACGATGGTACCCTCCGCACCGCGTCCGCCCCTCAAATCGCTTGATGGCGCGCGGTTTTACGGCGATCCATTCGGGAACTCAGGATCTCAACAGGTGAGATCATTCCTTCCCTGGTTTCTCCCCTCCGCTCTCGTCCACCTGGGCGTGATCGTCTTCGGGCTGCTGGTCCCGGTGACTCCCGTCCAGCGGGGTGGGGCGCTTCCTGACTGGTTCGCCACGCTGCCCCCTTCCGTCGGTGAGCAAAGCATCTTTCTGGAATTACCGCCGCCGCCGGCCCTCCAGGTGCCTGAGCCAACCCAGGTCGCTGAGCTCCCTAGCGCGCCCGTTGAGGGCCCGGCGCCGCCGGAGCTCGTGGAGCCGCCCGCCACACCGGGGGCGGCTGCGCTTGGCCAGGGGGGGGGGGCAGTGCCCGCTCCGAACAACGGTCGTGATGGACGTGGCTACACGGCAGCAGAGCGTCTCCGTCCGGGTTACAGCGATCGCCGCCTTTGGTCGGTTCTCCCTGAGGCGATCATCCGCCTCTCTGCGCAGCAGCTGGCCCAACTCGAGCTGGACATGGCCATAGCGGGGATTGCGGACTCGATGGGGGTGTTGGCCGATGCGAGTCGCCGCGCCACCGACTGGACCTATACCGATGATCAGGGGCGCCGGTGGGGGGTCTCTCCTGGTCAGATCCACCTTGGTGGGATCACGATCCCGCTCCCGTTCGGTTTCTCGGTTCCCCCGAGCGTTGAGGGCGCACGGCGTGCCTGGCAGGATGCGGATGTGGCAGGGCAGGCGGATCGGGCAACAGCCGCGGCCACCCTCAAGGGTCGAGCGAGGGAAATCCGGCGGCGGCGTGATGCAGAACGGGCCAAGGAGCGAGCGGACACCACCAGCGGTCGCTAGGCCCGGAACCCCAGTCGCCGGGGGGCGTAGATCCTCGTCCCGTGTCCCCCCCTCCGAGAGCGCCACCTCGATGCCCATGGTCGTCCGCGCGCGCTCCTTTGCTTCTCACTGGTGGCAGTCGCTGCTGATCGGTGCGGTCTTCTCGGCGGGCGTGTCCTGGTTGGCCGCACGCGGACGCGCCCGCAGGAGCACAGATCCGGAGGACCGGGGACGATCGACTCTTCGCGCCAAGCTGAAGCGCGCGCATGTGGAGCCTGACCTGGATGCCCTCACGGCCCGGCTGCGGGCGTGGCCCGGGGCTGAGGAGTTGCACATGAGATCGTTCGGCCAGGGCATCTGCGAACTCGTGGGCAGCGCCGGGGAAGAGCTCGATATCGCTGCTCTCATTCGGGCGATGGCGACCGAACCGGGGGTGAACGCTGTTGTGAACCGGGTTTGGACCTCGGAGTCGGTGGGAGCGGTGTGAGCAAGGATCTTCCTTCCCGACTGGACGCCCGCGCGATCGAGCCGGCCTTGTACAGAGAATGGCGGGAGCGCGGCTGGTTCCACGTCCCCGCCTCCGCGGTACTCGAGGACGGACGCGATCCGTACGTGATCGTGATCCCACCTCCGAACGTCACTGCGGTCTTGCACATGGGGCACGGGCTCAACAACACCATTCAGGACGTGCTCATCCGCTGGCGGCGTATGCAGGGGCGCGCGGCCGAGTGGCTACCGGGCACCGACCACGCCGGGATCGCTACCCAGAACGTTGTCGAGCGTCAACTGGCCGATGAGGGCAAGACCAGAGACGACCTGGGCCGCGACGCGTTCGTGGAGCGCGTGTGGGAATTCGTGCGCAAGACGGGCGACACCATCCTCGAGCAGCTCGAGTCTATCGGCGCCTCCTGCGACTGGGAGCGCACCGCGTTCACGCTCGACCCGGGGCTCAGCCGGGCTGTGCGTGAGGTGTTCGTGCGTCTGCATGAGAAGGGTCTGATCTACCGGGGTGAATACATCATCAACTGGTGCCCGCGCTGCCTCACCGCGCTCTCCAACGAGGAGGCCGAGGCCGAGGAGAGCGAGGGACGGCTCTGGCACATCCGGTACCCGTTGGCTGAGGCGGCGTGGGGTGCAGCGCAGCGCGCCGCAGACCAGGGCGCGGTTGCGATCACCCAGCTACCCTCAGGAGCCTGGACCCTCTCCGTCGCTACCACCCGTCCCGAAACGATGCTGGGTGACACCGGCGTGGCCGTGCACCCTGATGACGACCGTTACCGCGAGATCGTCGGTGCCGAGGCGCAGCTTCCTCTCACGGATCGCACCATTCCTGTGGTCGCCGACGCGCAGGTGGACCCCACCTTCGGGTCCGGCATGGTGAAGGTCACGCCCGCCCACGATCCCAACGATTTCGAGATCGCGAGTCGGACAGGCCTTCCCCAGCTCAACGTCATGACGCCCGAGGCCCGCATGAGCGACGCGGTTCCGGAGGCGTTCCGTGGCATGGACAGGTTCGAGGCCAGGAAGGCAGTAGTCGCTGCGCTCGAGGCCCAGGGGCTGTTGGCCGGGACCCAGACGCACAACTACGCGGTCCCGCGCTGCTATCGGTGCCAGACCGTGGTAGAGCCGCGGCTCTCCAAGCAGTGGTTCGTGAAGATGAAGCCGCTCGCTGAGCCCGCGCTCGCGGCGTCCCGGGACGGCACCGTGACGTTCACGCCCGAGCGTTGGAAGAAGGTCTATGAGCACTGGCTCGAGAACATCCGCGACTGGTGCATCTCGCGTCAGCTCTGGTGGGGGCACCGTATTCCGGTCTGGTACTGCGCGGGATGCGGAGAGACGATCGTCGCGCGCGACGACCCAACGGGTTGCCCGAAGTGCGGCTCAGAGGAGCTTGCCCAGGACCCGGACGTTCTGGACACCTGGTTCAGCTCGTGGTTGTGGCCGTTCTCGACCTTCGGTTGGCCCGACCAGACCGATGACCTGAGGGCGTTCTACCCCGGCCACACGTTGGTCACTGCCCCAGAAATTCTGTTCTTCTGGGTGGCCCGCATGATCATGTCCGGCATCGAATTCATGGGGGAGGTGCCTTTCACGCGGGTCTATTTGACCGGCACGGTGAGGGACGCGCAGGGCAGGAAGATGTCGAAGTCACTCGGCAACGGGATCGACCCGCTCGAGGTCGTGGGGCGCTTCGGTGCCGATGCCATGCGCTTTACGGTCGTGAGCGGTGGGTCGGCCGGCACCGACATCCAACTCGATCATGAGGATGTCGAAGCCGCGTTTGCGCCGGGCCGCAACTTCGCGAACAAGCTTTGGAACGCCGGGCGCTTTACTCTCATGTCACTCGGCGAAGGTGCGATCCGCCCGCTCGCCGAAGTACGCGATGATCTTGAGCTGGAGGACCGTTGGATTCTGTCGCGCCTCCAGGGCGCGGTGGCGGGCACGACGGCCGACCTCGAGAGCTTCCGCCTACACGAGGCGGCCGACCGGCTCTACCACTTCTTCTGGGGCGACATCGCGGACTGGTACCTCGAGTTGGTCAAGCCGCGCCTCAAGGGAGACAAGGGGGAGGCGAGTCGGGAGGCGGCGCGTTCAGTCCTCGTGACGGTGTTCGACGGAGTGAGCCGGCTGCTCCATCCGATCGTGCCGTTTGTGACTGAAGCCCTGTGGCGGCAGTTGCCCTGGCCCGAAGGGATGCCGCGGCCCGAAGCGCTCATCATCGCACCCTGGCCGGTGGCCGATCCTGCGCTCTTGGACCAGGACGCCGAGGCCCGCATGGCCGCCTTCCAAGAACTCGTCGCCACGGTGCGGAGCTTGCGCAAGGAATACGGGGTCGGCGAGGGGCAGATGGTGCCCCTGGCAGTAGCGGGCGAAGACGGGCTCAGGGACACGCTGGAGGCGCAACGCGGCGCCCTGGCCCGGCTCGCACGCGTGGGAGAGCTGCGCTTCGAGCGGGCCGCTGAGGGAGCGGTCGGCGCCCACGCGGTTCTCCAGGGAGGGAGCACTGAGGTGTTCCTGCCCCTGGAAGGGGTGATCGACGTCGGCCGCGAACGGGAGCGGCTCAGGGAGGAAACCACTCGGTTGGAGGGTCAGCTCGCGGGCGCTTCCCAGCGGCTCGCAAACGAAAAGTTCATGTCCCGGGCGCCCGCTGACGTAGTTGCCAAGGAGAGGGACCGCGCGGCCAACCTTGCCGAGCGGATCAGCAAGCTGCGCGAGAAGCTGACTCTCCTGGGAGGAGGGGGGTGACGTTCGCGGTTCGGGCAACCGCTCTGGTGGTCGCCGCTACCAGCCTCAGCTGCGCTCGTCAGGGTAGCCCGAGCGGAGGTCCCCGTGACCTTCTCCCGCCCGTGGTGATCGCCACCGATCCCGCCCCCAACTCGATCGTTGAGGACCTCGGAGTCGTCATCAGCTTCCGGTTCAGTGAGCGGGTGAGCGAAAGGCCGGCTCGGGGTGTTCTGAACGACGCGGTGATGATCTCGCCGCGAGTGGGGCCGGTGCGCGTGGAGCCCGGTCGTGAACTGATAGAAGTGAGAGTCGACGGCGGACTCCGTGCCGGGATGGTATACCGCATCACGCTCCTACCTGTCATCACCGATCTGTTCGGGAACGCCATGAGGGAGCCGTTCGAGCTGGTGCTATCGACCGGGGCTCCCCTCATCGAGGACGCTCTGGCTGGCCAGATTCTGGACCGCGTTACTGGGCAGACCGTCGAGGAGGTCGAAGTAGCACTGGTGCCCTTCACGCCCGTGCCCGACACCATCGTGCACGTGTCCCGGAGTGACCGGGCCGGGCTGTTCATCTTCCGCTACGTACCGCCAGGGCGGTACAACCTGATTGCGTTCCAAGACCGGAACAGGAACCTAACGCCCGACCCGAGCGAGCCGTTTGGCCAACGCGGGGTGCTGCTTAATGAGGGCGATACCCTATTCGCTGATGTGACCATACTAGAGCCTGACACGAGTGCGGCGCAGCTGGTGCGTGCAGAGGTGGTAGACTCCACCGCACTACGTCTCGTCTTCTCTGACTACCTGGATCCCCAGAGCGCGGGCGCGATGGCGGTTTCGTTGGGTGCGCCTGAAGGGGAGGCGCCGCCCGAAATCATGGACGTGCTTCACCCTGCGACCTGGGAGGCTCAGAACGACTCGGCTCTGGCCCGGAACGCTGGAATCGCGGCGCCAGGGGGGCGGGTGCCGCGTCCGGGCGAGACGGTGACCGCGCCGGGTCAGGAGCGGGGCGGTCTCCCGCTGGGCGTACCGCTCCCCCGGCAGGAGGTGATCGTGAAGCTCGTGGAGCCACTCTCGGTCTCTGTTCCCTATCAACTCATCGTGACCGGTGTCGTGAACATCAATCTCATCCCGTTCGGAAGGGGGGAGGCCGCCGTGTTGCGGTCGCCGCCGCCCGACTCCATCGGCTCGCAGCCCGATACCGCCCAGGTCGGACCACCGGCGGATCCGCGATGACCGACCCGCGCCGCTTCATCCCCGCGCTCGAGCGGCTCCTCGGAGCCGAGCCCATGCGTGCGCTCCAGGCCCGCTTCGGTCGCGAGCGCACGGTCAAGCGACTGCGCGAGGCGCTCGCCCGCGCGCGGGACGGGTCCCCTGGCGACGGAGACGAGGATGCGTTTGCTGACCCCGATCGGTACGCGCGCGAGGTGGAGGCGGTCCTGACCGAGGAAGAAAAAGGCTCGCTCCGCCGGGTGATCAACGCCACTGGCGTGGTCCTCCACACGAACCTGGGGAGGGCGCCCCTGGCCGCCGCCGCGGTCGCCGCGATGGTGCGCGTCGCGGGTGACTACTCGAATCTCGAGTTCGATCTGGGCAGCGGGGAGCGCGGGAGTCGCTACGACCACTGCGTCGGGCTGCTCCGGCGGCTCACCGGTGCCGAGGACGCGCTGGTAGTGAATAACAATGCAGCTGCGCTCATACTCGCGGTCAACACGGTCGCGCGGGGCGGCCCCGTGCTAGTGTCGCGTGGAGAGCTGGTGGAAATCGGGGGCGGATTTCGCATCTCCGAGATGCTCGAGCGAGCGGGAGCCGTGCTGGTGGAAGTCGGGAGCACGAACCGCACCCGACTGGCCGACTACCGCGTCGCGGCGGAGCAGGCCGGCGCGGCGGCCCTGCTGAAGGTCCACCGATCGAACTTCCGCATCGAGGGGTTCACCGAAGAGGCCTCGGTCGTCGAACTGGCGGAGCTCGCACGAGAGCTGGGTGTGCCCCTCGTGCACGATCTGGGTTCCGGACTCTTCCTTGACCCGGCTGCGCTTCGGCTTCCGGCGGAGCCCAACCCCGGTGAGAGCCTCGCTGCGGGTGCGGACCTCGTGTGCGTGTCCGGCGACAAGGCCTTGGGCGGGCCCCAGGCAGGAATCGTCGTGGGAGCCACGGAGCTCGTGCAGGCGCTGCGGGGGAACCCGCTGTGTCGTGCGCTGCGCGTGGACAAATCCACGCTCGCCGCACTCGAGGTGACCCTGCGTTTGCACCTGGATCCTGCGGTCGCGCAGCGCGAGGTGCCCGCTCTACGCATGATCGCGACGACTCCCGAGGTTCTCCATCATCGAGCGGAGACTCTCGCGAGCGAACTATCAGACGTCCGTGGCACCAAGGTTCGGGTGGCTGCGGGAGGTTCGGTGGTCGGAGGGGGAACGTTCCCCGGGGTCGAGTTGCCTGGATGGACAGTGCGCCTCGCGCCGCAGGAAGGTGCCGGCGACGCCTCCGAGCTCGCGGCCGCGTTGCGGGGCGGGGACCCACCGGTGGTGGCGCGGGTCGAGGACGGCGAGGTGGTGCTGGACCTCCGTACCGTAGACCCCGGTGACGATGTCCTGCTCGCTCGCCGGTTGCGGGAGGCCCTGTAGGTCGCGCGGCCGCCTTTCTCGATCGGGACGAGACCGTCATCGGGGAAGCCCATTACCTGGATGACCCCGAGCGGGTGGAGCTCATCCCGGGGGCGGCTCAGGCGATCAGGCGACTCAACGAAGCGGGGCTAGCGGTGGTGCTGGTGACGAACCAGTCGGGCATCGCCAGAGGCCTCTACAGCGAGGCCGACTATGTGAGCGTAGCCGAGCGGCTCGACCAGGTTCTGCACGCTGTTGGTGTTCGCATCGATGCGACCTACTACTGCCCCCACCACCCTGACCACGGCGGGCCCTGCGACTGCAGAAAGCCCGGGACGGGGCTCTACCTGCGGGCGGCCCGCGACCTCGGCGTGGATCCGTCCGCTTCGTACTACGTTGGCGACAAGCTGTCCGATGTGCTCCCGGCACGTGCCCTCGGCGGTCTGGGAATCCTGGTACGGACTGGCTACGGGGCAGAGGTTGAGCCGGCGCTCCTCGAGGAGTTCCTGGTGGCGGACGACGTTTCTGGGGCGGTCGATATCATAGTACAGGACTTGGGTACACCGGAGCGGGAAAACCTTACCCGTTGACCCCTAGATCGGCGTTCCGGTACCTTAAATAAACCCTTGGGAAGTAGGAACGATCGGGGTCCCTTCGGGTATCACTGGCTGACTTATTTTCAGGCTGATGAGAGAGCCCCTTCGGGGCCGGAGATTGATGAAATGATCGTCTTGACGCCGACCGCCGTGACCAAGGTAACCGAGTTCATGGCGGAGAACGATGCAGCCGACCAAGGCCTGCGCGTCGCAGTGCTTCCGGGAGGTTGCTCCGGATTCCAGTACAGTCTCAATATCGAGGATGCCCCTGAGGGCGACGACGACGTCCTCGACGTGGAGGGCGTGAGGGTGTTCGTGGACCCCTTCAGCGCCCAATATTTGGAGGGGGTCGAGGTCGACTACGTGTCCACCATGATGGGTTCGGGATTCGCCTTCCGGAACCCGAACGCAGCCGGCGGCTGCGGCTGCGGAAGTTCGTTCACCGTCTGACCGGACCCCCGGTGCTTGGCTATAACGACCAGTCGCCCTAGAACGGCCCGATGAGCCGAGCCACCCTCGACGTTCTCCCGACCCCGCTCGATTATTCTGTCCTCCCGGCGGAGGAGCTGAAGGCGCGCATCCTCCGTAGAAAGGAGGAACTGAACGCCGTCATCCTGGGGCACAACTACCAGCGCATCGAGATCCAGGACGTGAGTGACTATCTCGGTGATTCGCTGGGGCTGTCGCAGGAGGCCGCGGCCACGGAAGCGGATGTGATCGTGTTCTGCGGTGTGCACTTCATGGCCGAGACCGCCAAGGTACTCTCGTCCAAGAAGCGCGTGCTCATGCCCGACGCGCGCGCCGGGTGCCCGATGGCAGATTTCGTCACCGCGGATGCGCTCAGGCGCCTCAAAGCAGAGCACGAGGGCGCCGCGGTGGTGGCCTACGTCAACTCGACCGCAGAAGTGAAAGCGGAGTCGGACGTATGTTGCACCTCGTCGAACGCTGTGCACGTGGTGGAGTCGATCCCGTGGGATCAGCCGATCATCTTCGTGCCGGACAAGAACCTCGCCGCCTACGTGGCGGAGCGCACCGGGCGCGAGAACATCATCGCCTGGGACGGCTACTGCTACGTCCACAACGATATGGTGCAGGTCGAGCTCGACGCGGCGCTCAAGGCCCATCCCGAAGCCAAGGTGGTCGTCCACCCAGAGGCCCGGAAGGATCTCCTGGACCAGGCAGACTTCGTGACCTCGACCTCGGGCATGGTGAAGCTGGCCGCTGAGCACGACCAACTCATCATCGGCACCGAGCGCGGGCTCGTGGACCGTCTCAATCAACAGTACCCGGAGAAGACGCTGATCCCGCTATCTGGGGCAGCGATCTGCGGCAACATGAAACTCAATACGTTGGCCAAGCTGGCGTGGAGCCTGGATCACGAACGCCACGAGGTCCTGCTGGAGGAGAACATGCGCCTCCGGGCTGAGCGCGCGCTCCGCCGGATGCTGGAGCTGTCCGGGGGATGGTCGGTTGCGAGCGCGGAAGAGAGCCGACTGGAAGAGGCGGGTTTGAGGAAGTCGGGCTGCGGGTGCGCCTGACGGCGTTCGGTCAGCGCGCGTGAGGGTCCGCACGTTCTCAGGAGGGGCCTTAGGGCAGAACGGGTACTTGGCGGTCTGCGAGTCGGACGGCGAGGCGGTGGTGGTGGATCCGGGCGCGGTCGCGGCCGGTATGGTGCGCCACCTCGAGACCGCCGGCACGACCCCGACGGCGATCCTTCTCACCCACGCGCACCTCGATCATATCGAGGGCATAGCCACGATCAGGTCGGCCTTTCCCGAAGTCCCCATCCATCTGCATCCCGAAGACCGCCCGCTCTACGACGCCGCTCCCGGTCAGGCTACCGCCTTCGGGCATGCGATGCCCGATCTTCCCGCGCCGGATCAGGTTCTATCCGCGGGCGAGCGCATCGCGTTCGGGGCATGCTCGTTCGAGGTCAGGCACACACCTGGGCACTCGCCCGGCCACGTCATACTGTATGCCGCCTCGGCCGGACTCGCGTTGGCGACGTCGTGTTCGCGGGTTCGATCGGCCGCACCGACTTGCCGGGCGGCGATTTTCCGACCCTGATCGCGTCGATTCGTCGTGAGGTCCTCACCCTGCCCGCCGAAACCAGGCTCCTTTCCGGGCATGGCGAGGAGACCACGGTAGCCTGGGAGGCACAGCACAACCCCTTTCTGATACCTCATTACGGGGGAGAGCTTGCGTGAACGCGGCGGTGTTCGCTTCGGGATCGGGAAGCAACTTCCAGGCACTTTTGGACCGAGAGGGCAGGGGAGCGCTCTGGCGCACTCGCCTGCTGGTCGTGGATCGGGAGGAAGCGGGCGCCTCAGCGCGGGCTGAGAAGGGAGGAATCCCGGTGCGCCACGTGCCTGTGACGGGGCGCGCTCCTGGCGAGCTCGCTGAAGAGACGCTCGCGGCGCTCCTGGAAGCGCGTGTCGAGGTGATCTTCCTCGCCGGATACTTGCGACTCATCCCCACCTCGGTGGTGGCCGCCTTCCCGCGCCGCATCCTGAATGTGCACCCTGCGCTCCTGCCAGCATTCGGCGGCAATGGTATGTGGGGGTCGGCTGTTCACGAAGCAGTGCTCGAGTCGGGAGCGCGGGTCACCGGTGTTACCGTTCACTTCGTGGACGAGCGCTACGACGAGGGTACGATCCTCGCGCAGTGGCCCGTCCCTGTCCGCCCCGGCGACGACGCCGGCACGCTAGCCGCGCGGGTGCTCCGCGTGGAGCACATGCTCTACCCGCTCGCTGCCCAGCGCCTGTGCCGCGCCCTTGCGGCGGGGGTTGAGCCTGCGCCTCTTGCGCCCCCCCACGAGGCCTTTTCGCTGGTTGACCGTATCGACGAATCTCTTCTCACCCAGATGATCCAGGGAGCTTTCCGGTCTACATGAGCACGTCACGCAGGGCACTCTTCAGCGTAACCGACAAGACAGGGATCGTGGATCTGGGACGCGCGCTCGTGGAACGGGGATGGGAGCTCCTCTCCACCGGTGGGACGGCGCAGGCGCTAAGGGATGCGGGGCTGACTGTCACCGACGTAGCAGACGTCACGGGCCACCCAGAGATGCTCGATGGGCGGGTGAAGACTCTGCACCCGGCCGTGCATGCCGGATTGCTCGCGCGGCGAGAGCAAGGCAGCGACATGGCCGCCCTCGAGCAGCACGGATACCGCGCGATCGACTTGGTGGTGGTCAACCTTTACCCGTTCCGAGAGACGGTCGCGCAGGGAAACGTGCCCGTTGCGAAGGCGATGGCAAAGGTGGACATCGGTGGCCCGACCATGATCCGCGCGGCCGCCAAGAGCCACAAGGACGTCTGGGTGGTGGTGGATCCAGCTGACTACGGTCGCGTTCTCGAGTCCCTGGATGCATCCGATGGCGGTGCCGAACTGAGGAGGGAGCTCGCGGCCAAGGTGTTCCGGCACACGAGCGCTTACGACGGGGCCATCGCCGACTACCTCGAGGGAGAGGACGGCGCGGCGGCAGGCTCTGAGTCCGTGCTGGGCGAGCACTTCCACCTCTCCCTTCGGCTTAAGCAGTCGCTCCGCTACGGCGAGAACCCCGACCAGAAGGCAGCGTTCTACAGGTACCCTGGTGAACCGGTCGGACTGGCAGGCCTCGAACAGCTCCACGGCAAGGAGCTGTCCTACAACAACTATTTGGATCTGGATGGCGCGCTCCTCTCTCTCTCTCCGTTCGCGTTCTCGCGGCGACCTGCCGTCGCGATCATCAAGCACACGACTCCCTGCGGGCTCGCGGTGGGAGGGAGCGTCGTCGAGGCGTACCAAAAGGCGCTGCGCACCGACCCGGTAAGCGCATTCGGGTCAGTCATCGCGGTCAACCGTCCCCTCGACCTGGAAGCCGCGACCAGTATGGGCGAGCTGTTCGTCGAGTGCATCGTGGCGCCGCGCTTTGACGACGATGCGCGCATAGCGCTTGAGCGAAAGAAGAACCTCCGCCTGCTTACCTACCCGGGCGTCACTGATCCGCTAGCCGGGGAGCCCGAGCACAAGGACTGGGTCACGCTCGCGGAAGCCGATCGCGTGGCCGGGCGATTTCTCGCC
>Ga0310121_10003973_pt1 | contig 13274 bp, 9 predicted proteins | sample CB27_Tmax_986_MG_FD_203504 | JGI IMG/M metagenome (GOLD analysis project Ga0310121, IMG submission 203504) | Marine microbial communities from Western Arctic Ocean, Canada - CB27_Tmax_986 | ecosystem: Environmental > Aquatic > Marine > Oceanic | place: Canada: Western Arctic Ocean | collected... | reverse complement strand
CTACTTACCGAGTGGGGTCGGGTGACGGTAGATTGGTGGACCCACAAGATTGGCGATATTCATCTTAACGATCTGATCATGGCTGCACGCAGTGATACCTTGCACGATGCTGCTGGCTGAGGACTGATACTCTTTTGGATCGAACCGAGCGCTTCTACACCATCGACCGCATGCTGCGGGCCCACCAGGGCACCACTTTGCGCCAGATGATGGAGGCAATGGAAGTATCGCGAGCCACCGTGCGGCGCGACCTGGAATACATGCGCGATCGCCTGGCGGCACCCATTGCCTGGGATCATGAGGCGCGCCGCTATTGTTACGAAGCGCACTCCGAAGAGGCCGACCGCTACGCTTTGCCCGGGCTCTGGTTTAATGCGTCTGAGGTGCACGCACTGCTGACCATGGAGCATTTGCTTTCCAGTTTGCAGCCTGGTCTGCTGGAGCCGCACATTGAACCCTTGCGCAACCGTATTCGCCGGTTACTGGACAGCGGCGACCATCCAGTTGATGAGGTAGCCCGGCGTATCCGCGTGCTGCATATGGCGGCCCGCCAGGCAGATAGCGATGTTTTCGGTGCCATCTCCCACGCATTGTTACGTCGTTACCGGCTACAGATCAGGCATCTCAACCGGCGCAGCGGCGAGATCACCGAGCGGAGCGTATCGCCGCAGCGCCTGGCGCATTACCGCGACAACTGGTATCTCGATGGCTGGTGCCACTGGCGCAATGGTCTTCGCAGTTTCGCCGTCGATGCTATTGAGGGCGCGCAGGTAGTCGAGACGAAACGGGCTAAGAGCGTTAGTGATGCGCAGCTGGAGCAAGTGCTCGGCACCGGCTACGGCATCTTTGCGGGTGATAAAATCCGCGAGGCGGTGCTGCGTTTTTCGCCCGAGGCGGCCCGCTGGGTCGCGCGTGAAAAGTGGCACTCACGCCAAAGCGGCCGTTTGGAGGAAGATGGCAGTTACACACTGACGATTCCCTACGCCGCTGAGACCGAACTGGTCATGGATATCATGCGACACGGTGCCGAGGTAGAAGTCATCGCACCGGACAGTCTGCGCGAAACGGTGCGCCAGCGCCTGACCGCTGCAGCAGCCCAGTATCCCGACTGATCCACTTGAACCCACCTGAAAACGTTGCTTATGGCTTGTCCGGCAACATCCGGGGTATTGGCTGGATGGTGTTGACCGGGGCCATGTTTGTCGGGGTTACGGTTGTGGTGCGTTATCTTGGCACCTCAATGAACCCGGTGCAGGCAGGTTTCATTCGCTACGCCTTTGGTTTGTTGATGGTGCTGCCGTTGTTGTCACGTGCCGGGGTGTTATCGCTGCATTCCAAACGAATCGGTTTTCATGCACTTCGTGGTTTGGCCCATGGCTGCGGCGTAATGTTGTGGTTTTTTGCCATGAGCCGTATCCCCATTGCCGAGGTCACAGCGCTGGGATTCACCGCGCCAGTCTTCACGACGCTGGGCGCCGCGCTGTTTTTACGCGAGCGGCTACGGAGCTACCGCGTGATCGCTATGCTCGCGGGCTTTGCCGGGGCGTTGCTGATCTTGCGCCCGGGATTTCGGGAGATCGATATCGGCGCTTTAGCGCAGGTGGCTGCCGCGCCGCTTTTTGCTTGCTCCTTTTTAATGGCCAAGTCGGCTACTCGTACCGAATCCAGTACCATGATCGTGGTGATGCTCTCGGTGTTCTGTACACTCACCCTGGCTTTACCGGCGCTTGCAGTGTGGCGCACCCCGACGCTCGAAGAACTGGAGTTGTTGTTTGCTACGGCAGCGCTGGCCACGACCGGCCACTACTGCATGACCCGAGCCTTCAAGGCGGCCGAAGTATCGGCAGTGCAGCCATTTACCTTTTTGCAACTGGTGTGGGCGACTTTGCTTGGCCTGGTGCTTTTTGATGAGCACCCCGATCTTTGGATCGCGCTTGGCGGTGCTCTGATCGTTGCTGCCGCCAGCTGGATGGCTCATCGCGAGGTGCAGTCTCAACGCAGATCGACTGACGTGGATTAGTCTGCAGGTGCCTGCGGTTGCCATAATTTAGACAACCAGGAGCGTTGTCAGGCCGCGAGTCCGATGTATCACCGTCTGCTTGGATACAAGCAGACCCCCGGTGCGCCCCCAGTGCACTCATAGTCTGAAATCCCACGGCTTTGGGTTGCAGAATCACCGGGCGAGCCTGCCAGCACGCATAATCTCACCCATGCCAGCATGCTCATCAGACCCTGTCGATAGCCCCTGATGCTGCACCTTTACCACGCTAACCGTCTTGAAGATCTGGCCGAGCGTTTAGCCACAGATCTTAAGGCACCGGTAGGCCCGGTTCTGGCTCCAGAAATAGTCGCCGTATCCAGTAGCGCGGTTGGTCAGTGGCTGACACTGGAATTGGCCCGGCGCCACGGCATCAGTGCCAACGTTCAATGGCTGTTGCCGGCCAGACTGCTGTGGAGGGTGTTTCGTGATGTGTTGAGTGATGTACCCAAGGCCAACGCGTTTTCAGCCGAAGTCCTGGCCTGGCGCGTGCTGGCGGTGTTGCGCGATACCACCTTCGTCAAGCAGCACAGCGCGCTGGCGCACTACCTCGCCGATGCCAGCTCGTTGCGTCATTGGCAACTGGCGCACCAGATGGGCCGACTGTTTGAGCAATACCTGGTTTTTCGACCCGATTGGATTGACCGTTGGGAGCGCCATAGCGCTGATGACTGGCAGGGTGCGTTGTGGCAGCGTGTCATCAGCGTCGGAGATACGCGCCACTGGCTCAAGTTGCGCAACGAACTGTTCAGCGCACTACACAAGAACTCACCAGTTGCTGGCAGTCTTCCCAAGCGGCTTTCCCTGTTTGCGCTTACCGGTCTGTCGGGGGCATTGCTCGAATTGCTCTCGCGTCTGGCAGAGCACATCGATGTACACATTTATCACCTTAACTTCAGCGGCGGTTTCTGGGCTGATATTGTCAGCGACCGCCAACGGGCTCGCCTGATCGCAACCGAGGGGGAGGGCGTAGACGAATACCTGGAAAGAGGCAACCGGTTGTTGGCTGCTATGGGCCGACTGGGCCGCGAACACCTTGCCCAGTTATTGCAGCTTGAATCGATCGAGTCAGAAACTTACCGTGCCCCGCCACGTGGCACCGTGCTTGGGGCTATTCAGGCAGATATTGTGGAACTACGCGATGCCGATCAAGCGACGCCGTTTGTCGGCACGGCCCAGGATCGCTCGATCCAGGTCCATATCTGTCACGGGCCCATGCGCGAGATCGAGGTGCTGCATGACCGCCTGCTGGATGCTTTTGAGCGTGATCCGAATCTGACACCGGCCGATGTGCGGGTCCTCATTCCCCGACTCTCTGGATATGCCCCATTGATTGAATCGGTGTTTGGCGCTGCGACCGGGCAACGTCATATTCCCTGGCACCTGGCCGAGTGCGCCCTGGATGATCACAGTCCTTTGGTACATGCTTTTCTAGAACTGCTGCGATTACCCGAGGGTCGTCTTGATGCGCAACGGGTGAGCGCCCTGCTGGATATCCCGGTACTGCGGGCTCGTTTTGCGCTCGCCGAGGTCGATGTCGAACAGGTCATGCAGTGGATACGGGAGTTGGGTATCCGCTGGGGGGCCGATGCCGACTCGCTGGCAGCGATGGATTTACCCATCAGTGGCACCCACACCTGGCGCGGTGCGACCGACCGGCTGTTGCTGGGTTTTGCGCTAGGCGATAGCGACGAACCGGTTGCCGGTTGCATGCCGGCCCCGCCGGGTGATGCCACGCTGGCACAGGTGGTCGGGCGCTGGCGCTCTTTCCTCGAACAGCTAATCGGCCTGCACGAGACATTGTCTGGCACATACCCACTGTCGCGATGGGTGTCGTTGTTCAATCAGGTGTTGGATCGATTCTTTCTTCCCGGCCCCGAGGAAACTGATAACCTGGTGCGACTGCGTCAGCAATTGGCCGCGCTGGCCGGTGACGGGGCAATCGCAAACTTTAATGAGCCGCTGAGACTGCCGGCGGTACGTGATGCGCTGGAGGCGCGTCTGCGTGGTGGCAGCGGCGGGCGCTTTATGAGCGGTGCTGCCACCTTTGCCACGCTGGCCCATGGTCGCTGCCTGCCGGCGAAACTGGTGTGCCTGGTGGGTATGAACAGCGAGGATTTCCCCAGGCGCGACAGTAGTTATGGCCTGGACCAGATGGTTGCCCAGCCCCGCTGTGGAGATCGGCGCCGGCGCGACGAAGACCGCCATGCTTTTTTGGAAGCGTTGAGCTGTGCCCGTTCGGGTTTGTACATCAGCTACAGTGGCGCCAGTGCGCGGGACGATACCGTGCAGCCGCCCTCGGTGGTGGTCAGTGAACTGCTCGAGCAGGTCGATGCCTTATCTGAAGAGGGCACTTTGTCCCAAGCGCTGACGATCCGTCATCCGCTTCAGCCATTTAGCCGGCGTTACTTCAGCGCCGAGCCGGGTTTGTTCAGTTATGCGTGTGAGATGGTCCCGCCGGGCGGTTTGCGCCGGCCCAACACCACACCGTTGTTTGATGAGCCTCTCGCACCGTCGCTACCGGGCGAGCTATCGCTGGATGGCCTGGTCGACTTTCTGGCTAATCCGGCACGCGCCCTGTTGCGAGGACGTCTTAACGTGGTGCTCGAGCCAGGTGCAGGCCAGCTGCCCACGCGCGAGCCGATGCAGCTGGACGGGCGATCCCGCCGGGCGGTGGCGCGAGCCGCACTGGAGGCGCAACTGCAGGGTATGGGCGAGGCCGAGTTCGCAGAGCGTGTCCGGCTAGGCGGTCATTTACCCCCGGGGACGCCCGGCGAATTGGCCATGAGTGAGCAGTGGTGTCAGGCCACGCCGGTTGCCACACTGCTGGAGCCTCTGCTGACGTCGCAGACGCTTTTGCCCCTGTCAGTCAGTGTGATGGTGGGGGATTGGCAACTGACCGGCGCTCTAGAAAACGTTGGCCCGTCTGGCCAGATTCTCTGGTCGGTTGAATCGCCAAGCCCCTGGGTGATGCTACGGGCCTGGTGCGCACACCTGTTGCTGAATATGGCAACAGACGCGCCATCACACCATACCCGTCTTGTCAGCCCCAACGGGGTCGCTACCTTTGCTCCCGAGCACGATCCCGGTCAGTTGCTCTTGGAAATATTGGCGCTTTACAGCGAAGGCATGTGTCGGCCTTTGCCGTTTTTTCCCCGCAGTGCCTGGAAATTTGTCAACGCGCCGCGTTCTCCACGCTCTGCGGCCCAGCAGACCTGGATGGGTTCGGATTTTGGCCCAGCCCAGGGCGAATCATCCGATCCGTATTTCGCCCTGGCTTTTCGTGATCGCCTCGGGCAGGCGCTGGATGAGGAATTTGAATCGCTGGCCACGCAATTGCTGGGCATCCCCAAAGAGCGGCTACAGGATCAGGACGCATGATCGCGCGATCGCTGGACCCTTTCACAGTTGCGCTGCAGGGCGTCAACCTGGTTGAAGCCGCTGCCGGTACAGGTAAGACCTGGACCATCACCGCGCTGTACCTGCGCTTGTTACTTGAAGGTGAGATGCAGGTGGGGCAGATACTGGTGGTCACTTATACCCGGGCGGCCACCGGTGAGCTGCGCCAGCGCTTGCGCGATGCATTGACCAAGGCGCTTAACGCTTTTGGCGGGAAAGGCGATGGGGATGATCCGCTGGTCGGGCCGTTGCTGTTGCGCTATCCCGATCACCACGCGTGCGCCTTGAAATTGCGTCGCGCCATAGCCGATTTTGACCAGGCTGGGGTTTTCACTATTCACGGGTTTTGCGAGCGTGTGCTGGGCGACAGCGCTTTTCAGAGCGCCATCGCTTTTGAGACCGAGGTGCTTGCCGATGAGCGCGCCCTGCTGGGCGAGGTGGTCGATGACCTGTGGCGTCGGGAGATTTACCCTGCGAGCCACACCTGGGTGGGCTGGCTGGCCAGTAACAAGCAGCTGCGCAGTGGGGACGACCTGCTGGCGCTGTTGGCGCCGTTGATCGGCAAGCCATATCTGGCGGTCGTAGGGCCCGTTTCGGCGCCACCGCCAGCGCAGCTTGAGGGCCCACTGGCCGATGCCTACCACTCGATCGCCCAATCCTGGCGCGAGCAGGGCGAGGTGGTCAGCCAACTGCTGCTGGATCCGGATGCAGGCCTGAACCGTCAGCGTTATCCGGTGAAATCTCTGCCTAAGTGGCTGGCGCAACTCAATGCGCTGTTGTCGGGGCCAACACTGGATTTTGCACAACTCAAAGCCTTTAAGCCTTTAGAGAAACTCGGCAGTTCTTTTCTTTTAAGCCCGGCGGCAACGCGCAAGAGCGCCGACCCACCAGTACATCCTTTTTTTGACGAGGTCGATTCGCTGCTTTCGTGTTTTGCGGCTTATCAGGATGCTGCGAGCGCTTACTACATGACCTGGCTGAACCAGATGCTGAGTCGCGCCGATGCCGCGCAACGCGAGCTGAAAACCGAGCGCGGCGTACAGGCCTACGATGATTTGTTGCTGAACCTGCACGCAGCAGTACAACCGGGTATCGGTGATGCACTGGTGCAGCGGTTGCGCAGTGATTATCAGGCAGCGTTGTTGGATGAGTTTCAGGATACCGACCCGGTGCAGTACGAGATTTTCAATACAATCTACGGTGATGGTGCACAACCGGTCTTTCTGGTCGGTGACCCCAAACAGGCCATCTATTCTTTTCGGGGTGCAGATCTTTTTGCCTATCTTAAAGCTCGTGCTGGCACTGCCCATCATTACACACTGGACACCAATCACCGCGCTACGCCGGAGCTGGTCAAGGCGGTGAATACCGTGTTCTCGCATCGTACGCCTACCGGCAGCTTTGTTTTTGACGAGATTCCTTTTAACAAAGCGGTCTCAGCCGCAACCGCGCCGCACCTGATTGACGACGATATGGCAGCGCCGCTGGTGTTCTGGCCCATAGACCGGCAAGAACCCGGGAAGCTGGTAACCAAAACTGACGCCAGAGCACTCGCCAGCATCAGCATGGCAACAGAGATTCGCCGACTGCTGTCTAATGCCACCGCGTTGGGGGATCGGTTGCTGGCGCCTCGTGATATTGCGGTGTTGGTGCGCAACCACACCGAGGGGGTCACGGCGCAGCGAGCGCTGATTGCAGCCGGTATCCCGTGCGTGCGCCAGGGTCAGCAGAGCGTTTATCAGAGTCATGAAGCCATGGAACTCGAGCGCGTGCTGCAGGCGGTTGCCCAGCCGCGCCGCGAGGCGCTGGTGCGCTCTGCACTGTTAACGGATCTATTGGGCGTGGACGTGTCGGCACTGATGCAACTGGAGTGCGAGGCGGCTGTTTGGGATGCCTGGCTGGCGCGTTTTCACCACTACCATGAGCGTTGGCGTGACAGCGGCTTCATGCGTATGTTTCGTGAACTGACCGCATCCGAGGATGTACTGCAACGTCTGGCCGGATTTGCCGACGGCGAGCGGCGTCTGACCAATCTGTTGCATCTCGCCGAGTGCATCCACTCCATGGCAACAAAACATACTGATATAGCTGCGGTAATGAGCTGGCTGGGTGCCATGCGCAATCAACCCCCGGTGGCTGACGAAAACTCGCTGCTGCGCCTTGAAAGCGATGAGGACCGGGTGCGTATCGCCACGGTACATGCCAGCAAAGGCCTGCAGTATCCAGTGGTGTTTCTGCCTTTCGCCTGGGACGGTACGCTGCGCAGTGGCCGCGCCAATACCGTGGCTTTTCACGACCCCGATGCACAGAACCAGGCAACAGTTGATTTTGGTTCGGCCGATCTTGAGCGTCACCGGGCCCGCGCCGGGGTTGAAGAACTGGCCGAGAGCCTACGGTTGTTTTATGTTGCTCTGACCCGCGCGCAAAGCCGTTGTTATCTCGCCTGGGGTGCGGTTAACGGCGCACCCACCTCGGCGCTCGCTTGGCTTTTGCACCGGCCGCTGTCTGGCGGTGTACCGAATGACCCAACTGAACTGGCGCGAGAGTTTGTCGGGCTGTCAGACGACGATCTTAGCGATGCACTGGATTCACTCGCTGCCAAAAGCGAAGCGACCATCGCGATATGCCCCCTGCCAAGCTCGAGTGGCATCGAGTCTGTACCGCAAGATGACGCGGTGTCTTCACTCAAGGCACGTAGAGCGCAACGCCGACTACAAAGCGCGTGGCAGATGGGCAGTTTCAGTTCGATGACCACAGGGCACGACAGCGCACTGCCGGATTTTGACTCGCAACTTGGGCAGAGTCGCGCTGATGAGGCGGGTGGATTTTTTGCTTTTCCACGCGGAGCGCGGGCCGGCACCTGTGTGCACCGGGTGCTCGAACTCATTGACTTTGGCGCAGCCGATCTCGAGGGGCGCCGTCAAACGGTAGGCCAGGTGCTGGGTGAACATGGCTTTGATGATGAATGGACCAGTGTCGTTGATCAGATGCTGGATAAAGTGCTGCAAAGCCCGCTGAATGATGACGGACTGCATTTGGGCACCTTGGCGCAAACCGATCGTGTTGACGAGATGGCCTTTTGTTACCCGGTAGATGCGCTGGATGCAAAGCACTGGCGCGAGGTGCTGGTGCGAAACACCACCGGGTTGCATCCGGCATTGCGCTCAGGGTTAGACGACTGGCACTTTGAGCCCCTGGCGGGGTTCATGCACGGCTTTATCGATCTGGTGTTTCAGGCTAGCGGGCGCTACTACCTTGTGGACTACAAGTCCAACTACCTGGGCAGCGATCTTGGCGCCTACAGTACAACGGCGCTTAACACCACGATGCACTGCTCGCATTACACCCTGCAGTACCTGATCTATACCGTGGCACTGCATCGCTGGCTGCGCACACGCATCCCTGATTACAGCTATGAGCATCACTTTGGTGGCGCCTACTATCTTTTTTTGCGGGGGATGGACCCAAGCCACTCCGGTAACGGCGTCTTTTTTGATCGGCCATCGGCAAATTTAATTGAGGATCTCGACGCCCTGATCGGTGGCCCATCGTGAGCGCCATGATGAAACACCTGCAGCAAGCCTGCCGGGCGGGCCAACTGCCCGATATTGCACTGCACTTTGCCGGTCTGCTGCACCGGCTCGACCCTAACGCCGATGAATCGGTCCTGCTGGCCGGCGCTCTCGCCGGTGAGCGGGTGATATCGGGAGAAGTCTGTATCGATCTGGTCCGCCTTGCTAATAGCACAGTTTTTGACAGCGACGATACCCCAGGGATGAGTGCGCCCGATCTTGATCTGTGGCAACAGGCGCTCAAGAGTTCGCCGCTGGTCAGTGATGGTACCGCCACGGCACCGTTAGTCGTAACGCCTGAGGGGCGCTTGTATCTGTATCGTTACTTTGAACTTGAGCGACGGCTGGCTGAACTGATTACGCAGCGCACGCAGATCTGTGATGTTTCTATAGATTCGACACAAGTTGAAGCCGCCCTGGAGGCGCTGTTTGCTGATGATGCGACAAGCGTTGATCAGCGCAACGCTGCAACGCTTGCAGTGCACAACCGATTTACGGTCATAAGCGGTGGGCCAGGTACAGGCAAAACAGCGACGGTGGTACGCATCCTGGCTTTGCTATCGCGACTTGAACTCGTTGCCCCCGAACGCATGCTGCTGTGCGCCCCCACCGGCAAGGCGGCTGCCCGGCTGCGCGAGGCACTGGCGGATACCCTGCCGGCAGTCACGCCTGGCGATACCCTGCCTACCGATGCCGTTACCGCACACCGGCTGCTGGGCTGGCGGCCGGGCAAAAAGCTGCGTTATCACGCGGGCCGACCCCTCAATTGCGATTTGCTGGTGCTGGATGAAGCTTCAATGGTGGATCTTGCACTGATGGTCAGCATCCTTGAAGCCTTGCCAGCGCATGCGCGGCTTATTCTGCTGGGAGATCGCGATCAACTGTCATCCGTGGAGGCGGGCGCTGTGCTCGGGGATATCTGCCGAGCGGCCGATAGCGGCCCACTGGCTGACACCCTGGCCCCACTCACTCATAACTGGCGTTTTGGCGCGCATAGCCCTATCGCCGCTCTGGCGAGTGCCGTTCGTGAGGCGAGGGTGACCGATGCCCTGACGCTGCTGGATGATCCCGCTAGCGCGCAGGTTAGCCTGCAAGCGGCGCAAGAGGACGCCGCCCTGGATGCGTTGCTGGCAGAGCAAATCACACCGGTATATGCCGAGGTCGCACGACTGGTGCGCGAGGGTGCTGACGCAAAAGCCGTGTTCGAAAAGTTAGGATCATTGATGGTGCTGTGCGCGCACCGCACCGGGCGTCGCGGTGTCACTGACCTCAACCGACGGGTGAGTGCCCAGCTTGGTACCAGCGGCGCGCTGTCACCGGGGTTACCCGCTTATCCTGGTCAGCCGCTGATGGTGACCCGAAACGACACGGCACTTGGTCTTTTTAACGGCGATATTGGTGTGGTGATGCCGGATGCAGACTCCCCGGGGCGGCTGCAGGCGGTTTTCATAGATATGGCTGGGGATGAGCATGCGGTAAGCCTTGGTCGCCTGCCCGAGCATGAAACAGCCTACGCCATGACGGTGCACAAGGCGCAGGGTTCACAGGCGCGCCAGGTGGTACTGGTCTTGCCGACACAACTCTCACCGGTACTCTCACGCGAACTGATCTATACCGGTATTACCCGTGCTGAGCAATCGCTTGAGATCTGGGCTGCACACGAGGTACTCGCCGGCGCGATAGGCCGTAGTGCGCAACGGGCGACTGGCCTGGCCGATCGGCTGCAGGGGCGCTCAGCGAGCGGACCGTAATCAAGAGTCGTTCGAGTTGTTCGGCCTGTTAGGCTGCACTTCTATTGATTGCTATAGATTTAGCGAAAAAGATAAGGCAGACACTTCCCAAATAGAGCAGGGCTGAGAACCATAAGGGACCGAGAATATTTACTAGAGCTTCCATTTTGCTTTCTTCCGTTCAAAGTGTTTTTTGGCAATTCAAGACTCGAAAGAAGTATCTCGGGAGCACGATAAGGAAGCGTAATCAATACGCGCCAATCTTTGGTTTTAGAGCAGGCCTAACAATCGTTTCAACTATTGCTTCAACAACGGGGTTAGAGCGTTCTCCAGTATGGTTGCCAGAACGATGCCAAGCGCAATGGATAATGTCAGTTTCCAATATGTGATCTTCATATTTTTCTCCAAAAATGTGGGGCGAGTATTTACAGGTATCCCATTGGAAAGCTCTACCCTTATTGGTGTTCTAGGTAATGTAACTGATGATTCAACAATGGATTAATCACCCAGGTTATCCCGGGGCATACATCTATTTCGTGCGGCTCGGCTTTTGAGGGTATTTTCCGATAGCCTCTAGACCATATTAGCTACAAACATCACCACAACAAGGATGGCAAAGGCGGCTATCGCGTAGCGCCAGTTCTTTGCCATAAAGACAAAGCCGACAACCAGCAGCAAAACCACCAGCCCTGCTGGATCGTCTATACCGAGCAACTTTCCGGTTAATGCCATCACTGTATCCATCATTTCACTCCATGACTGTCTTTATGCAGATTGGCCTTATCTCAGTTATTGCCGAGTGGCAATAAAGTTCACCATCAACGACGATCCACGCGGATAAGGTTTGGGCCCACTAGCAGTTAGATCTCCCACGGATCAGCCTGGCTTAGCGGCTGGCATCATTACGGGGCAGGAATATCAAACTGTATCGTGTGGTTTCAGGGGTAGGCGAGGAGCTCTTCGGCGGGCGCGCTGTCGCCGTGCAGATCGATCAACCGGTCGATCTCATCGTATAACGTCTGTTCTTCATCGTCTTCGATTTCACCGATGCCGATGAGTTCGGCAATCAGTCCATCGTGCAGGGTTCGGCGTACTTGCCCAAGCGTGGGCGGCCCCGCATCGCTGTCGTGGTCGATACAGTTCTCGATGACGTTGGAAAGGGTTTCACTGGCCCGGGGGCGCACGAAACTGTCAGCCGCAGCATCGCCGAAACTTTCCACCAGGGCATCGAGCTCATCACTCACAGAGTCGTGGTCGGCTGGGTCAATCAGGCCGTTATCACTCATCTGCTCCAACAGGTCGGTTTCCATCATCGCCTGTACCATCAGCAAAGTGACCGGCAGATCGTCCTGCGCGGTGTTGATGACGTATTGCAGTGTCACCGACAGTTCGCTGCTGACTTCTTCGCTGATATCTTCAGGTATGTTCATGCAGGCCTGGAATCCCGTTTGCTACAGGCCATTGTGCCCCAGTCACATGGTGATGGCAAAGGAGTGCCTGATGTTGGAGGATCTTAAGCCGTGCCAGGCCCGGGGTAGACCACAGTACCTGTGCCCGGTAGCGGCGAAGGGTATTACAATGGTTGTGCTGGAAGGTGCCCCATGATTCCCCTGCACGACGACAATCCCACACGAATCACGCCGATAGTCACCATTGCCTTGATTGGGCTTTGCGTGATGGCGTTTCTCTGGCAGTTGTCGCTGGGCCCGAGCCAGGAGGCAGCGATGTATGCGCTGGGCGTGATTCCAGCAGTAATATTCGACAAGGCGCAGTTGGCGCCGCAGTTGGCCTGGGTAGACCCGGTACTGACCCCGTTTACCTCGATGTTTCTGCACGGGGGCTTCATGCATCTGGGTGGCAACATGCTGTACCTGTGGATTTTTGGCAATAATATAGAAGACTCCATGGGCCACGGCCGGTTTATCGTCTTTTATCTGTTGTGCGGTGTGGCAGCCGTGTTTGCCCAGGCGCTACCCGATCCCGAATCCACTATCCCGATGATCGGTGCCAGCGGTGCGATCTCTGGAGTACTCGGCGCTTACCTGCTTTTGTTTCCCCACGCCCGGGTACTGGTGGCCTTGCCCTTGGGCTTTTATATCCACACCATGTCGCTTAAAGCGGGCGTGGTGCTGGGTATCTGGTTTGCCATGCAGATATTCAGTTCGCTTGGCGCCGGCGATGGCCCCGGGGTTGCTTGGTTTGCCCATATAGGGGGTTTTGTGGCCGGAGTGGTGCTGATTCCCTGGTTCAAGTACCCTGAAGTCCGACTGTTCGCTCCGGCACGTTCAGGTGGACGTTGGCACCGGCGTGGACGTAAGCACTGAACCGATGATCGCTAACGCCCCGCAATATCTTTTTGATCCAGCCGACAAGCCTTCCCTGCCATTGCATGAGGTTCCCCTGGTTGAGGCGACCGACGACTCGGTTCAAGGTTATGGTTGTCTCGTCGATCATCCCGATGATATCGACATCGAGATTGTGCGTTGGCCTGCCACTGGTTGGCGAAAAGTGGACGAGGACAGCGGCGACGAGGCC
>Ga0310121_10003972_pt1 | contig 13275 bp, 10 predicted proteins | sample CB27_Tmax_986_MG_FD_203504 | JGI IMG/M metagenome (GOLD analysis project Ga0310121, IMG submission 203504) | Marine microbial communities from Western Arctic Ocean, Canada - CB27_Tmax_986 | ecosystem: Environmental > Aquatic > Marine > Oceanic | place: Canada: Western Arctic Ocean | collected... | reverse complement strand
GAGATTATCTTCAACTAATCCCATATGCCAAACTAAAAAAATAATATTATTTGATTCTAAACTCGGTCTCCATAATAATTCACTCTTATTCAAATTTGATAAAACGTTTTTTAGGACATGATAGTATTCATCAAGACCACTTTGTATTGATTTTTTAAAATAGTTCATAACTAAACATTAAGATCATCATAATTTAATATTAAGATGTTGTCTTATAACTTTCTGAAATACAGAGCTCAATGAAGCCTATATAATTATTTTCCTCTAAGAATACCAACACCATATATAATCGAAACCAGATGCCAGCCCATCCATCCTATAAATCCTAACAAAGAATCATCACCTGTAATAGCAAATGTGTCAATTATCATAACAATTCCAAAGATTAGCATCCCAAAGCTTACAATATGTAATAGAATATTTGGTTGTAACTTGTTCTTAGCATCTCGTAAAGCTTTGCCTAAAAATATTAGTGCTAAACCTGTAAGTAGAAACGCTCCCGAACCTAACATTTCAGCAATCATAAAAACCGTTGTTGCTTCCTGAATTTTACCACTTTCATAGAGCCCGATAGTTGACATTTGTAAACTTAAAACACCTGTGAATAAAGCAATAAATATCAACCATATTTTGGAAGAAATTTTACCGAAAAGTGGATTATCACTATCCTCAGAAGCATCAGAAGCTTGAAAAAGATAAGAAAGCCCTAAACATAAAACGCTTATCAAGATAAGACAAAGTAATATCGTATTTGTGGTTGCAGCTTTTGCATATGTTTCCGCCTTTGCTGCAAAGTCTCCAGACTCAGCTGATGAACCCTCTACTACAACCCAAAGTCCATTAATTAAAAAAGGTGCAATCACCAAAGATAAACCTGTAAACCATTTTTGACTTAAATTCATAATAATCTCCTAATTCTTAAGAACGAATGTAACTATATTAATTTAGATAGTACATTATTTATAAAAAGAAATACAAGATGTCAAAATTATCAATCTAAATTTTTCCTTCTCTAATATGAAGAATTCCACTAATTAATGCTATTGAACATACGATAATAGGAGGGATCATCCATGTCCAGCTACCATCTCCATCTGACTCAGTGAAAAAGACTCCAGCGATTAACATGATTATTATACTTACTGTTAATACTAGGAGCATTTTAGCTCTAGTTGTTCCATTTGAAAATAATGCCATTCCCCAAGGTATTCATGTCATTAATAGTAAGACTTCTTCAACTTCTTGCTCATCATCTATAATCTGTGGAATTACTCCCAATATAAGATTTAATATACCGACAATAATTAATATGATGAATGGATGTAGTATTTTTTTTATAATACTCATACTTATCTCCTCAAAATTATATAGTTGGTAAGATTCTGTATTATTTAATTTCTTCAATCCAATATTTTCTCTAAATCAATTAAATATTGCTGCCGACCATTCAAACCATATGGCGAATCTACAATAATCTTTTTTCCATCTGGACTAGACCGTGGGTGGGTGTCACACCGCCATTCTCCCACGTAATCATTTGGAGAATACAAATCTGCAAGGGGTATCTTTTTGTTCAATAATGTATCAAAAAGATACACATGTTGAAGTCTGTCATTATCAGGATAAGTATCATTAAGCACCCATCTCTTATCTGACAAATAAGTACAGTGACCATCTTCTATCATTACATTTTCTCCAATCTGTTCCTGTTTTGAAGATTGATCATTAAATACATAAAAACCATCCGTAGCCCATGCAAGAATAGTTTTGTTGTCTCTCCAAATATAATGAGAAGTGTGTCCTGAAGTAACAAGCAAATATGGTGATTTGCCATCTGGATCTATAGTAAACATTTGGGTAACAATACTACCGGAATCATTAAGCCATCGATGTAAAAACGAAATCCTGGAATTGTCAGGTGAGACAACGAGATGATTAAACCACTGTTTGGTCATCCTAGAATTTGAGATTGATTCTGACATTAGTTGCGCATCCCAAATAGAAAAAATTAATTCTTTTTCTCCATTTGATAAGTCAATCTTCCAAATTCCTACATCTTTTGGTGCAAAAATTTCATAGTTCGGATCATCAATCCCTTCATAACCATACCCAGGACGCATATCATTAATTCTTCTAAAGTCTGTACTTACTGCCCAATTCCCATCATTACTTAATGCATAGATGGGTTCAGACAAAAATCGAGCCTCCATTGAATCAACATCCAGAATCTTCGAACCATAACCAGTATCGGTTCTCACATTCCAAATCACCTCGCTAGTTTCTCCGGGAAGCCATTGAAGCATACACCCTTGTTGCCAATTCCACGCCGAAGTGCTCCCTAAAGTAGTCCATCTATCTTTTTTCGTCAAATCAATCATGCCAATAGAGATATGCTCATCAGCTTTTGGAGATCGATGTTCGAAGTCAACCTTCATAGATAGAACTCTATCAGATGAATAATCAAACTGCCTTTTATCGTAGTATCCAAACCAATGGAACTTGGAACTAGGTGTTATCGCTCTAATTCTGGGAAAATCCATTAGACTTTTTCCTCTCTAATATGAAAAATTCCACTAAAAATAAAAATAAATATAACTAATAAAATTATTTTACATTAATGGTGGGCCCGGGATGACTCGAACATCCGACCTCTACTTTATCAGAGTAGCGCTCTAACCGACTGAGCTACGGGCCCCAATTAAATTTAGATACAGATGTAATTTTATATCAAGAATTGTTTTTTTATTGCAAATATAAAAAGGTTTTTTATATTGTAACAACAGTTAGTTTAGAAGTATTTATTTAGTTACTTTGAAAACTGAACAGTGAATGAAAAGACCAAAATCTCTTTTTTGATTTGCATTCTCATGCAAATAACAATAGTGTCATTTTTGATTCAATAAAAAATATCTACGAGCCCCTTCTAGTTTTAAAAAAACAGAATCTCGCTCAAGTAATTATTTTGAATGAATCAACACTAAACGACCATAATAACAACTTAATTTAATAAGTCTTATTTATCCTTAGAAAGGAGGTGATCCAGCCGCAGCTTCCGCTACAGCTACCTTGTTACGACTTCGTCCCAGTCATCAGTCCCACTCTCGGCGTCTGCCTCCGTAAAACGGTTAGCGTAACGACTTCAAGTGTTACCAACTTCCATGACGTGACGGGCGGTGTGTACAAGGACCGGGAACGTATTCAACGCAGTATGCTGACCTGCGTTTACTAGCAACTCCACGTTCATGCAGGCGAATTTCAGCCTGCAATCCCAACTGAGACAAGTTTTATCGGATTGGCTCCCCCTCGCGGGTTGGCGACCGTTTGTACTTGCCATTGTAGCGTGTGTGTAGCCCTGGGTGTAAGAGCCATGATGATTTGACGTCGTCCCCACCTTCCTCCCTTTTAGGGGCAGTATCGTTAGAGAGTGTAACTAACGAAGAGGGTTGCGCTCGTTGCGGGACTTAACCCAACACCTCACGGCACGAGCTGACGACAACCATGCAACACCTGTGTAAGCTCCCTTGCGGGTCCTTCCCCTTTCGGTTCAGTACTACTTACATGTCAAACCCAGGTAAGGTTCTTCGCTTACCATCGAATTAAACCACACGCTCCGCTGCTTGTGCGGTCCCCCGTCAATTTCTTTGAGTTTTAGCCTTGCGGCCGTACTACTCAGGCGGATTGCTTAACGCGTTAACTTCGGCTCACGAGGGGTCGATGCCTCGAAAACCTAGCAATCATCGTTTACGGCGTGGACTACCCGGGTATCTAATCCGGTTTGCTCCCCACGCTTTCGTCCCTTAGCGTCAGAACTGTTCCAGCAAGTCGCTTTCGCCACTGGTGTTCCTCCAGATATCTACGCATTTCACCACTACACCTGGAATTCCACTTGCCTCTAACAGCCTCAAGTCTAACAGTATCTCACAACATCTCCAAGTTGAGCTTGAAGCTTTCATATGAGACTTGTTAAACCGCCTACGGACCCTTTACGCCCAGTGATTCCGGACAACGTTCGCTACCTACGTATTACCGCGGCTGCTGGCACGTAGTTAGCCGTAGCTTATTCATTAGGTACCTTCCTTGCTATTCCCTAATAAAAGAGGTTTACAACCCTAAGGCTGTCATCCCTCACGCGGTGTCGCTGCATCAGACTTTCGTCCATTGTGCAATATTCTTAGCTGCTGCCTCCCGTAGGAGTGGGGGCCGTGTCTCAGTCCCCCTCTGGCTGGTCGTGCTCTCACACCAGCTACCCGTCTTAGGCTTGGTGGGCTATTACCCCGCCAACAACCTGATAGGACGCAAGCCCATCCAAGAGCGATAAATCTTTCATTTATAAAAATTATCTATAAATCGTATGCGGTATTAGCACAGATTTCTCTGTGTTATTCCCCACTCTAGGGTAAGTTACTTACGCGTTACTCAGCCGTCTGCCACTTAGAAATAAAGTTTTCCGAAGAAAACAATCTCGTTCGACTTGCATGCCTTAGACACACCGCCAACGTTCGTCCTGAGCCAGAATCAAACTCTTCAAAAAAAACGGTCTTTTCATTCACTGTTCAATTTTCAAAGTACGCTATCATTAATTAATCTTTATGATTAAATAATCATTTGAGAAAAAATAATAACAAAGGCTTCTAGAAATGACAACACCTAATTTATAATCATTAGCATGTGTTATTTTTGAAGCGTAATCAACATTGTAGCAAATAAATAGGAGTTTTATCTATGGTTAAAAGTAATCCAGGTGAGCCATACTCACGAATATCTTCAAGAGAAGCTTATGGCATGCAAAAAAATGAAGATGCGACTATAATTGATGTTCGTAATCAAGATGAATATATGTCTGGACATGTAACAAATGCACTCTTTGTTCCCGTTGATGAAATTGTTGAAAGATTTAATGAACTCCCTAAAGATAAAGATTTACTTTTTATTTGTGCAGTTGGTGCTAGAAGTGGATTAGCAGCGGAATATGCAAGTTCCTTAGGCATTGATTCTAAAAGATTATTTAATATAGAAGACGGGACTCCCACTTGGATTAAAGAGGGATTACCAACCTCTTATAATAACGATTCATAATGAAGAATAATTCACAAGTATCTGTAGTGGGCTCAATAGCTTACGATGATCTCGTTACTTCTGAAGGCTCAAAAAATGACCTTTTAGGAGGTTCTGCAATATATTTTTCAATCGCTGCATGTAACATGTCAAAGGTTTCTATTATAGGCTCTGTAGGAGAAGATTTCAAAAAGAAAGATTTGGAATTATTAGAGTCCAAACAGATAAATATTAAACACATTAATCATTCTAAGGGAACTACTTTTCGCTGGAAGGGAAGTTATGTAAATAATTCTGAGGAACCAGAAACTTTGATAACCAATTTAGGTGTTTTTAAAGATTTTTCTCCATGCTTAAATGAAGATATAAAAAAATCTCAATATGTTTTTCTAGCAAATATATCTCCTTTACTTCAAAAAAAAATTTCAAAGAGTTTGATTAATCCTAAAAGAATTGTTGGTTTAGATACAATGAATCATTGGATACTAGATATGAAAGAAGATTTAGAGTTTGTTATGAAAGATATAAACATCTTATTTATAAATAAGATTGAAGCTTTTTTATTTGCAAAATCTAAAAGCATTGAAGATTCAGCAAATTATATTATTGAGAAAGGACCAAAAATATGTATCATTAAAGATGGGAAAAATGGTTCTTATCTTTATGTTAAAAATAATGAGACTTTTTTTTGTCCAAGTTACAAAATTGATAAATTAATAGATCCAACTGGAGCAGGAGATTCATTTGCTGGGGGTTTTTTTGGTTATATTTCAAATATTAATGAGCCCACAATAGAAGACTTTAAAGAAGCCATGATATATGGAACTGCTATTGCTTCAATAACCATTGAAGGATTTGGTATAAACAATTTATATAACATCAGTAAAAATGATATTTGTAAAAGAGTTAAAGAAATAAAAAATCAATTAATCATGGAGACAAAATGAAATATGATATTAAAGATATAAATTTAGCTGAACAAGGTAGAAAAAAAGCAGAATGGGCTTCAAAAGAAATGCCTGTTCTAAAACAGATCAAAGAACGCTTCCTTGAAGAAAAACCATTAAAAAATTTAAAAATATCTGGATGTTTACACGTCACTTCAGAAACAGCTAATCTAGCCTTAACTTTAAAGTCAGGTGGTGCAAAGTTTTCTCTTTGTGCATCGAATCCTCTTTCCACCCAAGATGATATTGCAGCTTATTTGGTTAGTGAGAATATTCCTGTATTTGCTATTAATGGTGAAGATAAAAAGACATACTATAAACATATAAATTCTGTGGTAGAAGAAAAACCAAATATAACTATAGATGATGGAGCCGATCTCGTTGCATATCTTCATCAAGAAAAACCAGAATTAATGTCTGAGATTATTGGAGGGATGGAAGAAACTACGACTGGTGTTATTAGATTGAAAGCATTAGCAAAAGAAAAAAAGTTAAAATACCCAATTATAGCTGCAAATGACTCTCAGACTAAACATATGTTTGATAATAGATATGGTACGGGGCAAAGTACTTTAGATGGAATAATTAGGGCAACAAATATTTTGTTAGCAGGGAAAAATTTTGTAATAATAGGGTACGGATGGTGTGGAAGAGGTTTAGCACAAAGAGCGAAGGGAATGGGTGCACAAACAATCATATGTGAAATAGACCCTATTAAGGCTTTAGAAGCGGTGATGGATGGTCATCAAGTAATGAAAATGGAAGAAGCTTCAAAATTAGGAGATATTTTTGTCACAGTTACCGGAGGTTTACACGCAATAAACAAAAAACATTTAGAAAATTTTAAAGACGGAGTTATAATAGCAAATTCTGGTCACTTTAATGTAGAAATAGATATAGAATCTTTGGAAAAGATGAGTGAAACAAAAAAATCAGTCAGACCTTTTGTGGAAGAATATACTTTAGAAAATGGAAAAAAAATATGCTTACTTGGAGAAGGAAGATTAATAAATCTTGCTGCAGCAGAAGGACATCCACCTTCAGTAATGGATATGAGTTTTGCAAATCAGGCACTAGGATGCGAATTTCTTTATAAAAATCAGTCTTTGTCTTTGAATGTACACGTATTATCTCAGGAGGTTGATAAACAAATTGCGTCTTTAAAGTTAGAAGCTATGAAAATGAATTATGATGTATTGACGGATATACAAAAAAAATATTTGAATTCATGGGATATGGGAACTTAATACTATGACAAAAAATTACTTCTTTACTTCTGAGTCAGTTTCAGAAGGTCATCCTGATAAAATGTGCGACCAGATCTCTGATGCTATTTTGGATGCTTGTTTAGCTCAGGATCCAATGAGTCGAGTTGCTTGTGAAACAGCAGTTAAGGGCTTTGAAGATGAAAGAGCAGGCTTAGTATTGGTATTTGGAGAAATTACAACTAAGGCAAAGATAGATTACGAAAAAATAGTTAAAAATACAATAGATAAAATTGGTTATACTAAACCTGAATATAATTGGACAAACGATTCTATAGAAATTCTTATTAAAATAGCGGAACAGTCGCCCGACATTAAAGATGGAGTTGATATTTCTAGCGAAAATAGACTGAATCAAACAAATGAAGACTTGGGTGAAGGTGCGGGAGATCAAGGTATGATGTTTGGGTATGCTTGTAACGAAACAAAAGAAAAGATGCCCTTAGCTATTACTTTGGCTCACAATTTGGTCAAAGAATTATCATCAGTAAGGAAATCTCATAAATTAGAATATCTAAGACCAGATTCTAAAAGCCAGGTTACTTTAGAATACGATCATAATGATCAACCTATAAGGGTTGATACTGTTTTAATCTCTACCCAACATGATGATGGAATTTCAAATGAACAAATTGAAAAAGATTTGATAGAGCATGTTATAAATAAAAAAATAAATCCTGAACTTATGGATAATGAGACTAAAATAATAATTAATCCTTCAGGAAAATTTGTAATTGGTGGTCCAGTAGGTGATGCTGGATTAACTGGAAGAAAAATTATAGTTGATACCTACGGAGGAGCATCAAAGCACGGAGGAGGAGCATTTTCTGGTAAAGATCCAACAAAAGTAGATAGGTCCGGGGCTTATGCTGCTAGACATATAGCAAAAAATATAATCGCAGCAAATTTATCTAAAAGAGCAGAGGTTCAATTATCTTACGCAATTGGTCAAGCCGAACCCATATCTGTCATGGTAGACACTTTTGGAACAGGAAAAATTGAGGACCATCTTATTGCGGAAGTTGTAAAAGAAAATTTTGATTTAAGACCAAAAGCGATAATTGAAAGATTAAAATTAAGAAATCCTATATATGAACAAATAGCATCTTATGGACATTTTGGAAGAGATGATCTTGATCTTTCATGGGAAAAAACTGATTTTGTAAAATTATTAAATAAAGTAATTTAAAATAATTTTTATGAAAAATACAGTTAAATTTGGAACAGATGGTTGGAGAGCAACTCCATCAATGGGTTTGAATAATAAAAACATTATGATTTGTGCTCAATCATTTTCAGACTATATTAATAGAAAAAATTTAAAGAATCAAAATAAAATATTAATTGGTTATGACACTCGTAAAGATTCAAAAAAATATGCTGAATTAACATATAAAGTATTGGAATCTAACAACATAGAAGCATTCATAACTTCACGTCCTACGCCTACTCCAATTTGTAGTTTTCATATAAAAAACTCAGATAAAATTGGAGGAGTCATAATTACTGCTTCACACAATTCAAAAGAATGGAATGGCTTCAAAATCAGATCAGGAGATGGGCTAAGTTTTAATGAAAAAGAGACAAAAATAATAGAAAACATTGTTGATTATTACTCTAATAATAATGACAAAATAAAATATAAAAGAATAATAAAAATAAAAAAATTAGATATCACCAAAGCATATCTTGAAGCCATAAGAAACATAATAGATTTTGATCAATTGAAAAAAATCAATAATACAATTTGCGTAGATTACATGCATGGCTCAGTATCAGGAATATTAGATAAAATTCTTCCTATAAACACAAGGTTTTTAAGAGGAAATTTAGATCACACTTTTCCAAATATGGAACAACCTGAACCAATTTTAAAAAACTTAACTCCTTTAGTAAATGACATCAAAGATAATAAGGTTAGTGTAGGTATCGCATTTGATGGCGATGGTGACAGACTGGGAGTAGTAGATGAAAATGGAAAATTTCAAAATGCAACTGATGTTTTCGCTATCTTATCAAACCATGTTTTAAAAAAATACAAATCATCAGAAAATATTGGTACGACTGTTACTATGCCAACAATTATTGAAGAAGTAGCAAAAAAATATAAATCTAAAATCTTTAGAACACCTGTGGGGTTTAAAAATTTAGCCCCCTTGTTAGAAGAATCAAAAGTAATTTTTGCTGGAGAAGAGAGTGGTGGTTATTCAATAAAAAACCATGTATCTGATAAAGATGGAATTTTATCAGCTCTTTTATATTTAGAATGTTTAGCTACAAATAATTGCAAACCAAGTGATTTATTGAAAAATATCCAAAAAGAATTTGGAATGAAAAGCTATCAGAGAATTGATCTAAAGTTTAATGAAAAAGATCGTAAAAAAGTATTATTAAATCTTTCCAATTTACATAAAGATTTCAGTGATAACAATTCCTTAATAGAGGTAGATAAAACTGATGGAATTAAATTTTTCCTAACAAATGATGAATGGGTTTTAATAAGAGAGTCAGGTACTGAACCATTATTAAGGATATATTTAGAAAGTCCCTCTGAGGAACAAATAAATCGATTGAAAAACAAAGTTTTGTCTTTCTTAGAAATTGAATTTTAAATTTTTTCTATATTTTCGGTCTGTCACAATATTGTTTTGAAAAGAAATATTATTTTCAGTTTCTTCATGTAGTTGAAATATAGTAATCAAATCTTTTAACAACTTTTTCATTTTGTTATTCATTTTCAATAAATTTTTTTCAACGGTTGTTACATCTACCGGAGGTTTCGATTCATCCCAAGAATCAAAATCTGTAACAAGTGCAAAGCCTATATAGCATAATCCTATTTCTCTTGCTAATTTTGCCTCAGGAGGTACAGTCATTCCTATCAAATCTCCTCCCAATTTTTTATACATACGTGATTCAGCTCTAGTTGAAAAAGAAGGTCCAGATATACCTACATAATTTCCACCAAACTTAATTTCATGATTTAATTGATTTGAGTGATTTTTGATTTGATTAAATAATGTTTTGCAAATAGGATCAGCTAAAGAAGCATGCCCAACTAAATTTTTATCATAAAAACTAATATTTTTATTTACAGTATTATCGATATATTGATCAATCATGACAATATCTCCTGGTAGATAATTATCATTAAGTGATCCTACAGCTGATATTGATAGTATAGTTGTCACATTAGATTTAAACAAAGCTTCAATATTAGCCTTATAATTTATTTGGTCTGGTGGAATAATATGACCTCTTGCATGTCGAGGTAAAAAAGCGATTGGGGCATCATTCAGTAAACCATAAAGAAGTAAATCAGATGGTTTTCCATAAACACAATCCAAATTTACCCACTGAGCTTTCTTAATGTCTTTGGAAAAATCAACTCCACTTCCTCCAATTATTCCTACCCTTTTGTCTATCAATTTATCCCAAACTTTAATATATTATTTAATTCTATAATTATTTATTTTATTATAATTAAATTTATTTTTTTTTGTAAAAATGGCCGGGGTGGCGGAATGGTAGACGCGCCAGACTTAAAATCTGTTGTCCTAATAGGACGTGGGAGTTCGAGTCTCCCCCTCGGCACCAAATCTAAAGTTTGGTCAAGTTTGATACAATAAAATTATCCTATGGCGACGTGGCGAAGTGGCTAACGCAGTGGTTTGCAAAACCTCCATTCATGGGTTCGAATCCCATCGTCGCCTCCAATACATCTATATCTTATAAACTTTATTGTAAACTTGAATTCTATGTCTACTGCTGTCAACAATAAGTAAATTCCCCTTGTGAAAGGTTAGAGAAGTTGGACACCAGAAAAGCTTTTCTATATGAGCAGATTCGTTAAATGGATCATTTTTAAAACTTTCTAGTTCAAAGACTAGGTTTGATTTTAATCTTGCTTTTTTTTCCTCAACATTAGTATTTAAAAAATCTTTAGCCCATTCAGATAAAGTAGCTTCACCTCTATTTGAGCATAAGAAATCTCCCTCTTTATCAAAAACTTTCAATTTATGATTTCCCCAATCAGATACATATATATTGCCCATATCATCTATAGCACATGAAGATGGATGCAGTATATTTTCTTCTTTATCACCTTTTGATCCTATCGATCTGATAAATTCACCATTAGTAGTAAATTCTTGAATCCTATGATTTCCCCAATCAGATACATATAATCTATCATCTGAATTAAAAGTTATTCCCCAAGGTAAATTTAATTTACCTTCTGATTCCCCCTGAGAAGAAAATTTGTGAATAAAGTTACCTTCTTCATCAAAAACTTGAATTCTTCCATTTCTATGATCTACAACATATAAATTGTTTTCATTATCAAAAACTAACCCATTTGGTCCATCAAATTCACCATCACCCTTACCAAATTGACCAAAAGAAGATATAAATTCACCCTCAGTTGTCATTATTGTTATTTTATTTAGATATTCATCTGAAACATAAATCTTATCTGAATTACTAATCGCAATAGAAGATGGCCACATAAATTGTCCATCTTGAGTCCCAAAAGAAGCAAATGTACCATGATATTCTTCATTCATATTCATTACTGTAATTCTGCATCCTCTAGTGTCATAATCATGACCTCTTCCAAGAACATAAATTTGATTGTTACTATCAAAAGATAAATCAAAAGGATAATAAAACCCTCTACCTTGCATAGCAGCTAAACCCATAGTTTTTCTACTTTTAATTTTGAAAGAAGTAGTCATATTACGTTCTCTGGTACTCAGGCATGGCTCCTACTAATTGGAGAAATTCAGATAAGTTATCATCAGTTAGAGCTTTTTCAGAATCTATTTTTGACTTCACAAAATCATTTAAAGTTTCTTTAGTAGTTTTTGATACAATAATTGCACCTAGTTCTTCTAAGACAATTTCTATTAAAAACTCAGGAGTAAATTGATTAGAAATATTTGATTTAATATTATCTATAATTCTCCTAATTCCTAAATTGTTCACGTTACCTAATTTTGAAGAGGAAAAGTTAACACGTTCTACTACAGTTCCAGAATCTAGCCATTGTGTACCCCAATGCCATCCTTCTACAGATGGAGGATTCATCGCATGTTGACCCATGAATTGCGTATGGGAATTAGTTAAAGATTGTTGCTTATCGGGTCGATGAAATTCCTTGGTCATTCTAAGAGTCCCTGCAACTAGTTCTATAGGACTCTTAACTCTTTTATTCCATACTTTATCAGATTTAAAGAACTTTGATTTAAATAAAAATCTCAACATTTCTTTTATGTTGTATCCTTTATCAAAATAAACTTCTGATAATGCTTCTATAGCTTCAGGATTATTGGGCTCTTTATAAGGCCATTCTGGTACCGGAGGTTCATCCTCTACAAAAAAACTATAAATATGTCTAGATATAAATTTTGCTGTAGCTTTTTGTTTACAAATTATTTCAATTATATCTTCTCCATTAAATTTTCCTGTCTCTCCTAGAAATGTTTTATCATCTCCATCATGATCATCATCTTTATATTCAAAATGCATAGCTAAACGACCATACGGCCAAACAGAATCTCTCTGTGACTTAGTAGTCATATAATCTTTATTAGCAATTGTCCAACCAGTAAAAGCTCTAGCTGCTTCCTTAATATCTTTTTCTGTATAATTTCCGGTCCCCATAGAGAATAGTTCTAGCAGTTCTCTCCCGTAATTTTCATTAATTGCGCCTTTATGACTTTCACAGTTATCTAGCCATATAATCATCGCAGGATCTTTAGAGAGTTGAAGAAGTAAGTCTTGATAATTACCTAAACCATACTTTGAAAACATTTTTATCTGATCAGCCAATACATATCCATTTGCTAATTTTGCATAACCTGTAGCAAAAATACCGTGCCAGAAAAGTGAAATTTTCTCCTTGAATGGAAAATCACTCCAAACCATTCTATAAAGCCAAGTAGCACCATTTGCGGAACTACCCATTGGTGATTCATAATCAGGTTGATATCGATTTATCATATGAG
>Ga0310121_10003970_pt1 | contig 13277 bp, 11 predicted proteins | sample CB27_Tmax_986_MG_FD_203504 | JGI IMG/M metagenome (GOLD analysis project Ga0310121, IMG submission 203504) | Marine microbial communities from Western Arctic Ocean, Canada - CB27_Tmax_986 | ecosystem: Environmental > Aquatic > Marine > Oceanic | place: Canada: Western Arctic Ocean | collected... | reverse complement strand
AGGCGATCAAGCAGCTCAAGGAGGTCCGCGACCTCTACAAGCAGGATGAGCGCCACCGCAACCTGTTCGACTACTCGATGACGCTCGAAGGACTTTCGCGGCATGCCTCCGTCCACGCGGCCGGAGTGGTGATCGCTCCCGGACCCCTCGACGAGTATGTGCCAGTCTGTGTCCAGACCGGAAAGAACGGGTCAGGTGGAGATGGCGAGGAGGCCATGGTAGTGACCCAGTACGACATGAACTGCCTCGAAGAGGTGGGCATGTTGAAGATGGACTTTCTGGGCCTGAAGACCCTGACCGTGATCCACTACGCGGTGGAGATGGTGCGGGCCCGACTCGGATCGCTCCAGCACCCCCAGACCGGGGTGGTCTATGCCAGCATTGACGACGTGCCGCTGAACGATCCTGCGGTCTATCAGATGCTCGCCAGGGGTGGCACGAGCGGCGTGTTTCAGTTCGAGTCGAACCTGGGGCACGACAAACTTCGTGCCATGAAATGCGACCGCTTCGAGGACCTGGTCGCGACCAATGCGCTGATCCGGCCAGGTCCGCTCGATTCCGGCATGACCGACGTTTACATCCGCCGGAAACTTGGCCAGGAGCCGGTCCAGTATCCCCACCCCGACCTACGGGAGACTCTGGAGCCGACCTATGGCATCATCGTCTACCAAGAGCAGGTGATGCGAATCGCGAATATTCTGGGTGGCTACAGCCTGGGCGAGGCGGACGTGCTCCGTAAGGCGGTCGGAAAGAAGGACGCAGCGCTCATCAAGAAAGAGTTGGGACACTTCATCACCCGGGCCTCGGATCGGGGCGTGGATCGTCGCTTGGCCGAGGACTTAGCGGACCAGATCGAAACGTTCGGACGCTACGGGTTCAACCGCAGCCATGCGGCCGCATACTCGCTCATCTCGTACCACACCGCGTGGCTCAAGGCTCACCATCCGGCGGAGTTCATGGCGGCGATACTTTCGGCGGTGCTCGACAAGACCGACGATGTCGTCAAGTACATAGCCGAGTGCAAGGACCTCGCCCGTCACCTGCCCGATCTCGAGCAAGGCATAGAAGTGCTTCCCCCCGACCTCAACGAGTCGGGCTGGAAGTTCACTGCCGTGGGAGCTCACCAGATCCGGTTTGGCCTCGGCGCCGTGCGTGGCGTGGGCGGCGGGGCGGTGAGCTCGATTATCGCAGCGCGAGGGGAGGGTGGGCGTTTTCAAAGCCTCTTCGAATTCCTGGAGCGAATCGATACTCGCGCGCTCAACAAGCGGGCCTGCGAAGCGCTGATCGCGGCGGGCGCGCTTGACGCCTTCGGCAGGCGCGGCCAGCTCCTGGCCGCGCTGGACGTGGCCTACCAGGAGGTGCAAGCGCGTCAGGCCGAAAGGCTTAGTGGGCAGGAGTCTTTGTTCGGCGCCGCCTCGGTCGTGCAGCGCAAGGACCCGGATCTTCCCGACGTTCCGGAATGGGGGGAGTCCGAGCGCCTGGCGCGCGAGAAGGAGGCGCTGGGGTTTTTCATTTCAGGACACCCTCTGGACCGCTTCCGGGAAGTCGTGCGCGCCTTCGACCGTGTGACCACTGTCAACCTTAGCGAGCACGCGGGTGAGAAGGTCGAGTTGGCGTGTGTCGTGACGTCCGTGACCCGCCAGATCTCCCGTAAGGACAGCTCCGAATGGGGCAAGGTCGTCGTTGAGGACTTTTCGGGTACCGCCACCGTGCTTGCGTTCAAGGAAGCATGGCAGTCCGCGCGTGAACTGCTGCAGCAGGATGCAGTGGTGCTGGTCCGCGGCCTAGTCTCCAATCGGGAGCGGGACGAGGAAGATCCACCCCTGTTCTTGGACGATGTCGAGATGCTCGAGGTGCTGACAACTTCGGGACGGCTTGCCGTCCAGATCCTGATCGAATCCGGCTCGATCGTGCCCGAGGAGGCCTTCGCTACGGCGCGCGAGGTGCTCACGCGGCACCCCGGCGCGGCGCCCGTTGAGCTCAGGGTCGGAAACGGCGGGGGTGCTCGGTTCCGGTCACGGACGCTCAAAACGGACGTGAGCAACGGTACGCTCGATGAGCTTCAGGACGTGTTCGGGAAGGACCGGGTGCGGCTCGTGAATGCAGGCACCAAGGACCAGGAGAGCGCGGCCGCCGCGAACAAATGAAGGGGCGCCGCACCGCTAACGCGGCACGGCGCCCCCGCTCGCGTTGACCGGACTAGCTCTTGAAGCAGTAGAACAGACCAGCGCCTCCCGTCCCCACGAGGCCCTCCTGGCTGCAAGAGCGGGTCGGGTGAGCCGCGTTCCAGGAGGAATTACCGCCCCCAGAACGGTCGCTGTGGCCGATCATCGCGGTCCCCGCGTCGTTGCTTGTCCAGTTGTTGCATGTGGTCGTGGAAGCCCTGCCCAGCAATGCACGGCCGTGGGAGTCCGACCCCGTCAGGATATCGTGCTGGTTGGGGGAATCTCCCTGCCCGTTCACTTGCTCGCCCTTCTCGTTCAGCGCGTACCTCTTGTTGATCTGATTGCGGTCACGGTGGACGTCCCCGTGCAGGTCTGCGACACTCCCTGCGATCATCTGGCCGCTTGCGTTATGCCAGGGGCCGTCACCGATCCGGTCGCGCGCGTTGACAGCGGCCTGGCCGCCGCCAGCAGTGGTGCTCAGGTAGGCGCGCCAGATACCGTCGGTGACACCGGCCGCGCGGGCCAGCGCCTCACAATGCCCATCGGCGCCCTCCAGGCCGCCAAGATTGGCGCCGTCGCCCGGGCCGACGCTGGTGATGAAGAAGCTCATCGGCTGCTGAGCCTGGGCCTGTTGCTGCGCGCTCGACAGAGCCGGAGAAGCGGCGAGCAGCACGGCGGCCGCGAAGGTGGGAAGCGTGATCTTCTTCATCGTTATCCCTCTTTCGATGTGGGTGACCTTTGTGGCCTGAGTGGGCCGACTTCGCTCCGGCCAGTATAATCGGCTGGCGTGTCTCGGGACAGGAAGCCGGGGCTCCGCGGTGTGGGATGGGAGTGACTACTAAGAGATGATGCAGATCGCTCGGAACTTGTTGACCGTCTTGGCGTCTGTCTTATGCGCTGCGTGCGCTGAGCAGGAGACCCCCTGGGCTCCCCCGCTCGCTTTCGATACCGCCAGGGTAATGATCCGCGGTGGTCCCGATTCCACTGGCCTGCTCGTCGAGGTGTCGCGGACCGCCGCCCAGCGATCGTTTGGCCTGATGTCGCGTCCCAGCCTGGACCCCGAGTCCGGGATGATATTCCTCTACGATTCACCTCAGGCCGGCAGCTCCGGCTACTGGATGTTCCGTACCAAGATGCCTCTGGACATCGCGTTCATGGACAGTGCCGGGGTGATCGGGAGGGTGCTGTCTATGGAGCCGTGCGAGAGCGAGCTCTACGCGGCGGCCTGTCCTACGTATGCACCAGGTGTGGATTACTGGTCGGCGCTTGAGGTGAATCGGGGGTGGTTCGCGGAGCACGGTGTCGGGGAGGGGGACACGGTTCGGTTGGGGCCTTAGGAGCTATCGTTCCTTAATCGCGTCATACCTCGTCCGAAGCGTGACCACCGGATTCGCGTTCTCGCTCGGCAGTATGTTCTCGTCCGTGACGTCGATGTAGAGCTGGTAGCGGCCGTCGTTGAACGACGTGCCTTGTGGATCGCGAGGGTCGGCCGCCAGCAAATAGGCCACCTGCGCGTGACGCGTCTCGCAGGGCGCGGCCGAAACCGGGCTGGTCTGGCAGCTGCATCGCCTGTCACCCCCTGCTGCATCGGCGGCTTCCATCGCCGCTAGCACCCGGTCTTCCAACGCCCCACCCGCTGCCAAGAAAGCGACCACCGCGTATTCGACCACGGCGCCGGAGGCCAGGAGATTGCCCTGAATCGAGTAGTACACGTCCGTTCCCGGCACACGACCGCCCCGATCGAGCGAAGCGCGGCCGTTTCCGCTTCCCGAGAAGCCGGCCACGCGACCATTCCGGTCCACGATGCCGAACTGCCGAGCATCGACCGTGGAATCTTGCCTGAGAAGATCGAGGATCCGGTCGGGGGCCGTTCCTCGCTCGAGCTCATGGTAGATGAGCTCCTGGTTCCGGCGCGTGTGATCGAGCCTAGCCTGCACGGCGGCGACTCCCATCCCGGGAACGATGACCGCCTGGACGTCCATGAGGCCTTTCGAGGGGACCCGCCTCAGGGTGGCCTGAGCTAGGCACGTCGCGGAAGCGATCACGATCCGTCCCGTGCGGGCATCGATAGCGATCACCGACCACGTCGCGGTAGCGGGCGCGGGGAGGGCCCCCAGCGCCACGGTTGCGGCGACCACGGACAAGAACGGCCGGCTCAGTCTCCCCATCAGATAGTGCCGAGCGGTTTATCCAGGAACCGCTCGACGATCCCGGCAAAGACATCGATGTCTGTCAGGAACCCGTCGTGGCCGCAGGCCGAGGGCACGTGGATCAGCTCGTGTCCCGGTCCCAGTTGCTCGTAGAGTTCGAGCATCTGGTGGGCGGGGGCTATCGCATCGGGTTCCATGGAAATGAGTGTCACGGGTACGCTCACCTGCTCGGGGTCGACCCGGTGCAGGTCCATCGACAGGCTCAGGCTCAGAAAGGCCCGCGCGTCGAACCTGTCGGCGAAGATCTGACCATGGTAGTCCAGGTAATCCTCGACCGGAAAGCGGGGTCCGTCTAACCCTCTCGAGGGCTCCCCCTCGAAGCGAGCCTGGAATTCCTCCTGCGACCGATAGGTGGTCATGGCAAGAGCACGCGCGAGCGCGAGCCCCTCACGTTCCTCCCCGCGCGCTATGGCATCGGCGACGATCCGGCGTTGGATGACCCGCACCGCTGTGGCGAGTGGGTGGGTCCTGTGCGCGGAGCCGATCACCAGCGCAGAGCGAGTCCGATCGGCGTGGTCAGCCGCCGCGAAGGCCAGCGCTACCGCGCCACCGTAGGATGCGCCAATCACGGCGTGGAGCGCAGGGAGCTCGAGGTGGTCCGCGACCACACGGAGTGCGTTGGCCTGGTCGGCGGGGGTGAGCGACGGAACGGTCCCGGTACCGTCCGGCTCGGGAGCGCTCGATCCGCCCGGACCAGCTAGGAAGTCGATCCCCAGAACTCGCCAATGGTTTAGGTCCAACCCCCGGCCGGGGCCGACGACTGCTTCCCACCAGCCGGGGGTTTCGTCCCTGCTCGGTTCGGCGCACACCCTACGGTCCGCGGAGATGCCGCCCATCACGGCTACCACCGGGGCGGCTCGCGCACCCACGATACGATAGGCGATGCGGCACGGGGCGATGCGTCCTCCCAGACGGAGGGCGAGCCCTTCCTCCACAGCGACGATGTCGTCCTCGAACTTGAGCTGTCCGCGGTCTGGACTTGCCGTGGCGAGCTCAGTTTCCCCTGCCCCCTGCCCGAGGGCCTCGGTTTTAGGCGCTCTCCGTGTGCCGAACGCCGACCGGGTGCTCTTCATGCGTGCCCTTTCTCCTGAAGACGACAACCGCGCCGACCCTGGACTTTCGAGGATCGGTGCTGTTGGCACTGCCGCCTGTTCCTGTGTGCTCCGCGGGGCGTATGTCCGGGGCTGGAAAACGATAAGGCCCGGGACGCGAGTGGCGGCCGGGCCATTCGCTTTTTAGCGCTTGTTTTACGTGGCGGCAATATGCGTCAAATCACCACGGAACCTTCAATTATAGAAGTACGCTAGCACGAGTTCCCTAGAGTCGTCAAGACCAGTGGCCCCAGGGAGACTCCAGCTCTGGGACCATCTGGCGCGGCCGCCTCGACTCTCCGTAGGTTGGCGGTGTCCACCGTAGAACGCGAGGTAACCGTCGCGAATCAGTATCGTCCGACACACCGCGAGGTCGAGTCGTGAAGAAGCTGGCAATGGGGTTGGTCCCCTTGCTCCTTTCCGGGTGTTTCACCTATGTGCCCGTGGACCTGGGTGTCCTGCCGGTGGGTGGTAGTGTCCGCGTGCAAGTGGAGGATCGGGGTGGCGCTTCCTTCCAGGCTCCTTCGGGGTCGGCGCGTCTGTCGGGTATTCTGGTCAGGGAGAACCCCACGGAAGTGGTCCTGCGTGTACCGCTCGCACCCGGCAGCGAGTTCGGACAGGAGCTCACCATCCCCATCAGCGCGATCATGCGGGTCGAGACCCGGGAACTGGACGGCAAGCGATCAGCCCTTATGGGGGCCGGTGCGATCGGGATCACAGCAGGGCTCTTCGCGCTCATCGCACGACCGGGAGGAAGGCTATCCCCGGGGGACGGGCCGAACACAGATACGGGCGAGTCATTCACGGGGGGATTCGGTCGCACCGTGATCTTTTAGGGTTCCGCTCTGGTAGGGACCCTGAAAGCCTTGCGCGGCGCCCCGGCTACAGGAGAGATTTCCCTACGCAGTGCGTTCACGGGGGACCGGCGAGGACGATGATGAGAACCGCCACGAGGGCCACTACCATTACCGGTCCCCGATTTCGGGGGCGGGGCGGTGGTCCACGTTGTGGACCCTGACGCGGTCGCGCACGCGAACGCTTCGGACAGCCGGCCCCGCTTAGGGCCGGCTTCTTTTTTTCTTCCAATGGGCTTGGGGGGGGACCCGCGGCCCGGAGAAGCGCGAGATCATGAGCGCCACTTCACCACCCTTCCGGGTGCTAAAGTTTGGCGGCACGTCGGTCACCGGCCTCGAGCGGGTGGACGTGATCGCTGAGCAGGTGCGGGAGCGGGTGGCCGATCATGCCCCTGTGGTCGTCCTGTCGGCGTTTGCAGGTGTGACCGACGCGCTCATCGCGGCGGCACGCGCGGCGGCCAGTGGGCAGAGCTACGAAGAGATGGAGGCTCGTATCTCGGAGCAGCACCTGGGTGCGGCACGCGAGCTCCTGGGCCCGGACGCCGCGACCGAGTCTGGAGTAGTGCGGCGTGTTGATCAATTGGGCCGCCTCCTCCGAGGCATTGCGCTGCTGGGTGAGTGCAGCCCCCGTACGCTGGATTCGGTGCTGGCCGTGGGCGAGAGGCTTTCGAGCGCGGTGATCGCTGCAGCTCTCCGAGCCCGTGGTTTGCCCGCGAAGGAGGTCGACCCTGGGCGATGGGTCATCACCGACGACCACTTCGGAGAAGCAGCGGTAGACATGGGCGCGACCCTGGAAGCCGTGCGAAGAGAGGCAGCGGCGATTGAGGGTATTCCGATCGTGCCTGGTTTCATCGGGGCCTCGCAGGCCGGTGAGGCTACCACGTTCGGTAGGGGAGGATCCGATCTCTCGGGTGCTGTTCTGGGGGTCTGTTTGCCCGCGGACTTGGTGGAGATTTGGACCGACGTGGATGGGGTCATGAGCGCCGACCCGCGGGTAGTGCCGGAGGCCACGAGCCTCGACGAAATGAGCTTCCACGAACTTTTGGAGCTTAGTCATTGGGGCGCGAAGGTGGTCCACCCCGGCGCCGCCCGACTTCTGTGCGAGCGTGGTGTGCCGTTGGTCATAAGGAACACACTTCGGCCCGATCATCCGGGCACACGCGTCGCGGCTGATGCGGGATCCGGTCGCGAAGTTCCGGTCCGAGCGCTGGCGTCCCGCACCGACGCCGCTGTGCTCCAGCTGAGCGCGCGAGCTGGCGACGATGCGGCATCAATGACCGCGCGGGCACTCGCCGCGCTCCACAGCCGCCGGGTGCGGGTGATTCTGGTGACGCAGGGGGGGAGTGAGGCAGCTGTGTGCCTGGTGGTGCCGAGCGCGTCAGCTGACACGGCTCGCGCGGTGTTGGCGGAGGAGTTTCAACTCGAGCGCGAGACCGGACTGGTCGAGGACCTGCGCGTCGAGCTGGATTGCGCCGTCGTGTCCGCCGTCGGCGACGGGATGCACCACCGACCGGGTGTGTCTGGCCGCATCTTCGGCGTGCTGGGCAACCACGGAATCAACGTGCGCGCGATTGCTCAGGGCGCGTCAGAGCGAAACGTGTCGGTGGTCGTGTCCGCTGCCGATGGTCCGGGGGCTGTCCGGGCTGTGCACGATGCGTTTTTTGCACCTCGACCACGCGCGGCCGAACTGTACGTTGCCGGAGTAGGGCGAGTGGGCTCAGCGTTCCTAGATCAACTGGCGGATCGTGGCGAGCACCATCGCCTACGACTGACCGGGATCGCGTCGAGCCGGGCGGCGGTGTTGAATCGCGCGGGTGTGGATCCGCGCAGCTGGCGGGATGCGATGGCCGCCGGTGACGCGCCTGCCACGGCCCTGGTAGAGGCGGCTATCGACAGTCCCCACCATCCGCGCATTTTCGTGGATTGTACTGCCAGCTCGCTCTTGCCCGAGTCGTACGAGCGATTGCTCAAGGCGGGCGTTTCGGTAGCGGCCGCCAACAAGGTCGGATTCGCGGGCTCGGGAGACGATTGGGAGCGGCTGCACGAGGTGGCCAGGGAGGGTGGGGCGATCTACTACGAGACCACCGTGGGGGCAGGCCTACCGGTGTTGCGCACCGTGGCTGATCTGGCAGCGACCGGAGACCAGATCGTCCGGCTCCAGGGCGTGCTTTCTGGAACGCTGGGTTACCTGTGCGACGAGGTCATGAAAGGGCAGCGCTTCAGCGAGGCGGTCCGCGAGGCGCACGAGCTGGGATACACCGAGCCGGATCCGAGAGACGACCTCTCAGGATTGGACGTGGCCAGGAAGCTCGTGATCCTGGCACGCTCGGCGGGTCTTGAATTGGAACCCTACGCGGTTTCCGTAGAGCCGCTGCTCCCGGCTGAGGCGAGCGAAGGTGCGTTGGAAGATTTCTGGGAGCGTCTGCCGTCGCTCGACGAGCCTATGGAACAGCGGCGCGCCGAAGCCGCGGCCTCCGGAGGACGGCTCGTCTATCTCGGGACGGTGGAGCCAGGCGAGGCCAGCGTCGGTCTCGAGGTAGTGCCCAGCGACCATCCTTGCTGGACATTGCACGGAAGCGAGAACCTGATCCTTGTGGTTTCGGAGCGATACCTCTCGGTTCCGCTTGTGGTGCGGGGTCCGGGAGCTGGTCCTGCGGTGACCGCCGCGGGGGTGTTCGCCGATGTCCTCCGGGCTCGGGCCGAGGCGCAGGAAGCGCCCGTTGGCCTGCACGGGAGAAGGTCGGTTGTGGAGGTCGGTTCGTGAGCAACTGGAAGAGCACGCGAACGGGGCAGACCGCTACCCTGGTCGACGCGCTGTTCCAGGGACCGGCTCCTGACGGTGGTCTCTACGTTCCTGCAACGATGCCGCACCTCGACGCGATGGCGGTGGTGCGCCAGAGCCGATCGTTTGCGGACACGGCGCTCGGGACTGCGATCGCTCTGTTCGGTGACGAGGTCCCGGCCCCGATGCTCGAGCAGATCGTGGCTGAGGCGCTCGACTTTCCGGTCCCGCTCGTCTCCCTCGGGGATGGGGTCCATGTGCTCGAGCTTTTCCACGGCCCCACGGCCGCGTTCAAGGACGTGGGAGCGCGCTTCATGGCCGCGCTCATGGACCGTCTCGATCCTGAGCCCGAACGTGAAAGGCTGGTCGTGGTGGCGACCTCTGGGGACACGGGTGGGGCTGTGGCCCATGCGTTCGCCGGCAGGCCACGCTTCGGGGTAGTGGTGTTGTTTCCCCGAGAGGGCGTGAGCGACGAGCAGCGCCGCCTCTTCACTACCTTGGGTGGCAACGTCACCGCAGTATCTGTTTCGGGCTCATTCGACGATTGCCAGGATCTGGTAAAGGCGGCTTTCCGATCATCTGGCGCGGCGAGACTCGGTCTCACGGCCGCTAACTCGATCAACGTGGGTCGCCTGATTCCCCAAACCTTCTACTACCTGGAAGCGGTGCGACAAGGAGGGTGGAGCGACTGTGTGTTCACGGTTCCGTCTGGAAACTTGGGCAACCTGACCGCGGGTCTTTTGGCTGCGCTGGCGGGGCTCCCGGTCCGTCGGTTCGTGTCGGCGCTCAACGTGAACGACACCTTCCTGCGCCACCTGGAGACCGGTGCCCCCGAGACAAGGCCGGTGCGGCGTACGCTTTCGAGCGCGATGGACGTGAGCCTTCCCAACAACCTCGAGCGCCTCGTCTCGCTCACCGGGGGTGATCGCCAGCGCCTGCGACGGTGGGTATGGAGTGCCTCGTTCGGCGATGCCGCGACCTTGGAATGTATGGCCAGGGTTCGCGCAGAGCGCGGCTATCTGTTGGACCCTCACGGAGCGGTCGGCATGCTTGGCGCCGAAGCGTACCGGCGGGAGGAGGGTGATGAGGGACCCATGGTCGTACTAGCGACGGCGCATCCGGCCAAGCTTTCCCAGGTCGTCGAGAAGGCGGTCGGCGAACGGCCGGCCGCACCCCCGGAAATCGTCGCGGCGCTCGCCCGGGAAGAGCAGATGGTCCCGCTCGAGCCCTCGGAGGTGGGGTTTTTCGAGCTGCTGGAAGAGGTCGCTGACGGCCGAGTGACAGCGCGATGAACCTGCCCGCCGGACAACAGGTTGGCCCCGCCGCAGTGCGTGTACCCGGATCGACCTCGAACCTGGGCGGGGGCTTCGACTGCGTCGCCCTCGCGATCGATCGGTTCCTGGATGTCGTCTTCGAACCCGGCGCAGGCCCCCTCGCTGTGGTCCGCTCAGACAGCGCCTCCCTGGGCCAGGATCTGGTTGCCCTCTCCTTCCAGCGTACGCTGGAAGAGCGCGGCGTGACACCGGAGGGAACGCTGCACGTTACATCGGGCATCCCTATCGGCTGTGGGCTGGGTTCCTCTGCGGCTGCCTTGGTAGCAGGCACCGCGCTGGCTGAGCTGGCAGCCGGCGCTCCCCTCAATCCAGGGGTCGTGTTCGCCTCCGCGGCGGGCGAAGAGGGTCACGGGGACAACGCGGGTGCGTCCGCCTACGGGGGCCTGGTGGCAGTGGTGGAGGGGCTCGACTCGCCGCAGGTCGTGCAGCTCGAGCTGTCTCCCGCCATTGGATTCGCGTTCGCAGCGCCCCCCACGCGCATCCCCACACGCGCGGCGCGGGCGGCCTTGCCCGCGTCCGTCCCGCACAAGGTCGCAGTAGGAGCCCTGGCACGGATAGCCGCGCTCCTGCTCGGTCTCGCAAAGGGGGATCGGGACCTGCTCCGCAGAGGTTTCGAGGACGCGCTACACGTACCTTATAGACTTCCTTTGATAGCCGGGGGCGAGGACGCCATCACGGCGGCGGTCGAGGCAGGCGCCTGGGCCGGGACCGTTTCGGGCGCCGGGTCGGGATTGCTCGCTGTGTGCCCCCCCGCGGACGCCGCGCTGGTCGCGAATGCAATGGCGGCGGTGCTCGCTCAGCGCCATGACACGGATGGGATCGTGGCCTTCCCACTGCAGGCGGTTCCCCTCGGCATGCGGGCTGTCCAGTGGGAAGACGACGGATCGGTGAGGGAGGATCCGGCAGCCGCACAACGGATCGCTTCAGCTGGACGAGAGTAGGGGTGGACCTAGCGGGCATCCACCACGTCACCGCGATCACGGCTCGCATCCGTGACAACCACCGTTTCTACACGGGCGTGCTAGGGATGCGATTGGTGAAGCGGAGCGTCAATCAGGACGACGTCCGTGCCTACCATTTATTCTACGCGGATGCCGTGGGTTCGCCGGGGACAGATCTCACCTTCTTTGATTGGGTCGTCCCGCCGGAAAATCGGGGCACGAAAGGTATCGTTCGGGTGCACCTGCGGGTGAACGGATTGGATAGTCTGGCGTGGTGGGCGGATCACCTGAGCGAGCACGGGGTGGCGCACAAAGGCCTGCGGGAGCGAGATGGGCGGGCGACTCTCGACTTCGAGGATCCAGAGGGGCAGCGGCTCGCGCTCTTCGATGACGGCGGGCTCGGCGATCCGCCGGTGCCCTGGGAGGGCAGTCCGGTGCCGGTCGCGCATCAGCTACGTGGACTCGGGCCGATAGTGATCAGTGTGCCCAGCCTCACTGAAACCGATGCTGTGCTGACCGGAGTGATGGCGCTCCGGCCGGTGAGGGAGTATTCAGCTCCGGCCGGCGGCATCACCGACGTCCGTGTTTATGAAATGGGGAGCGGAGGACCCTCCGCCGAGGTTCACGTGGCGGTGCAGCCGGAACTACCCGCCACGAGTCAGGGCGCTGGAGGCGTGCATCACGTTGCGTTCCGGACCCGCACCGAGGACGAATACCATGCTTGGGGTGAGCGGCTCAACAGTCTCTCGGTGCCCAACAGCGGCGAAATCGATCGCTTTTGGTTCCGGAGTCTCTACTTCAGGGAACCCAACGGAATCCTTTTCGAGATCGCGACCGATGGCCCCGGATTCACCGTGGACGAACCTGCCGAAGCCCTGGGCGAGACAGTCGTGCTCCCGCCCTTCCTGGAGCCCCAGCGCGAGCGGATTATGGCGGGTCTCAAACCCATCGATTGACTGGGACCTGTAGCGGGATCACTCAGCACTTGAATCGGAACCCCTGCTGGCTGTACGCTGTAGTAGGTACGTCACGAGCACACTCTTTGGAGCCCAGCAATGCCGATCTACGAGTACGAGTGTCGAGGATGCGGCAACCGGTTCGATTTGCTGGTGCGCGGCAAGGAGACGGCTGCGTGCCCTGCCTGCGCGAACCAGGATCTCGAGCGGCTCCTTTCCCTCCCCGCGGTGAAGTCTGAGTCGACCCACGCGTTGGCGATGGCGGCGGCCAAGAAGAGGGACCGGAAGCAGGCCTCTGAAAACATAAGGAAGCAGCGCGAATACGAGGCAAACCACAAGCATTAGCGACCGCATCGTCGCGGTTCTTCGCCCGGAGTCAGCGACCAACCCCTAGGAGTACACATGAAGCGGAACTTTAACTGGACTCTTCCGGCTGTGATTTTCCTCGGTGGAGGGTCTCTGTTGGGTGCTGCCGGACCACTGGCCCATGACGGGGATTCGGCCCTACAGACACTTCCCGATGGCGTGACTGCAGCGATGGTCACCACCGGTAAAGCGCTCTTCGACAAGGAGGGTGCGTGCTATACCTGCCACGGTCCGGACGGGGCAGGAACGGGGCTTGCGCCGAACCTCTCAGATGCGGTTTGGCTACACAGCGACGGATCTTATCCGGCCCTCGTCACGCAGATTACGGATGGGGTCCCACAACCCAAGGAGAGCATAATCCCGATGCTCCCCAAGGGTGGTGCCCAGATCAGCGATGAGCAGGTCGCGGCTATCGCAGCGTACGTCTGGTCGATCTCTCACGATTGATCTGAGCGGCCAGAGGTCGTGCTGAACGGGAAGAGCCCGGGCTGACAGCCCGGGCTCTTCTTCTTTAGGAGCTGATGGGCGAGTTCACGGCGCGCGACGTTACCGATTCGCTGTCGATGGACGGGCCGAAC
>Ga0310121_10003969_pt1 | contig 13279 bp, 6 predicted proteins | sample CB27_Tmax_986_MG_FD_203504 | JGI IMG/M metagenome (GOLD analysis project Ga0310121, IMG submission 203504) | Marine microbial communities from Western Arctic Ocean, Canada - CB27_Tmax_986 | ecosystem: Environmental > Aquatic > Marine > Oceanic | place: Canada: Western Arctic Ocean | collected... | reverse complement strand
ATAAATCTCGCGGTCACGGGAAACATCATTCCACTCTGGCCTGGCGCGGCCCTGAACGCCGATTTCGTGGACATCGCAAATTTCGAATGGCTGGTTGAGGGTAGTTACCCCCAATTTTCTCCTATGGGTTTCCCGGATGGCCGAGCCGCTTACATCACTCGACTCGGCGCGCAGATGAGCCAGGCACCCTACTGCTGGGCGAGTCTCTATGTCTCTCAAACTTACCAATTTGGTTACCCGGAATTACACAAACTAATGGCGTTCGATGCTTTCGCCAACCGCTGTATCATGGACTGGAACTATCGGTTCGAAGACAAGTTCGCTCCCGGAACAGAAGAAAGCGCCCGATTCATTAACGACTTCGTCCGGTCGGTGGCACCAATGACCAACCGTCGTGAGTACGTGACGGACATTGGTCTTGTATTTAATCCCTGGTGCGATGTCGCAGGCTCCGTCGTGCAATTCATGCAGAATGATCTGTTTCTGAACGAATACTCAGGCTGGGCGGATTATTTGGTGCGAACCCACCGCCAGTGGGATGTCCTTTTAAGTCAGAACATTACCTTAGGGGATCTCAATCGGTTCCAGACGATTATTCTTCCGTCTCTAATCGTCATCTCGGTCGCGGAAGCACAGGTGTTTGCTGACTATGTGAATGGAGGAGGGCAGCTGGTTATCACCGGTGATTCAGGAACCCGGTTCGGCCCGGATGTCCACCTGACCCCACTCTCTCCGAGACCGACAAACGCATTAAGCAGTATCACCTCACATCCGAACGTTCAGGTGACTCCGAACAAACCGGGCCAGGATTACCGGAAGAATGGCCGACCACCATCCGCTGCAATTTCAATGAATTCCTTGCTGGCAAACACTGGTCTGATACCAAGTGCGTCCACTAACGCGCCAGAGACTGTCGGGGTAAATTTGAATGTTTCGGCCGACGGGGAAGACGATCGATTGACGCTCGATCTTAACAATTATGATTATGATCTGGGGACAGATTCTTTTACGCAAGCCCCTGCAACAAGGGTTACCATTGCGCTACCCACCGAATACGCAGGCGGGGAAATCACGATCTCTTACTTTTTCCCGGAAATGCTGGACCTCAGCAACCCGATTCCACTTCCCACGGAGAATATCGACCATGACCAACAGGCAGGGACTTTCACGCTGAACCTGCCAGCCTTTACCACCTATCTCCTAGTAATCGTCGAATTGACATCCGCAACTTTCAACAGCAATTGGCGGCTTTATTAGCGCCTGCCCATATCAGAACCCCGACCGTCAGGAAGGGGACTGCACCGCCTACGGGTCCCCGTCCTTTTCAATCGGAGTCAGGACAAATCCGGTCATGTTGCCAACTTGAGTGTCCCTGTGGATTGCAATGCCAACGATTTGCCCTTTGTTGTTTATGTCACGGGCTTCGCATAATGACATCCACCCCGGATCCTCTGCGATCAGGAAGTTCAAATCATTCAGATTTCCATCCTCCCAAAGGATGGCGCGCGAGCCCTGCCAACCGAATCTATATACTGGGTCTTGATTTGTTAGTTCTCGCGACTGGTCGATTAGAAACTTTAATAACCAGTGAGGTCTCGAATCTTCCGGAGGCGCGGCTGTTCCGACAATTTGGCCCGCGTTATTAATCGCCCTAGCGTGTGTTTGAAATCCTTCCAGTTGAGCGAGGACTCTATAACCGTCAGTAGGGCTCCAGATGCTGGCCCGGAAGTTCTTGCATTCATTCCCAACAATATCGAAACTAACACCAACTACCAGTTCCTGATCGTTCATGTCGGTAAGAAGAGAGGGTTCCTTGAGGTCTTCGTAGTAATTAGTTTCATCCGGACCCGATATGAACAAACCCTTCAAATTCCAACCGAAGACTCGCCCATGGTTATTAATCGCCTGGGCGAAAGAGCCAGGGGCAAGGTCAAGTACTTCCATTTCCCCAGTAATGCTCCACACAACTGTGGTTCTTGTGGTATTCGAAGGACGACAGCTCCCGGCGACCTGGCCCAGATCGTTCATGTCTTCACCCTCGCATTTGCCACCAATTCTGGAGGTGATCTTTCTCATTCCATCCGTCGCTGACCAAACGATTTGATACGAAGTTCCTGTAGCATCATTGACCTCGCCGAAAACATGCCCTCGGTCCCCAATTTTCTTACCCCAGGGGCGGCCCTTCACGTCAAGCATAATCTCCCTAGCGGTCCCACCGGGTTCCCAGATATAAACCCGATTACCACTGACTCCCGCCCACCTGACATTGCCCAAAACCTGCCCATGATCATTGATTGAAGAAGCGGATGTTGAGTCGAAATAAGGAACGGAGAGTTTTCGGATCGTGTAACGGACGTCACGCTTTTCAACGGGCCAGGTTAAGGTGAATATTAGGAGAATGAGGAGAAACGAGAACAGGCAAACTGTGTAGAGGAGGAATTTGCGTCCCATTCAGGCGGGATCAGACCAGTTCCTTAATCGGATAACCTTGCGCGCCGGCGATGGAGTTGGAAATCTTGATCGGGCGACCGATGGGATGCATGTACTCTTTCTCCCAGTCGATGCCGAGTGTCTTGTAGACAGTCGCATACAGGTCCCCGATGGTAATCATCCGGTCCGCCACATAGGCGCCGCGCTCATCGCTTTCGCCAATGACCTGACCGCCGCGGATTCCGCCACCCGCCAGCGCCATGGACCAGCACTCCGGCCAGTGGTCACGACCCAGGTTGGGAGAAATATCTGGAGTACGGCCGAATTCTCCCATGATGATCACCAGCGTCGATTCCAGCATACCCCTCTGTTCGAGATCTTCGAGGAGTGTGGAGAGGGAGCGATCCAACTTCGGCACCAGAATGTCACGGTGCGCCTGGTCGTTGTTGGTATGGGCATCCCATTGCTGAGTCGAATAACCCGCTGCGGTGACAAACCGGGAGCCCGCCTCAACCAACCGGCGTGCCAAAAGCATACTCCGACCAACACCGTCCAGGCCGTATGCCTCTCGTGTTTTCTCGGATTCTTTCGAAAGATCAAAGGCCTCGCGAACTGATGGAGTCAGGATCATGTTCCAAGCTTGCTCGGTATAAGTGTCCAACTTAGCGAACTCGAGCGCTTCCACCTTCTCACGATAATACTTGTCCACAATGTCGCCGAAGGCGCGACGATTCGTAATCCTGTCCAGAGTAAGTGATTTCGGCAGGGCGAGATCGGTCACCTCGTATTTGTGATGGACGCCCTCCTTAGTCATGCTGGTGTCGAGTTTAACCGGGTCCGGTTCCTGGATAATCATCGGGTCGTACTGAGCGCCGAGGAATTTTGCCTTGAAATATTCCTCAACCAAATCATTGACACCCGATATCATCACATTCGCTGGTGTGCTCCCCTGTTGACCGAGTTCCTTGCTGACCATCGCTCCCAGGCTGGGGAACTGGAGTGCTGGGTTGGGACGATGTCCGGTGAGCGCGTAGTGATGCCCGCGCATGTGATTGTTTTCCTCGGTGTGCATCGACCGGATCAGCGAGAGTTTGTCCATGTGCTGGGCGCACTTGGGTAGAAGTTCGGAAACCTGAATGCCAGGAACATTGGTCGAAATGGGTTTGAAGTTACTGGTGGGTTTCGGATCCCAGGTATCCATCTGGCTGGGACCACCATCAAGCCAGACCATGATACAAGCCTTGGCCTTGGCTTTATCAACGGCCTCAGTGGCCGCAAAGGCTTGCTTGGCGGCCAGGAAATTACCGAGATTCAGTCCCAGATAGGTCAGGGAACCGACACGCAGAAAATCACGGCGACCACAGTGGTTGCCGTCACATCCGAGATGGGCAAAGGGGCTGATGTTGGCCATACCTAATGATTATAGGCGAATTCCCGGGAACTGAGGAGTCCCCAAACGAAATCTTCCAGAACCTGTTTCCGCTTGGCATTTTGCCCGAAGAAACCCTCGGTCAGGATGTCCGATTGTTCGTTCATCAAAGCCTGAACAGCCTCCCCCTCCTCCTTCGTGGGCTCGCGCGAGAGGGCAGCCAAATAAAGGTTTTCGACAATGGCTCGGTTATCGAATTTGGGGTCTTTCATCAATTTATCCAATCTTCCGCCTTCGTTGGCGAGTTGGTCGGTATAAGTGTCCCCCACCAGCATGTGCATCGCCTGTTCAACATTCGGTTGCCCGCTTCGCTCCGGGACAGATTGACGGGTAGGGCGACCGTAGACATCCAGAAACCGGGAAGGCCAGGTCACCGGATCCCGCATCTGGACAACCCGTGTTCCCGGCGGCATTCGGCCCACGACTATCCCCGATACATTGCCTAACGACCTGTCGAAAACGACCGGGATGCCGGTCACTTCCATGATCGCATCCAGAAGCACTTCCGCATCGAGGGGCCGTGGTAGCGCATGAGAATAGTTGGTTGAATCGTGCTTGTTTGATTCGGTGGGAATGCTCGAGAGCTGGTAAGCGCGCGAGGTTACAATCAGGCGAATCAGGTGTCGCAAATCATAACCGTTCTCTTTGAAGTTTTCCGCGAGTTCTGCAAGTAATTCCGGATGGCTCGGCAGGTTTGTGGACGTGAAATCATCAACTGCATTCACAAATCCTCGGCCAAAGAAGTAACTCCACATCCGGTTGACAGCCGCCTCGGGGAAATAAGGATGAGTGGTGATCCACTCAGCCAGAGCGACACGTGGGTCGCCCCACTGGCTTTCCGGAAGCGGGGTGCCGTCAAAGAACGTTGGGGTTACAAGTTCCTTGGTTCTCGGGTGGAGAACCTTCTCGAACTCCAAGGCCTCATGCCCCAATTCCCCCCAGTCATACTCATGGCCATCAGGTTCATCATACAAAACCTGATCGTTGACCCATTCGGTTGTGGTCAGCCGTCCATAGAAAGCCGCAATCCCCCAGAACTGGTTTTGGCTCCAGGTTTCGTAGGGATGGTTATGACATTGCGCGCAGTCGAGGCGGCGGCCGTGAAAGACTTGCACATCCTCAGCCAGCAGCGCTGGAGTCGGTCGTGGCTTCGACGCCCACATAAAACTGCGTCCCGGCCCGCCCCAACCCTGAGCTGACAAACGTTCCCTGGCGATTTGGTCATAGGGCTTGTTGGTTGTGATACAGTTGCGGATCCAGCTCCAATAGAGTTCACCGTGGTTGGTGCCACCGCCGAGTCGAACCCGGAAGACATCAGAGAAGCGGAAGATCCAGAAATCAACAAACTCAGGCGTTCGCATCAGAGTGTCGATCAACTCTTCCCGTTTGTTTGGATTTGTATCCGCAAGGAACTCTCGCAGCCTGCTGACAGGAGGAAGAATGCCGGTTAAATCCAAGCATATCCTACGAATGAATTCTTCATCGCTGCATACGGGTGAAGGGGTGATGTGGAGTTTCCGAAGCTTCGCCGCAATGTGCTTGTCAATGAAGTTGTATTCAGGGACTTCTGGATAATCTGGAATTGTTTTGGCAATCACCCCGAACCTCGCGCTCGCCATGGCTCCTGCCGCTCGGACCACCACGTTTGTTTCGCCTACGCCGGTCGCGACTACCACACCATTTGTTGTTACCTTTGCAACATCCTTGTTATTGGATTTGAAGAAAACCTGATCGGTGACATCCTCGCGTTTGCCGTTACGCAGATGGGCGGTGACAACAATTTGTTGAACACCCTCCGTATCCATCACAACCTCGCTTGGAAAGAGTTCCAAACGTTCTATATTAACTTGACCAGCGTCCTCGTCGTCGTAGGGGGCGCCCTTTTCCACCCAATCACGGATCGTTTGGTACGCTTGTGAATCCTTCGCAAATCGTTTGCCGCCCTCGTGGCTAACCGAATACGTGGCCTTCAGCAGCACCAGACTTTGCTCCGGATCTTCAACATTGACCCGAGGTATGCGTTCGCCTTTAACCTCATCAGTTAATACCTGGAATCCGCCCCCGTTTAGAATCCAATCGTAATCGTCCTCGGGATAAAGCGCGTTCAGTGACAGCTTAAACCCGCCCCTCCCTTTGACTCCCCCATGACAGTCGGAGGCATTGCAACCCCGTTCAGTCAGGATGCCGGTGATGTCCCGTTGGAAGCTGAACGGTCTCGTTTCCCCAGTTCCTTCGATGGAGACTTTTGCTTCAACGCTGTAGTCAGCCGCTTCAGCAGTTACCACTACCTCTCCATCAGACAGCGCGCGGAGCCTCCCGGCGGAATCAATGTTGGCGACAGTGGTTGAGGGCACGGTAAAATCGCAGATACTTGTTATGTCACGGTCGATGCCATCCGCGTATGTTCCCACTACCGTGAACCGTTGCGACGCGCTCGGTCCCCACAGAGTCGGTGAGTCCGGGTGGATGCGGATCGATTCGAGCTTCGAGAGGGAAGGGAGTTTCACATCGACTGCGATCTCCGGTTCCACCAGAGGAGCTTCGCCAGATGCTGACTTCGGAGCTGCTTTCTTGGGGAGTTCATCCAGAAGCAGGACATACTTGGCAAGGTCCACGACATGCTTTTCACCGTAGATATCCACCATCCCCTTCATGTCTGTATCGGGGACACCATCCCGGATGGTCTTGGCGATCTCTTCCAGACTCGCCCCGTGGATCCAGACATCATCAACCAAGTTCAACCGCTCGTCTTCAGAGTCGCCCCCTTCCTCGTGGCACATCACGCACTTGTCGTTGAAGACAGAACCAGCGAACTTGAGAGCATCGCCTTCGAGAGGGGTGTCGTAGCCTAAATCTGCCTGATTTGTTGCTGGACCCTCAGCGCATGAAAAAGATGCGAGGACCATTCCCCAGCACCACAAAGATATTAGACCATGGACTTTGAATTTGAGCGTTTTAAGTTTCATTTTTATGATTCTGCGCGGTCGCCTATTTTACCACCATTAGCGGGATTTCCTGAATAGGGAAAGTTTTTCCAGAGATATTGTTGAGGATGGGAGTGGCGGTTAGCCGGATCAGTTGGGGTTCCGTGGTGGTGGCTGCCTCAGTTTGGTCAGCTATTAGGAGGATCGAGTTGACTTGTCTTTTTGGGCGATATCGTTCTTTCTCTACCACGCCGCGTTGCTCGTAGACCCCTCCGGTTAGGGAGACATCCGGCTCGTCGGCGATAGCGGGATAGGCGCGGACACCCTCGGGGAGGTTTTCGACTGTGAGAGCTACTTCGCCGATGAAACCCTCCTCCCGTTCGGTAACCACGCTCAGCTTCGCTGATTTCCCCAGGGGGACGCTAACACTGTGCAATCCGTATCGAACGCGGCCTGTCTGAGCCAATTCCATGGCTCCAATTTCCCCGACATGAGGGATCTGTGGTCGGACCAACAGCTGGTAGCGGTAATCGGGTCCTCCCCGCCGGGAAGTCAGGTCGCGAATCTGGACGAGATATTCATCCTTGTCCTCGAACGTGAATACGCACTTGGGTTCTATCGACTTATCCCAGTCATCCCCATCGCCCCCCACTTTTCGAAAGATGTTGGTAAATAGTCTCTCCTCGTTGGAAGCAGACACTGTCAGCCGTGGGCTGAAGTAGGGCGGGAAAGTATCCAGGGTTCGGATTTCGAAAGCCAGCTTTTGATCTTTTTTTGTCGTCTTGAATCGGAAAGTGTCCACATCGCCGGGCGAATCAATCGTGCCCTCGATAATGGATGGGACGGTTACAACCTGCAGTTCCGCAGTTGCCTCGGTTGGTTCAATTTCCGCTACAATGGCTAGTTCCCCGGTCGTCTGATCGACTTGTCCCCACACAGTCCTATCCTGGATTTCGCGCAGTCGGTCCGTTTCGATGGGCGCTCTATAATCCCGCTCACACCATTCGAAGGGATCGATGCGGGCCAATTCGCGTGGAGTCCACGAATTCGCCTCTGTCCCATCGGAAACTGTCGTAGACGCGACCCGCAGCTGATAAGTGAATGTGGGACCACCCACATGCCGAACACAACCGACCTCCAACAGATACCAGCCCGCCTCCTCAAACTGATGTTTCAATCGTGGTATATGAATCGGCATGGAATAAGCGGATGTCCGCGGCGGATAGTAGTAAACCAGCGACTCATCGATTGGCTCTAATCGAGTCGCTCGCTGAGGATCGAACCAACTGCCCGTCGCCTGGTAAAGGAACAATTCCGAATCATTGAGTTGCTCGGGAGCGCGCGACAAACCTGTATTGACCAATCCACTACTTGTGATGACCTCAAACATGAGTTCCTCACCCGCGTCCACCTCGATCGCGTAATAGTCGAGCTCTCCCCATTTGCTTAACCTGCCATTGATGACAATCGGATGAGTCACCGGCTGTGCGGTGCCGGCTGTTTGGTGGGGATTTTCACTCTCCAGGATGGTCGGTTCCGAACTAACCTGGATTGGGATCGGTTCCGAAAGACCTTTCGGACTTATGACCTTAAGGATATGGGAGCCCACCTCGGCGGTAGGACCAATGATGATGTCGAGGTACACATGGGGTGACCCGTCCTCCACCTCAACACGGGCGGTGGCCTCGAGAGACTCACTATTGAAAAAAGCTCCAGAAGCCCCTTCAATTATTCCTCCGACCACCTCTGCCTCAAAATGGGAGCCCTGCTGACCCCCGAATGGATACAGGGCCAACTCTGCTTCAAGGCGCTGTGCGTACAGGCCAATCAAGAGGAAAGTAATTAGAAAGGATCGATTCATTGTCAAATTGCTTCCGTAGAATCCAGCAGGATAAGCCAAACGGGCTCCAGGTGATATAAGGATGCCTGAAATGGGGGGATGATTTCAATAGGAGCGAATTGGAAGGGAACTCAATACGATATATTACCAGTCCAATTCGTCCTCCGGAACGAATCGGACGACTTTCTTCCAAAGGGTTTCCCCAGTTCGGTAATGATCACGCTGATAAAGTGGCAGGTATTTCCCAGGCGGTTTGATACTTACAACCGTGTTCCCACGGACCACCAACGTGTAATCCTCGTTCTGAATCGTGACCCTCTTGGTGCGCTCGCCAATGGGAAACGTGAGCGTCGCTGTTTGTCCTTTCGCCACCTGCCCAATAATTGTGTAACGCCCATTGAACTTCAGTTTACGCGGTTCACCGTCTACTTCAGCTCCTGCATCTCCAGGTTCCACCCATTCGGGTAGTCGCATCTCCAAGCTAATATTCTGTTTGGCGTTCACATCCACCTGTCCGCTGTATGGGATGTGGCTGTTGATATCAGCCCATTTCGACGCGCGATTCAGCAATAAGTTTACTCGAAGCGTGCCCTCCTCGTAGTCCAGCATGTATTTCCAAACGTGATACAGGGCCTTCGCGCCATTGATCGTGCAACACATCTGCGTGCTCAGCGGGAGAGTCGGATGACCTTGGAAATCGTTCGCCATCGGCCAACCGGCAAAGATGCCCAGCGACCTCTCGGCCACACGAACCGTTGTCGCATATTCGTCAGACATTTGACGCCGTGCGCGTTCAACGTGGCCATCCCCTACCCAGTCGATCCAGGTGAGTTGACTCTCAGCGTGGTGGTTACGCATCCAGCGGTCGGCATCGTCCCAATGGTCTTCGCCAAGGCGTGAGAGCATGATCGCCGCAATGATCATGTCCGATTGGGCGCATGCTTCCGAAGAATAAATGTCCGAAAATATCCTTTTATGCCAGGCGGTGGGTTCCTTGTTCAGCCAAATGGGGAAGTACCCCATCAGCGGCTCGCTTCGGCTGACGCCATAGGCATAGGCTTTCTTGGCAGCCTCCAGGAGTTCTTCGTCGCCTGTTGCGGCGACCGCCTCCAGCGCAGCAGTGATACAATGCCCGTGCTCGTGAAAATGTATCTGGGGTGTTCCCTCCTGGTCGGGCAGAAATTCACCGTCTTGGCCGAACACATTCGACTTCAGCAGGTTGTAGCGCATCAGTTTGTGCGCAAGCGTGATTGCCTCCTCGTCTTTCGTCACGAGGCGTGAGTATTGGAGTAGCCCATGGGCAGTGAGCGAAGATGTGGCCGCAACATTTTTATGCGGTGGATTTTCTGGTTTAAGCGTCTTCCATCCCGGCTCGACTGAATTGTCGAACAGATAGGCAGTGTCGCCATCCACTATGATTGCCTTTTTTATCGCCTCCGCCAGGCGGTGTGCCGACTCGCGCCATGGGCCATTCGGGAATTTGTGAGCATAAACACTGAAGGCCCCAAGCATACGGCCATTGTCCCAGGTCAGGATTGCGAGTTGATCGCCTGGTTCCTGTGTAATCCCGAGGATTGCGTTCGACGCGCCGTAGCCGCCCCATGGCCGACCTTTGAACGGTGTGTAAGTCAGTCCATCCGGCCCCTGCATCATCCGGTGAATCTGCATGTGCCTCTGTTCACGATCGAGGTTGAGATCGTTCCCACTCATTACTCGCAAGAACGGCAACGTCTGAAAGTGCTTTGGCCGCGCATTCCCGCAACAGTTAGCCGGGGCCATCCGCGGCGGTTTATCCAGCAGGTCGATGGTCCAGTACATCTCATAATCAACGTTCGGATTAGCAACCTCTGTTAGGGCGTGGAGAGCCAGCCCTGCTCGCTCCGCTAAATCAAGTGTCGCAGGAACGAGGGCCTCATAGCGTTCACCTGGATAGGTTGGTGGATCAACTTTCGGCGCATCAGGATTGATGTACTCAATCTCCTCTTCCGGATCAGGCTCGGGAATGAATAGCAGTTTGGCCTTCTCATCGACCTCGTGGGCGTGGTAAGTCGGGTCGTCGGAGATTTCGCTTGATCCATTCTCACCGAAGGCGCTCACGCTGATGAGAAGGACTCCATAGATTACGGAACGAAGGACTTTACGCTGTCGGGGGAACTGTAATAATCTGTTCACTCTGAGATGCATCAAGTTTGACCTTTCAGAAAGTCTAATTACGCCAGATAATGAGGACAACTGATTGTAAGATTACATTATTGATGGTAGTTGTGGGTACCCTATTGTGGGTCGCGCCGTCTTGGCCTAAAGATTCCCACCCCAATGTGGTGACCGACCCAGGTCCAGAGTCGGATATCCAGTACCTGAATCCCGAAATTCCTGATATTCCTCCTCCAGAGTACCCCGGTGAACGCTATGAAGCCCTCGTTCCGGCGACATTGGATTTGGCAGAACGAGCAAAACTGGCACTCAACGCCATCACGGAGATGATGAATCCGAACTGCGACATGGAAATGTACTGGAATGTTGATCTGCTCGACACGCCTCCTCGAATGGGCCAGCACTGGTGCGGTGCCGTTTCCAGAGGAAAGTTTTTTGAAGCGATACCGCTTTGCCGAACGATGTGCGGAAGCCTGCAAAACCACGACCGCGAGCAGAGGTTGATGCAAATCATGCTCCAACAGCAGGGAAAGGATGGATTGGTGTACGTCACCTCGGCAGGTCGGCCCTGGGCACGAGAAATGGGGCACATTCATGGCGCCGGCACCATCATCACCCCTTCCGGCGATCATGTTTCCTATTTGACCTGGCATAGTGGTCGCGTTTTGGCGGGAATGTCTTCCTATGCCTTGTTAAACCCCGACGGCCCGTGGCGAGAGGCCGCTGATCGTCTGGCTGGGGCGCTTATGCGGGCTACGATCATGGATGGAGACACGGCATTTTTGTTCCACCAAGTCGCCGAACCGGGATGGAAGGCATCTGAACCCGAGGACAAACCCACGCGCGGTATCGCGGCGTCCGCTTGCCAGGTAGCCCACGGACTAGTGCTTTACGACCGACTGCTCACCGCCGATCCCCAAGCCCCACAGCTGGCCAAAAAACTCATGCGGTATGTGCTGCGAGATTCAGGTCTTTTCGGACCCGATGGTGAATTCATGCCGGATATGGACATGGAAGACCAACCGGGTATTCATTTTCACAATCATGCGATGACCCTGCCGACGGCGCTTGATGTAGTTCAGGCGACCGGCGACAAAGAGTTACTGGAGCGAGTCATCCAGATTGTTGACTACCTCTTGGATGTTTACGCCGAGCCGACGATCGGCTACTTCCCCATCTGGTTGAACAAGGAAGCCACTCAATTTCATAAGGACATCTTTCACGAAATCTATTCCAGCGAGGGTTGTGCCCTCTCGGATATGGTCACTGTAGCGATCATGCTCTCAAGACTTGGTATCGACCGCTGGGATGATGCAGACCGCTGGGTGCGAAACCATTTTGCCGAGGCGCAACTGACAAGAGTAGACTGGGTTGGAGATGGCATTCTGAAACGGGAGAATGGCGTGATTGATGAGAAATATTTTACGACTGATCGAGTTGCCGAAAGATCTTTGGGTGCGTTCGCCGGATGGCCGATGCCCAACGACTGGCAACATCCGTATAACCCGCAAAGCATCATGAATTGTTGTACAGTGAACGGTGCAAAGGCGCTCTATTATGTTTGGAGGCACATGCTGTCCCATGAGGACGGAACACTGCGAGTCCATCTTCTTCTCAACAGGGCCTCCAAATGTGCTGACATCGATAGTCATATCCCTTATACAGGACGAGTTGATGTGAAAATCAAGCAGGACCTCAACTTCGAGATGCGTATCCCCGAATGGGTCGAGCCCAAGGATGTGAAGGCCACCGTAGACGATAGGGATAGGGACCTAACCTTTGATGGTCGGTACGCTCAGGTTGGTGCCGTTAAGAAAGGGCAGACCGTGGTCATGACATTCCCAATCTGCGAGCGGACAGTAAAAGCTACGATGCAGGGGACTGAATACACAATGGTCCTGCGCGGTAACACAGTTGTTTCAATCGAACCGCAGGGGAAATATCATCCCCTGTATCAGCGTGGTCATTACCGGACCGGGGAAACCCTTTGGAAGAAAGTCACACGGTTCGTCCCTGAAAATGAACTCGATTGGTAATTGCTTAATGTCGGAGCAGGCGGTAGGGTGTGTTAACAACGGGGATTTTAATTCCCTGGTTCGATTTATAATCTTCGTCCCCGTTGTTAACGCACCACTCAGTTGTGATTGGTGCGTTCATAACGCGAATAACTTGTGGATAGGAATCAAACGCTGTAGAGGCGTTATGAACACACCCTACGCGCTGGACCTTCTTCATCGAATTCGTTCAAGGAGCAGTTAGATGAAACGTGTGAAGTTCATTCTTTTCGTTTTGACGGGATTTATCCTGGCAAGTTCAGCTATAGCCGAACGGGTCGAAGACCACCCAGGAACCCTCGAATACCTGAAAGGACTTCTCTACACCCCCGATGAGGTGGATGCCTGGCTTGCCGGTAAGGCGTTCCATTTTGGGGACTATGATCCAAAGTTTGGGTTCCTTCCCGGCGACCGCGAGGAACGCCACGGCCTGGATAACTCGCTCATC
>Ga0310121_10003968_pt1 | contig 13279 bp, 10 predicted proteins | sample CB27_Tmax_986_MG_FD_203504 | JGI IMG/M metagenome (GOLD analysis project Ga0310121, IMG submission 203504) | Marine microbial communities from Western Arctic Ocean, Canada - CB27_Tmax_986 | ecosystem: Environmental > Aquatic > Marine > Oceanic | place: Canada: Western Arctic Ocean | collected... | reverse complement strand
TAGCCGTCAGCCAGCGTTTCGAGCCAGTGGAGATTCGCACATTAACCGAGTTTTTGCTGAGCAATAGCAGCGACTTTGTCTACCTTGAATCTCCCCAAGAAGTAACGGAACAGCCTTCCGCCGAGCGCGGCAAGTGGCAATTTGAGTCGCGCGGCTGCCTCGCTTGCCACTCGCATCAGAGTTTCCCTGGCATCGCCGCGAATCAAGGCCCTGATCTGTCACGACTTGGCGCGAAATTCAAGACCGAGAAGGGCGCCTTGTGGCTCTACTCTTGGGTGAAGCAGCCGCATCGCTATCATGTTCGCACGAAGATGCCTGAGTTGTATCTCGAACCGATCGCAGAGCAGGATGCCACCGGCAATCCGACAGGCAAGATGACCGATCCAGCGGCTGACATTGCGGTGTTCTTGATGAGCAGCGCCACCGATTGGACGCCGAATCAAGTATTCACAGGGAAGGGGCCGACGGGGGACTGGTCTGCTGACGACTTGGAGGCACTCGCCGACCTGGCACAAGAATGGCTGACCAGCGACGCTATTCCAACTGCCCGTGCGCAAGGGTTCGTGCGCAATGGTATTCCTGATCATCTGGAGCCGAAGCTCAAGGCCGACGAAAAACTGTTGGTCAAGGAGGTCTACAATGATGAAACACGCCAGTCTCAGCTGATCAAATACGTCGCTCGTCGCACGATCAGCAAGTACGGCTGCTACGGATGTCATGACATCCCCGGCTTCGAAGACGCAAAGCCGATCGGAACCGCGCTGGCGGAGTGGGGTCGCAAGGATTCGTCTAAGTTGGCGTTTGAAAACATCCACAAGTTCTTGGAAGGGCACGGCAACCCGAACCGCGAAGCCGAGCAAGGTGACCAGGACGAACTCCATTCGGGCGCACATGCCAAGGAGGACGAGCATGCCGGTCATGGCCATCTCGATCCGGCCGACTTTGATCCCGACACGAGCTACTTTATCCAATCGCTCAACGGTCACTCTCGCGACGGTTTTATTTGGCAGAAGCTGCGGATGCCGCGGAGCTACGATTACAAGACGACGAAGAACAAGGGCTACAACGCGCGGCTGCGGATGCCGAAATTCCCCTTCGACAAACAGCAGCGCGAGGCGGTGATTGCCTTTGTGCTTGGTTTGGTCAACGAGGCTCCTGCAGAGAAGTATGTCTATGAGCCGGATAGTCGACAGGAAGCGATTGTCGAGGGACGGCAAGTTCTCGAACGATTTAACTGTGCTGGTTGCCATACTCTGAAGATGGAGGAGTGGCAGTTGGCGTTCGACGAAGGAACGCTCGACTCGCCCAGCGAGGTATCCGATTTTCCATTCCTGGCGAAACATTTTTCTGAGACAGCAATTGCGGCTTCCTTGACGAAAGACAATCGAGGCCGATTGCATGCCACGTTGCATGGTCACCCGGTCTTTGATCAAGAGACTGGGCTGGCGCTGCGCGTTGACGAAGACGGCTTGCCGCTCGAAGCAGATGACGACGAGTCGGAGCCGTTCTATCTCTTCAAGCTTTGGCAGGACTCGCTCGTTGAAGGCGAGCCATGGCTGGTGGGCATTCAAGATTTGATGGTACCTGCAAAGGCCGAAGGTTATGGCCCGGCGGGCGGTCATGCCTTTCCCGCCTGGGGTGGCGACCTGGCTCGATACCTGTTCCCACGTGTGATCGACAAGGCGCAGCAGATTAATCCCCAAGTCAAAGGTTCAGAAGCGTGGGGCTGGTTGCCGCCGCCGTTGATGGCAGAGGGTGACAAGGTGCAAACGGACTGGTTGCATGCGTTTTTGATGGACCCAATCCCGATTCGTCCGGCTGCTGTAATGCGGATGCCCAATTTCCACATGTCGTCGGGTGAAGCTGGCAAGCTAGTCAATTACTTCGCAGCCGCCTCCGGGGCTGAGTTCCCGTACGAATACAAGTCGCGTCAGAGTGCCAGCTATCTGGCTGAGCAAGAAGTAGGGCGGTCGGCCCCATTGGCAGAAGCGATGAACATCGTCGTCAACGGCAACTACTGTGTGAAGTGCCATAGTGTCGGAGAGTTTAATCCCAAGGGGGATGCCACGACGTTCGGTCCGAATTTGGCCAACGTGCATCGTCGGCTACGGCCGGAGTTTTTACGGCACTGGGCCGCCAATCCGAAACGGACTCTGCCTTACACCGGTATGCCGGTGAACATTCCGTACCTGGCCGACGCGGAAAATCTAGGAGGGATTGCTCAAACGCTGTTCCGCGGCACAAGCATCGAGCAGCTTGACGGACTAGTCGATTTGCTGATGAACTTCGACATTTACGCGAAGCGACAGACGGCGGTCACTCCTTTGGTCGAAGCTGCCGCCGCTGCGGTAAAGGACGAACCGAAAACAACCGACGCCTCTCCCGAGAAGCCACCGCGCAGCTAACTCGCGCATCAGGTTTGCGCATTGAATTCCATTAGGCACGACACCATGAAAACTCAACTGACCGCACGACTACTTGCCCTGATGTTCACCCTGGCGGCGATTGTACCGGCGGCCGCAGCCGAATGGGGATCACTCAAGGGCCGTCTCGTTTTCGACGGTGATCCCGGCAAGCCGGCCGCAATTAATGTGAACAAAGACGGCGAGTATTGTGGCAAGCACGACCTCAAAGACGAATCGATCACCGTGGGTGAAAAGGGTGGCTTAACCAATGCCTTTGTTTACCTTTACGTCAAAAAAAATGGGAAGGTGGCGATTCACCCAGGTTTACAGAAGGTGGGTGACAAGCCGGCCGTTCTCGACAACAAGGGCTGTCGTTTTGAACCCCGTGCGCTACTGGTCCGGACGTCGCAGCCGTTGGAAATTCGCAATTCAGAGACCGATCCAAGCATCGGCCACAACACGAATGCATTGACTCTGTTTGCGAATCCGTCATTCAATAATTTGATTCCTCAGGGCCAACCGTTCATCGTCAAGTTTCAGAAGCGTGAGGCTCGTCCGGCGGAGTTCGCCTGCAATATTCATCCTTGGATGAAGTCGTACGTATTGATTAGCGACCATCCGTACATGGCGGTTACGGGTCGGGACGGCAGCTTCGAGATTAAAGATTTGCCCGCCGGCAGGCACGAGTTCAACTTTTGGCATGAAGCCGTGGGCAATTTGAAGAACCTCTCGGTCGGTGGCGCGAAGACCAGTCGCAAAGGTCGCGGAAAGTTGAAGATTCCAGCCGGCAAAACACTCGACTTGGGTGACGTGAAAGTACCCGCAAAGTTGTTCGGTAAGTAACCATGAATCGCAAACAAACCATTCTATTGCTGATGTACATCGTGCCGCCCGTTGTGGCCGGCTGCCAGCGCGTGGAGGAACTCGGGCCAGTCGCAACTGCGACTTCGGTCAATTCGATTCGCGCGGCCTTCGCGAGCGATGCGGGAGGCTCCGGAGCGAGTACTGCGGCTGTCGCCACCGGTACCGGTTGGGCGACGATAAGGGGCCGTTTCGTTTTTGATGGTACTCCGCCAGAGATGCAGCCGTACAGCGCTAACAAAGATCAAGCTACCTGCACCGTAGGCGGCAAGTCGCCGCTGCAGGAAACGTTGCTGGTCGACTCGGCGACGCAAGGCGTTGCCAACGTAGCGATCTACATCCGTAAGGCCCCGCGGGTCCATGAGTCGGCCGAGCCGAATGAAGACAAGGTAGTTTTTGATCAAAAAGTGTGCGTCTTTCTGACGCATGTCTTTCCGCTCACGATCGGGCAAACGATTTCGATCAAGAACAGCGACAACGTCGGTCACAACACCAATATCGATGGCAAGAACGGATTCAACCAAACGATTCCTGCTGGCGAGGCCGTTGACTTTAAGCCACAGAAAGAAGAAGCGGTTCCTGTCGGCGTCGTCTGCAGTATTCACCCTTGGATGCGGGCCTACTTTCTGCCTCGTGCGAATGGTTACTATGCCGTGACTGGTCCGGATGGCTCATTCGAGATTGCCAATGTACCGGCGGGTGATGAGCTGGAATTCCAGGTATGGCACGAAAGTGCGGGTGGCCGTGGCGGACCGTTAGTGTTGAGCACGGCCGAGGCGAAGCAGTTGAAATGGAATAAAAAAGGACGGTTTAAGATCAAGCTGGCCGAGAATGAAGAAAAAGAATTGGATATTGCCGTTCCTGCCGCAGCTTTTGGCGGCTGAGAAGAGTGCATCAGTCTATTGTTAATTAAGGACTTTGGTGGTCGAACGATGAACCACAATTTTGGTCGGAAAACTTGGTTAGGTGCCTTGATTGCCGCAGCGGTGCTGATCGGTTGCGACTCGGTCGGTCCTCCCGCGTTTCGGATGAATATGGTCGCAGCGGTCTCTACCGATCCTCCGACGTCGCCTCAGTATCAGCAAGAAATTGCCGATGTCCTTGGTGCGTTGTTTGGGACGCCGGATGAACCGTTTGCCTTGCCAGAAACAGGCTTGGATGTGAGCAAACTTCGCCAGTCAGCCGGTCCCGCTTGGAGTGATGAGGAGGGTTACAACTATGGGCTGTACCGCAAACATTGTGTCCACTGCCACGGTATTACGGGTGATGGCCGCGGACCGACGGCACAATTCTTGAATCCGTATCCGCGTGACTACCGTCCTGGGGTCTACAAATTCAAGTCGACCTTCAATCCAGCCAAGCCAACTCATGATGATCTGCACACTGTGTTGATCAATGGTATTCCCGGCACAGCGATGCCCTCCTTCTCACTGCTTCCCGGTTCCGAAGTGGAATCGCTGGTCGAATATGTCAAATACCTTAGCTTCCGGGGCCAGATGGAGACCAAGCTGATCGCTTTCGTTTACGACGAGCTCGGGGAAGAAGTAGCCGAGGACGAATCAGGCAACGAAATTCGGGACGAGGACGGTAATCTGGTCATCAATAGGCCTGCATTGGATCCGACGCAAAACGTCGATCAACGCGATATGGTGTTGGAGATGCTGGCGGAAGTCATCGAGGGTTGGAACGAAGCGAACGACCAGATTATTGCTCCCGAGGAAGAGTCGATCCCAGCGGAAGATCGTACGCCTGAAGAAGTCTTAGCTTCGGTCGAAAAGGGACGGGAACTGTTTTACGGGACCAGGGCCAACTGCATCAAATGCCATGGACCAACAGGACTCGGCGATGGACAGCAAGACGACCATGACAACTGGCAGAAAGCCCACAAGAAATTTTTAGAAGACACAGCCTTAATGGCTGAGAATATCGACCGCCAGGCAGGCGAAGACGATGTCGATTGGGACCAGTTGGCCGAAGAACAAGAGCTCTTGGCAGCACGCGAAGGCGTGACCGAAACACTCTATTCGCTGCGCAACGCGATCCCCCGAAACCTGCGACAAGGTGTTTATCGTGGCGGTCGACGACGTCTCGATATTTTCCGACGCGTTTACGCAGGTATCGCCGGTTCGCCGATGCCTGCTACCGGACCGGCCAGCCCGGGTGCCAAGGGTACACTCACCGAAGCCGAGATCTGGAACATCGTTGACTACGTGGTGACGTTGCCCTACGAACCATCGAGCCAACCACAAAGAGTAACGCCCAAATACACCGAAGCCATTGCCAGATAACGCGATACAGTACTTCCCGGTTTCAAGTAAAAGAAGGTCGTAAGGATTTTAGGGACACGAATCTTCGCCAATCGGCGCTAATTCTTGATTAGCGTAGATCAGCGAAGATTAGTGTACGACCTTCCACCTGAGACCTTAGAGATCAAACCCGATTCCTGCGCATCATGGCGCGGAGGACAGACGTGAAACGCTTTTGGAGTTTGTTGTTCCTGTTGGTGCCCATCGGTGGGGTCGCGACGTTTATCGCTGCGCCCTACTACAACATCTACTTTCCTAAAGATGTTTCTGAGCATGGTCGCACGATCGACGGTCTGTTTATGTTCATCTTGTGGCTGACCGGTATTGTGTTCGTCGTCACGGAATTAGCGCTCTTTTACTTCATGTGGAAGTATGACGAAAAATCGACGAATCAGCCGGTGAAGTATTCCCACGGCAGTCATGCCATAGAGTTGGTCTGGACGATCCTACCGGCGGCGGTGCTGCTGTTTATTGCGATCTACCAAATGGAAGCGTGGGCCGCCGCCAAGATGCAGCCACCTGATATGAAGCCGGTGGTCGAAGTGACCGGTCGACAATTCAATTGGGACTTCCGTTATCCGGGCCCCGACAACGAGCTCTATACCGAAGACGACATTGTTCGTAGTGACGGCAAGCTCTATTTGCCCGTCAACGAAGAGGTATTACTAAAAATCACTAGCCTTGATGTGTTGCATAGCTTCTTTTTGCCCAATCTGCGGCTGAAACAAGACGTCATTCCAGGCATGGAGCAAAGCATGTGGTTCAAGGCCAAAGAGACTGGCGGCTATGACATCGTCTGCGCCGAACTTTGCGGTTGGGGCCACTACAAAATGAAGGGCCGCGTATTCTTTCTGCCGCGTGACAAGTACGACCTAAAGCTCGAAGATATGCGTCGCGAACAAAACACCATGCGCGCCGAATTACCCGAGGAAGCAGACGAGTAATCCTATGAGTACCGTAACCGCCGACACCCATGCTGACGCTCATGGTGAGCACGCCCACGCGGGCGGATTTTTGAAGACCTATGTCTTCTCGCTCGACCATAAGATCATCGGCATGCAGTTTTTATTCAGCACGCTAATCTGGTTTTTCGTGGGTGGCATGCTTGCGCTGGGCATTCGCTGGCAGTTGGCCTTTCCCTGGCGGCCGATGCCGATTCTGGGGAACTTGCTAGCGACCGCGGAAGGGGGGCAAATTGCTCCCGAAACTTACACGATGCTCGTCACCATGCACGCGACGGTGATGATCTTTTTCGTAATTATTCCGATCCTGGCAGGTGCCTTTGGCAACTTTTTGATTCCGCTGATGATCGGTGCAGAAGATATGGCCGTCCCAGTGCTCAACATGCTCAGCTACTGGTTTATGTGGCCCGCCTTTATCGCCATGGGCACGAGCTTTTTTGTGGAAGGGGGAGCCTCGCAAGGGGGCTGGACCGCCTACCCGCCATTTGCGTTGACGCAGGGGGACGGGCAGTTCCTCTGGCTGACCGGTCTGACGTTGGTCGGTATTTCGTCGATGATGGGATCGGTCAACTACATGACCACGATCATCCAAATGCGTGCGCCAGGCATGACGATGTTTCGCCTGCCGATGACGATCTGGGCCATGTTCATCACCGCCATCCTACAAGCCTTCGCCTTGCCTGTCCTTACCGCTGCTGGCTTTATGCAGCTGGCTGACCTCAAGTTGGGCACTGGATTTTTCATTCCGGAAGGCTGGACAACCAACAACAACCCGATGGCCTCTGGCGGCGGACAGCCGCTGTTGTGGCAGCATCTTTTTTGGTTCTATAGCCATCCCGCAGTCTACATTATGATTTTGCCGGCGATGGGTATGGTCTCTGATATACTCAGCTGCTTCTCGCGAAAACCGCTATTCGGTTACAAGCCGATGGTCTATTCCATCTCAGGAATCGCCGGACTCGGCTTCATTGTCTGGGGCCATCACATGTTTGTCTCGGGCATGAACCCAATGCTCGGCATGACGTTCATGGTCTCGACGATGATGATCGCCTTGCCGAGCGCCATTAAAACGTTCAATTGGCTCGGCACGATGTGGGGCGGCAAGATTCAATTCAGGACGCCGATGTTGTTTGCTATCTCGTTCGTCTCGATGTTCATCATCGGCGGACTTAGCGGTATCTTCATGGCTGCCACACCAATCGACATTTTCATACACGATACGTACTTTATCGTCGCACACTTCCACTATGTGCTCTTCTCTGGCACGGCGATGGCGGTCTTTGGCGCCATTTATTTTTGGTATCCGAAGATGTTCGGCAGGATGATGAACGACTCGTGGGGCAAGGTTCACTTTGCGCTAACCTTTGTGCTCCTCAACTGCGTCTTCTTCCCGATGCACGTCCTGGGTATGACCGGATTCCCACGACGGTTGGCCGATCCATACCACTACGAAACGTTCCGCAATTTGCTGCCGCTCAATCAATTCATTAGCTATTGTGCCTTTGCCCTGGTGGCATGCCAAATCATTTTCGTAATCAACTTTTTCGGCAGCATGTTCTTCGGCCCACGGGCCGGTCGGAATCCATGGAAGTCGAATGGCCTGGAGTGGCAAGCCCCGAGTCCTCCCGGGCATGGCAATTTTGATTTCCAGCCAATCATCTACCGCGGACCGTATGAATATGGATCGCCGGAAGTAGAAGACGACTATTACCCGCAAACGCAGCCACCGCCCGATGAGCGGAATGACGATTGATGAGAGACGAAAAAAGACGTTAACGGATGAGCGCTGACTACCAGCAAAAAACAGCCAAAACGTACGCCCATCTCTGGGCCTGGCTATTGGTCTGCGCCACGTTCCCGTTGATTTGGGTCGGTGGGTTGGTGACGACGACCGATTCGGGCATGGCGTTTCGCGATTGGATCACTTCCGATGGCACGTTTTTCTTGTTCTACGACTGGCTAAGCAGCGCCGGCGATAAGTTCATCGAACATGGCCATCGCCTGCTGGGTGCCGCCGCCGGCTTTTTAGCGATCGGTTTGGTGGTAATCACCACATTGACCGAGTCACGCGGGTGGGTCAAAAAGTTCAGCTTCCTGATCCTCGCGGCCGTGGTTCTGCAAGGTCTGTTGGGCGGTGCCCGGGTGGTGTTTGACCAACGGACGTTGGCGATGATTCATGGCTGCACAGGACCGCTGTTTTTTGCGCTCTGCGTAGCGATGGTCGTTTTCACTTCGCGCTGGTGGCGAGACGCACCTGCACTTGCCGGCGAGCAATCGTCGCAGCAACAACCTCGTAAGATTCTCCGTTTGGCAATCGTTTGTGCTTGTCTGGCCTATGCTCAGGCGGTGGTTGGTGCCTTCGTTAGGCACAGTCCGCGGATGACGGGGGGGCATCACATGACAGAGGAATGGGCCGCGACTATTTTTCAGCTGGCAGTTTATTTTCACGTGTTCTTAGCGCTGCTGCTCGTGGCGCACGTCCTCCTGTTGGCGTGGCGCTGTTTGCGAATTCGCCTGCAGCACGTTGGCGGTTTCTGCTTGTTGGCACTGGTGGTCATCCAGTTGCTGCTTGGTGTGGGGACTTGGTTGGTGAAATATGGACTGCCCCGTTGGGCGACGACTTGGCTGGGTGAAATGACTTTCGTTAATCGAGAGGCTGACACCGTGCGAGCTACGATCATCACGAGTCACGTCGCAGTCGGTTCATTGATCTTGGCTGTCTCTGTGGTGGTCGCACTACGGCTGGGCAGGCAACTTCGGGGGCTTGGCAGGCAGCTTTGGGGACGTGGGAGGCAACATCGGGTTGGCCATTCCCAATGGTTCGCCACTGGCGCACTACTGAGCGAGGTTGCACAATGAGTACCTCTGTTCTGACCAGACCGCGTCAAGCCAACGCTCTCTTATCACGATTGGCCGACTACCTCGAATTGACCAAACCGCGGATTATCATCCTCGAGCTGATCGTTGCAGGCGCGGCGGCTTGCCTCGCCATGCCGCGAGGACTCGATGCGACCATCGTGATGCACGCGCTCTTCGGAACCGCATTGGTCGCTGCCAGCGCCAGTATCGCGAACCAATGGTCGGAGCGCGGAGGCGATGCACGAATGCCTCGCACTGCCAATCGGCCACTTCCGACTGAACGCGTGACAAGCATCGAAGCAGTTATGCTGGCGACATTCACGCTAGCGATTGGCCTAGCTTGGCTAGTCTATCGAGTCAATTTTCTGACGGCAGCACTTGGCCTGGCGAGTTGGACCGTCTACGTATTGATTTACACTCCGCTAAAAACGCGCACCCCGCTCAATACGACTGTCGGTGCCGTAGCTGGTGCGATTCCAATTCTGATGGGTTGGACAGCGACGGGCACGCCATTGAATCTCACTGCGGTAGCACTTGCCGGTGTATTGTTCCTCTGGCAATTCCCGCATTTTATGGCGATCGCTTGGCTTTATCGACGTGATTACGCCCAAGCAGGTCATCGCATGTTGTCGGTCGTTGATCCATCGGGACTACGCAGCGGAGCGCTGGCAGTCTCTACTGCGGCTTTGTTGGTGCCGGTTAGTTTGATTCCCGCCGTAGTACCTACTAGCGGTAGCCCGCTTGTCTATTTCGTCTGGGCGCTAGGTCTGGGGACTGCCCAACTGGCGCTGGCTGTCCGATTCGCGTTGATGCGTGATGACAGATCGGCCCGCTTATTGCTGCGGTCGACATTGCTTTACTTGCCTGCTTGGATCGCAATGCTGTTAATTGTGACGTTGTGAATGTTTTGAATCAGCTAATTGATATGCTGAAACTGGAAATTGAAGAAACAAGAGAATCATGAGTGATCTAAAAAAACAAGAGCAAGGGCACAGCCACAGCCCGATGTTCGATTATCAGCCCGCGCTGCCGATTTCCAACGGTAAGACGTTTATGTGGCTGTTTCTGTCGACTGAAATTATGTTCTTTGCCGCGCTGATCGGCACTTATATCGTATTGCGATTTGGGGCAGTTGCCTGGCCGAGCACGCACGATGTGCATCTGGCGGAAATCTGGGGGGCGACCAATACGTTTGTGTTGATCTGTTCGAGCGTGACGATCGTTCTCGCACTGGAAGCAGCCAACAAGAATAATTCCCAGTCGGCGAGAGGTTGGATGGTACTGACGCTGCTGCTAGGTGCGGCATTTCTTGGCATTAAAATGTATGAATACAACGCCAAGTTTTCGCACGGTGTTTATCCGCAATATCCACATAGTCAGATCTATGAAAAGCCTGATGTCTACTATGCACAGGCGGTTCGGATGCGACTGAATACACTGAAAGCCGAATTGGAGAATAACACGGAGCGAAGCGAGGTCGAGGACGCACAGCTAGCCGTGGTCGACGAGATTGCTCAAAACCTGCTTGTGCCTGCCGAAAAGGCAATCCGAGATGAGCCTGAATCGCCGGCGGGCCGAGTATTGATTTTTAAAATGGCCGACGAGATCTATCCGCGTGCAAGCGTTCACGAGCATCAGGTAGGCGCGACGCACGCGGCCGCAGCTGATGCTGCGAGCAAATTCACTCTTGTTGCAACGGTCGATGGAGAGCCTCGGGGAGAATCTGAGGCGCCGCACTCTGCACATTTAGAAGGGTTAAACGACAAATACCCTTGGCTGAAATTACCGATCATGATCCCCGGCGGCAACATGTGGGCCAGCACCTACTTTTTGGTGACCGGCTTTCACGCCATCCATGTGATTGTAGGGCTGATCGCGTTTGTAATTTTGCTGACAATGACGCTCAATCGGGCCAATGCCGGGGTGATCGAAAACGTTGGTCTCTACTGGCACTTTGTCGACTTGGTCTGGATCTTTCTGTTTCCGTTGTTGTACCTGTTTTAAAATCGAGGCCGTCCGCCTTGAGGCGATCAGCCGTCGGCTAGAGATACTAATGAAGCGAGTAAACGATGAGCAATGCAATGACCAATGAAAAGCACGATGATCATCACGAATCCCACGGCGGCCTTGGCTTGTACATTGGCGTATTTCTCGCCCTTTGTGTGCTGACGACATTGTCGTTTTTGACGTACTTCGATTTTTGGCGCAATAGCGTGCCGAGTAACGTCAGCCGAGCGTTTATGATGGCCGTCTCATGCACGAAGGCGATGCTGGTAATCATGTTTTTCATGCATCTCAAATGGGAAGCGAATTGGAAGTGGGTGCTTACCGCGCCGGTGATCGTCATGTCGGCCCTGCTGATCTTCGCGCTGGTGCCCGACGTTGGCTTAAGGTTTCGTCACGCTTCTGAAGGGCGCATGATCTTCGCTGCCGAACGCCCCGCCATTACTGAGCACGCGCATGCCGACGGCCATGCCGAAGTTGGTCAGGATGATCCCGGCGACCACGGCGACCACGATGAGTACGACGGGCATGACGGGGAAAGCCACGAGCAGGAAGCCGAACCGGTCCGCCCTGCGGCATAGGTGCAAGAAAAGACCCAGGCAAACTGCCAGTGGCACGAATTCCATGCGAAGGAATTGCCGAAGATGGCTATTGAAACGCCAAACTCGTTTTCGGGCCATTCCTAGGGAATTCGCCTTAGTCGTTATAGAGTTGGTCCACGCAACGTTTTAGTCGTGGTCTAGCAGCAGAATTCGCGTCACGCTTCCTTTCCTCCCGCCGCAATTAAAATGCCCACCGACTCCGCGATCGCTGTCTCCGAAGTGACTCACCGTTATGGTGCGCGGGTAGCGGTTGATCAGCTGTCGCTGACCATCCACGAGGGAGAAATCTTTGTCTTTCTCGGTCCCAACGGCAGTGGCAAGACGACCCTGTTTCGGCTGCTCTCGACGTTGATCCCGTTACAGGCTGGCGAGGTCACCATTCTTGGTCACGATCTTGGTAGAGAGACGACAGCCGCGCGATGTAAGTTGGGCGTAGTTTTTCAGTCGCCGAGCCTCGATAAAAAATTAAGTGTCGCGGAAAACCTGAGTCATCAAGGCAGGCTCTATGGTTTGTCAGCCGCCGAAATAGAGAGCCGCAGCCGGCAAATGCTCTCGGCGCTGGGGTTAGCCGAGCGTCGTGCTGAATTGGTCGAAACCCTTTCAGGTGGCATGCGAAGACGTGTCGAACTCGCTAAGGGCATGTTGCACCAGCCCCGACTATTGCTGCTGGATGAGCCAAGTACTGGCCTCGATCCTGGTGCGAGGGTTGATCTTTGGCAATACTTGCAGCAAGTTCGTGACGAGGGCGTTACGGTCGTAATGACCACCCACTTGCTTGAAGAAGCCGAGCGAGCGGATCGCATCGCGATCATGCATCAAGGAAGAATAGCTGCGCTCGACTCGCCCGCTGCCTTACAGGCCTCGGTCGGGGGCGATTCGATTACGATTCGCTCGGACCGCCCCGACGAGCTTGCCAGCGGTATCCGCGAAAAATTTGAATGCGATGCGACCGTGATCGATAACTCGGTTCGTCTGGAGCAACCGGATGGTCACCAGTGGATTAGCCGGCTCGTTGAAGCCTTTCCCGACGACATCCAATCGGTCACGTTAGGTAAGCCAACGTTGGAAGACGTGTTTATCGATCGCACTGGGCATCAGTATTTGAGTGAGGGGTTGTGAGGTGGTGCGTAGGGTAAGTACCTGGTGAGCAAGTTCGGTGAGTTTATAGAATGGCAGACGCTCTAACTAACCCAATTTCCCCCGGACCGGTCGTGTTGACGCTGGCGCAGCGTGAACTTGTGCGCTTCTTTCGGCAGCGCAATCGGGTAATTGGAGCACTC
>Ga0310121_10003967_pt1 | contig 13281 bp, 13 predicted proteins | sample CB27_Tmax_986_MG_FD_203504 | JGI IMG/M metagenome (GOLD analysis project Ga0310121, IMG submission 203504) | Marine microbial communities from Western Arctic Ocean, Canada - CB27_Tmax_986 | ecosystem: Environmental > Aquatic > Marine > Oceanic | place: Canada: Western Arctic Ocean | collected... | reverse complement strand
AGTCTGTCTCCTCAGATATTCGACGAAAAGCCAAGCCGCACCACGCTCCGCCAGGCTGCCCGACCCCGCGGCAAAGATAAGGCCTACCTCGGATGGCTCTCTCAGAAAGAGGCTGGACTGCTTCCGATTCCCGTCCTGGCATTGGTCCGCTTCAGCCACTCTCCCACAAGGTCTTCAGCCATGTGGGCCAGCCCCTCCGAGAGCCAAGCAGCCTCCCTACTCGAGGCCTCTCGCTCGATGATCCTCTCACTGTGATGGATCATATGTTGAAATTCATGAGCAAGAACGGAAGGCACCGTGCTTCGCACCATTTCGGCATCCCGTACGTTCCCGAATCTGCCGGTTGGATCGGGCACGAGAACGTAGAAGATCTCGCCCTCATTGCCGCGCTCCGATCCCGGTATCAGATCCAGTCCGAAAAAGAACCCTCCAATGAAATCTCCCGAACCAGGCGGCGACAACCGATTCACGCTCGGAGTGAATAGGATGATGACACGACCGTTACCATCCAGATCCGAGGGGACGCCAAAGGCCCCGATATCCACCGGGTAAATGGGATCGTCGAAAAGGCCGGCGAAGAGTTCAACATCCTCCTGAGAGAGACTCAGCGCCGCGGTGAGGTCTTCATACAGGATGGCGCGCTGGGACACCAAGCGGACCCGAGCCGTGACCCGATCGAATTTGCCATCGGTTCGCACAACCTAGAAATCCCTGACGTCGCCGATGACGGGGACCGCTGCGCGAGCGGGTCGATCCGCTCTCCCCCCTTCGGGGACGGCGGCCCGGAGAACGTCCTCCCGCTCTCGAAGAAAATAGTCCCACTCGGCCTGTGCAGTGTTAAACGACGACCCACCCACGGTAATCGTGTCAGGTTCCCGTGCCCCGGGCGATGGAGGGGTGCCGACCCAACGAGAGACGTCGTCGGCCGGGCGGCCCCGAGGAGCACGATCCGACCGAACTGCGACGAGCGTAGGAGCGGCCGGTCGAAGTCCCGTGAACGTGTAATCGAACCGAGCAGCCCCGATCGTAGCTGAGGACTGCACCACGGCCAGAAACTCCTGCGGGCCGCCCGAGCCCACCCTGAGACAGGCCGGCATGTCCTGCGCAGAAAGCGTGGTGTCGGCCCCGAGCGCCAGGTTCAGGAGGCCCGCCGACGCCGTCACGCTCAGCGCAAGTGATGCACTGGCCTCTCCACCAAGCTGAACCGACACGTCGACCGAGCGGGTAGGGAGGCACGATGACGTCGAGCCGTATGGTCTCTCCGGCGATCACCCGGCCAGGAATCCCGGAGAAGAGAACCACATTGTGGGCCGCGATCCCACTGAAGTTCGTCCCCGTGAGCGTGATGACGTCGCCCGCGTTCACGGTGCCGGAAGAAAGCGCCTCCAGGGTGGGGGGAAGCACCGCCCACGCCTCGAAGAGGACTGACTTTTCGGGAAAATCTCGAATCGAGGCCCGGACGACGTACCTCCCCAGGTCATCCCCGAGTCGAAGTCGTGCCCTGGCCAACCCCGTAGAGTCGCTCGAGATGCTCCGAGGAGTGAGCTGTACACCCACCGGGCCTGAGACGATCTCCCAGTCTAGAGAATCCCGTCAGCGGGGAGATCTCCATCCTCCGTCCGAACCGCCACCGTCAGCGAGTCGATCACGAACTGAGATGGCGGGCCGAACTGACCATCCCCTGTTACCGCTATCAACATGATTTCCGTCGGGGAAGGGTCGGCGGGGCCTCGTCTCAGGCAGTTCGTCGGGGCAAGGACAACGAGAACGGTGAGCCCCGAGAGGACACGCCGCCGGAGTCGCAAGGTCACTCAGGGATTCTATCGAGAGAAAGTAACTCGAGAATGGGGCTGCCTGTGAGCCGTGCGGATCCGGTCCGTACGCGCCCAACGACCCGAATGTACTCCAGCGGGCTGAGGCCCCGCACCTCCCCGAGCCGCTCCGGCGGTATCGCTACATAAACGAACCCCTGATCGCCGTCCCCCATCCTCGTCAAGAGAAAAGGCTCGTTCACGTAGAAGTCCGTTCGGATCTCCTCGGCCCGTTCTAATGAAATGAACTGAAGGTCCCACTGGATCACCTCGCCGCGGTAGGCGTCGGGGGCAACCGCCACGCCTTCGAGCGTCACATCGGTGCGGATGGACACATCGACGCCGCCGTCTGCGCCCAGAGGGAGCCATATCCACCCTTCCAGGCGAACTCTTGCCCAGTTCCCCTCCCTAGCCAGGACTCGGAGATTCGTGTTTGGCGCCGAAACGGCCAGCGTGTCTCCGTCAGGGGAGTTGAGAATCGGAGCCTCGGTCGAGCCACCTAGAGCCCATTCCTCGCCGTCGGCCACAGTGGAGGGCACCGTGAGGCTGGACCGGTCCCCGGCCCCGCCGGCGAGACCGTCGCCGAACAAGACCACTGATCCTCGCCACACCCATACTTCTCGGTGCACCCGAGCCCAGTCGGGAACGCGCTCGAGCGTCTCGAGAAGCATGCCCTCTTCCAGGTGGCCGAGGACCTCTCCCTGGGGCGTCCCTCGGAGGTTCTCGCCACCTCCGACCGAGACAACCAAGTCGAAGCTCTCGCGGTCAACCGCCCGAAGCGATCGAGTCCAGACCCATCCCTCAAGATCGAACTTGAGCCAGTCCTCGGTCGCCTCGAGCACCTGCAGACTCATGCCGGCCCGAATCTGCCCCAGTAGCCTTCCGTTTCGCTCCGCACGGAAATTTTCCTCTTTCGTCAACGTCGCGGATTGGCCCTCAACAAACTCGGCGAGAACAAATAGGGGAAGGAGAATGCCCAGAACCCAAGGAGCCGGCACGCGCCGGGAACGGATAATCATCTTACTGAAACGATCCTCGCCACACGGTGTTGAACGGACGAGCTTGGCAGCCAGTAGAGTATGTGGCCACTCGCTTCGACGAATGTGTTCAGGCGGGTGCTAGTCGTCAATTCCCCCAACCGGATCTTGCACACGCTTCCATGCCCCACCCTAGAGTATTCACTCCCTCGATCTTGTTTCTCATGGCGGTAACCCGCTCCCCTGTGGCCGGCCAGAACATTCCCTCCCCGTACGCCCCCGTCGAACACTCGCAAGCATTTGCTGTCTTCGCCGGAAAGAGCGACCTTAATCCCGGGCGACTGGGGCTAGGACCGCAGAACGCGACTACGGCTGGTGGACAGTACACCGTGGCCTTTGGGCCCATGAATCTGGACGTCGACGGAACACTTTTCATGTCGACGCGGGACGTCCTTGATGTTTCGAGGCCGGTGGATGACCGATCTCTCGGTACGACCGACATCGACATTTTCCTTTTCGATCTCCGGCTTCGACTCAACCTGACGGGTCCGAGGGCGTGGCACGGCCTCCAGCCCTTCATCGCGTTCGGGGGGGGAGCGGGCTTCCCCGTATCCACTGACCGCCGTCTAGAGACCAACGCCGAGATGCCTCCGGACGAATGGTACGAGTTCGGCAGGAGCTTCATCGGCACGCTGGCCGGAGGCGCAAATTTCCACGTTCACGATAGGGTTTCAATCCGTGTGGAGGGTGTAATGAACCTGTGGAAGATCGCGACGCCAGCGGGATGGAAAACGGTGGCCGCCGACCCTCTCAGTGAGAACCCCGAGAGTGAGTGGGTCGCGGCAAGAACCATCAGGGTCGGTCTCGCCTGGCGCTTTTGAGACCGATGCCGAAGTTCGAGTCTAGGACCGGCGATTGGCTTTCGTTCGACGAGGCCCTCCAACGGGTTCTCGGCGACCTGTCTCCCCTTCCCTCCGAAATCGTACCGCTCGATGGAGCGCTCGGTCGCGCGCTGGTCCACGACGTCCTGGCACCCACGCAACTTCCTCCTTGGGACAACAGCGCCATGGACGGATATGCCGTCCGAGGCGACGACGTAGCCGGAGCCGCAAAGGACCACCCCGTCGTCCTGGTGGTCACCGGCGTAATTCATGCGGGCACACGCTTCGAAGGGGCCGTCGGCCCCGGCGAGGCCGTGAGAATCATGACGGGCGCGGAAATCCCGGAGGGCGCTGATTCCGTGATTCGTGTGGAGGACACGGATCGCGAAGAGATCGATGACGGAAATCTTCGGATCTACTCTGAACGTGATCGAGGGCGCCATGTTCGGCCGGCCGGTCAGGATTGGCGTGAAGGCGCCACCGTCCTCCCCTCAGGCGCCGGCATCGGTCCCGGGCAGATCGCCGTGCTGGCTGCGACCCGTGTATCGTTGGTTTCAGTCCACCGCCGGCCCACGGTCGCCGTTCTGGCGAGCGGCGAAGAACTCGTCGATCTCGATCGCCCGTCGCTCGACCGCCACCAAATCCCGGAGAGCAACAGTCACCACGTGTCCGCGGGCGTTCGGGCGGCTGGCGGGATGCCCATACACCTCGGCATCGCGAGAGATGACCGGGTCGACATCCAGAACCATCTCGCCAGAGCCGCGGATGCCGACGTGCTCGTGACCCTGGGGGGAGCCTCGATGGGAGAGGGCGATCTCTTTAAGACTGTTCTGCAGGACCTCGGCCTTCACCTGGAGTTCTGGCGAGTCAAGATCCGACCCGGAAGCCCGATGAGCTTCGGGTATTTGCCCAGGGAGGGCCGCAGCGGCCAGGCGGTCTTTGGACTCCCGGGCAACCCCTCCTCCGCCTTCGTGACCTTCGAGCTGTTCGTTCGACCTTTTCTGCTGGCGCTGGCGGGCCACGCCCGGCTCCACAGGCCGACGATCTCGGCGCTGGCGGCTGACGATCTTACCGCCGCAGAGGATCTCACTGTATTTCTGCGTGTGCGCCTGAGCGATTTCGGCGAAGGGCTCGAGGCCTCGCTTACGGGTCTCCAAGGCTCCGGGCTCGTTCGAAGTCTTGGAGCCGCCGATGGCCTGGCGATCATCCCGGAAGGGGTGAGGGCGATTCCGCGTGGAGCCCCAGTCGCCGTGATGCTCCTCGACGATCCACGCGGGACCTCGGCTACCCCGACAGACCCTAGCCCGCAGACTGCAGGATGATTCGGCCCTCGTGGCGAGTACTCGCCACGACAACGGTGCTCACGATGACCGGGTGTGGGCTTCCTCAATGGCCGGTAGAGGGACCCATCATCGCGCCATTTGGAGTCCGATGGCAGGACGATGGCCCCACCATCCACAGGGGCGTCGATATCGTCGTGCCTACCGGCACACCCGTGTACGCGATGTCGAGTGGAGAAGTGAGTTTCGCCGGTACGATGACCGACTTCGGACTCGTGGTCTGGATCGCCCACGGAGGCGCAATTCTAACCATCTACGCGCACCTTTCAGAGATGCTTGTTGTCGAGGGTCAGGCCGTCACAAGAGCGGAGAGCCTTGGGCTGAGCGGACAGTCGGGCAACGCCACCGGACCGCATCTGCACTTCGAAATCCGGGGTCGCGGCCACCATGTGGACCCCGTAGCAATGCTTGGAGGCCCTCCAGGGTTGTGACAAACGGGAGCAATAAGCCGGCCTCAGATCCTACCCCTCGGCGCGGAGGGCCGTGATCTCTGCCGTGAGCCTCGGGAGGACTTCGAACGCGTCTCCCACGATACCGTAATCTGCTACAGCAAAGATCGGAGCGTCGGAATCCTTGTTGATGGCCACGATCGTCTGAGCGGTTCTCATTCCGGCGAGGTGCTGGATGGCACCTGAAATGCCGACGGCGAAGTAGAGCTTGGGTGCGACGGTCTTGCCCGTCTGCCCTACCTGTTCACCATGCGGCCGCCATCCCGCATCCACGACGGCCCTCGAAGCGCCCAGCGCCGCCCCGGGGCCCAGGGCGTTCCGCAACTCCTCGAGGAGACCCCAGTGCTCCGCCCCCTTCATGCCCCTTCCACCCGACACGATGACGGTCGCCTCCGAAACGTCGACCGCGCCGGCCTCTACGGCCCGGAAGTCCACGATCCGCATCCGAACGCCATCAGGAAGGGCTGCGGTGAAGGGTTCGATCCGTCCAGCCGCGGGGGATCCGTTCGCACCGAACGCGTTCCGTCTCAAGGAGAGAACGGCTGGCGACGCTTCGAACCGCACCCGAGCCAACGCCTTCCCCCCGTAAATGGGCCTCGTACCCACGAGCTTGCCACCGTCTACCTCTAGGTGCATCACGTCGGAAGCGAGGGGGGCGTCGACCAGAGCCGCCACACGGGGCGCGAGGTCCTTTCCGAGCGCCGTCGCCGTAAAAAGAACAGCAGCGTAGCCGTGTGAAGCTACGACCTCCGCGATCACCGCAGCATGAGTCTCGGGTACATAACCCTCCAGAGCAGGATCCTCGCCAACCCGAACAACCTCTGCTCCGAAGGTCCCCAACTCACCGGAGTGCTCTCCCACCCCGGCTCCACCAAGGACCAGGGCATGCGCCGAACCTCCGAGCCGCTTCGCCACCGAGGCGGCTACAGCGACCACCTCGTTCACTACGGGACGGATCTTCCGATCCTTCAGCTCCGCAATCGCGAGCACGTCGCCCATGTCACCTCTCTCCCGTCAACAGAGGACGTTCGCTTCGTCACGAAGGAGCCGAACCAACTCGGGCACAGCCTCGACCCCTTCGCCAACGATGCGTCCTTCGGCGCGCTCCGGCGGATAATCGAGCCGCTCGATGGTTAGCCGGCCTTCCGGAAGATCGGCATCTTTCACCTCGAGTGGCTTCTGCTTCGCAGCCATGATCCCCTTGAGTGACGCGTACCGTAACTCGAACTCTCCCTTTGTCAGAGTGACCACGGCTGGAAGGTCGAGCTCCACCACCTCCGTTCCCCCCTCCACGTCTCGCTCACACCGTATCACGCCCCCGTCCACCTCGAAGCTCGTGACGCTCGATGCGCATGGGCGACCGAGGAGCGTCGCCACCATCGGGCCGACCTGTTGCTGGTCGTCATCTCCGGCCTTCACGCCGAAAAGCACGAGCTGCTCCTCTCGAGTCTCCAGCTCCGCGGCTAGGGTCTTGGCGGTGGCGAGCCCGTCCATGGTGACAGACCCCTGCACCCGTAGCAGCACGGCCGCATCGGCCCCAGCCGCAAGGGTCGCTCGCAGCGTCTCTTCGGAAGCCTCGCTACCCAGCGTGATCACCGTGACCCGACCCGACCCTCCCGCCTCGGTCGTGCGGAATGCGGCTTCGAGCGCGAACTCGTCATAGGGACTCACGATATACTTGACCCCCTCGGGATCAATCGCCGTAGCCCCATCGGTAAAGCGAACGCGTGTATCGGTATCCGGAACCCGCTTCACGCAAACGATGATATCCAGGGTCATTCACTCCAATCGGTTGCAGTACAATGACTTGGCGAGGAAATATATCCGGCTGACACGGGCCACTCAAGCGACGAGGACCGACGCACACGAGACACGGAGTCGTTGCCTCGAACGGAAAAGCGGAGGGGCCAGTCCTGCGCCCGGCTGATGCCCACACGGGGCGTCGTGGCGATCGACCCAGGCGGGGCCGGCCAGCCGGGAAGAAGCCTTAGCGGAGGCGACGAGAAGTCATGCCTATCCAGGGCATCCGTAATCCCGAACGCCTGTCCCACACGCCCGGGGCCCGAGGCCAAATCCCGTTCGCGGCCTCTCCGAGTGGCCATGACGCCCAGGCCCTCGATCGGATCGACGGCCCGTATGAGCACGGCGCATGGGTCCCCCATCGCACCGGTAACCACGTTCAAACACCAATGGACCCCATAGCTGAAGTAGACGTAAGCGGTTCCCGGCGGCCCGAACATGGAGGCATTCCGTCGCGTCCGACCGATACGGGCCGCCGCATGGGAAGCAGGATCATCCGGGCCCGTGTAAGCCTCGACTTCGACGATGACTCCTATAGCCAATCGCCGGCCCACCGTGGACACGAGTCGTGCACCGAGTAGATCGGGGGCGACCCTCCTTGCGGGGCGATCAAAAAAGTCGCGGTCGAACACGCCCCGCATCGGTGTGCCACGCCAGAGAGGGGTCGGCTGCACCTCCGGTGATGTCCCCATTTCAGCTGGCCATTCAGGAGCTATTCGTCCGAACCCGAGGAAGGCGGACGCCGCGGACCGCGTCGCGTCCTGTGCCGAGCTCCACCGGATCTGGGTGCTGGAGCGGACGAGGGGGGGGATTCAGGCACCGGTGCAGAAAACCCGGTGGCCGGCGTAGGCGATGAGGAGAAATCGGGTGCTGGAGCGGACGAGGGGGGGGATTCAGGCACCGGTGCAGAAAACCCGGTGGCCGGCGTGGGCGATGAGAAGAGATCGGGTGCCGGAGCGGACGATGACGACGAACGCGGAGGTGGCGTGCGCCGCCGTTCGAGATCGGCCTTCCATTCAGCCAGTACTTGAGGCGCCCGGCGCGGAACGATCTCGGACACCCGCGCCGGGTCACTCTCGAAAACGGAAAATACGTCCCGCCCGAAGGCCTCCACCAACGCTTCCGCCGTCTTCTTGCCAACACCTCCGTAGGAGTTCGTGAGATAACTGACGATTGCCCGCTCGCTCGTGGGCAAGCCGAGGTCGCCAGAATCGATACGGGCTCGGTGCGGGGAGCGACCCTGCATCCCGCTTGTCTTGCCGACAACCTGACCCTCAAAAAGCACCGGGCCGTCCATTGCCTTTCGGCCCCCGGAGCCTCCGCGAGGCCCCAGGCGACCGGCGGACCCATTTCCCCCATGTGATGAGCCGTCTTCGGTTGTCACGTCCGGCGAACCCGTCGCCGGCGAGTCGGCAAGCGATACGCGGTAGTTGCCCATCGCCGTCTTCTCCAGGGCGATCACGCCGTGCTCCTCCGCCTGAATGAGGAAACGGCTGAACTTACCGAAGCCCAGTTCGCCTTCATCGAAGTCCCTGTCAGCCTCCAGCATCTTTCGTTTAACATCCGAGTCTCGAGCCGAATCCTTCCCTATTTCCTTGAGCTTCTGAAGGCACCGCACCATCAGATCGTAGGCCGACCGGAGCGGTTCGGGATCCATACCTCCCTTCGGGCTTGATACCTCGGATTCCTCCCTAGCCTCGGCTCGCGCTACATCTTTCGTCTCACCACCGCCGACGTTCTCGCCCCGCGGGCCCCTCGCCTGTCTTCCTCGTCTAGAGGGCGGCCGGCTCCGTGCCTTCGGTTCTTTCGTAGCAGAAGAACCGTCGGACGGCCCTCGACCCGAGCCCGGCTTAACCTCGTACTGCCCATTTTCGAGCTTATGGAGCCGGAGCCGACCCCGACTAGCAGCTTCGGCGACAAACTTTGAAAACTTGCTGAAGCCGAAGTTCCCCTCGCTGAACCTGCCGTCGAGCTCCAGCATCACCTGCTTGAGGCGGTCGGATCGCATCACGTCGCCCCTTGTGATCATATGGCTCATAGCTCTCTCGACGAGGTCCCACGGATCGTTGTCCTTACCAGAAATTTCGGTCGTCTTTCGAAGCCCGGTGAGGCTCGTGTAGGAGTAGTACTCGTCACAGTTCTGAACCAGAATGTCCGAACTGGACTCCTCGATGCCCACACCGATCACATACTTACCGTACTCCTTGAGCTTCAGCACCAAGCTCGAAAAATCGGAGTCACCGGTGAGAAGAATGAAAGTGCCGATTTCCGGTCGGATGAAGACCAGCTCCATCCCGTCGATCGCCATGCGAAGGTCCGTCGCGTTCTTCTTCGAACTCCCGTAAGCGGGTGCGAAGATCAAATCGACCGACGCCTCGGAAAGCGGGACGATATACTGCGGATAGCGCCGCCAGTCGGCATAAGCCCGCTGGACGGTCACCTTTCCGCGGATGATGTCCGTTTGGAGTAGGCTCTTCAGTTCCTTGGAGAGATCACTGCGCATCCCCATCGTGACGTTGTCGAAGTCGATGAGGAGGGCCGCGTTGGGAGCACCGGCCGGCGCCTTAAGGGACCCCTCTACATGGGAGGCTTGAACATACTGATTCATATCTTTTCCTTCTCGCGAAAATTGTAGCCGGCTGCACTCGCGAGACCTCCCGACTCATGCCAGTCCTTCGCGCCGCGTTGTGACGTATCGAGTCTGGAAGGAGTCAGGGGGGTCACTGCTCAGAGTGCCCGGCGATCCTTCATGTCTTTGGTTCTGCGTGCGCCGCTCGAATGAGGTGCGACAACTCGCCCCGCTGGACCCTTCCGGTTCCCGTAAGCGGGAATTCACCCATGAACTGGACGTCGTCGGGTACTTTGTAGGCGGCGAGTGTGACCGAGCACCAATCTTGGATCTCTTGGCCGGTCACGATGGCACCCTCCTCCGGGAGGACGCACGCGCAGATGGCCTCACGTATCGCCGGGTGCGATTGAAGTCGGTCCTCAACCTCCCGAGGGCATACGTTTGAGCCACTTGAAATGATAACCTCTTTTTTGCGGCCAACCAAATGGATACAGCCTTCCTCGTCCTCCATCCCCAGATCACCCGTAAGAAAGTACCCGTCCGAGTCGAACAAACTGGATGTCTCACGCGGTTGTCGGTAATACCCCCGCATGACCCCTGGCCCCCGGACCGCGATCTCGCCCAGGCTCTCCATGGGCAACTCAGTTCCATCGGGGTCCACGATCTTGACGTCGTTGTTCTTGAGGAGACGTCCGACGGTAAAGATGCGCTTTGCCTCGGGATCGTCCGGCCTTGTGAGGCACACGGTCGAGGACGTCTCCGTGAGAGAGTAGGCGATCAAAAGATCCGGGCAGATGTTCTCCTGCGCGGCCTTCATAAATTCGTCCGACACGGGGGCTCCCGCGACCAAGCCGCGACGTAGAGAGCTGAGATCTCTTGGGGCCTTCTCCTGCTCGCGGAGTTTGGCGATGAACAGCGTCGGCACCCCATAATGGACCGTCGCGCGGTGGCGCTCCACGGGGTCCAGGGCTCCGGCCGGTCCAAATTCATCCTGAAGGACGAGCGTTGCTCCCGACAAGAGGGACCCCAGGATTCCCGGCCCCAGCCCGAATACGTGAAACAAAGCCATGATGCCCACCACACGATCGTCTCGGGTCAGCCCTAGATCGTCCACCGTACTCCCTGCTACCTGCAAGAGGTTGGCGTGTGTCAATTCGACGCCTTTGGGCTCGCCAGTCGTACCGGCCGTGTAGACGATTGCGAATACTTCGTCCGCCGAGGGCGGTGAGTTCGCGGAGTAGTCCCGTCCCCCTCCGGCGGAGAGCAGATCCTCAAACTGAAAGACGCGGTCATCGTACCAGCGGTCCTCCTCCCCCACGGTAATGAGGTACTGGAGTTCCGGAAGCTGAACCAGCAGCTCTTCGAACAGCTGGAGGAAGTCGAGGTCTCCCACGGTTTCTGCTGTAATCGCCGCCACCGCCTCGGAGTGGCGGAGGGTATAGCGCAGATCATCGGCCGTCAGCCTCGGGTTCAAAGGCACCACAACGGCCCCTAGCTTGGCCACCGCGAACATCGCGATAACGCACTCCGGCCACGACGGCATCGCAACCGCCACCCGATCTCCGCACTCGATACCGAGACCATGAAGCGACGCCGCCAGAGCCTCCGCACGAGTCTCCATCTGCCCGAAGGTGACGACTTCGTCCCCGTGGATCAGAAAGGTGCCTTCCGGGTCTGCCGCGGCACGTGACGCGAGGGCGGCCGGCACGGTAAGATCGGCCGGTGGTCCTCCGACCGATCCGACCCTCCTCTATTTTTTTGGTACGGGACTCGAATCCGAAGCGTTCACTTCTACCCTCTAGAAGGCTGTTAAAGGAGTACAGTGGGCCACCACCCGTGCTATCGCACGGGTACCGGGGATGCCACGGCCCCACATCCGGGGTACCCGCGCGACAGCACGGGTCGGAGCGACGACGCGATGGGCGTGGCTATGGCTAGGAGCTCCAAAAACGGGGGCACCACGCTAAGCGTGGTCCAGGTCGTGCCACCGCAACGCTTCAACTTGCAAGGCCATCTCATTCATGGTCGTGGGCACAGGGCGACCCCGGGCTTTGCCCGGGGCACCCACGCCGCAAGGCGTGGGTCGCGCGACCCGCTGTACTCCTCCCTCACCAGCCTTCGGCTCTTACGAGGCGCAACACGGTGTCTTCGTCGACAGGATGACTCCACGACCCGTCGGCTACATGGGCCGCTCCGATTCGAGACAGTAATACGAAGCGCGTCCGACCATGACGGGCCTTCTTATCCGACGCAAGATAAGTCATGATGTCGTCTGATGCGGCCCCGTCCGGGATAGCGGTCGGAAGTCCCACCCTCCGTAGGATGCGCTCGAGTCGCTCAACGACGTCTGGGCCGGTCACCCCTAACGATACTCCAAGGCGGGCCTCCAGGATCATTCCGCAGGCGACTGCGGTCCCGTGGGGAACACCAAAGGAACAGCTCGCTTCGATTGCATGGCCGAGAGTATGACCGAAATTCAGGATCTCCCTCCGGCCCGCCTCCCGTTCGTCCTCAGATACCACGGCAGATTTCAGTTCCACCGACCGCGCCACCGCCCGCTCGAGCGGGGCGGCCTCTCCCTCCAGAATCGCCGGCATCTCTCGTTCGAGTTCGCTGAAATACGCATCATCCATGATCGCGCCGTGCTTGACGGCCTCGATCATCCCTTGGGCCCGGTCCGCCCTCGGAAGCGTTGCCACAACCTCCGGATCCGCCACAACGAGATTCGGAGCGTGAAACGCTCCGACCAGATTCTTGCCGGCATCGACGTCTACTCCGGTCTTCCCACCGATAGAGGCATCGATCATCGCCACCAGACTGGTCGGAACCTGCACGACCGGAATGCCTCTCATATATGTCGCCGCGACGAAGCCGCCGAGGTCACCCGTTACGCCTCCACCCATCGCAATCAGGCAGGAGTCCCGGCCGAATCCCGCTTGCAGAAGGCGATCGGTCAGATCGGACCACGTGGAGCGACTCTTATTTCGTTCACCGGCCTCGAAGGTGAAGAGTTCGGCATTCAGTCCTGCATCCTTCAGCCGAAGGATCGTGGACTCTCCGTAAAGCGGCGCTACGTTGGAGTCGGAGACCAGCGCGTATCTATGGGCGGGCGCGTGCTCCTCGAGCAGCGGAGCCATCGAGCCCAGCAGGCCTCGGCCCACAAGCACCCGGTAGAGTCCCGACGCCCCGCTGGTCGTGACCGCGATCAGCGCTGCCTCATCCGTCATTTGCGGTCCATGGCTAGAGGCCTGTTGGAGAAATGGGGCGAGCCGCGTTAGGAGCGGCGACCCGCCTTCGGCGGGTGCCCCGCCAGATCCTAGACGGACCTCCTTCCCATAGCTTAAGCTACGGGAAGGAGGTCCATCAACGGAGGCACCGCGCGAAGCGTGCTGGGCCCCGTACCGCCCCAACCGGGCGCCGACAGGGCGGAAGCCCTGTTGGCTACCCCTCGTCA
>Ga0310121_10003966_pt1 | contig 13282 bp, 11 predicted proteins | sample CB27_Tmax_986_MG_FD_203504 | JGI IMG/M metagenome (GOLD analysis project Ga0310121, IMG submission 203504) | Marine microbial communities from Western Arctic Ocean, Canada - CB27_Tmax_986 | ecosystem: Environmental > Aquatic > Marine > Oceanic | place: Canada: Western Arctic Ocean | collected... | reverse complement strand
CCATCGCAGGCCTGATTCGAGATCTCCGGCAACGCGGGCTGCTCGACGAAACCTTGATCCTCTGGGCTGGCGAGATGGGCCGCACACCGCATACCAGTAACGAGCACGGGCGGGACCATCACGTGGCAGGTTTCTCCGTCTGGCTGGCGGGCGGGGGCATTCGGGGCGGAACTATGTTCGGGGCCACCGATGAGCTCGGCATGGACGCTGTCGAAAACGTTGTGACCGTGCACGACCTGCACGCCACCATCCTGCATTTGCTGGGCCTGGACCACGAGCGGCTTACGTATCGCTACGGCGGCCGCGACATGAGTCTCACCGACGTGCACGGCCGCGTCGTGCATGAGATTCTGGGGTAACTGTTGTCAACAAAGGTTTCTGGGGTAACTGTTGTCAACAAAGGTTTGTTGAGTTGGCTGCACCCCGTGGCGTCAGACATGTCGCCGGAACGGTTCCAGAACCATCCAAGTGGGAAATCCCCGTCTAGTTATAATTACGCTCACTACGGCAAGGCATCTGCCGGTCCGCTACGGATTCGGCGAACATGGACCAGATAATTTATGTAAGTTCTTGATAGTTAATGATTTGCAACCTCGCTGATTTTGTCTCGGCAGGTGCCTTTGCCAGCGGGAGAAATTCTCCACTTTGTATAAATTTAGGTAGTTGACTTCGGCTTTACTGTGCCCTAAAAAGTAGCCTGAGCGGGTGGGGAGATTTCTAACGCCTTTTCAGTTATTTATCCAAAGTTTCGGGAAAAGATACTGAAAATCCTTCGTGCAGCGTTGATTTGCTCTCAAGAGGTATTTGAGCGTCTTTTTCTGTTGGTCTCATATCCTGCAGCAACACGGGGTGTCGCTAATGACGTGCAGCACAGTTTTCCTTTGATGGTCTCATTACTATTTTCCGGTAATCTCGTTACTACAAAAAAGGGGGAAGAAAACTAATGACACGCAATACAATCTTCAGAGCATCTTTAATTGGTTGGCTGGTCGCGGGGATGCTTGTCGCCGTACCCGCGGTATTCGCTGGGGGGGTCTTGATTGACAACTTCGAGGAAGACGCGTTTGACAATGGACCTGTAAATAGCAATACAAACTATTTCAATAGCTCGCCGGGATCAGGTAGCATTGCCAACAGTCGATTTGTTACCCTCGCTATTAGTGGTGGGCCTTCTGATTCTTCGGGAATGAAACTTGACCTCAGCGGCGGTAATGACGGAGTACAAGTCAATTTTCTCGACGAGACCGGGGGCACCTCGAGCGGCTCCTTTTCCACCTTGCAATACAACGGTTTTTCAGTAGATCTAACAGGTGGCGGTACCGAGAAAGGTCTCGCGATCAAGGTCTCGGAGACGAGTGCCTCTCCAGCATCTCCAATGCATATTAGGAGTGATGTCCATTTTGGCCATGCCAGGCTGGATCAGAACATTACGGGGCCAGGCACCTACCTTTATCCGTTCGCGGACTATAGTGAGCAGGGCGGCGGCCCCGGATTTCCCAATCCCGTTGCCCAAATGAACTTTCTAATATTTGCACACAACTCCGGCCCAGGAGGAGGATTTGCCAATATAACGATCTCTGAAATCGGGACGTACGTTCCGGAACCTGCGACTGTGTTGCTGGCATTAGGCGGCCTGCTGGCCCTGCCGTGGCGGAGACGACGTTAACCGAATTGGATTTTCGCTGGGGTACCGACTCTAGGTTAATTCGCCGTCACGCCCGCGCTTGGCTCCACCGTTCAACACGGCGGGACGCCGTGCGGCTGGGTGTGGCGGCGAATTTTTTTCCAAGTCATCGCGAGCCGAAGGTGAATGGGCACGGCTACTTGCCTGGCGTTCCCTTGGCCTCTTCCCGATAAGGCTTGCCTTGCTGATACAATTTTAGTCGGCTGCCGAGAACCTCCTTCTGCTCGTTGGGCGCTAAATCGATCGCCTTCTGTTGCCAATGAATGGCCTGATCGAGGTTACCCACCTCCGCGTGAGCTGCCGAAAGTGTGTCCAGAAAAGTGAAGCGACCGGGTCCTTCCCACTGGGCCAGTTGCTCAGCGAGTTTCAAAGCCCGTTTCCCATCGCGCACATCAGCCAGGGGGCACGTCGCCAATAGCCAGGCAAGATTGTTCACCGCCGCGACGTTCTTGGGACTATATCGCAACGCGTCGTTGTGATGCACCAGTGCCTCTTTGAACCGGCCGAGCGCCTCCAGGGCGGTCCCGGACCGACTGTGGGCTAGCACAAAGTCTGGCTTGATCTGCAAGATTACCTGGTAGTGTGCCAGCGCTTCGTCCAGGCGCCCCAAGGCTTGCAGGGCAGTGCCCAGATTATAGTTGACCCCGGCGAAATCCGGCGAAATCCGTAACACCTCCTGGTAGTGTGTAATGGCATCTTCGGTGCGGCCTAGGCTCTGCAGCGCCAGGCCTTGCTTGTAGTGGGCCTCGGCATAGTCCGGCCTGATCCGTAACGCTTCCTGGTAAGCCACAACCGCCTCTTCCGGGCGTCCCAAGGCGTGCAGCACGCCACCCAGGTTGGTGTGGCCCTGGGCATCGGATGGCTTGAGTCGCAGCACCTCCCGGTAATGCATAATCGCCTCATCCAAGTTTCCTTGTTTCTTGAGGGCGTTGGCCAGGTTGGTGTGAGCCTCGGTATAGTCTGGATTTAGTCGGAGGGCTTCCTGGCAGTGTGCCACCGCCTCTTCAATGTGGTCCTCGCCATACAAGGCGAAGCCCAAGTTGTTGTGAGCCTCGGCAGAGTCCGGCTTAAGTTGTAGCGCCTCGTTGTAACGCGCGACGGCCTCCTCGGATCGCCCCAGGACCTGCAGTGCGTTGCCCAAGTTGATATGGACCATGGCATTGTCCGGATTCAAACGCAGCGCCTCCTGGTGATGCGCAACAGCCTCGTCGTATCGCCTCAGGGCCTGCAGCACATTACCTAGATTGTTGTGGGCCGGGGCATTGTCCGGAATCAGCCGGAGTGCCTCCTGGTAATGCCTGGCGGCTTCCTCGAAACGCCCTAGCCCTTCAAGCCCAGCGCCCAGGTTGACATGGCCACTGCCGTTGTCGGGATCGATTTCTACCAACCGCTCTAGCACATCCACGGCTTCGGCCAGCTTGTCGACCCGAAAAAGCAGTGCACCAAGGTTCACCATCGCCTCCGGGTAATTCGGCGAAATCCTCAGCGCTTCGCGAAACTTCTCGATGGCCGCCTCACTCTGACCTTGGGTCTCCAGCACAATACCTTGATTGAAGAGCAACGCGGCGTTCACAGTGAGTGTCCGGCGCCGTCGCTCGGCAATAAGGCGGTCGAATGCAGCCTGGTCGGCCAGGGGCTTGTCGCCCAACCAACCGGTCGATTCGATTGCTTCCCATAGGTGCCAGGCGATCCGTTCGTGTCCCTCCCGCGTCGGATGAACGTAGTCCTCGATCAGGTTGAAACCCACGAGCCCGTGCTCGCTGTGGTTTTCAAATTGCTCGTCAACGTCCACTAGCAACACCTCGCGGTCGCTGGCAACCGCACAAATCACATTGTTGATACCCGAGAGTCGGCGGACCGGCGAGGCGTCTGCGTCACACGCGTGCTCGTAAGCCTCGCGAGCATCATCCCAGCGGCCCAGTGCGTCGTACGTCTTGCCCAGGAGAAACTGGGTTTCGGCGTGCCCGGGCGCCAAGCCTGCCGCTCGTTCCAGGTTCGCACGTGCGGCCTTCATATCCCCATGAGCGCGTTGCCGCTTGCCTGATTTGAACTCCTCAGACCAGGCTGCGCGATTGTCGTCATTCAACGCCGCTACGGTACCCGACGCCTCGGGACGCCACTGGCGCTGATTGCAGGGAACCGTCGACAGTACGACCCGTACGCCAGCCTCTTGAGCGCGGCGAACCAGGCGCTCGAGCTGCCAGCGGTACTCGGCCACAATCTCTTCCTTTTCTTGCGGTGAAAAGACATGCATATGGTCGTCCCGCCGAACTCGTACATCGAAACCTGCAATTGTGGAAGGCTTCTCCACACGGCGGCGGTGGAAGACACTCCACATGCCGGAATACAAACGTGTATGAGCCAACGTATATTCCACCCCTGTGCGCAACCGGCTGCGGCGTTTGAGCGAATCAAAGAACGCCGGTTCGACAAATTCGTTGTGCCCGCTGTAGATAATGAACACGTCCGGCTGGTACTGCAGTAATTCGTCGGCGACGATGTTCAGCCGGTGCATGGCGTACGACATGCCACTGACGTTCACTGCTTCGACATTCAGTTCCGGGTGGCTGACAGCCAGTAACTCACCCAAGATGCTGGTAAAGGCGACCTCGGCACCCCACGGAAAACCGTACGAACTGGATCCTCCCAGGCAGAAAATCCGCAGGCCATTGGCCGGTTTTTCGACCCGGAACGTTTGCTCGTTGAAAGTACTACGAATCGTGGCGCGCCGTGTCCGGAAAACATCGCCGTCGCGCCCGAACACCGTCATTAAACCGGAGAAGCCTCGGAAAGGATCTTCACGCTGGATGAGTGTTTCCACCCCGACTGTCCAGAGTGCCAACTCGATGACCAAGAAAAACGTACAAACAACGACCGTCACAAAAAGGATCTTTTTCCAAACCGCAACTCGCCGGATTGGTTTACCCCCAGGTGGTGCTTGCTTGTCGATAGGCATGATTCTCTAGGCAAAGAATGTGTAACTAGGGTAAGTGAGCTGGCCAATATGTTCATTCTATCTTGTATTGAGGTTTTCCAAACGGTGGGGACAGGATTTTTGTGCAAGATCAATTGGTCTTCACGGGGTGGAACGCACTACTTTTGACCAAGCCAACTCGTCTAAGTCGCTGTATTCGCCTTTCTTAGGTTCGCGACAACACAAACTTCTCGCGGCCGGACGCTGTCGAACGAGGCACACATCACCGTAACGAGACCAAGCCACCTGCCGTGGACAGGAGGCTGGCCATCGTAAACGTGGCTCGTCCTGACAACCGTCAAGACGACTGGGCCAGAATTTGACATTAAGCGATGGCGAGTTTATACTTCGGCCAGGGCAATCAAGGAAAAACAGAGAGAAGTGCCTTGAAAACACCCGCCTCTGCTGCGTTCACACCGACAAAGCGTGCATCATGTTCCGAGTTGACCGGCTGGTCGCCGCTGTATTGGTCCTGGCCTCCGCCACCCTGATTTCGTGTTCGAAAGCACCTCCCGAATCCAAGTGGGCCGGGCCGCCCGAGAGTACTGCGGTTGGCGATTCGCAACCAGCAAGAACCAGCCGGCCCAAAGGGTCAACAACCAAAAAGATCCCCGACCTTCATACCGGAAGTCCACTAGAGTTTCAAACAGATTTCCTGGGTGCCACGGCGCTGGTAATCAACCCAGGGGTCTTCCTCCCGATGGAGGCAAACCAGATGGTGATGCCCTTCATGAAGGAGAAGCGGGAACGATTCGCAGGCAAGACGGTGCTGGAGATTGGTACCGGTTCGGGCATGATCAGCCTCTATGCGGCGAAATTAGGAGCCAAGAAAGTCGTCTCGACCGACATCAGCGAACTCGCCCTGGCCAACGCAGGGGAGAACGCTCGGAGGCTGGGCGTCGACTCGATCATCGAGACTCGGCTCGTACCGCAATCTGACATGTCGGCCTATTCCGTGATCGGTCCGGACGAATCCTTTGACATTATCATCTCAAATCCCCCATATGCTCTCGACCTTGACTCCGACATTAACAGTTGTGTTACGGATCGAGGAGATCTTGGCTTTTCGATCGTACGAGGACTGGAGGAGCATCTCAATGAAGACGGCATGGTGTTTTTGCTTTATGGATCTTTCTTTTATCACCACGTGATGGTCAAGTTCGCACGGCACGAAGGATATGATGTCAGGCACCACGTGCCCTATTTTTTGTCCGTCCTGGAAGCCGAGACAACATTCAACTTCTACCTCGATCGGCTGCTTGAATACGAAAACATCGACACACCCGATTTTCGCTTCGATCTGGAAAAGGACTACGGCATGAAACTGCTCCGTGTGGCGAAACCAGAAACCCCGTCGGCTCCGCTGTTGCCTGGCAATTCGCAACGATGGTTTCACGGCATGATCGTGATCCAGCGACAGGCGAGCGGCGACACGGTAGGCGAAGAAGTGGTGGCGACACAGGCCAATTGATGTTGCACCGGACAAAAGACTAGGTTCCGACCACGAAATGGAGGGGGAACGCGGTGTCAACCCGTATGCGCTACCCCAACCGGAGGCCCCCTGTTGGTGCGGAAACTTGCTCTACTAACGAGCAAATCGTCACAGTTGTGTAGTTGTGAAACTCTTGTCGGACATGAAGTACAGTATCTCCATGACCCTGTCCCCGGTATTTGTATAGTTATGAGGGACATTTGGTGGAGCATACATCGCTAAGCCCTCTTTAAGATCAAATTCTTCATCACTAATAACCCCCTTTCCTTTTCCACACAAGATATAGAAAAATTCTTCTGAATCATGCATGTGCAATCCACAATTCACACCAGGCTCAAAGGTGGCAACCGCCCACCGCAAGAGCAACATGACACGACTTGAATCCAATTGTTTTTCGAATTACAATCTGGGGTTGGCAGGTAGAGGAAAACCTTCCCGAAAGCGGGCGGCAAGCATGCAATTTCAATCCTTCGTTTCAGTTGACGCACAGCGGCCAGCGCGTGCCGGTGCCATTTCGTTCGTCTGCCTGCTATTGTCTTCTTTCGGTTGTTCCAGTGAACCGGCTGATCAACAACTCGAGGTTGTCCCAGTCGCGGGAAAAATTAGCGTGGAAGGTTCGCCGTTAACAACCGGAAACCTTGAGTATCTGGCGATCGACCCGGGGCAAACCAAGTCGCAGCCACGATCGGTCGGCGCGATCCAGCCGGACGGGTCGTACCAGATGCAGACGGCCGGCTTTGACGGGGTGCCGCCAGGCAAATACAAGGTCGTTATTTACGCTCCGGCTGAGCCCCCCACAATCGCCTTGCCAGGCTCACCCCAAGCAGCAAAAAATTTGACCGAAATAAAATGGCTTGTTAACAAGAAGTATGGTAACGCCAACACCACCGATCTGCTGATAGACGTGGTGGAATCGCCGTCTCCGAACGCCTATGACGTCAATGTCAAGAAGTAATCAGCGGAGTAACGTGTCATGAACGCCAGGCGATCTCGCGGGTTTACGTTGGTTGAATTGCTGGTGGTGATCGCGATCATCGGCATTCTGATCGCGTTGTTGTTGCCGGCGGTGCAGGCGGCCCGCGAAGCGGCGCGGCGTACGCAATGTTCGAACAATGTAAAGCAGTTCGGGCTGGCGTTCCACAATTACCACGACACGTGGGGATCGTTCCCACCAGGTGCGAGGAGTTCGACCGGTGGTGTCTACTCCATTAGTTGGGCGGGGCGAATACTGCCATTCATTGAGGAGGGAATGGCCTACGACAGACTCGATTTCAACTCCGGGAACGGTGGTCTCGCCTATTTTCCGCACCCAAACTACAACGTATACAAGGGCCTGAAAATTTCCATGTTCGACTGTCCTTCGAGCCCACTGCCAGCCATGATCACCCCCTCGCAACGGCCGCCCAATTTCAATAAACCTGACACACTGTTAATGGGCCACTATGTGGCGATTTCTGGGGCCACCACCAGTGCCACTGACCCCAGCGACCCGACCGGTAAAAGCGGTAGCTGCCAAACTATGGGCAGGATTTTTCCTAGCCGTTGTGAACGTACCCACTTCTGCCAAAGCCCCGATGGCCCTGTCGGGCACCACCATATGGGAACAGCCTCGTCGAACGGTGTGATATTTCCCGGTAGCGAAGTTCGCATTGGCCATATTACCGACGGAACATCGTATACGCTTTTGCTTGGCGAACAATCGGATGTTGGTATCGGCCTAAACAACTCCTATGCCCCCGATCCCAACTGGATAGTGGATATTCGTTCGGGTGTTCATGCAGGAGTCTGGATGGGTGCCCACTGGGATGTCCCGCCGAATCGACACGACCAATGCAATACGTATCCCGGCAATCTTACCACGGTGCGGTGGCCGATCGGCCAGAAAACCCGCATTGACTGGACCGATGGCATGGGAAGTTACGGATGGTCCAAGCCCATTCAATCTGCTCACATTGGCGGCGCATTCGTTCTCCGGTGCGATGGCGGTACCTTGTTCATGTCCAACAGCACCGATTACGTCATCGTGAGAAACGCCTGCATCCGTGACGATGGGCAATTCGTGAAACTGGAGTAAACCTGTTTGCTCCTCTTTCTTACCGCAGCGTTAATCCGACCCGCGATGGCGGCAGTAGGCTGACGCACCCGCGAATACGATCAAGCGGCCCTGGGCTGTGGAGGATCGAGTCCCATCACCCGCCGCGTGATGAACGCCTGGGAAACTCGTCGAGCTGGACTCAATTTTGTGGGCAGCAGCCCAGATGCGGCAGCGGTAGTCCGCTAACGTCCGACGTGGTTTAGAGTTGGAAGCACAAAAATGACAAAAAAAACCGCGGGGGCTTGACGTCCGTAAAAGTCACAGTTATCCTGTGGGCTTACTGGCAGTTAACAGCTCAACATTGCCTCATCAGGCAGCGCTAATTTAGTTGAACAAGCGACATCTGGATCCTTCTTCCCCACAGTTGCCTTTTAGGTCCGGGGAACTCAGGAGCATCCCGTTGTCGTTTTTTTATGGGGGCCATCACCATTTCAACGGGAAAGAATCTAATGACTTTCGACCTAAGAAAATCGCCTCGATCGGTAAGATCAGGCAACACCTTGCAAACTCTGGTTTACCTCTGCGTTGTTTTGATTTTTACACACTCTAAAGCAGTGCAGCTCCAGGCGGATGAACCCGCGTCTGGCGGAAACATTCTGGGAACCAACAGTGCCAATGATGACGACACCATTGATTACTGCCTGGACCTGCATGCCGGGGCTAACTTCATCAGCTTTTATGCCCTGCCGGAAGATGCATCTATTTCCAATGTAATGGCATCATTGCTTGGAAATGTGACGGGCATTACGGGAGAAGGTGTCGCTGCAACTTATATCAATGATGTTGGTTGGGCGGGAAGTTTAACAACCGTAAGTCCGCTTTCAGGGTACTGGCTAACCGTAAGTGATGCTGCTTCTTTATGTCTTTCTGAGGCAACCCCTACCGATCCAGGTACGCAATATCAACTGCATACCGGCAATAACATGGTGTCGTTTCCTTATCACGGCACTGTGAATATTGGTGACGCACTACCGGACGACGTTGAAGATGTGATCACGGAAATTAGTGGCGAAGGTGTCGCCGCCACCAGGTTAGACGGACAGGGTTGGGTGGGAAGCCTTACAGCCTTTCAAGGCGGTAAAGGCTACTCGATTCAAACTACCGATTCTGTCGTGCTCGTTTTTAACGTCCCTGAGCCCGCCGGGCTGTTGCTGATGCTCCCCGTGCTTTTCGTCGTGCCAGGACTGCGGCGCCGGGCTGAATGGTAGCGCACCGAAGTAGCGTCTCCTGTTTGGCTGAGAGATCTTTCGCGACGGGGATGCCTGCTGGCAGAAACATGAGGTCGCGGTTCATCCGCGCCAACTCTGCTTGTTCTTCTCTGAATGACACACGGTCTCCAATCCCAAATTCAAAGATGCAGACTGTGACTGTCAACGCGGTCAGCCGGGCAAGCGGTTGACCCAATTCATTGCGAACACGTTTCCGATTCCAACCGCATTAGCGCTCTGAACAGGCAATCCGCATCGCCGTAAAAGGTGTCCTCAACCCGGCTGTTGACTACACGGGTAGTCCGAACCGACCAGCAAGCAGTCGAGTCAGCGTCGGGCAAAACACGCTCGGCGTTACGACCTGACCAGGGAAACAGCACGTGGTTCCTCGATACGTCAACTGGGTTCCTCGATACGTCAACTGGGTTCCTCGATACGTCAACTGGGTTTCTCGATAAGTCAACTGGGTTTCTCGATAAGTCAACTGGGTTTCTCGATAAGTCAACTGGGTTTCTCGATAAGTCAACTGGGTTTCTCGATAAGTCAACTGGGTTTCTCGATAAGTCAACTGGGTTTCTCGATACGTCAACTGGGTTTCAGGTCGCCGGGCAGATTTTCACGCCACGCGATGTGCCACGGTCGCTGCAGAACCACGTCCGCATCGCGGTCGACTTTCAAGCGGCTTTTCTGCTCATCGCTGGCCAGCGACAACATTTCGTGCTCCCGCAGTGGCTCACCGGTTGCAAACTGACCACTTTCGACGACGTCGGCCCAGTAGAAAACACGGTCGCCTGTTTCCTGCCGGGCGAAGACTTTGCAATCAAACCACGCAAGCGATTGTTGGACGATCGGATTTCCCAACTCGGACTCACAAACGTCAACACCGGCCAGTTTGTCCCGATCACGTCCGCTGCCGAGTGCAAGCTGAAATGCGACTTCCACCTGTTCGGCTGTCACCAAATGGAGTGCGAACGCACCACTCCGATCGATCAGGTCGCGTGTGTGGTGATTGGGTGCGATGCTCGCAAGCATGACTGGCCGTGTGTCGTCGAGCGAAGCCACCGAGACCCAAGTCGCAACCAGTCCCCCCCGATCCTGGCCTGCTGCGGCCGTCACGACCCAAATTTCCCGGTTGATCAATTGCAATAGCGATGCCGTCAACTGCTTGGATACCGTCATGTCAAATCCCGGTTTTTGTTCAACACGGCCTTTCCCGTTCCACCATGAAAATTGCGTGTAGCCTGAAGCACCAAGCATCACCCGCAAGCACACACTACCAACGGGGAGACTCTCGTGGCTTCAAATGTAAACCGACTTCCTGCCCAATGCCATACGACCGACCGGGCAAAGAGGAACTCGCACGTGAATCAACACCGCCGAAAAAAGGGTCCTACTCCCTTGAAAGGGGCACTTGAAAAAGCAATTACAATCGCCATAAACTCCTAATTGGCCTGGCGCGTTTTTTTGCTTTCCCGCGCACGAAGCGCTGCAGTGATTCCAGAAGCAAGCCGTGATGATGATTCACATCCTGCTTTCTGGTTAATGTCACGACAAGGCCAGCAGAGTGCGGGCGTTCACCTTGGCCTCCCTTGAGATTCCCATGAAGACCCTTGTGTTGTTTGCGTCATTCGCTCTGCTCACCTCGTCGACGCAGGCACAGGACAACGGCCCAACCGTCGGCACCCTCGGCGGTAGGCTTCAGAAGAAAACGGAGTCTTTGAATTTCCGGTATTTGGTTTTCTCACCGAAAGAGAAGTCCGAGAGACCATTGCCTTTGCTGATCTTCCTTCACGGTGCCGGCGGAGTAGGGGAGGATATCCGCCGGATCCAAGGCCAGCCGATGCGAGTGTGGCGAGGGATTAAAAAATTCGGCAAAGGGCCCTGCATCGTTGTGGCGCCTCAGTGTCTCAGGACGACCAAAGAGGGACAACGGGGTGTTTGGATTCCGGAAGATCTCAACCTTCTCCTGAAGCACTTGAAGGCAATGCTTCCGGTTGACGACAAGAGAATCTACCTTACTGGCAACAGCATGGGCGGCTATGGGGCATGGGTTTGGGGTGGCCATAATCCAGAACACTTTGCGGCCATTGCACCGGTCGTTGGGGGAATCGGTCGGGGCGGGCCGAAAAATGTGACGCCAGACCTCGAAACGTGGGCCGCAAACCTGGCCCAGGTCCCGGTTCATGCCTTCGTCGGAGCCAAAGACAAAGTCGTCCCGCCGGAACGATCGGAACGTATGATCGGTGCGATTCAAAAAGCGGGTGGCACCCGGGCAAAACTCAGGGTTTACCCGAATGAGGGACATGGAGCGGGACGAATCGTCTTTTCTACTGCGGAGTTTTATGACTGGATGTTTTCAAAGAAGCGCGATTGATTCGTTCTCCGTGTCGTGTGGAAGTGACCGTCGGCGTCGCTGGTTGGTTTGACGGCGGGGCCCGAGAGCCAGACCCAAAAGGGCCAAGAATAGCGAGAACGGTTCGGGGGTGCGGACTACGATGCGGCCGTCGGCACCCACCCTCTACGTGGGCCAGATGGTGCGAATTCTCCGACGAAAACCAGCGGAGGGCAAGGGACTCGAACCCTCAACCCCTTGCGGGGCACCTGATTTCGAATCAGACGATGATGGTGAAACAGGTTCCGAACACCCTTCGGATAGCAAGAAGTGATGCTACTGGGAAACGGGACTCGGCCCTTGTAGGGCAGCAGGGATCGAGTTTTCTGGACACTTCTCTGGACACTTGGTTTCAAACACCTACCGTCGCCTTCTTCGCGGCAGCATCGCCAGACCCAAGAGGGCTAAAAGAATCGCTGCCGGTTCGGGGACGGCCCGCGAGAAGAGCGTCACGTCGTTGCCGTTGCCGCCTGCGTAGGTGATGTAGAGGTTGGTGCCTGAGAACGATCCCACCTTACGGCCCTCGTCCAGTCCATCATACTGACCGGTGAGCGTGCCGCCGACCTTCAAAATGTCAAACGACATCCCGGCCAGGAGTTCAAAGCTGTCGATCAAGTAGACATCGAGCACACCGGCCAGCTCAACGTCACCCGTCACATCCAGCCAGTCAAACTCAGTGAGCGAGTTATCTCCACCGCCGTGGAAATGGCCGCCCAGTTCGATTTCCTTACTACCTGCCCGTTTGTAATAGTTACCGTCCATCGTCATCACGCCTGCCGAATGACCGGGCTTGATGTGTCCGTGGTCGGTCCAACTGCCACTGATGTGGCCACTGCCAGTGTATGTACCGTTGTTGGTGAAGGTTCCGCTAGTCGTATGAATCGAGCCGCTGTTGACCAGCGTGCCGCCAATTTCGTTGGTTAGCGTGCCGGAGTTGTTCAGCGTGCCGAAGTTGATCATCTCCTCATACGTGCCACCCGAGTAGTTTTTCAGCGTGCCGGAGTTGTTCAGCGTGCCGTGGTTGACCAGCGGGCTGGCGCGGTTATTGGTTAGCGTGCCGGAGTTGTTCAGCGTGCCGCCGCTCTTGTTGGTCAGCGAGCCGAAGTTCGACAGCGAGCCGCCGCTGTAGTTGTTCAGCGAGCCGTTGTTGTTCAGCCAGCCGGCGGTGTTCAGCGTGCCGTTGTTATACAGCGTGCCATCGTTGGTCACCGTATCGGAGTTGGTCAGCGTGCCGTAGTTCGACAGCGGGGCGCCTGATTCGTTGGTTAGCGTGCCGTGGTTGTTCAGCGTGCCGTGGTTGACCAGCGGGCTTGGGCTTCCCCCCTTTAACTGATCCAGGTCTATGAGAGAATCGCATCCGGGCGAAGCCCGGAAAGGATTTCCTCAGATGAAGAAGAACCGACACACGACCAAGCAGATTATTGAGAAGCTTCGTCA
>Ga0310121_10003965_pt1 | contig 13283 bp, 13 predicted proteins | sample CB27_Tmax_986_MG_FD_203504 | JGI IMG/M metagenome (GOLD analysis project Ga0310121, IMG submission 203504) | Marine microbial communities from Western Arctic Ocean, Canada - CB27_Tmax_986 | ecosystem: Environmental > Aquatic > Marine > Oceanic | place: Canada: Western Arctic Ocean | collected... | reverse complement strand
CGGGGGAGGGGGACGTGTTGTCGGACGCAACCACCCATATCAAAATTGAAGCACCACTAGCAACGCGCCGGTCAGCACCTGGTGCTTGACGCGATGCAATTCTGACCGGACACTTGCGATACGATGACTCAGGATCTGGGACCGGAGGCACATCATGTCACCAAACCGGCGTGACTTTATTCAAACGCTTGCCGTCGGCGTGGCCGGGAGTTCAGCGGCGCTGGCTCGGGACAGGGCTGGTGACGCCAACGCTGAGGCGGCGGAGGCTCCCCCAGCCGCTGTTGCGGATTCGATTTGGTTTACGGACATGTCCGCCTGCCGTCCGGCAGACGTGTTTTCCGACACGTTGAGCAAAGGACATTGGCGGACCATTGAGTATGCCACGTCGGAGCGGCGCGGGAAGCTGGTTTACGCCGGTCCAGAAACCGGCGCGCCTCGTTTGACATTGCCGCTGGGGCTGGTCGGCTGGCACGCCATCTACATTGGACTGTGGGGTGGATTCGACGAGCTGCCATTTGCCGTCAAGCTCAAACTACGCGGAGAACCATGTTTTCACATGATCCAAAAGGAAGTCAGTTCGGTGGAGACCGTGGAAGAGGCGTTTTTCAAAGTCGCCGATCTGACGGGCCAGGATCTCGAATTGGCTCAGGTCACGTTGACACCGGCCAACAGTGCCGGCATCGCGTACATCAGGTGCCAGCCCTTAACCGACGCGGAGGTTGCCGCAATCCAACAAAATCGTCGCCAGACGGCGACCCGGCGTCTGATTGCGTTCAATGACGGAGAAGGGATTTTTCGTCGCATGCCATCCAGCGAGGAAGACCTGTGGGAGTTTGTCGAATCGCTGGCTGATTCGGACTACGCCGAATTGCATTGGGGCATCGTGGGCGAACGCGTGGGGCACCCAACGAAAGTCGCCCGGCACTACGGAGAAGGATTGGAGGACTTTAGCCGGGTCGACCTGCGGAGCCAGATGGAATCCCTCCAACAGCTATTGAACAAGGGCATCAACCCGCTGGCGAGCGTGATGCAGTACGCCCATTCGATCGGCCTGAAATTTTTCCTGTACCAACGCATGGGAGCGTTTGCGGCATTCCCGCCCTTTGACGAGGTGTTCGGTTCGCGATTCTATCAGGAACATCCCGAGTATCGCTGCCAGACGGCAGACGGCCGGGGCGTCATGCGGCTGAGTATGGCCTATCCGGAAGTCCGTTCCTACATGGTGTCCATACTGCAGGAGGCGGCGGAATTCGGCATCGACGGCGTCAACCTGAACTTCAAGCGCGGTGCGCCGTTCGTCGTCTACGATCCGCCGCTGGTCGAAGGCTTTCGAAAGCAGTACGGACACGATCCACGGCAGCTGGATGAATGGGACAAGACATGGTTGGAATACCGCAGCGGCGCGGTGACTCAACTGATGCGCGAGTTGCGTCAGGCCCTGGACAGGGTCGGCGCAAGACTCGGGAAGCGTCTGGAGATTGCGGCCACGACGCAGCCAAGTCCGGCTGAGTGTCTGTTCTTCGGACTCGACTTGCAAACGTGGATCAACGAAGGGCTGGTCGATAATTTGTTGCCGATGGGCTTCAGCCATGGTGGTCCCGAAGTGGATCTGGAATATTTTCTTGGACTGACACGCGGGACCGCTTGCCGATTCCATCCGTTCTTGCCGGTGGGAAAACAACCTCGCAACGGCGGATACGTCGACGTCGGTGCCAGTGCCTCCTCCATTCGATCGATGGCGCTGAAATATTTCGACCAGGGGGTCGACGGGCTGTCGGTGTGGGACAGCCATGCATTGGACGTTCGCAGCGGGTTAGGCCCCGTCATGCGGAGGCTGGGCCACATCGATGAATTACGCGCCGCGGAAACTGAGTCGAAGCGCCGCGAGCGCAAAGTCATCCGGCTGACATCCCTTGGCGGCTGTGACGTGACGGTTCGCGTTCCGACGGACGAACAGCGTCTTTACCCACACGGTACGCCGCATCACGCGTGGACCGGGCTGTAGTTTTATGGCGAGTCGCCATTGACTGTAGCGGGCGCGGCGCTTGTATATCGGCGTCAACCCGACGAAAACCTGCTACACCGATTCGAAAAACGCTCTAGAGCAGGCTCTGTCCGCGATTTCTGACAGATCGTTTAACGGCAAGCCGAAGGCGACTGTTTACGCTGAAAGTGGTGCACGCCGCCGCCTTCGGCTTGCCGTTAAACGAATTGCCTCACAGGTCGGATATTGCGATCCGCGTAACCCCTTCATCCTCCTTATTGATGGAGTACCCGACGTACAAATGATCCTGCCAAAACATTGCCGCCGGATACTGCCAACCGGGTAGTTTATTCTCTCCGGGAAAGCGCGGGCTGGTTTCACGGTTGCGAATCACGTAAGCCCGGTCGAACGTGATCCCGTCGCGGCTGATGGCGATCGTCAGCGGGTTGCGGCGACCTATGAACTTGTAAATGGTCCCCGGAACGTGGCTGGGGTTGTTAATCACGTAAGCCGAGCCGTCGGGCAGGTTCCCGGCACATATCCGCGCGGAGGCGTCGGGAAAATTTGTCTTGGCTGGCTTTGTCCATGAAGCGCCGTTGTCGGTGCTCGTGCTGGCATAGATGAAGGCATCCGCCTGCTTGGCCTGCGTCCGAAACAGCATGACGACCGTTCCGTCGCGACGGACAAATCAGGTCGGTTCCGGAAAGATAAAGCTTCCGTCGGTCATCGCCGGGATGTCCGCGTCCTGCCAGCCGCTGATGCCGTCGGAGTCATCGGAGTACATCAGAAGGGGCTGCCGGTTGACGCGTTGCCCGTTCATCAATAACCGTCCGCCAGGCAATCGTCGCGGACTTTCGATGAAGAAACCCTCGGCAAGCCGTTTCGGGGAACTCCAATTGCGACCATCGGCCGACGTCTGGTAGTAGAGGCTGTTGTCCTGGTGGATGGGTTGCCCGCCCACGATGGCGGAGGAGTAGGCGACCAGTGTGTCGCTGTCCGCGTGAAATCCGGCGGCCACGCACGCCAGGCGTCCCTCCAGCCCGTCCGGATCGGGCGCCAATACGGCGGGTTCGGACCATTCGACGCCGTCAGACGTTGTCGAGTACAGCACCCGCTGACCATTGTGATCCTCCGGCAGAATGCCGTTGGACCACATCACGTACATCTGGTCTTTGAAGATGCCGATATTCGCGTGGTGGCAAAACTTGTAGCTATCTTCAGTAGCACGATACAGAACGGTGTGCTCGCCGGGGATGGTTGGCAGTCCCAACGTCCGTGGATCTGTCGGGTCAAATAGTCCCTCAGTTACTTGGATCAACTGAGGCGTGTCGTTGCTTGCCGCATCCTCGTCCCCGAAGACAAGTTCATGGGCCAAACCTTCGGCAATCAGCGCCAAGATTACGATAATGAGCGGCCGGGGCAAATGAGCGGCCGGGGCATGCGATTTCCTTTTTGTTTCGGCGCGAGTGCCAAAGGTCTAGCTGTAAGATTAAACGATTTACGCACCGACAATGTATCACAGATTCGTGCCTCGTGTGGCGTGATGCGGCAGTCGCACCCTCATCGCTTTTCGCTGGTGGCAATCGCACCATGCATCGCTCATAATGGCGGGCTGACTGGTACAACAGCGCAGGGATCCTGTAATCCAATATTGTGCCCAGGGGCAATATAATCCATCGCGGGACCGCGTGCATCCGGCTGTCGTAAACCGTCGTAGCTCCCCGTTGGACCAAATCGCGTCAGCTTTTCTCCACCCATTGGACCGGCTGCGGATGAATCTCTGCCTCCGGTTGGTGGCCACAGTCTGCTCGGCCGCTCCCTTCCAACAAGCTGATCGCACGCACCGACATGTCCTGGTCGCAGAGGACCTGGCAGCTGAGCCGTACTCCCGATAGTTCGCGGGCCTGCAGCGTGTCCCTTTCAGCTACGGTCTGTTTGCTTGGCTCGCCATCGAGAAACTCCACGCGGCAGGTCGTGCAACGCGCATTGCCACCGCAAGCGTGAAGCTGATCGATGCCAGCTTCGTCCTTTAGAGCCAATACCAATCGCTTGCCTGTGGCAATTTCGAATTCGCCGACGCCCTCAACGGTCAGCTTTGGCATCAATCTTCCTTCCACTCGGAGAGTCAACAGAGTCAGGTATGCTGGGGGAGTTTTACCACACTCACGTCAGTTGTGCGACCGCGGCAGGCGTGTGACTGGTCACGGCCCAAACATGTCTTCCCTTCCGTGTTGAGTTGTGAAACGGGCCGGTCGAGACGCGACATCGGTGTTGTGCGCGTGACATTGGCCGTTGGTCGCTGTATGCTGTCCGATACACGCCTGCTTTCCCAAACAAGGAGCGATTTATGCGCGCCGTCTTCACTCTGTTCATCTTGCTTGCTCTTCCGGTTTCCGCTCCTGGTGAAGATTCATTTCCGATATTCAAGGCGCAAATGGTTGATCCCAACATTGGCAAGGTCTGTTATGCCGTCACTCTGGCGGATATCGACGGAGACGGCAAAAAAGACATTGTGGCCGTGAGTGAAAATCGCGTGCTCTGGTATCAAAACCCTACATGGAAGCCTCGTGTGATCATCGAAGACCAGACGCCCCGCGACAACGTCTGCATCGCTCCCTGGGACATCGATCGAGATGGCGACGTCGACTTTGCGCTGGGCGCGGGATGGACGAAGACCGGCACGATCCATTGGCTCCGTCGCGGTAGATCGCTGGATGATCCGTGGCAGGTGCTTTCCATCGGCCAGGAACGGGGGCTGCACCGCATGCATTGGGCGGACGTGTTGGGGAAAGGTCGTCCTCAACTGGTTATCTCGCCCCTGAACGCCACAGTTGGTGATGGTGTTCGGCTAACCGCATTCGAGATCCCGGAGGACCCGTCGACAGATCGATGGCTCCCCACCGTGCTCAACGGCGAACTCAACCGAATGCACAATCACTGGCATGTCGACTTCGATGGTGACGATGCGATTGATACATTGACCGCCAGCCGCGAAGGAGTGCATCTGATTCAGCGCACCGGTGCTGGCTGGTCCAAGACCAGACTTGGCACTGGCGCAACGGCCACCGATCCCAACCAAAGTGGTGCCGGTGAGATCAAGACGGGACGCTTGAAAGGTGGTGCGTTGTTCATTACGACGGTCGAACCTATGCACGGGACCCAGCTGGTCGTCTACACTGCGCCGAAGATGAAAGGGAGTCTTTGGGACCGGCATGTCGTGGACGAGGGCTTTCGGCGTGGTCATGCACTGTGGACGGCCGACGTGGACGCCGACGGGGCCGACGAAATCGTATTCGGCCACAGCGACACTCCCCAGGTGCCCGGTGTCAACATCTACGACGCGTTGGACGAAACCGGGACGGAATGGCAGAAGCATGTCGTCGATGCCGGCGGAATGGCGACGGAAGACTTGGTCGTCGCCGACCTGACGGGAGACGGCCGGCCCGACATTGTTGCCGGCGGCCGCGCGACCCACAACGTGAAACTGTACGTGAACGCAAAGTGAACGACCCGTCTAACGCCCGATGATGGGTCGAGCGTGGTCGGACTGCCAGTCGGACTGCCGACTGACCGACCAGGAGTTACCCGCTGGCGGTCTCGCTTACCGATGTAGCTTGCTGCCGGCTCTCCTCGTAAAGGCGATCCACCCGTGACTTGAGGCGCTCGATCGCCTCCAAGACCGCCGATGTGTCGCTTGTGTTCCATTTTTTGTGCTGCACCATGCCATCGAAGCCCCCGTAGCGGTTTTCCTTGTCTGCGATCTCTTCCTCCGCTTTCTGAAGGACGTTGTAGAATTCTTGGGAAACCGACTTACGCGCCGGGCGTTTCTTGGTGGCCTTCTTGATCGACTTCTTGCCTCCCCTCAGGGCAGCGGACTGTTCGGCGTGTGGAAGCCGCGCTAACTGGCTGGCTCGTGTGACAGCCACCTGACCGCATTCCACAGCATTGATAAGCTCTGGCGAACCAGCATCAATTACGCGCTTGGCGTGGGACACCAACCGGCCGGAAACACCCACCACACTCGCCGCCTGATCCCGAGCGTCACCCACCGCACCGTTATCAAGGTCCGGAAGATTTACCGGACCTTTTTCCCTCGGCCTTTGGCTCGCCGCTGCCGCTGCTTTGCCTCTTTCGCGAACTCCTGTTCGAGTTCAGCCCCGATCATGGCCCTTTGAGATTCGCTGAGATGGCAGCGGTGCAGATTGGCGCTGACAATGTAGGCGAGCGGTGACGGTCCGATCTCTGCATCGCCGCACTCCTTGGTCTGCGGCATGATGCCGCAGATCTCACACGCCCGGTAGCGATTCCGGCCGTCGATGATTTTGCCCTGGTAGAGCTTAATCGGATCACGCTGGCCGTGTTCCCGTATGTCCTCCGCCAGCCGATTCAGGTCCTCGTCCTCCATCAATGGAAAGATGGAACAGCATTCATGTTCCTGCAGGGAGTTCTTATTGGTCTTGGCACGGCTGGATTGTCCCGCACTATTCTCGCCAGGTGTCCGTGGCTTGTCAGTCTTCCCGGTAGCCTTGCTCTGGCGTTCTTTGGGCTGAGTGGCGTCGTCCGACGTGGTCTCAGCGACATCAGTAGGTTCCTGCCCATCCGGGTGTTCGTCCAATTTCAGACACGCTTCAATCGCCTGTCCCATGGTGTCCGAAGCGCCGGTCCAACCTGACTCCACGCTTCGGCGGAAGAACCCAACGCGGCCCTCCTTTTTGACGTCGTATTCGACGTCCTTGATTCTGACTCGTGCAGGATCGTCACCCGTTGGATACGGCACGGCCGTATCGCGGATCGTACCTTCGTCTTCGTGGACCGGCGGATACGACGTGTCAAGCGTCGCCGGTTTATCGGTGGATTGCGTTGTTGCGGTACTCATCTTTCGATACCTCTCTCGGATCTGGACTGGTGGCCACGTGGTACACAACGATCGGTAAATCACTCTGCTTCCAGCGACATCGACGTTGCCCGCCCCGGCCGATTCTGGCGGCACCAATACGGCACGTAGGCTGCCAGGATGGGTAGGTTCCGGTTCGTCGAGGTCACTTCAAACGCGAGGGAGTGCGCGGCAGATCCGACCAGATCCAAGATGGGGAGTCGCCCCTTTTGAAAGATCGTTGCGGAATGAGCAGCGCAGACGCACGGCGCCTGATCGCTACTTCGCTTCTATCCGCAACTGCTCGGGGGCGGTGTGTGCCGCGCGCCGAGGTTAAACGCAGCTGCTAGTCTCTGAGATAGGTACCGTGTGGGTCCCTGATCTCGCTGGCAGGAGCTTGCTGAGGTAACCGCAGATCAACGTGAATAAGTTCACGCTGTAATAGGCGGGCCGTCGACAAGCGAGGTAGGCATCTGATTGTCGTCAAGGCAATCGTAACGTGCAAGGCCGATTGTTGGGCGCCCATGAATCGGACACTGAGTGGTGGGAGCGGGATCAGCAAATCTGAATTGTCGGCGACACGTTGGGCTCGCTCAAATGGTTACGCGACGCCGAGCAACCGACCGCCACTGAGGTACCAGCCGTCACCAGACGCCTCACACCATTGGATGTCGGTTCGGAAAGAGACTGGCTCGGCTGCGTAGCCGGAAAAGGTGACGATCATTTCTCCGTGTTCCAGTGGCATGGTGTGCAGCAGCCCAATGCCCAGCGGGGAAATATCCCGGGTGTAGGCGGACACGGCAGGTTTCCCACCGGCGTTGGTGGCAATGCTGACGGGCCAGAAAAAGGGTTGTCGGTCTGAGGCACGTCGTTCCTCTGTCGGCTTAGCTTTCTCCAGCAGCTGGTACACGGCGGCTCGCACCTGGTTGTCGTCAATAACCGTACCCGGTTTGGTGGTCGATTGCATGGCTGCCTGCCCCTTTTTTGTAATTTGCAAAAAAACGCTGCGGACGGCGGCCGTCGTAGCTGGCCGCCCTTCGTACCAGTGCAACTGTAGCTTAGAAATTGGTGGGCAGCCTCCCCGTAGGCGTTTCAGCATTGTTGCCATGAGATGTGTTTCTTTAGCAGGATTTCTCATTTGGGAAGTAACAGAAACCGCTCCAGGCTCGAAAAGTGGCCTTTTATCGCAGCCTGCCGTTCGGTGACAATGTTGCCTACAGCCGTTGGTTCGGAACCAGGCAGACGGGGTTTCCAGCAAACGGAGTACACATCGAACGGGACACCCAACAAACGGACATCAGACAATCGGCTCTGATTCTGCTACCTGTTCACTCACCCCAATTTAAGAAAGGGATTTTCGATGGCGAAAAAGAAAGCAGCTACGGCGAAGAAACCAATGACCAAGTCGGAAATACTTAACTCCCTGTCCGAATCGAGCGAGTTTAGCAAAAAGGAAATCGCCGGCGTGTTCGACAACCTCTCCGAACTAATTGCCAAGAGTTTGAAGAAGAGCGGGCCGGGTGTCTTCACGATCCCGGGATTGTCGAAAATCAAAGTCGTACGCAAGCCGGCCACCAAGGCCCGCAAGGGCATCAATCCCTTCACTAAGGAAGAAACTGTTTTCAAAGCCAAGCCCGCCCGCAACGTGGTAAAACTTCAGCCGCTCAAGGCACTGAAGGACATGGTCTGAAAACCAGCTCGGCACCATTTGTGGAATCTTGAAAGCCCAGGGGGATGAGCCCCCTGGGCTTTGCTGTTTAGGGCAGACGAGCCAATCAGGGCCAGAGCATAGGCGGCCGACCTGCGGATGCCCTGGTCTTTGTCCCGCAAGGCCTCGATGAGAGCAGGCACGGCGTCTTTGGCTTTGGGCACTATCAATGGAACGGCCCGATCGGTAGGGTGGCGGACCACACACAATTGTACCGCTCAAACAAATCGAGCTATCCGATGTTCGGCGTTCCCCAGCGAGTCGCTTTCTGCTAACCTGTGCGACCTGGACATTTCGCCCTTCGGCCTCGACGCGGACAGCACACCCTACCTGCTGTTTCGCGGTTCCCCACGCGAACCCGTGGCCGTAACGGCTGTCTAATGTGCCAGCCTCGCTTCCCTACCTCGCAATCAACGCCAAGATGGCAAGTACTAATGCTGCGTATGACGTGCGTCCTCGTGACCGGATGGTGGCGTGGACTCCGGTCTATTATGGCTGGGTGATGCTGCCGATCGCCATGATCGCCCAGGTCGCCACCTCACCAGGTCAGTCGTTTGCGATCGCCGTCTTCAATCAATCGTTTACCGAGGCATTTCGGCTGAGCGAACAGCAGCTGACCGGTGCCTTTGGGCTGGGGACGCTGCTGGCCAGCCTTTCTCTGCCGCTATTTGGCATGCTGATGGACCGCACGGGAATCCGCTGGGCCATGAGCCTGGTGGTCCTGCTGCTGGGAGGTGCCTGCCTGTTTGCTTCGCAAGTCAGCGGTCTGGCCACGTTGTTTTTCGCGTTCTTGCTGTTGCGGATGTTCGGGCAGGGGGCGTTGTCGTTATTCGCCCAGAACTCGCTGGCGATGTGGTTTCGCCAGCGGTTGGGGACCGCGGTCGGCATCATGAGCGTGGGCAGCGTCTTGCTGATGGGACAGCTTCCGGTGTTGATCCGCGCGTTGATCGAGCAGGTGGGCTGGCGAACGACGTATGCCCTGCTGGGGGTGGGCGTGTGGGCGATCATGTTCCCGGTCCTGGGACTGCTGTTTCGCAACCGCCCTGAGGATATCGGCCAGTCTACCGACGGCAAACCGCCGGTCTCGCCGGAGCGTCAGTCATTGCAAAGCGATTCTGTGACGTCACTGGACGGCTACGCACTGAGTGCGGCGATCCGCAGCCGTGCCTATTGGATCATGTTCGTGCTGCAGTCCGCGTGGGCGATGATCGGCACGGCGTTGGTGTTCAATATCCAGAAGGTGTTCACCAGCCAGGGACAAACTCTCGACGATGCCGCCTGGACCCTGGGCCGGTTCTTCGTGGCGGTGGCCGTCATGCAGCTGGTCGGTGGCGTGCTGGCCGACCGGGTCCGGTTGCATTGGCTGATCACGGCAGCAGTCGCTGCGATGATCGTCAGCCTGTTGCTGCTGCTGGGGGGTTGGAATGTTTCGATGGCCTATGTGATTTTCGGGATGGCCCAGGGTCTGTTCGGTTCAGCCGTCAGCACCCTCTGGCCGAGGTACTACGGGTTGGCGCACGCTGGCAGGATCCGCGGCAGCGTCATGACCGCGATCGTCGCCGGCAGCGCGGTGGGGCCCTTTATCATGGGTGTCTCGTTCGACTGGTTCGGCAGTTACTCGCCCAGCCTCGGCATGTTCGTCGGCATCTATGCGGTGCTGCTGTTTGCCGCGCCGTTCGCCACGCCGCCGGCCGCGAAGGTCTCGGTCGAGCCAGGCCCACCGCTTCCCGCAGTGGCTTGAGCAGAATCTGCACGACCATGCCCAGATTCAAATCGCGTGGGCTGAGTGTCACGCAACTTGGCCTGCTGCTGACGCCGCAAGGACCTAAGGTAATAGGCGTTTGTCCCCGTCCTTCAGCGCCAGGCTGCGAGATTTGCGTTCTCGCGAGATGCCGCGTCCAGACCTGAAGTCCACAACATGACGGACCGACGAGGCCGCGAGGGGGCGTCTCTGAAGTGCAAGTCGGGTATACCGGTCGTCAAGTTCGACCCGTCGTACCTATGGTGGGTCTGCTCGAACTGATGGATTTCCGATGCGTATCGGAAATCTCGACATGCCGACTGCGAGAAGACATTCGCTGGTGACTTCGGTTTCGTCAGCGACCCTGAAACATGCGGCACTGACCGATCAGCGGCGCCTCTGATAGACCACCACCCATGACGCAGGCCGCAATCGGGCCCTTCGGGTCACAGATAACAGCGTGTGCGGGGCGTCGGCGAGGGCATCCGTAACCAGGTTCCCCGTGATGGTCGCGTGGAGACGTTCGTGGCGGATCCGTGTGGCGGTGACCCGTGTGCTTACGGACTCCGATCCGTAGTTGCCAAGGTGCAGCCTTCCGAAGGATTCGCAGCAGCCACGTAGTTCGACCACAGGCATTCGCACTTCTGCTCTTTCTGCTTGCGGCCGCTGGCCTTGTTGTCGATCATGCGGTCGCTCCGATGCCACCCTTTCGTAGCTGCGTAATCGTCGTAAAGCCGCGACGTGTAGCCGCTGAGCAGGAACTTGCCCTCTATCTCTCCCAGGGTGTGCAGAAGCCGTTCGTGATCCGATTCGGTCATCTCATGCGCATACGCCGTTGTTGTGACACGCGTTTCCTGCAGATACGGGGGGTCGCAATAGAACAGTGTGTGAGGCCCGTCTTGCTGTTCAATCACTTGACAGGCGTCCTTTCGGAGTATGACAACCGACTTCAATCGCGTGTGGATGTCGTCCAATCCCTCAATGGCGGTCAGGAATGAAGATACCTGCTCGTTCATCCGTCGACGCGTACGGTTTCGCGACAGGGTGGCGAAGTCCTTCATGAGTCCCTGGCGTGACTGACGGGCGCGAATGAAGAAATGAACCGCCCTCCCCACTCGATCGGATTCGTCGGGCGTTTCACCCGCATCGGACCACTCGACCTCACTTAGAGGAGTGAGCTCAACCCGACGACGGAATACGTCGAAATCAGCTGGGTCTTGCAGGGTTCGCCAGAAATTGGTGAGCTCACCATGCAGGTCGTTGACGACTTCGCTACAGCCCCGGTTGTAGGACGGCAATTTCTCGCCGCCTGCGGAAAGCCAATCTCTGTCTGAGTCACGGGCTAGTAAGACCGACCCTCCTCCGAAGAAGGGTTCGACATAATGCAGGTGCGGCGGCATGTTGCCGATAATCCAATTAGCAAGATAGTGTTTTCCGCCATGCCACTTAATGGGCTGAGTCAATTTTTTGATCATCGCGCTTCCTTGTTGCTATCGGTATTCCTGTTCGATCCACGTTTAAACTTGTAACGTTTTTGTTCTACCTCTTGTGGTGTCGTATTGCAAACGGAACTCCTGATTGCAAAACAAACACCTGGTCGCTGGAATCAACAGGAGCGTTTCGTCGCCAACGTGCTGGTCCAGCAATGCCGGACCACTGATTGCGGCCGTGTCGACCAGGCCCAGCGATCGGGCTGCTAACGCCCGGCTATATTTCTTTCGACCGCCGGTGAAGGTGACGCCGTTGGTCGTGAAAGACCTCGCGAGACACTCGGCTACTCCCATAACGGCGTGCGAAACGTGCGCCCGCAGGACATCCACGGAGAACAGCAACGCCGGGCTGGCGGTTGTACGTGAGCGGACCAGCTAGGAGCTGGCGCATCGATACTCAAATGGTCATCGCGCGATGTACACGGATTGTCAGACGGCGCCGCGCGTGTAGAATTGGGGACAGGACCGAACCATTGTTGGCCCGTCGTGGGCCAACAGGGTACCAACACCATTCCAATGCCAGGGATGCCTAAGTTCTGTCCAACATTCGGGATACCAACACAATTCCAATACTCCCCCAACATTGGGTCGTAGGTTCGAGTCCTACCGGGGGAGCTTTTTCATGAAACACGAACCAACCCGCCACGGGGGTTAGCAGGCACGGCCGGGAGTGAGAGCTTCCCGGCCGTTGGTGTTTTATCGCTGGAATCGCAGGGGTTCGCGACTCCCCGCCCCTCCCCATCGACTCTCTGACCCAATCGCGCGTGCGCCCGACGGCTCCGAATAACCGCCGCCGGGGCCAATATCGCTCTCAAACTCTCGCGCTCTCTGTTTAACAGACCCCAACGGGTTAACAACCTGGTTGGGTTCGGACCCCGGAGCCAACCCTTGTAGAACTGCCGTGTGAGGAGTAGACCTACACGACAAATAACCTAGACAAGGCGAGTCCGCGGAGGCCACGGCTGGAGCTGGGTCAACTGTCAAAATCGAAGTTTACCTTTCCGTCATGCAGCTTAAGGCGTGCGCTGAAGGGCTGACCCGATTTCGATTTGAATCCCTTCAAGACAGAAGTCTTCCCGTCGCGTAGCAGTGCCTTTGCGGTGCGGCCCGAGATCCGCTTGCCCGACATCGTCTTCCAGATCGTCAAGCTGCAACCGTCTCGCCAGCGGCTGCAACTGAACGACTTCTTTTGCTCCACAACATGCGCCCCGCAAAGTGGATACGGGCCAAGATCCGTTGAGGGTTTCTCCTCCATCGCGTGAGGTCACTTTCCAGAAACGCCTTCAACATCCGGCCTGCCAGTTCATGCAATGAATCAGCAGTCTCCTTTTTGCCGAACTGAACATTCGCTTCGGCGCGATTCTGCCAGTTCGTTTTGTAGACACTGAGCAGCATGTCTCGATCGGGAAGTTCTTCACCGGCAAGCTGTTGACTGAAGAAAAACTCTAACGCAGCATGGATTGCACTACCGAACACGAGACTCGAAG
>Ga0310121_10003963_pt1 | contig 13284 bp, 15 predicted proteins | sample CB27_Tmax_986_MG_FD_203504 | JGI IMG/M metagenome (GOLD analysis project Ga0310121, IMG submission 203504) | Marine microbial communities from Western Arctic Ocean, Canada - CB27_Tmax_986 | ecosystem: Environmental > Aquatic > Marine > Oceanic | place: Canada: Western Arctic Ocean | collected... | reverse complement strand
CTGGTTATCTCGGTCGAGCTCTGTAGCCTGGTCTTTTCTCCCGTCGCGCGGACCGCTACCGACCTGGTCGGCGCCGCGCTCTTTGGCGACGGAGCCGCTGCCGTCGTCGTCGCGGGTGACGAGACGGAAGGCGAGGGCCCAGCGATTCGGGCGACACGAACGCACCTTTTTCATGAGGCCCCGGACCTCATGGGATGGAACTTTACCGCCGACGGCATGCGTTTGGTCTTGTCCCGGGACGTACCCGAGTTCGTCGCGACCGGTGTGGCGCCGGTGGTTAATCAATTCCTGGACGCTCAGGGCCTGTCGCTGCCGGACCTCAACCACCTGATCCTCCATCCAGGCGGCGCAAAAGTCATGGCAACCTACCGCTCGGTGTTCAGCCTTGACGACGTCGCGCTCAACAACGCTCGCGAAACCATGCGCCGATACGGCAATCAGTCAAGCGCGTCGGTACTGTTCATGCTCAGCGACCTTGTTGCCTCAGATCGGCCCCGAGCCGGTGACACGGGTTTCATGATGGCTCTGGGGCCAGGTTTTTCGGCCGAGATGCTGACGCTCGAGTGGTGACCCGGACGAAACGTGGAAAGGACACCCGATGTCACGATCGTGGGCGGTGGGCCGGCGGGTTCGGCCCTCGCGGTCCTGTTGGGTCGGCAGGGTGTGACGGTCGTGCTCTACGAAAAAGCGCACCATCCGCGACTCAAGCCGTGCGGCGAGGGTTTGCTTCCCCACGGTGTTGCTGCCCTGCGTCAGATCGCCGGCATTCCCGATGTCCCACATGTGAAGGGTCTGCGGTTCGTTGCCGGAACGGCATCGGCCGACGCCGATTTCCCTGATGATGATGGGCTCGTCGTTCGCCGCGACCGATTTGATGCCTGGCTGTTCGAGCTCGCGGGTGGCACGCCGAATATTGATGCTCGACCCGGAACGGCGTATCGACCTGGTCCGACCGGGCTGCTTGTTGGCGCGGATGGGTGCCACTCGATGTTTCACCGCCAGCTTCCTGGTAAGGTAGCTTCTCCACGACGCGCAGGGCTCTCCAGCCATGTTGTGGGTCTGACCGGGCTCGGCGACCGCGTCGAGGTCTTCTTTCATGACGACGGAGAGCTCTACGTCGCGCCGACTGGCGGGGGAGAGGCGTCGGTTTCGGCGCTGTTTGACTATCGTCATTTTCGTCGAGACGGCATCACATACCTGCTGAACAAGACGGCGTGGCTGCGAGGCCGCCTGTCTCACCTTGAATTCACGACACCTGTGCTCGCCGCCGCACCGCTTGGACTGTACGTTCCGCGAATCGTCGATCGAAGTCAACGGCTGCTTCTGGTTGGTGACGCGGCCGGCACACCCGACCCGATCACTGCGGGCGGCCTGGCACTGGCCCTGGCAGCGACGCGGATCGCGGCGGATGCGATTGTCACCGGAGCGTTCGACAAGTACGAGCGACGCCGGCTCGAGATGGGGCGCGCGGCAAATCGACTTGGCCGGCTGATACTTTCCCTGGGTCGCACCGAGCGTCGAGCGGAGTGGGTGTTACGCCACCTGGCGTGGGGCGTTGAGCCACTGCTCAACCTGGCGCTCCGACGTTCCCAGGTGTCCGGCTCTGGACCCTTTGATTGCGTTCGTTCAAAGCGGGGTCGAGAGACGAACGCCGGTCAGGACGGGCTCTGGGCTTCAGGCTCCGTCGCCGCCGACACACGACGTTTTGGCTCGCGACGTCCGACCTCCGACTCACGGTCCTGATCCCATGTGGATGTCCCAACGGTCGCTTGAGCGCGAGTTCATGGATGACCACACGCCGCCACAGGACGTCGTTGACGATGTCTACCAATTTCTCGGTGGAATCAATCGTTGGCTCGGTGGCACCCGCGCGACACTACACCGGTTTGAGGAGTTCAGTCGCGGATGGCGGGTGGGCCAGCGGGTGGAGGTGCTGGACGTGGCAACCGGCGGCGGCGATTTTGCGAGGGCTCTGGTTCGGTGGGGGCACGCACGGGGTTTCGATGTCAGGGTCACCGCCCTCGACATCAGCGCGAGCGCACTGCGATCAGCTCGGCAACGGAACACCAGTGACGCGGCCGGGCTCCGCTACGTGTGTGCCGATGTCCATCGGGTGCCGTGTCGAGAAGGTATGTTCGACTACGTCAGCTGTTCGCTGTTCTTTCATCATCTGACCGATGACGACGTCATCCGCACGCTCCAGTCGTTCGACACGCTAGCGACACGAGGGATCGTCGTCAATGACCTGGTCCGATGCTGGCGGCACTATGCCTGGAGTTGGCTCTTTACCCGGCCCTTTAACGCCGTCTTACGTCACGACGGACCGCTGTCGGTGCGCCGCGCGTTTCGGCCGGCCGAGCTGGCCGCACTGACGCGTCGTGCTGGGCTCTCATGGCTCACCATTCGCCTGCACTTCGGACACAGAATGACACTGGCTGGAGAACACCCAGGCCATCGCCGACCTCGGGACGACGCAGCGGTACATGCACCTCAGCCCGGCGGCAATCGAGAGCGCGATCAAGGTCCTCGATCAGCCGGTGTCTGATCTGGTGCGGGGAGACATAGGAAGACGGGGTAAGGCCCCTGTATTTGCCAAGGGAAAACAATGGAGGCGGCGGGAGTCGAAGTGACACCCTAAAGAACGCCTGCTGTGACACTTCGGTTTTCGGCTTCTAGGTATTACCCACAAAGCGTCTTTCTGTCCACGGATATTACCAGCCTAGATGGAGCTTAGATACCCCGGTCGCCCCTTTTTTCTGGCGCGGTTTTATTAGGTCAAAAAACCGCGGCGTGAGTCGGCATATCTATAATACCCGACCGACATTTATACCCGCCAATGTTGGGTCTAAAGCATCATCGGCCGTGCTGTACCGGGGTTCAGTCTTCCCTCATGGTACGAGCCAACGCCTCCCAGTGGTACGATCGGCGTCGACGCCGACAACGTCGTGATCTGCGAGAACCGATCACGTACGATGCACGGCTCGTTGCCGTTACCGCCAATGGACACATCGGAGGAGAGAGACCATGAGCAAAGAGCATCTTGAACGGTTCATGACACAGGTGGCCGAGAGTAAGGACTTGCAGGCGAAGGTCGGTGAGGAGATCACCGGCGATGCCCTGGTCGCCTTGGGCGCAGCCCATGGGTGCGAGTTTTCGATCGAGGATGTACAGGGGGGCGCTGAGTTGAGTGATGAGCAGTTGGGAGGAGTCGCGGGGGGAATGATGCCGCTCCCAAGCCCTGGTCCGGCGCGCGGCGCTGTCAGTACGCTGCGTCTCCGCCGTGGCAGTAAAGGACGATTCAGTAATGGAGTACTGGACGCCGAGTCGCCAATGTCCTGATCCTGGCAATGATTAACGAGGAAATAAAAATAGTCGGTCCGACATCTACGGCCGCCAATTTTTGTTTCATGCAAGGTGACGCCGCATTGGACAGGGTGTAAGCGCCCGCATCGGTTGCATGGGACAGGGAACAGGCCCACTCGCCAGGTTCGGCCGTCTCGCCGCTTGAAGACGTCGTCGTCGCACCACGCCGCCGCTAAGCGCATCTATCTCTTCGAGGGTCAACACATCGTCTTTACACGTTTCGACAGCGTGGGGCTTCCTTGTCATCGCTTCCTCTCTTTCGTCCAACTGCTCGTCCGTTAGTGCTGCTGTGTCCGTCTGCGGCTCATCCGCAGTCGAGGATGTCAGTGTAGGCAGTCGCGACCAGGCTCACCATGACGTAGCGCACAGAGCCTCTGTGAAAGTGATCACACATAGCGAGACGGCCGAGCCGTGGGTGAGTGGAGGGGGTAAGTCCACTCCGCTGGAACGATTACGTCAGATCAAAAAACCGCGACGGGGGCACAGTGATGCCCTAAGTCATACCTAAAGAAGGGCGTGTTAGAGCCGAAGAGCTATGCCCGTTGCGAGGGTTTATACTGGCCGAATATGCGCGTTGCACCTTCGTCGAACCCCTGACGTGAAGAAGCCGCCGCACTCGTTTCGAACGCCACAGTCGGCACATTCAGACACGTAGTCATTTTTCTAGTCAGAAATGGACTTCCGGGAATATCGCCAGATCGATTCCGGTACCGTGCAGAGCTGATGGTTGTACACCGAGACGCGAATGCTGCGTGCTGCGACAATGACGGCGTCGTGTGCGAGTAGGGAAACCCAACGCTCTGGACCAGGCGCTGGCATCCTGCGCGCCCTAAGCCTGATTAAAGAGCAGGCACAACGGATTCTGCGCTACGGGAAGAATGACTTGCACCTATATGAGGCGCAACCTGACCGGCATGGCTCCTTCATCCCTCGACCAGACCATGCAATCCGGCGATGATGCTCCTCTTGCCGTCATCCGAGATCGGATCCTCACCGAGGTAGACGTCGAACAGCGCTCGGCATAGGGCCCGCGAGTCGATGGGTGGGCGCTCGTCTCCTCCAACCGAGGTAGCCAAGCGCCCCGCCGGACCGCAGGAGAAGACGATCTCTGTGCCAGTCCTCACCTCGTCCACGTCTAAGTACTCGCGGAACTTCTCCAGTGCCGCCAGATCGCCGAAGTTGTTTGCGTCTATCATGGCCCGCGTCATCCGAGGCCTCAGGGCGTCGTCGAAGGCCTCGGCCACGTCGGCGCCGTTGACGGTACGTGTCATGACTAGCCGAAGCGTCATCGCGAAGTCCAGATCGAGGAGGTGCCGGTAGAAACTCTCGTCGCGCATGAGCGTCGACGCCGGTAGACCTGCGAACCGAGAGAGAGATGCGCGAGCACTCTCTGGATCGACATAAAGTCCGAACGCATAGATCTTCACCTTGAGAATCGTCCGCTGCCGGAGCCCCGTCCCCATGATCCAGTGCGGCGTCGTGTCGCCAGGCGGGATCAGCGAGACTGGGAACGGCGTGCCGCTGTGAGGTTCGTTGAACGTGTCCAGAGTGGTCGATTGGGCCACGGCGAAAACCGATACTGTCCCAAACAGGACGAGCGTCAGGATTGATCGCGTCATCTCACTCGTGGACCGATTGCCATAGTCACCACAGAACTGGCCCCCTCCCTCCCCGTGCGTGGGTCACCGCCGAGCGCACCGACCTCGAAACGTCCGCCAGGCTGAGCAAGCACCGGAGGATCTGCAGGCGGTGGCGCAGTGTCGATCATGGGGTACAGCCAAGAGTGCTCCAGTCCCGAGTGTCGTTCGCCGTACCGGGACGGGATATCCTGTGTCCAGTTGCTCGGGATCGTCAGGCAGAACGCTAGCAGACATATGAAGGCGATGCGCTGGGAGACCAACGGCGCCGCGTCGAGCGTCCCGCCAGGGGATGGAGCGGTAGCTAAACTATTCCTGAGACGACCTAGCCTCCGCAAGCGCGAGCGATACAGTAGTGCAGCGCCGAGCAAGGCCATCACGATGTTGAGCGTCTGCCCGGTCCCGAGGGCGAGCCGGTGAGTCGGATAGTCTCTGAAGAGGTCGATGAAGAAGCGAGGAAACGCGTACCAGAACACGAAGCGTGCCCCGGTCGCGCCAGGCGTCGTGTTTACTCGTTTCACGCGCATCAGGTAGGCCATCAGTAGCAGATTCTTCGCACCGTCGTACAGCACCACCGGGTGGCGAAAGCCGTCCGCGTCCGGAAACTGGACCGCCCACCACACGTCCGTCACGGCACCGACGATCTGGCCGTCGATGAAGTTCCCGAGTCGTCCGATTCCCATGAGGAACGCTGCCGGAATGACGAGAGTGTCGGCAAGGAGCAGGAACGACTTTCGATACCGAAGTGCAAACAGTCCCGCGCCGACCGCGCCACCGAGCATGAGCCCGTGTGTAGCCATCCCACCGAGCCAGTAGGCGGGAATCAGCCCGAGATGCTCACGGTAGAATGACCATTCGTCGAAGAGGATCTCGACGGCTCGGCCTCCGACGAGGACGCCGATGACCATGAACAGGCTTAGGCTCCAGACCTCCCGGAGCGACAGGTGCGGCTGGCCATGACGGCGTCTCAGGAAGAGATGAATCTCCAAGAACCCGAGAGTAAAGCCCAGCCCGTACCACCAGAGGTGCACACCGACGATGTCGAATAGGATCGGGTCGATCTGGTGGACGTAGGGTCCGAACATGCGTTTCTCCATATTAACCACAACAATCGGGAAAGGTTACGGAGTATTCACTTCAAGGCGAGGTTCTAGAAGAGGAGGCTCGCCTGAGGGGCCCTGTGGGATCGGCTGCTCCTGAATGATCCAAAACTCGGGAAGTTACGGGCAAGCAGCGTGAGATCCCTTCACGCCGGATGACCTGCGACTGGCCCGTAGACGTCAAGTCCCTCGCATGCGAGTGGGCCATAGCCATCGTGGAAGACCCACAGGTGCAAGCTCGCTTGTTGGCTGATGCGCGGGCTGGACGCCTGCATCCATCGGTTCTAACGGTGTTGATGACCTACGCCTATGGGCGTCCGAACCTTCGGGACGTGCCGGAACAGAAGGAGCCCATCTCCATCGAGTTGAACATTCCCAAGTCACCGGGTGTGATGCATACCGACTCGACGGGCTAACCCCGACACTTTCTCTACGCGGTAGACGTCACTCCCGTCCTTATTGAACCGCACGCCGTTCGGCGGTAGGCTACGCTTTTCACCGTTCGTCAATGTCAGAGGCTCGTGATTGGTTAGCCTGCAAGGTGATCCGACTGGCCACAGAACTACCTTAGAGTGAGGAGTATACGGGATGAGTTTGCTCAATTTCTGAAACTGTTAAAGGACACATAGTCGAGTGCCAAGCACCGCGCACCCGGGTGACTCATCCCCGTCCCCGTTAAAGCACCCGCCGTTATCAAGAGTAGTCGTCGCATCTGAACCTTCGCGAGCATTTACGGGAAAGGGTTAGTCGTCCGTGTTCTTCCGAGCCTTGAGAAGCATTGGCCCAAACACGATCAAGGCGATGACAAGAATGATGAGGATCTCAAGCATCTGAACCTCCTTCGACCTGACGCATCCTACGTCGGTCCGGATCGGGATTTTAAATTGCCCGCGGATCGTCGCTACCGGCTAAACGCCGTCGATAGGTGGGTGCCGGAGGTGAGGTCACCGAAACAAGGACGAAAGAAGCTGTAGGCTGTCGACGTGTGGGTTACGGATCAGACCTTCGGGATCGATGAGGGCCTGGCGACCGTGCTGGCGCCATAGCGGCAAGACGTTCATTTCACCAGCCAGGTCAACCGTGCCCACTGCACCAGCCTGTGAGCGCCTCTTTCGACTTCCGGGATAAAGCCTTAATCGCCAATTCTCGCCGCAGCGCCGTGCCCTTGGGCATGGATCCTTCCTGATAGGTCACAGTGACCGGTAAACGGCCGCGTGTGTAGCGAGAAGCCATGCCTGCGTTGTGCTGTTTGAGTCGCTGGTTCAGATCCTTGGCAATTCCCGTGTAGAGCGAGCCATCAGCGCACCGCAGGATGTACACGAACCATCGTTCGGACAACTGTCTCATGAGCTTCAGCACAGCGACTTCCTTCGCCTTGGCCTCGACCTCGACGGTCACAGTCAGCTCGTTCCAGCATTGAGGGAAGTCCCGCAGATTGATGAAGTCGTGATGTCGCCTTGGGTGCGGTCCCTTCCAGCCTTCCATCGGACTGGAAATGTGAAACATAGGTTCCCGGTCCCAAGTGACGATGGCCTCTGCGGTTGCGTCTGCGACTAACAAATCATCCTGGTTGCAACGATGATGATGCACATCGTAGACGAGGGGAATATTCTCTGCCAGACATAAGGGGATCAAATCTGACGGCGTGTAGCTCGTGTCGTCATTCTCGACGGTCAGTCGCCGTCTCACCCGGTCTGATAGGCGGTCTAGATTCCGAGCGAACCGGGCCAGTGCATCCGGCTTATCGCCATACGTCCCGCCCCCGTGGATATTCAAAACGTCAGCCCCGATCCATTCAGCGACATGAGCCTGATACTCAAGCTCCTCGATCGATCGATCGACAACGTCCGGTCGGGGCGAGTTGAGCACCACGAATTGGTCCGGATGAAAGCACAATCTGATGTCATGGGTTCTGGCGAACTCGCCGCACGCTTTGAATCGCCGAACGACCTCGTCGCCGCCAGGAAGAGCCGACACGTCGTAGCCACATTTGGCATGAGTCTTCACCGGTAGAATCTGGCTATTAACACGGAAACAGCCTATTCCGTTGTCGACACAGAATTGCAGAGAAGCTTGCAATGCTTCGGCGTTCATCATGCACAGCCCCGACAGCTTGTCGAGGGCAACATCACGGCCCATGCGGCGAATGGCTTTGACCGTGGTCTTACGAAACTTGATCGGCTGCTCCAGGAAGAGACAGCACAGACCGAAGCGAATTGACGACTCTGGCTTCGCCTTGTTTTTCAACTGGCTACGTCGTTTAAGAGTCGGTTATGAAGTGACCATCTGCAACCGGATTGCTTTGCGAGATCGTACCACGTTGCCTCCTTCTCACGCTGCAAGCACGAGGGCACCAAGGGCATCGATCCCGAGGACATGTTTGATGCCGACTACGGACGGTTGCTTGAGGCGGTGCAAAATCGTGGGAATAGGGTTGGCGTCCCCAAGGGGAATCGCACTTATGTGGGCGCCAAAACTCCAGAAAAAATGGCAGGTTGCGGCCTGATTCTCTTGTCCAGAATCACCGAAGTCTGACAAGAGAAGGGAACGACTCACCGCTGCGTCGACTCCCACCGCATCTTGGCGTCATGTCAATCATCGCCTGAGCGGATGCGGCGAGCGTAGTATCATCTACTTCTCACCTCAAAAGGCTGGTCAGCCACAGACGCGCCAGACTACTCGATGAGTGACGGCTGGTCTGAATTCACCGTCTGCCCAGGGTGTGAAGCCTATGAACGAAAGCAACTACGACGAACAAAACCGCGTCAAAGCGTCCTTCTCTGCAGCGTATACCGCACTGACCCCGCACCGATACCTTCAGAACATGACCGCCGTCGATTACCGGATGGCTGACTACATGAGCCCCTTTCTCACCGCCGTCGTTGACGCTTCCGTGTCTTCCCCCCCGCAGCGCCCTGTCCGGATCTTGGACCTGGGGTGCTCCTATGGCGTGTCCGGAGCACTGCTCAAGACGGATTGCTCGTATCAGGAGTTAGCGAAGTTTTTCCAGCACGAGACGAGTTCGGAATACTCGTCGTGCGTCACCGAGTCTAGGCGTTGGCTGGAATCACACGTGGCGCGAGAAGACGTAGAGGTCGTCGGGTTCGATAGTTCGGCGGAGGCTATCAGATTCGCTACGGCTTCTCGGATGATAGATAAGGGCATCACACGCAACCTTGAGGAGAACGAGTCTGAACTGACGAAAGATGAGCGAAGCCTTATTCGACAGTGTGATGTACTCCTTAGCACCGGCGTCATAGGGTATGTCACCGAGAAGACCGTCAATCCCATCTTGGACGAGTTTGGTCACGATGTCCGAGGCCCGTTAGGGGCAGTAGCCATCATGTCGGTGCTTGAACTCTTTGACCCGGAACCCATCGCGGAGTCCTTTGCCGAGCACGGCTATCGATTCGGTCAGCTTCCGATTCGGATGCCCCAGCGGCGCTTCGCGGACGAGGAAGAGCGCGAGGGTGTGCTGGAGGCACTTCGAGACCGAGGTGAGCCTACTGCGGTCCAAGGCCCAGAAACCCAGATGTTTGCCAGCCTGTGTGTCGCGGCCCATCCGCAGTCGTTCGAAGTTCTCGCCAAACGGATGAGCGAAGTGGCCGAGGCGCTACCGGCAAAAGTTCACCTAGGTCACCAGGAGCCCACTACCTTCTCAGAGAGTGCACTCAGTTGCTCCTCCGTCGAGTAGTTGATGTTCGCGGGCACTTTTGTGGAAGCTGGAAATCAAGGGAAAAGCGTAGGTTGCGGCCTGAACTCTGTCAGGCTGCACTGTAGACAATAAGTGGTGTCAGGCATCAGCTGGTTTCAAGCGGCGGGCTCGTCGACTCGCGTGATGTCCGTCACTGCACTGAGCACGAAGTGCAACCGGATCCGGTCACCGGGCTTGAGACTGCGGTCCATCGATTCGGGGCCCACGCGCGCTGTCGCCACCTGCCCTTCGGGGTCGTCAGCATCGGTGTAGTAGACGTCCCATGAGACCTGACCGTGAATGCTGATCGGCTGGATCTTGCGGAGGAGCCCGTCTCGTGACCCTGTGATCATAGGCCGATTATACCCCTGACCCCTCTCGTGCCTTACTCAACCCCGTACCCGAGGTGGATAGCTGGAATGATCTAATCCTCAACCATGTTGTAGAGCGACAGCGGATGCCTGCGCCGTCCGTTTCCCGGGTTGAGTGACGAGGTTATTGCCACGGTGAGTCGCCGGGGACTCGAACCCAAAACCCGCAAATTAAGAGTCTTGTGCGACGGAGGATCAAAACAGATCAGAAGCAGTCATACGGGACGTTTTTGTTCAGGAGAGATCACCACGGATCGCCTTAAACGGACAAAGTCGCACAAAGTGCTGGAGCCGACGCACCCGCGTGACTAACCCCCGTCCCCGTTGAGCCGCTAATTTTGTACCGGGGTACAAAAGTCGGTCACCACCTCCGTATTGCACCCTTTGCTGCTAGGGGTAGGGTGCGTCCTTTACACGATGCATCCGAGCCGTCCCCGTTGAACCGCCCTTCGTGCCGCCCATCTTAAGAAATATAGGTACGCTATAGGTCAAAGAGGGACTATTTAAAGTTTTATGTCGTCAACAATTAAAAACTCACTTTGTGTCGCTTGAATTCAATAGACGGCACCATCGACAAGGCTCTTCGGAGTCGTTGGTCATCTTCAAGGGCGATCGCAAGGCCGCGCACTTCCTGGACAGGTTCAGCAATGTGATCGAGAAGGGTGCGGGCCAAAAGAACACACTACAGCAATACGAACGACTTGTCCGAACTGGGTCACAAGTCGGCTGTGTCTCCCCGTGACGATGATGCCGCTAGGTGACGTCGACCTGGGCCCCCGCGATTAACGCCCGCAACCGGTCGGGGTCGGTGGCCGTCGTCTTACACATGAATCCGCTCTTGTGCGCGAAGTGGACGTCCGGTTCTTGCTGCACGCGTGAGAAGTCGAAACGAGGATGGTCCTCATAGCGTCCGATGCCGTATCCTTCGCCGCGGCGGTCTGGGTACACGATGACCTGAATGACTTCGCCGAGACCCTTGGACCGAATGTAGTTACCCACCGCCGTGCTCGGCTCGTCGCTGCCCGGATCCGTGCGCGGAAGAAACAGCGCCTCGATCGTCTCGCCCGCATGCGGAATCGACCACCGCTCGACGTGAGCGGTGGCGAACGCGATTCGCTCTCGGGCAGTGTGTAGGTGCGTCAATAGATCGTCACCCACCATCCGCATGAACTCGTACAGCGCCTCGCCCGGCTGATGCGACGGCGATTGAGCGAAGCGCCGAAGCAACGTCATGTCGATGGGCGAGTTGAGCTGCGAGATCGCTTTACGAGGGACACCAAGCCATTTGGCCGTCTTGTTGGGACCGCGGCCATCCAACCATTCGGCAGTCTCGAGCCAATCGCAGAAATGCAGCGCGTCTTCGTAGAGGCCGAGATGTTGCAGCACAAGGCTTAGCGCGCAGGTGGGCGGGTGCTCGCGGTCAAAATGATGGTGGTCGAAGTTGGACTTCGCCGGGTCGTGGCTTCCACCGATATCGACGACCGCTACGGACGCGTCATCGAGGTCGTCGTCGGTGGGGTCTCGCCGGAACACCGGAACCCGGTGCTGGGCTATAAGTACGCAGACGGCCAGGAGGTCGTCTTTATGGGCGCCGCCGGGATGCGTGACAATGGTTTCGATCATGCGGCGTCTCAACACACTGGTTCGGGTATCTCCATGATGCTCCGATCATACTTATTAGCAGGGTCCCGCGAAGTCACCTCGACGTGGACGTTGGTATTTTCGGGGCATTCCTGTGCAACCGCTGGAGCCGCAGACGCTCCGTATGTAGAATGACCGCGATCTAGCCCTAACAACTCATGACGCTGAACGTCGGCACCCGACTCGGCCACTACTGGGTCGCCGCCCTCATCGGCGAGGGGGTGCTGAGGTTTGCGGAGCATGTCCTGACCAACGCGGCGCGCCTCTGGGCGGAGCTGGGAATCGACGGGAAGCGGGAGCTTCAGCAGGCGCTATTTCCGCAGGGACTGTCTTTCGACGGCCAGGAATTCTGAACTGCCGTAACCCCTTTGGCTTTCAGGCACTTCGAGGCACTGCGGTCTACCGGAACAGATTTGGCGTCCCCAACGGGAGTTTTACCCTTTACCATGCGGGGCGCCGTGGCACCGACCGCCGCGTAGTTGAGCGACACGTGCGCCGCCTGAGTTGCCAGTGGCGTCCCCAACGGGGCTTGGACTTTTGTGGAGGCCAGAAATCAAGGAAAAACGAGGGTCGCGGCGTAGCTTGAGCACCAACTTCCATCGGCTGATTACGACTCCCACGGCACTTGGTCTACTCGTTTCAGCGCTCGGCGGAACGGATAGACAGCATCCCGCCGCCGGTGCTCTGTTCCATGACCGGGGGACTTGATGGTGACCGCGGAAGGAGTCCCATCCGATCCGATCACACAGACCGATAGTAAGACGCGGTGCTATGATGGCTAACGTGAGACGCGCAGCTGCGGGTCGATCCTGGTTGACGTTCATCGTTGCCGTTTCGACGGCGTTGCTTCCCATCTGCGGGTTGGCTTGCGCTGGTCCGGTCGATGGAGCACCGGATGGGCCGCATCAGCAAGTCCGACAGACGGCAGAGTGTGCCGCACATGCTGGCTCTGGTCCAGAGCACGGGTCAGAGCCCAACGCGCCCGCGAATCCCTGTAGGCAATTTCATAACAACGGCGTGAAGATCGGCTCGCTGACGGCGAAGTCCAGTCACGGGGCTTGGCCTGTCGTCTTCGTCGGACACTCGGTCGCACCCCAACCGGCGAGTGCGCTAATCGCCACCAAACCTTCAGTCGCTTCCGTCTCCCTGTCCGTTTCCCCACTCGTAATCACGCTCCGAATTTAGACCGACCACTTTCCGCAACGGTCGTTCGGCAATATGTCCCCGGTCTTTTGGGGCTTGTCTTCGCTTTCGGAAGGGGGCTCGCATGTCTATAGGACAATCCGGTTCGTTTACCTGTCGTCAATCTACGCTCGCTTTGTTCGTTCTGGTCGCTCTGGTCCCATGCGCGGCGGCGGCTCAGCGCCCGTCAGAGTCTCCAATCGGTGATCTGGAGCCGCAACCGCCGGTCGGTGGCCATGAAGCACACCAAGAATCTTCGGACTCGCCACAATGGCGGTTCATGCAGGATGGCGTGG
>Ga0310121_10003962_pt1 | contig 13284 bp, 10 predicted proteins | sample CB27_Tmax_986_MG_FD_203504 | JGI IMG/M metagenome (GOLD analysis project Ga0310121, IMG submission 203504) | Marine microbial communities from Western Arctic Ocean, Canada - CB27_Tmax_986 | ecosystem: Environmental > Aquatic > Marine > Oceanic | place: Canada: Western Arctic Ocean | collected... | reverse complement strand
GACCTTGACCTCGACGATAATCCCAACAATTTCACTGTGCTCTCGGTGACGCCGATGAGTGTGACAGGTCTGACAGGACCGGGTACAGGCTCGGCCTCCATCGTCAGTAATCAGGTCCGTTTCGAGATCGGTAGCGATTTCGATGAACTGGATGTTGGCGACGAAGCGACCGTCACGCTGGAGTACGAAATGTCCGACACTCAGGGCGCCACTTCGTCGAACGTCATTACGATAACCGTGTTCGGCACCAATGATAGGCCTGAAATAACCGCCGTCACGGCACCTGTTTTGATCTTGGAGGGTCAGGCTTTCACGGTGGTGAACCTGGTCGAAATCCGAGACCCTGATGCAACTGAAACGTTCACCTTGACGATTAATTGGGGTGATCGCATCGACCCGGACACAGGCATGCCCCCCGAGGAGGCCTTGGACCAGGGCAGCGCCACTATTGATCAGGTCGTCGGGCCCAAAGTGCTCACGGAAGCCTCTTTCGACGGCAGCCACATCTATGCGGACAATGGGATCTACCAGGTGACCGTCATGGTTACCGACGACGACGGCGGCATGGATACGGAAATGCTTGACGTGACCGTCAGCAACGTGGATCCAGCGCTGACGGTGGTCGCGGATCAATCGGTCAACGAAGGCGATTTGCTGAGTCTGACCAATCTGGGCACGATCTCCGATCCCGGCTTCCGAAATCTTTTAGCACCAGACGGGACGACCGATGAAACTTTTGAGTTCACGATTGATTGGGGCGATGGCAGCGTCACGGACACGGGCAGCGCCACCCTTGATCAGACCGGGATGGACAACGTGCCTACGCTGGCCTCCTTAGACGGCAGCCACACCTATGCCGACAACGGGGATTACACGGTGAAGGTCATGGTTACCGACGACGACCTCGGTACCAATGCGCAATCATTCCAGGTAACGGTCAACAATGTGACTCTTGTGTTCGTCATTCCAGGAGTTCCTAGTAGCGACAATGACAACGGTGGCGGCGACGCGATATTCCTGGCCAATCTACTCGATCGGATTCAATCCGAAGATCAGGCGAGCCTGTTTGCCACCACGGTGACGGCGATCCAAGGACAAGACACCGCTACGACCCAACAGGAACTGGTCGTGCAACGCAAGTCGGAGACCACCAACGAAATAAGGGTCTTTTACCGGGTCGTTGATGAGGCCATCGGCGAGGAATTGGCAAAGGAATACGATATCCCGCAGGAAGCGTTGGACGACCTTCCGAAATACTTTAGTCGTAGTGCCAGTGATACGGATGGCGATGCAAAGGAGGGCGATGACCAACTTGGACATCCCAACGGGCGCTATCGAGTCTATCTGGAAGAAGCGGGTAGCCGGCGTGCGCGATTTCTACAGGAAATCAATATCTACCAGGGCAAAGTCGTGCCATCGAATTTCCGCGATTCGACCCAGACCAATCAAGCCTCATCGGCACCTCCAGAAGCGGATAATATCGCCATCGAACAAGGGAAACCGCCAATATCTCCCGAATCAGGCGCCAATTTCGGCGGCTTTGCCAATGACAAACTACCCAGATCAACTGGTGGTGATCATAATGAAGTCGACGAGACACATGGCGCAAAAGAAACGGACAAGCCTGCCAACCGGGGCGACGTGGATCCCGCGCGGGCCGCTCAGCCGCAGGATTCAGCGGAAGACTCCATTTTACCAGCGGATTGGCGTACACGCCTCCAAGTTCATAATGCAACTTGGGCCAGTGGTGGATTGATGGCCTTGGCAACGTCACTTACATGGCGACAACGCCTCAGACAAACACTTATTTCCCAGGATGGGGGCTGGCCTTTCAGGCTTCGTCACAGGCTTCGTCGATTGACTCGTGCCGCACGCCTCAACAGTCGAAGGAACCGCGAGTAGGTATGATCCGACGATGAAATGTCCTCATTGCAATTCCGAATTTTATTCTCTGACGGGGCCCGCGCCGAGGTGCCCGCAATGCGACGAGGCTTTGCAGGTATCAGACGATCTGCTGCTCCCGCCCGATGCCCGCGACGCGGCTGGGCGCGGCGAAGAAGCTACCGTCGATTTTCCACCGCTGGGTGACAGTGGCACTCCGGACGCCGTACAGCTACCGGGTGGATCGGAGCACGAGACCACCAATCTTGGATCCGAGCGGCCGTCGACCGCGCCAGCCGACGACGCAGTGGAAACTACGATAGATTTAAATATCAACCGATCCAGTCCCAATGCTACCGGCTCGGAAACCGCTACCTTCGATTTTCCGTCCAACCAAGATCGAAGCGGCTCGGATTCGAGCAAGCCAGTGAGCAACGAAAACAAAACGATCGATTTTGACGCCGGCCAAAGCCAAAGCGGCATAAATTCAAACGAGCCGCTGGGTAACGAAGATAAGACCATCGATTTGGAATCCGAGGAAGGCCTAAGTAGTCCAGCTACGAACGCCACTGCCGGAAATGAAGACAAGACCATTAATTACGAATTAACCCAACCCGAGACGGATTCGACGGAGATTGAGGCTACGATCAATCTTCAACGTCGAACCGCCGACACGCCTCGGTCTACGTCCGCCGCACCTGACACCGTCGACAGCAGGAAAGCTGATGTGACAGTCGATTTCGAGCTTAGTCAATCTGAAAAACGGCTCAACTCTGAAAGCGGCACGATCGATTTCGATATCAACGATATCGGGATTCCGGATGATGGCAAAACCATTCAACTGGCCACCGCCGCGGAAAGAGTCAGCAACCAACGCATTGAGAAAATGACCCAGGAATGGTCCACAAGTGCCAACGACGGCATTTCACCGATGACTTCGCTGAAAACGAAAACGAGCGGTAGCAAAGGCGATTCGACATTGGTCATTCCTGAACGTGTCTTTCGTGGCTCCGAAGAACAAGCCGCGATGAAGGCCGATTACGACCTCTTGGAGTTGCTTGGCGAAGGGGGTATGGGTGTCGTCTATGCCGCCAGACAGGCGTCGATTGATCGCACTGTGGCGGTCAAGATGCTCAAGCCGGAGAGTGCCAGCGAGCGGAACGTGCGTCGCAAGTTTCTCTCCGAGGCGGTTGTCACTGGTGATCTCGAGCATCCAAACATCGTGCCCATTTACGATGTTGGCGCCCGGCACGACGGCGCGCTGTTCTACGCCATGAAGCGGGTCCAAGGGACTCCCTGGCAGGACGTTATTGATGACAAGTCACTGTCGGAAAACCTCGAGATTCTTATGAAAGTCGCCGATGCGGTGGCTTTCGCACATTCAAAAGACGTCATCCATCGTGATCTCAAGCCTGAGAATGTGATGCTGGGCGATTTCGGCGAAGTGCTGGTAATGGACTGGGGCCTGGCCGTGCCGACCGATCGTAGGTCCCTTGGTGGCATTGCACCATCGGCGGGGATGGGAGGTACACCAGCGTACATGGCGCCCGAGATGGCTTTGGGACCATTCGATTCGATCGGCAAGCAGAGTGACATCTATTTATTAGGTGCAATTCTCTTCCACATCGTCAGCGGCAAACCGCCGCATCGTGGCAAAGGGGCGATGGCCTGCTTGAAAGCAGCGGCGCGAAATGAAATCGTTGAATTTGAAGACAAGAACGAGCTGACACGCATCGCCTTAAAGGCGATGGCCACGAAACCGGACGAACGTTACCAGTCGGTAGGCGAATTCCAGACAGCGATCCGGGATTATTTAGCGCATGCTGAAAGTATTGAGCTGGTAAAACGGGCGAGCCTGGACGTCGAGTTAGGAAATACAACCGGTGACTACGAATATTTTCAACGCGCCCTTTTTGGTTTTCAAGAGTCGTTGAAACTTTGGGACGGATACGAGACGGCTAAAATGGGCGCCCGCACCACGCGAATCGATTACGCTCGCTGTGCCAAAGACAAAGGTGATCTGGATCTCGGGCTCTCCTTGCTCGAAGAGGAGGATGCCGAGCATCGGCAGTTGGCCGAAGAAATTAATATTGAGAAAGCAGAGCGCGACGCCAGGCAACAACGGCTGCGCACGGCCAAACAGCTGACAGCCGCGTTGGCATTGGCATTGTTAGTAGGCGGCGTGATCGCCTTTGCCTGGATCTACCTGGCGATGAAAGAGGCGCGGACGCAGACCCGGAAAGCCGTCGCTGCACAGCTGGAAGAGCAGAAGCAAAAGGATATAGCCGTGGCTGCGGAAAAAGACGCCCTTGATGCGAAAGAAGTCGCCGTGGCTGCGGAAAAAGACGCCCTTGATGCGAAAGAAGTCGCCCTGGCTGCGGAAAAAGACGCCCTTGATGCGAAAGAAGTCGCCCTGGCTGCGGAAAAAGACGCCGTCAAGCAACGTAAAGACAAAGAATACGAAGCCTACATTGCCGAAATCGGTTTAGCGGCCGCTAAAATCGACGAAAACGCGTTTGGCTACGCCCGGGAGATTCTCGAACAATCCCAAAAGGGTAGACGCAATTGGGAATGGGGGCGGCTAATGCACATGTGTAGTCAGAGCATTCAAGATTTTAAAGAGAGCGAACCGATTCCGATCGAAGCCGTCTCTTTCGGTCCTGCGGGCCAGCGATTTGCGACCGGTAATTGGGAAGGTACCGCTACCATCTGGGAGATTGGCAACCAAAAACGACCTCTGCTCACAGTTGAACCGGGCGGCAGCCATATTTATTCGGTAGCCCTCTCACCCAATGGAAATTGGCTGGTTACCGCCGGGGACCATGTTGACCGGCCGCTGCAGATGTGGAACGCGGCGACCGGAGAGTTGCACCGCGTGCTCGAGGGCCATGAAGGACCTGTGACAACGGCGCAGTTCTCTCACGACGGAAAGCTTCTCCTGACCGGTTCGTACGACAAGACGGCTCGCGTCTGGAACGTCGACACGGGTGAAGAAGTAAAGAAGCTCGTGGGGCATACCTGGTGGATTTGGGACGCTGGATTCTCGCCAGATGATCGGCAAATCGTCACGGCCAGCCAAGATGGCACGGTTCTTGTCTGGTCGGTCGCGGATGGCCAGCGGTCCGATCCGTTTCGAGGCCATCGAGGTCCGGTCTACACGGCAACCTTTTCGCCCAATGGAAAATCGATTGCCAGCGCCGGGAACGATCGCCGCATTTTACTGTGGGATCCGAGCGATCTGAAACCGTTCGACTACGAGGCGCTAGCCGCCAACAACAAAGTGCCCTTGCAGGACTTTGCAGAGATGCAAGGCCACACCGCCGCCGTCCGCCGTGTTCAATACTCGGCCAATGGCAAGCAGCTTCTCAGTTGTGGTCATGACAATACCGTGCGTTTGTGGGACATCGCGGAACGGCAATTGGTGAAAACGCTCCGCGGACATGACAGTTGGGTCCGCGATTGCACGTTCTCTCCCGATGGCGAATTTGTGTTGTCCGCGGGTCACGACAAGCGAGCCAAACTCTGGACGATTGACGGGTATGAGGAGTATCGCGTCTTACGTGGTCGCATCATGCGCGGACATCGTGACGATATTCTTTCAGCTGGAATCTCCACCGATGGCAACACCATTGTGACGGCCAGCCGTGATCGTACCGCCCGCACTTGGGATGCGGCCACAGGCCAACCAAAAATGCTACTCGAGGAAGGGCATGCGTATTTGGCCTCTTCCGCCACGTTTTTCCCAGATGGTGATCGCCTGCTGACTTCGGCGATGGACAACTCGACGCGTATCTGGGATGTGGCCAGCGGAGTTGAGCTGAAGCGGATCAATGGGACAGGGCGATATGCGGCGGCGGCCTTATCCCCAGATGGCCAGTGGGTCCTCACTGGCAGTCTCGATCGAGCGGCCCAGCTCTGGGCTGTGGAAAGCGGCGAAATGTTGCGCGCTCTTGACGGCCATAAGGTCGCCGTTTCCGCCACCGCATTCTCACGCGATGGCGCACGGGCTGCCTCCGGCGACATCAACGGACGCGTGCGAGTCTGGAACACCGCGGATTGGTCCGAACGTTATGACTTGAATGCGCACACAGCCCGGATTTCGACGCTGGTGTTCTCACCTGACGGTAGTCGATTATTGAGTGCGAGCCGAGACAATACCGTGGCGCAATGGGACCTCGCGACTGGCAAAGAGTCGGTTGACCGCATTTTGAAGCATCCGGATCAGGTGACGTCTCTGGACCTTTCCAGTGACGGTAGGCTGGCCATTACATCCTGTTTCGACGGCCAGGTGCGAGTGTGGAATGTGGCAACCGCCCAAGTACAGGCGACCCTTCCGGTAGAGGAACAAGAAACCAGCGACGCGCGGTTCTCGCCGACCGGTCGCCTGGCTGTGACCGTTCATTCCGAATCGCGGCTGGTAAAGTTATGGGACTTACAGTCGGGTCGAGAGGTCGCGGTACAGGATGAGGACGGCAAGACCGCGGGACCGCTGCTCGACCTGGAACGAATTGGAGCGTTGGTGTGGGCCGCGCGATTCACGGATGACGGGCAATATCTGCTGACCGTGGGTGGTGACGAAGCCCGACTATGGAATGTCAAATCGCGAAAAGAAATGCTGCGGTTTTCGCCGCACAACGTAGTCGCGTCGGCTGAATTTTCCAAAGACGGAAAACGAGTCGTGACCGGTGGATGGGACGGGTCGGCTCGAATCTGGAACGCAGCCTCCGGAAAAGCGATCGTCAAAATGGTTACAGGCGATGACACCGGGAATGAACGGCAGGGGAAGGCGATCAACAGCGCCGTGTTTTCACCGGATGAGGAAAGCCGATTCGTGCTGACGGCCAGTGACGATGGCACCGCACATTCGTGGGACTCGGAAACAGGCAAACTCGTCGCCGAATTCAAAGGTCACGACGATCGCGTACTTTGGGCTGTGTTTTCGGCGGATGGCCAGCAGGTTCTAACCACCTCCAGCGACAAAACGGCTCGCGTCTGGGATGCCTCGACTGGGAAGCAAACGGGCGTGCTCGATGGACATAAGTGGTCGGTACTCCAAGGCCAGTTTTCCACGGATGGCCAGTTCATCGTGACTGGCGGTGCGGACAACATTAGTATTGTCTGGAACGCAAAAACTTTCGAAGTGTGGAAGACATTGCGGGGGCACACGGCCAGTGTCACTTCGGTCACATTTTCTCCGGATGGCAGTCGCGTGCTGACGGCCAGCGAAGATCACTCGGCCAAGTTGTGGGATCCGATAACCGCCAAGGAAATTCTCACGCTCAACGGTCACACGGAGGAAGTCACCTCGGTGCGTTTCTCAGCAGATGGCCTGAACGTATTGACTGCCAGTCGTGACGGGACTTCGATTCTTTGGATGGCCGAGCCGTGGCCTGCAGAGACTTCAGCCGTTGCGCCCTCCGATGCGTTTTCGCCGCGGTTCTGAGCGGAGCTGCCTGGCGGCCAGTTTTTCTGGGGTTGAAAAGAAAATCGTAACCCGATGCGCGGCGAGAAACGGTGTCAACGTCCATAATCCTCCCCGCGCGTCGGGTTACCATGAATGGCACAACTGCAAAATTTGCGCGTCGGGCGAGTGTTGGTGAATAACCCGGGTTAACGGAACCGACTCGAATTACAGTCGGATTATCGCGTTTTGACGCACGCACCAGGCCAGCGACCATTGTCACCGATCTTGACTGTATTCCGTGGAAGCCGACAATGGCCACTGGCGGTCGTTGCGAGGCGATTTCGTCAAACTGGTAACGTTCTTCTACCCTGGTGATCCGCAGATGGCTAAATTTGCCGTTCTTTTGCTGGCTGCTGGTAAAAGCAGTCGCTTCCACGACAAGAACTACAAAAAGCCCTATGCGCCACTCGCCGATCGGGCAGTCTGGCTGCACACGATCGATCGCTTTACCAATCGCAGCGACGTGGCGCAGACAATCGTGGTCATTGACAGCGAAGATCGTGAGATGTTCCATACGCGATTCGGCGCGAACTTGGCCATCCTGGGCGTGGACCTGGCGATAGGGGGCCAACAGCGATCCGATTCCGTGGCCAAGGGGCTCGAGAAAGTCCACGACGACATTGATTTCGTCGCCATCCATGATGCCGTGCGCCCCTGTCTGGCTGACAAATGGATTGATGATGTCTTTAGTGCAGCGGAGAAAAGTGGCGCGGCGATCTTGGCCACACCCATAACATCCACACTCAAGCGGGCCAATCCAGACGGATCGACCGTCGCGGAGACCGTCGACCGGCAGCGCACGTGGCTGGCGCAAACCCCTCAAGTATTTCGACGCCAGATAATCATGGACGCCTACGCCCGTCGAGGAGATGAGCCAGCCACCGACGACGCCCAATTGGTCGAGCGAATTGGCCAAGCGGTGACACTTGTCGCGGGTTCGCCACTCAACATCAAGATTACGACACGCGAAGATCTTCGCATGGCCGCGGCGGCACTCAAAGCATTACCAAAACCAAAGCTGAGTGGTCCGGCACATCCATTTTCCGGCGATGACATGTGGCGCTAGTCGCCATTGACGGAGAGTCTCTTGAGTGAATTCGCCTGGCATCTTGCCCTAGACCGCGACACGGCCAAACAATTGTTTGGCCACAAAGAGCCAGATGCGTTGCAGCAATTCGTCGCCGGACTGATCGAGGATTTCAGCCAGGGCAGTGCGGGCAAGATACTCAAGCAACCAGCCAGCTGGTCGATCATCGAAAGTTGCCTCCAGGGCCAGTTGTCGGTGGCAGCCGAAAATTCACTGCTGAGTCAGGTTTTTCAAGGAGGAAGGCCTCTGGCAACCAGTGAGGCATTTTCGGTAACTCTAATTCGCCCGGATATGGTCCCGATTGTCGCGCAGCAAATGTCGGATGTCACGGAACCAACTCTCCGAAACGAATTTGCAGGCGCGACTGATGGTGAGTTGACCGAACCAGTCGATCAGTTATTGGATGAATGGAATAGCACACGCGATTTTTTTCAGCAGGCCAGCGAGCGCCGTGACGCCATTATTTTCACTGTGATGAGTGGGGATTAATACCAGATGCGGAATATCGTCGAGGAGCTAGGCTGGCGCGGACTTGTCCATCAGACCACCGAAGATGAGAAGTTGGCCGCCTGGTTGATGGACCATTCGCGCACGGTCTACGCCGGCTTTGACCCGACCTCCGACAGTCTGCACGTCGGCAACTTGATGCCCTTATTGCTGTTGCGGCGATATCAGCGCGCTGGCCATCGACCCATCGCGCTGGCCGGTGGGGCAACTGGCATGATCGGCGATCCTAGCGGCAAAAACGCTGAACGGAATCTGCTCTCGGTCGACCGTCTCCAACAGAACCTGCAGTCCATCAGCGTACAGCTAGAAAATATTTTGGATTTCGATTGTGGAGCGACCTCGGCCCTGTTGGTTAACAATTTCGACTGGATGAAAGAGCTGAGCTATCTCGATTTCCTGCGGGACATTGGCAAAAACTTTTCGGTCAACATGATGCTGGCCAAAGATTCCATTAAAGGTAGGCTCGAGCGTACCGATAGTGGCTTGAGCTACACTGAATTCAGCTACATGTTGTTACAGGCGTACGACTTCGTACACCTCTTCCGGCAACATCAATGTGAACTGCAGGTTGGCGGAAGCGACCAATGGGGCAACATTACCGCTGGCATCGACTTGGGACGTCGCATGTGCGGCGCGCAGCTTTACGGTATGACCTGTCCGCTGTTGACCAAGTCGGATGGTTCGAAAATGGGCAAAACCGAAAGCGGTTCGGTGTGGCTTAGTCCTGAAAAGACCAGTCCTTACGCCTTCTATCAGTACTGGATGAACGTAGCCGACGACGATGCCGGTAAGTGCCTGCGGTTCTTAACAGAAGTCGATCGGGAGGAAATCGAATCACTTGACCGATCCCGTGAGGAAGAACCTCACCGCCGGCAAAGCCAACGCCGATTAGCCGAAGCGGTCACTCTGTTGGTACATGGCCAGGCTGGATTGCTAGCGGCCCAGCGCGCCACGGACATTTTTTTTGGAGCGGAAATAGGGGACCTCACCGACCAGCAACTGGTCGAAATTTTCGCCGACGTCCCACGCTGCGGACTCCAGGCGTCTCTTCTTGAAAACGAAGGCTATCCACTGATTGATGCACTTGTCGCTTGCGGCCTGTGCAAATCCAAGAGTGATGGCCGCCGTGCTATCGATCAGGGGGGAATCTACGTCAACAACCGGCGTCGGGAAGGCATCGAATCACGGCTGGAACGTTCAGATTTGGCCAGCGAGTCGGTGATTGTATTGCGATCCGGCAAGAAAAAGTACGCTCTTTTGCGATTTCTGGCATAATTAGGGTGAGTTGCTGGTCCATGTGGATGCATGCATTGAAGAATGGGGCTCTTTTGTTCCGAATGAACTTTATAAGCGACAGGGCCGTAACAACAGCCTGGGGGGATTTGGGTCGTCTCGGTCCGAGTGACTCGTCTCACGGCTGTTTAGAGATTGGCCGGCGTGTGAAGCGAAGGACCGAATATGGCCGATAATCCCGAATTGCTCAGTGCGGAAACGGAGGCCACACAATTGCCGAAAAGACCATCCAGAAGGTTCGCCGTCTTTGCCTTACTGGCAGCTGCCGCGTTGACGGCGGCCGCGTTGACCTATCGCGCATCGCAGTGGGTTCCACCGTTTTATCAACAGACGCTTGTTGCCGAGCGGGCTGATTTGGCTGCCTTCGGCGACGATCTAGAACGCGAATTGCTTAATCTGCATAGCGAGATCAACGATGACGGCCATTGGGAAGGGGTCTTTTCTGACGAGCAAATCAACGGCTGGTTGGCCGTGGACATGCTCGACAAATTCCCGCAACTGTTACCCCCTGCGATCAAAGATCCGCGCGTCATCATCAAAGATTCCCAAATGCATATGGCCTGTCAGTATCAAAACGGGGGGGTCTCCGTCGTTTTATCACTCGCGGCGGACGTCAGCCTGACTGAAAGACCAAACGAAATTGCCGTGCGATTGCGCAACGCGCGAATCGGCGCCGTACCAGGACTCATACGACAAGCGATGCCGACAATAAGCCTGGCGGCAATTCGGTCAGGAGTCCGCATCTATTGGCAACAGCTGGAGAACGATCCAGTCGCCATCGTGAAAATTCCGGTCGACGTTTTTGATGAAGGCCGCGATTTGATCGTCGAATCGGTGCATTTGACCGAGGGCCGGTTGGCGGTTACTGGACGAGTCGATGCGCCCGAGCCCGAAGAAGAAACGGAATCGCCTCAGGAGGTCACCGCGCGAGAAAGTCAGCCCGCCAAAAACGACAATCGCCAACTCTGATTGGATGCATCCGTAAGCTTGAACTCGGCCTTCCAAAACAGCTCCGACCCGCCCACTGTTTTCCCTCGCATGAGTACGGATAGCGCAGCGGCGTCTTCGCTTAGAGTTTCGCCTGCGCTTAGAGTTTCGCCTGCGCTTAGAGTTTCATAGTCTCCCGAAGCGGTGCGGCTGACACAGCCGCGATCGTCGCTCAACGGGCCCTCATATTCCAGATACTCCAGCCGATGATCGAGCAGTCGCTCGCCTGTGATCGTCACTCCCGCCGCGGGAAACTCCTCCAGGGCCCATGTCATCAAGGCGGATCCACGCTCCATCATCAGATCCCAGTGCGCGGGCCGCGGCTGATCCTTTTCGGTTTCATGACGCAAGATGACGAAGCGAGGCATAATTGGTGGTAGCTGAAACAGATGGGTTGGTCAACGTTTCATTCTACACTCACAAAACGAACTTATCGGCCACCCAGGGCGAGAGCATTATTCCGCTAACTCGTTCATTTTCTTCGGTCAAAGTCTCCGATCTCATCGACGCATTCTCTTCATCGCAAGACCGGTCACTGCGATCCAACCGAAAATAGCCGTTTCTGCAACCCGTTGCGTTAATCCTCGCCACGGCTCCCCATCGGGCACCAGCATGGCAGCGAACCCCACGGCGACAAGAATGCTGCACACCATTGTAAACACCCACCATTTCCTCCAGTGCCTGTCGCTGCGAAACGCGATGGCCATCAGCGCCAATCCGGCAGTCGTTGCGGGATACACAACAATGGCGGCAAGATTGTGTACCAATTGAGAGGCCGAGCCCCAATAGGGACAGCCAGGATCACAGGGACACAACGGAGAAATCACGTATCCCCATCCCACAGCCGAGAATAGGAGCAAGGATTTTCCATCCGCCGGTAACCGGCCGTTTATCACGCTAAGGAAAACCAGAACCAGCAAACCAGTCGGAAGAAAGCCGGCCCAATTCACCCAACCGGCGTACGGCGCACGTCTTTCGCCTAGCTCGCTAATGTAATGTCGTACCTGGCTGTAATCGGGACGGAGCGTCCCGATTACAAGGGGCACAAGCAAGGCCAAGACACTCGCTGCAAGCCCTGCGAGTGTAGCGGTGTTCGCGTAGGTTTCGGTATTCCGTGGTTCAATCACGTTACTTGATTCGGGCCATTGCGTTCACGATCACCCAACCCGCGGTCAGGACAGTGGTGTGGGGGATCATAGCGGTTTCGAGTTTGCATTTCCAGAAGACGAGACCCCGAACCAACGGTATTTGGTACACTGTTTTGAGAAGCCGCCGCTATCAAGAGACGGCAACAACGCGGTTTAGTAGCCGCATTCCAAAAACCGTCGATTCGCGGCACTTTGTGACAAGAGTTGCGGCCAGCGTAAAGTTAAGGAATAGCATTGAGTTTGTCTGGCTGATGCCCACGAACAGCCACCTGATTGGATTGAAAGATGGCTCAGTACCGAAAAGCCGTCACATCTCCTAGGGGACTACCAATGAAGGTCGCGACGCTTACACTCGCAATCGTCGCGAATTTGATCGCATCAGGAATACTGGCGGCTGAGATAGACGTCCAACATGCCGACCTCAAGATCGCGCTGCCTGATCAGCCGACCAAGGACGTTGCGAAGATCGGCGGGAAGATGGAACCGAACCGAGCCTACAGCATCGCCTAATTATCAACAAACCGAACGGGTCTATTATCATTTGGTATCTGACCTTCCCCCCGTGAAAAGTACCAGTGCATGTGAGAGAGTCCAGCCCGGGCTTTAGCCCGGAAAGGATTTTTTTAGATGGCACAGAAACGTCATGGAGTTGACCAGATTATCCCGATGTTGCGTCGAGCCGATGTCGAACTCGGTAAGGGAAAGAAGGTTCCGGAAGTCTGCAAACGGCTGGGGATCGCTCAGCAGACGTACTACCGCTGGCGTCAGAAGTACGGCGGGATGGCTCCGAAGATGGCCAAAGAGCTGAAGGCCCTCCAGAAGGAGAACACCCGGCTGAAGAAGCTGGTGGCAGATCAGGCCCTGGACAACGCCATCTTGAAGGAAGCCGCGAAGGGAAACTTCTGAGCCCCGAGCGA
>Ga0310121_10003961_pt1 | contig 13286 bp, 10 predicted proteins | sample CB27_Tmax_986_MG_FD_203504 | JGI IMG/M metagenome (GOLD analysis project Ga0310121, IMG submission 203504) | Marine microbial communities from Western Arctic Ocean, Canada - CB27_Tmax_986 | ecosystem: Environmental > Aquatic > Marine > Oceanic | place: Canada: Western Arctic Ocean | collected... | reverse complement strand
GCAGCCAAGAGGGAAAAGGGGCTTCGCATGCTTTAGACGCCTCGGCCGAAGAGGACCTCGACGTCCCAACATTCCTGCGCGCCCAAGATCTGGAGATTAGCAGCGAGGAACATTAAGTCTCCGTCCTGCCGGATGGGATCTTCAGGGGAACGTGGAGTACAAGCCACCTTCGGGAGTCTTTCGGTATCCTGATAGTATCAGGCAACGCAATTCGCCCTGTCCGTTCCACTTCCCCCCCCCAAGTACCAATGCCGTTAGACTCCGCGCTTTATCTTCGACGTCGAGCCCGACAAGAAACTCGTCTGGTAGAACCCAACCAGGGCGGACGGCTTCGGGTTGTACTTGCCTATCCCAACACATATAGGGTTGGGATGAGCAATCTTGGTATGCACACAATCTACCGTCTATTTAACGACCATCCCAATGTGTGCTGCGAGCGTTCTTTTTTGCCCGACAACCACGAGATTGAAGAATACCGGCGCCGAGGCACCCCTTTGATGACGGTGGAGTCGCAACGTCCGGTCTCCGACGCTGATGTGATCGCATTTTCTGCCTCTTTCGAAAACGACTACGTCAACGTAGTGCGAATGCTTACCCTCGCCAATCTACCAACGCGCGCCGCGCATCGGGACGTGACGCACCCAATTATAATTATGGGGGGGGCTACAGTTTCGATAAACCCGGAACCCGTAGCACCGTTTCTCGATCTATGTTGTGTCGGAGAAGGAGAGGGCCTTGTCGGTCCGCTAATCGAGAGTATTCTCGGTGAAGCCGACGGAAAGAAAACTGGAAATTCCAGTAAATCATTAACTGACGGCGATCTACCAACCCGAGCTGCATTACTGCGAAGCTTAGCCACCTTGCCTGGTTTTTATGTTCCGAGTTTGTACGAGCCACGTTATGACCAGACCAGCCCATCCGGCTACCCGACGTTTACCGGACTTACACCTCAGGATGGTGCCCCACCTCACGTGACCAAGGTTCGGGCAGTATTCGGGGGCCCCGAGACAGTCGCGTCGACTGCGATCCTGACACCAGAAACAGAATTCGGTGACCGGGCAATGATCGAGGTGGCACGTGGTTGCACCAAAGGCTGTCGCTATTGCTGGGTCGGCTATAACATCCTGCCGTTCAGAGTTCACACAGTGGACGACGTGCTCGCGGCAGCCGAGCCTTGGCTACCGACCACACAGAGGGTTGGCCTAGTGGCCACTGCGCTGCTCGACCATCCCGACATCGAGGCGATCGCTACTAGCCTGCGAGAACGAGGTCTCCAGGTGTTCAGTCCCAGTCTCATCATTTCGACTCTGCGTGAGCCGCTGCTACGCAGTGTCGTCGAATCGGGCCAGCGCAGTATCACAATCGCTCCTGAGGCGGGTAGTGACCGGATGCGGGAGCTAATTATGAAAAAGATTACCAACGCGGAAATCCTCGAGAAAACACGGATGATCTTTCGAGCCGGTGTCCTTAACTTGAAAAACTACGTCATTATCGGTCTGCCCGGCGAAACCGAAGCGGATCTTCAAGCGCTGGTGAATCTCTGTACCGCAATGCGTGAAATTATGATCGAGGAAAGTCGTCACCGCGGGCGCATAGGTACCATCACCCTGTCAGTTAACTGCCTGATTCCCAAACCAGCAACACCCTTCCAGTGGGCTAAACAGATCCGTCCATCAGAATACGCTTCCAAGCTGCGCTGGTTACGACGCCGCCTCGCGAAGGTTCCCAACGTCGCCATCGAGGCAATGTCGCCACGTTCTTCAGAAATTCAGGCTCTAACGTCGCGGGGTGATCGCCGTGTTGCAGACCTGATCGAGTTATGGGCGGACACCGGATCCTGGCGTCAAGCGGTCAGGACATGGGAAGAGCGCGGTGGATCAGTCGACCATTTTGCGTTTCGTGCCCTGCAACCTAGCGATCCCCTCCCCTGGGACCATCTCCGAACTGGAGCTTCCAGCGCAGCCCTCGGGAACCAGTGGCGCAAAGCCCTAGGCGGGAATGTAAATGCGGCGGCGTGAACAACGTCCCGAAAACTTTTCGAGTTCTCAGCACCCGGCGCTCACCTGCCCAAGGGGGAGTGTGAACACGGCGCGACTCGCCAGGCACTAAGAGACGTGATGATCCGTAACCCGCCTGACGTTGAGGGTATTGTCCAACTCGAAAATTTGTGGGTGCTCCCCGGGATTCGCCATGGGTTTGCCACTCGCTGGGGGCATCTTGAGAACGTGGTTCCTCCTTCCATTGCTCGCCTTAAACAAGTACACGGGGCGAACGTCCTCATACTGCCTCAAGAACTAGAAGATCGTTTCCAGTTCATGGAAACAAACGAAAATCTCTGGCCTCATGCCGATGGGTTGATCACAAACTGCCCAGAAGTCACGGTCGCCGTCGCCGTCGCCGACTGTCTTCCAGTCTTGATCGCCGATCCTGTCGCCGGTGTGGTAGCGGCTGTGCACGCCGGTTGGCGTGGCTTGTCTAGCGGTGTACTTGAAAATGCGATTGAAATGATGGCTTCGGGCTTCGGCACCAAACCCGCCAATTGCGTGGTTGGCATTGGGCCTTCGATCGGGCCCTGCTGCTATGAAGTCGGTCCCGAGGTCCTGGCCGCGTTCAACGAGCAGGGTTACGGCGCAGAGACCTGCATGCCCGTTTCAAAGAATGAGCAACTCCACTGCAATCTTGGAGCCGTCGGATCGGCGATCACACAGAAACTTGGTGTGCCTCAACACAATGTTGTAAACGCGGGACTCTGCACGAAATGCAATAGCGACTGGCTATGGTCCTACCGACGCGATGGAGACAATGCGGGCCGGATGCTCTGCGGTATTTCACTAACACATCACTGAACTGTGAGGTTGCTGAGGAACTGAGTATCCGGGGACGAAACTATTCACAGGCTTCGATATAAACCTATTGAGCCTGTTTGTCTCGGCCATAATTCAGAAACGGGCAATGTCGGAGATGGCCTTCTTTTCGATGGCGACTCCGTTGCCATCAGCAGAAACTTTTGAGTGAAGTGTCCAGGGGTTCTTAGCTTATTCTGCTAGGGAAATTCTCTGACAGATGCGCGCGAGTCCATTGCCAGGTTCGCTAGTCTATCCGCTTCGGCATTACCCTCCCGGTGAACATGGTCGATTGTAAACTGTGCAAACCGATCGGCTCTCCGCCTCGCATCTTCGAAAAGTAACCGGAGGTTGGAGCTCTTAACCTTGTACTGACCATTCATCTGCCGCACCATCAACTGAGAATCTGCCCACACATGGAGTTCTTGCACGCCTTCGCTTTGAGCCCATTCAAGCGCTGCCAAAAGTCCACTGTACTCCGCCTGATTGTTCGTCATAGTCCCCAAGAAACCTCCGAAAGCCACTATCCGATTCTCCTCAGCATCGCAGGCGTATACCCCAAAAGCGGAATCTCCGGGGTTACCACGCGAGCCGCCGTCAACGTAAACAACTGCCTTGTCCACGTTCCCCACAATCAGCCAGCGATGTCCCCCGCAGCAGCAGGCTCGGAGTCAGTAGGTTGGTCGCTGTTTAATGTAGCCACGTCCCCTCTTGCTGGATCTGCACCCGAAGCAATTCCCAGGCGCTCGGCAACATAAAGGATCCGCCCGCAGTTTTCGCACTGCTTAATGTCAGCAAAGTTAAACGTGTCGGCATAGAGCTGCGGCCGCATCTTGAAATTGCACACCAGACAAATCTCATCAAGTATCTCCGCCACCCCCAGACCTCCACGTACCATCTTGATATTTCCGTACTTCTTCATAAGGTCTTCCGGCATGCGCTCCTGCAGACTGGAGAGCGCATCGCCAACTTTGGCCTTTACAGAGATTAATTCGGCCTCCTTATGGTTGGCCTCAGCAATGGCGACATCCACAGTTTCCCTCACATGGGCCAGCTCACTGTTCTTCTTCCCAATGGAGACCTTAAGAGAATCCTCGTTTTCGAGCTGTTCCAGGATCTTTGTTTCAACGGCACTAACTGCTCTTTCTGCATGACCAATTTCTTCTTGGATCGCCCACAGCTCCTGGTTAGTCTTCACCGCCAACATTTGGTCATTGAACTTGACCACCTTCTCTTCGGCGGATTTAAGATCCATGTCGAGTCGTTTGGCCCCGGACCGAGCATCTTCGAGAGCCGCTCTGGTTGCATCGACCTCTCCCTCGGATGCCTCAATTTCGGCACGCGCTCCGTCTCGTTCGCGTTCGACGTCGGCGATCTCAGAGTCGATACGCTTGAGCTCAAGCTCACGCGCTTGCACGTTCACTAGAATGGCTAAGCCATCTTTGATACTCATCAAGGACATCTTTCGGGCACAAAAAAACGGGCGGGCCGAAGCCCACCCGTACCGCGTAAGGCAGCGCGGACGCACGCACCGGTCGCCAGTATTTTGTTTCGCGCCGACCTAAAGATTTGCAATCTCACTGCGCTCTCGTCGCAAGGGAACCAAGAAACCATCTACCGTAACCGCTCTGGCATGCTAGCCGATACACTCGAACAATCATTTGTATACCTACGTTCAGAATTGCGCAAGGATCTGTTTTTCAAAGAACGTGTCCAGTGCGCCTTGCAGCCCATGGGAAGGTTCGTTTGCCAGGAAAACACAAAGACGAGATGGAAAAATGTTCTTAGAGTGAAACCCCTCTGTTTGTGAGGCATCCAATATTGCTACAAACAAAAATAATGGGCCCTCCAGGATTCGAACCTGGGACCAACCGGTTATGAGCCGGTGGCTCTAACCAGACTGAGCTAAGGGCCCTGTTCCTTTGGCTTTTTGGTAAGCTGCTTAGCGCGTGATGCGTAACGCAACTTGCGCAACGCTTTGGCTTCGATCTGCCGAATGCGTTCCCGCGTCAGTGCGAAACGCCCGCCTACGTTCGCAAGAGTATGTTCCTCCCCATCCTCTATACCGTACCGCAGCCGTAAAACTTCTTTCTCTCGTCTAGCTAGCGAGTCAAGAACCCGATGTGTTTGTCTCTTGAGATTCACGTCGACTATCTTGTCAAGTGGTGAGCCAACCGTGGCATCCTCAATAAAGTCAGCAAAATTCGAACCCTTGTCTCCACCAACTGGTGTCTCCAAAGAGACGGGTTGCTGGGCAGCACGAAGAATTTGGCTAACCTCGCCGGAAGTTAAACCGATTTCTTTGGCTATCTCATTAGACTTGGGTTCCCGGCCTCGTTCCTGCACCAACCGTCGTGAAACTTTCATCACACGGTTGATATTGTCGACCATGTGAACCGGTACCCGAATCGTCCGGCCCTGATTGGCGATAGCTCGTGTGATCGCCTGGCGGATCCACCAGGTAGCGTAGGTAGAAAATTTGTAGCCTCGATGGTAATCGAATTTCTCGACCGCCCGCATTAACCCTATGTTCCCTTCTTGAATTAGGTCCAAGAACTGCAAACCTCTGTTCATGTGGCGCTTAGCAACGGAGACGACAAGCCGCAGGTTTGCCTCTACAAGCTCTCGCTTAGCCTTCTCTTCCTGAAGCTCTCCGGCCTCAACCTCCCGCAGGACCCGCTTCAGGTTGCGTGCCGGCAAATCGTAACGCTCCTCAATGTTCATGAGGCCACTACGCAATTCCTGGATGCGCCCACGAGCTGCTATCGAACCCTTTCCCTCTAATAGTTCACGCCGTTCTAAACGAATCGCATTCTCAATCAAGTAGATCTTCCCTACAGCTTCGTGCAGTTCCTCAGCAAGCCGCTGGCGCACTCCTTTCCGTAGACCAAGCCCATCGAGAATTTCACGAACATGATCCCACCGCCGTCTCTGCTCAAGGGCAAGTTCTTCCCTAGCAGGAACCTGATCACCAAGGACTGAGAGCAACTCACGTCCCTCCTGCAGCAGGTTGGCTAGGCGCCTAAGCTCGGCAACGGTATCAAGAAATTCTTTCGCGAGGCTGACGAGCGACTCGTCCTCAACATCAGAACAATCGACAATACTACGTAACTCATCCGGGTCGGCTGCAACGGCGCTGCCACGACCAAGAACTAGGCGCAAAGCCAAGGGTGTAGCGTAAAGGGCCCACATCGAACGCTCGCGTCCCGCCTCCATCATTTGTGCCAACTCAACCTCACCCTCGCGGTCGAGCAGTGGATGGGTTCCCATTTCACGCAGATATATCCGCACGGAGTCGGTAGTTTTGTCCACCTTGCCAGAGCGGATCGCGCTAGCAACTTCTTCTCTTTTTACTTCATCACCGACGACGCCATTGATATCTTCTTTCCCGTGGATCTCGAGCGGCTCATCTGAAAGCAGAATGCCAGCAGCGGAAATCTTTTCGAGCAAGCTGCGAATTTCCTCTGGTGTATTAATCTCCGCCGGTAACATGTTGTTGACTTCGTCGTAGAGAAGAAACCCCTTCTTTCGCCCACCGTCGATCAACGCGCTAATTTCCGAAAATTGCTTCTCGAGTTTCATTACCTTCTTGAGGAAGTTAGAGCTAAATTGAGCCTATTCTTTGTGCCAGCGTTAGCTTTTCTTTGTTCAGCTGCCCAAACAACTCATGGTCGCCTACCTTAAGCGCCTCTTGTATGTCCTTGCTTACTTCACGCAGCCTTCGCCTTAGGCTGTCATCGTAAATCCCGAGCGCACAGTTACGAGCGGAATCCCAATCCAAGGGACCTTTCTCCTCAAGTCGAACCCGTGACATTAATGCGCTGGCACCCTTTTGCGCGACACGCGCTAGAAGATTGCCGGTGTCCACTGGAACTCCGTCCGCGTCGCATGTCGCGGCTGCCTCCAGTAACGCGCGGACCCGAGCATCCCGAATCGCGTTGAGAGGACAGATTTCTTCCAGCTGCCCACGCCACTCGGGATGCTCAAGCACGGCGCGTAACAATTCACGCTCAGCCAACGTTACCTTCTCGAGCTCTGCCTTCCACGAGGCGGGGCTCTTCTGGTGCTCTGAAGACTCGGCCGTCGGCCGTACACGGTTTTGCCTGAACCGTCCCTTAGCCCGAACATCTGCTGCCGCACCCTCGACCAGGCGAGGTTCTATTTGCAGTCGTTCAGCCAACCGCGTAATCCACTCGGCACGCTCTACCCTATTGGAGATCGGTACGACGAACTCCAGGAGCGATGAAAGAGCTTCCGCCTTGCCTCGTGGCGTATCAAGATCTGCGCGCTCTCCTGCGCGGTGGATTATGAAATCCAAACCGGTGGCTGATTGGCTCAGGGCGACATGAAAACCTTCAGCACCTTCGGCCCGCAAGAACGAATCCGGATCATGTTCGGGCGCAAGGCGCACCACGTTCACCTGAAATCCCTTCCCTAGAAGAATACCAACGGTGCGCTCAGCAGCCGCTTGGCCGGCCTGGTCACCATCGAATTCAACAACAGCTTTTCGTACGAAGTGCGCTAACTTTCGAGCGTGGTCTTCCGTGAATGCCGTGCCCAAAGGCGCTACCACATTTGGCAAACCATATTGGGCACAGGCGATGAGATCAAAGTTTCCTTCAACCAGCAGCACGAAACCCTTAGAGATAATCGATTCGCGTGCCTCGAAAAGACCGTAGAGAGTTTGGCTCTTCGTAAAAGTGATGGTTTCGGGTGAATTTAAATACTTCGGCTCCCCTTCTCCGATAATACGTCCGCTGAACGCAACTGGTCGCCCACGCGGGTCGCGGATCGGAAACACGATACGGTCCCGGAGCCGATCATAGGTTCCCTTACCAGTCTCCCGGCGTTTCACTAAGCCGGCCACCTCTAGTTCATGCTCGTTGAAACCGGCTGCCACAAGATGCTGTTGGAGAGCCTCCCACTCGTCCGGGGCGAAGCCGAGACCGAAGTGAAGTACCACGCTATCCTCGAAACCACGCTCGGCTAAAAATTCGCGCGCCCTGGCGCCTTCAGCACCATGAAGTTGCTCTCGATAGAATTCGTCGGCGGCAACAAGCACAGCCATGACCCGGTTCCTATCAACGACAGACTGCCCAGCCTGCCGGCTTCGGCCCACCTCCGAAGGAACTGGGACACCGCCACGCTCCGCCAAAGAGCGGGCCGCTTCAGGGAATTCCATGCCTTCCTGATCCATGACGAAGCGGAAGATGTCGCCACCAGAAGTACACCCGAAGCAATGCCACAGGCCCTCTTCGTTGACGGTGAACGACGGTGTCTTCTCGATATGGAAAGGGCAAAGACCGACCCAACGACTACCGCGACGCTTGAGCTCTACAACTTCGCCAATGATCTGTAGGGGGTCAACACTACGCCGAACTTCATCGACGAAACTTGGTGGGTAGGCCATAGCCCTTTGTACTACCCCGAAGGCGCCCGTCAAGCAAGCACGGTTTGGGCCCCAAATCAGCCCTTCGCCGTCAAGCAGGAAATGATAATCAGGTCACGAGACGTCGAACCTTCTCTGAGCTTCGAGGTTCCGTCTTCGGCGATGCGGTTCATGGCGTCACGGTGTTCCCCGCTTATTGCTCCAGGCTATCTGCCGCACCAAAAGCTAACAGAGCACCAATCAGCCCCGCCGCCACACCCAAGCCAATCAGCTGAGCAAACAAGAAAACGTTGAAGAATTGCAGTTCAACCAGTGACAACAAGGGGGAACCGCCTACGGTCACAAACGACACCCCGATTCTGCAGATCGCATATAGAACCACCAACGCAAACAAGCCCCCCAGAAACCCTTGAATCGCACCTTCCGCAAGAAAACGACCGCGCACAACGCTCTCGGTAGCGCCAACTAAACGCAGCACAATGATCTCCCGCCGCCGGGCGACAACCAGAACGCGGATAACGTTAGCCGTGGTAATGATCGCCGCAATCAATACGGCCCCACCGAGAACCGCCCCAACGAACCGAAGCCCATTGACCCCGAGCTCCAGACGTCGGATAACCTCCAGATCGTATTGAGCTGCATCGACACCGGGCATCGCCTCCCAGCCTTCCGCTAGGCTCAAAAGCGCTCCCTCGTTGCGGAAATTTTCACGCACCGTGATGACGAACGAAGCCGGCAGCGGGTTTTCCTCTAGGAAGGCAAGCAGATCACCAAGCTGCTGGAAATCCTCTCGGAACTGCGCTGCCGCTTGGTCGGCGCTCAGAAACCTGAAGCTGTCAATCTCGGGACTCTCTCGAATCGCGTCAGCGGCCGCCTGCTGCTGGGAAACAGTAAAACCAGGTTCAAGAAAGACCTGCACATGGCCACGCTCACGCCACCGATGAAGCAAGCCATTCAGGTTGTCAGAAACCAACAAGAAACCACCCAATACCACGAGTGACAAAGCGATAATCATGACTGCTGACGCCGCGGCGCGGCGGCGTCCAACCAGGCCACGCAAAGCTTCCCCGAAGCAAAGCCTCAAGTAGCGATCGGTCCGCATCATTAGGATACCTGGGAAGGCACCGCCAACGTATCCAGCCGGCCAGCCTCAAGGATCATTGTGCGCCTCCCCATGGCGCCAATTAAATCTGCATCGTGAGTCGCTACCAACACAGTGGTACCAGTCCGATTGATTGCGTGAAAGATACGCATAATTTCGTTGGCTCGCTTCGGGTCGAGGTTTCCTGTCGGCTCATCAGCCAAGAGCAACTGCGGAGCAGTCATTAGAGCCCTGGCGATGGCGACACGCTGTTGTTCACCCCCGGAAACCTGCCCCGGAAATAGCTGGGCGCGGCCATCCACACCAACCAAGCGTAGTAACTCGCTGGCGCGCCGCTGGCTTTCATTGAAAGAAAAACCGACAGCCAAACCAGCCAGGGCAACATTGTCAAACACGACTCGATCTTCGATTAGCTTGAAATCTTGGAATACCAGGCCAAGACGACGCCGAAAACGTGGTACCTGGCGCCTTGGCATAGTTGCGAGGTTGCGTCCAGTAACGACCAGCTGGCCACTGGTTGGCAGTTCGGCGCGATACAACAAACGAAGGAGAGTAGTCTTGCCTGCACCACTCTGCCCCGTCAGAAAGACGAACTCGCCCTGATCGATCTGAAAGTTAATGTCCCTTAAGGCAGTGATAGCACCATAACGCTTAGCAACGTGGAAGCAGCGGATCATTGCTTGATCCGCGCACGCAACAATTTCCGGGCCGTATCGGGGTTTGCCTTCCCCCTTGTTGCCCTCATCACCTCTCCCATTAAGAATCCAAACACTTGTTCTCGTCCACCACGGACAGCCTCGACCTCATTAGGATGAGCTTCGATGACCTTATCGACAAACAATGCTAGTTCGTCACTGGCTGAAATTTGCTGGAGGTCTTCTTCGGCCAAGATAGCTGCGACACTGCTTCCTGTCTCGGCCATGCGGTCCATCACCTTACCCGCCATGCCAGCGGGAATGGCCCCGCTTTGCACCGCTTCCACCAGACTGGCAAGTACTTCCGCAGGCACCGGAAAAACTTCAAAATCACAATTATTATGCTCGTTCAACCATCGGCCGATCTCGTTGCTTACCCACTTATTCGCCTCACTAATTACAGTGCCGGCACCGATTAATGCCTCAAAATAGTCAGCGCGGGTGCGTTCCTCTACCAGAGTGGAGGCGTCTTCGTAGGAAAGGCCAAGCTCTTCGACGAACCTATCGAGGCGAGCAAGCGGCAACTGGGGGATGTCCTTGGAGGCATTAGCAACTGCAGCCTCGTCGAGAACAACTGGCACCAAGTCAGGCTCAGGAAAGTACCTATAATCGTGTGCTTCCTCTTTGGCACGCATTGATACCGTCTTACCAGTGTGTTCGTCAAACAATCTCGTGCTCTGAGTAAGCGGCTGCCCAGCCTCAAGCAATGCGGTCTGGCGTTCAACTTCAAAGCGCAGCGACTGCCGCAAGAAGCGGAATGAGTTGAGGTTCTTCAGCTCGGTTTTAGGGTTTAGGTGTTCCTGACCACAGCGTCGCACAGAGATGTTGGCATCAGAGCGCAAACTGCCTTCATCCATGTTGGCATCCGTCACTCCCACGTACAGCAAAGTATTACGTAGTGCAGCTAGGAAAGCGCTGGCCTCTGCCGGCGAGCGCAGGTCGGGCTCAGAGACAATTTCGATGAGGGGCACTCCGCAACGATTCAGATCAACGTAGCTGTTGGTCCCTGACCGAGGCATGGAGCTATGAATAGACTTGCCGGCATCTTCTTCGAGGTGCAAGCGCAATAAACGAACTTCAGCACGGCGTCGACCACAATCAAAAGAAAACTTGCCGCGACCAGCGATCGGTTGATCATACTGCGAGATCTGATAGCCCTTTGGTAGATCCGGGTAAAAGTAATTCTTACGGGCAAAACGGCTCCGCAGATTGACCTGGCAGCCAAGCGCCAGCGCTGCGCGAACAGCAAACTCGACTGCCTTTTGATTGAGCACCGGCAATGCCCCCGGCATGCCGAGACAAACCGGACAGGTACGGCTGTTGGGGTGCCCACCGAAAGCATTAGTACAACCGCAAAACAGCTTGGTTGCGGTCTGTAGCTGCACATGGATTTCGAGGCCGATAACGGTCTCGAATCTTCCCATACTCGCCATCAACGCCTACAAATCGGTCAGATAGGGATTAACCTTGGGCCGCTGCGTCTCTTCCTTAGGACCTTCGACCTTCTTCGTGGTGGTTTTGGTGGTCTTCTTGCGATTAGACATGCTGCGCTTACGGTTACTGTCCGAGGTCTGCGAACTCGTTTTTCTTGCCGTCTTCTTACGCTGCCTCGAGCGGGACGACTGGCGTCGTTTCGGTTCGCCAGCGTCTTCCTTGGCATTGCTTCTCCTGGTTCGACGTCCCTTATTATTCTTGGTAGGGCCGTCGACCTTCTCCTTGGCGTTAGTCTTTTCATTCCTGGAACCGTCTCCCGATCCACCGGCACGGCGCGAACCTCGTCGCCGGCGCGCTCCACTCGTTCGAGCCTCTTTGCCGTCACCTTTGTCAGCTGTCGGTTCTGATCCCTTGGGGGTAGCAGCTCCCTCAAGCACACCCGCCGCCTCAGCAGTCTTGCGCGGGCTCCGGCGTCTGCGTCGACGCTTGGGACCTTCAGAGCGGTCCTGCTGATCTTTCGCAGACGTGAACGGCTTGATTCCAGTCTCTAAGGGACCCTCCTCAAGGGCGAAGTCGAGACGTCGACGTCCCTTATCTAGCTTCACAAACTTCACCTTCACGCGGTTGCCAAGCGTGATGACACGCCCGTTGTTCACCCCTTTCAATGTGTGCCGCTGCTCATCGAACATATAGTAGTCATCGTCAAGAGAGGAGATGTGGACCAGCCCCTCGACAAAAAAGCGATCAAGTTCGACGAAGAAGCCGTACGCATGAACGCCGGTAACAAATGCCTCGAAGCTATCTCCAAGCTTGTCGGCCATAAACTGCACCATCTTCCAATCGATGTAGCGACGCTCAGCTTCTTCGGCTTTGCGCTCACGCTCAGAGCAATCGACGCCGATACGTTGCAAGTCAGCTTGTAGCTCCTCGACATTGAATTCCTGTTGCTTGGTGCTACCAAGATCGGCCTTATGTAGACGATGTATCACCAAATCCGGGTATCTTCGAATAGGTGATGTGAAATGCGTGTAGCGTTGCGAAGCCAGCCCAAAGTGACCAATATTGTTTGGCTGGTAGCGCGCTTGTTTCATTGTTCGCAGCATCAAATAGATGATGACGCGCTCGCCTGGCTGTCCTTCCAGGTGTTCGACAAGACGCTGGAAATCCTTTGATTTCGGCTGCCCACTGCCGCCGAGACCCAATCCAATCCCGCCAACAAAGTCGCGAAACTGTTTTACCTTTTCGGCGTCCGGTCCTTCGTGTACGCGATAGAGTGAAACTATGTCCTCCCAGGCAAAGTGGGAAGCAACTACCTCATTAACCCGAATCATGAATTCTTCGACCAACCGGTGAGCTTGATTGCGCTCTGATCGCTGGATGTTTTCAACTTCGCCCCGCATGTTGATCAGCAGCTCTGGCTCCGGCAGGTCAAAGTCAATGCTGCCACGCCCTCCGCGGTGACGACGCAATATGTCACAGAGCTGGGACATCAGTTGCAGGTGCTGGACGTGATCAGCGTATTTCTCCTGAAGTTTTTCGTCGGACCCATCTAGGATGGCAGCGACGTCTTTGTAGGTCATGCGGGCCGATGAGCAGATCACGCCATCATGAAATTCGTAGTTGACGGTTCGCCCTTCGGCATTGATTTCAACCTCGACCGATTGCACAAGGCGATCGAGGCCCGGCTTTAGAGAACAGATCTCGTTCGACAACCGCTCCGGCAACATGGGCACAACGCGATCAGGGAAGTAGACCGACGTTGCTCGCAACTGCGCTTCTCTGTCAATCGCTGACCCTACCGGCACATAGGCCGAAACGTCGGC
>Ga0310121_10003960_pt1 | contig 13286 bp, 4 predicted proteins | sample CB27_Tmax_986_MG_FD_203504 | JGI IMG/M metagenome (GOLD analysis project Ga0310121, IMG submission 203504) | Marine microbial communities from Western Arctic Ocean, Canada - CB27_Tmax_986 | ecosystem: Environmental > Aquatic > Marine > Oceanic | place: Canada: Western Arctic Ocean | collected... | reverse complement strand
TGAGCGAAGACTGGCAGGTGGTGGTGAAGGGTCCGGCCACTTCCTACACCGAGCCGTCCGAGACCAATGACTTCATCCAGAGTTCATACCACCAGGATCCATACATTCGGCCGGGCGGAGTGAAAGAACCGGACCTGATCGCTATTCGCTCGTACAGGAACGGCCGAATTCTCCTCTGCGCCCAGATGCCGCAATTCTCTCTCATCCAGGGCACGTACTGGCTATACAATCGCAGGGTACTCAGCAAGGGGTTGAACGGAATCCCATCGGACTTTGAGCGTCTACTTCACAATGCATTCGAGTGGCTTGCCCAGCCCAGCTTGAAATCGGGGAGTGTGGGGGGCTACCGCGCCGATCCCAGCCGGTTTGATGCGCCCAACCTCGATCCCGTGGTCCGAAAGGATTTCGAAACGAAATTCTGGTCCAAGGAAGAGTTGGAACTCCACGGGCCCAAGGGAACCCAGGTTTTCAAAGGATTGATCGGAGCTCAGACCGTATATTCCGGTGGCGAGGGGATGGTGGAAGAGTATGCCGCGGCCGCGAAAGCCGCCGGTCTGGATTTCCTGATCTTCCTGGAAGTATTCGCGAACCTGACGCCGGAGAAGCTTCGGGAATTGGGAGAGGAATGTAAGCAGCACAGCGACGAGGATCTACGGCTGCTGCCCGGCTATCGCATCGACACGAATATTGGCGACCACATGTTTTTCACCGGCCACGATTTGCCCTGGCCGCCACCGCATCTCCTGACAGGGCCGGAGAAGACCTGGTTCACCCTGCAGACCGTGAACGAGAAGGGCGAGTATTATCACGACGCCTCGATCGTCCACTGGATACTGGCGGAGCACGACCGGTACGGAAAGAATATGATCGGGTTCTACCACATGGAAAACCCGGAGGCCATGCAGCCCATCGACCTGAAAGACTGCTCCGCGGTGGCGCTCATAACCTACCAGGACGGAAAGCTGCTGGAAGACCGGACAGAAGAGTACGTCGACAATGTGGAAGGGACTCTGCCGCCGCTGCCGATGTCCGTGAACCTGGTGCGCTCTCCGGCGGCGTTGCAGGACGAGGTGAGTTCCGGTCATGCCCTGACCTACGCGCAGGCGAGGTCTCTCGGGACCCTTGCGAAGGACGCGCTGCGTTGGAACAACCAGTACGAAGCGATGAATGTTTTTCCGTCGTCCGGTCCGGTCATTCGCGCCTGGCCGCAACACTACCGGTCCCACACCTACGGCAGCGAACCATTCGTAGCCGACCGGGATCTCATGGTTTCCGATCTTCATGTTACGTCCGACGTGGGACTGAAGGAGATTCGGGTGATGAATGGCCGCCGGCTGTTTCGGAGGTATCTTCCCGGCGGAGCCAGGTCCTTCAAGCAACAGTTGCACCTGCCCGGCAATATTCAGCAGTACCTGATGTTGATTGCGGAAGATGTGGAAGGGGGGAAAGCCATGGGCTATCCGCGCATTTCCTGGAAAGCGGGCGCCCTACCGTGTGTCTACTGCGGCGACCATGTGAATGACTGCGGTCGGTTCAACCTGGCCCGCGGCACCGGGTTATTCAACGCGCATCGCTTTCCCATCTTGCTCGGCGGGCACACCTGGGACGGGGGACCGCAAGGATTTCGACCGGTCCTTCGTTTCAACAATACGCATCCATACCTGCACAGCGATCTTGGTGCAGAGGGTGGATCCGTGTTTCGGAATACGCCGATCATGGAGTTCAGTGATGAGCAGGCCATCGTGGTGCGTTCCGAACTCCTTGAGGTCTACGATGAAAAACTCCCGGTGCACAATCCCTGGCATGCGTTCGGGCCGAAGTACCCAGCGAAGCTGATGCACGGGGTCCGCCGCTACATGGAATTCAACCGCCCTTCGACCGGCGTCCGTGCCACGGGGTGGGCCGCGATCTGCGACCGGTCGGGCGCCGTAGTGGCCAACTACTCATGCCTGATAACGTTCCTGCAGGACCAGGTCGTCGGCTCATTGTCCCTGATCTTCACCGATCGGTATTCACCTCGGCCTGTTGCGCTCATCGTGGGGGAGGGGGACGGATACCGGGAGCTCAATTTGACGGGTGAAGGCGAGAATGCGGTGGCCACCGAGCGGATCGCAAAAGGCCAGTGGTTCGGGTTCTTTGCCGGACAGTCCTTTAACAATGTGTTGTTCATCAATCGTGGTGAACCTTTTATTTTGAAAGTGTACCCGGAAAACAATCAATGGAAGGCGGTACTATACGCGGATATCGAGGGACGCCCTGTACAGGCCGGGGATACCTATTACCACGAGCTTTTTTCCGTAAATGAGGCGGTGGGAATCACGCAGAGCGGACCGGATCGATTCCAGCGGCTTCTCGCGTACTTGGAAACTCCGGATGGGATGGAGATCGTGCAAGGGACGAGGGAGGAGTCGCTTGGATTCTTTGAGATCGTCACGAAGAGTCCCCTGGACCCGGTTGAATTGAAAGTTCCGCGGCCGGAAGAGGAGATCGGGATCACGATTCCAGTGCGGGTGAGCGGATTGAATCCTCGCTGGTCGGCGGGGTATTTCCAGATCAAGGGGCACAGCACGGGGTATTATTCGGACGGGAGTGAAGTCTACACCTCGCTGGGTTTCGATTTTGACGGGCGGGTCTATGCCGCGTTGTTTCCGGATCAGTCCGAACGGACCCACGTAATGATCGGGCATCCCGTGGTGTGCAATGAGCAGGATCTTTTCATCGAGGCGATGCCGCGGTCCGGGCCGGAGGGCGGATACCTTTGGCATGTGGCGGTGAATAATCCGACGGATCAGGATGTCACCGCAACGTTTCAGGTGGGCATGGATTTGCCGGGATTGGATTTTGGGAAGCAGCAGCATGCGATTCCGTCCGGCGCGCATGTTGTGCTGAGCGAATGAAGGGGATTTCGGATGTAGCGGAAGTCGCCGAGACTTCCGATCGGAGACGCACATGCTCAACAGAGAAAAACCACCCGGAACATCGAGACCCAATCGAAGAAATTGAACCACGAAAAACATAGAACTTGAGTGCCGCGACCCAAAGAAATTTATCACGGAGTACACGGAGAGGATTTTTGATAACTCCGTGGGCTCATCCTGCGGAGTCGATGGCGGCAAACGTTTCCTGTTTTGCTCACTGCGGAATCAATTCCGCGCTACTGGGAGGCCGCGCCCTTGGCGCTTTGCATTGACAACGTCTACCGTCCAATTACGGTGAGGTAGTCTCCCTTTGCGACTCGCGGCAGCGTTCGCAGGCCGATGACTTTTCCCGCAAATTGGCTTTTTAAAATAGAGCTCTTCAAATGCTCGTCGACCCATTCTCCAATCGGTTGCCCTCGGCGCACCGTCCGGCCTATCGTCACCGAGGGGAATAACCAGCCGGGCTTGTCAGCAAACTGATAGGCCGTCGCCTTGAGTTCGATCTGCTTGATCTGTTTTGATTTCGAGATCGTGGATTTGCAGATGCCGAGGTGATCCATGAGTCGCCAGAGGCCTTGGACATAGGCTTTGGTGCCGTCCGGATCCAGGCGGGCTTCGCCGCCGTATTCGAAACCGATGACTCGTTTTCCTTTGCGGGACCATTCGTAGCTGAGTACCCCGGGATTGGCCGGGACTTTCCAGAGATACTGAATGGGAAAGCAGCGGGCCAGTTCCTTGTCGCGGGAGTGGTAGTAGCCGGCGAGAGGCGCGTAGTTGTAGCCGGTCCCGCCCGAATGGAGATCCACCAGCACGTCGGCTTCCTCGGTGATCTCCCAAATTCGCCGGGCGATCTGGGGGGTGATGGTTCCGCGGGCAGAACCCGGGAAGACACGGGCCAGATTCTTTCCATCGAATCGTTCGGGCGTAGACCGGGTGGCGGCTTCGGCGGCGAGGGGATTGCAAACGGGGAGAATCAGGACCGATCCGTTCAATTTTCGCCGCTCAATGGATTTCCAGAATTCCAGAACCGCGGCCAGTGCCTCGTATTCATCGCCGTGGACCATGGAGGTGATCGCGAGCATGGGGTGGACGGCAGATCCGCCTTGGAACCAGACCGGGAGTTGGAGCGCGGCTTTGCCGCGGCCTACCAGGATGGTTTGTTCGGTTCTGGTGTTGGGGGTCGTTTGGTTCATCGTACAAGTTTTGGTTAAATACCAAATCATTTGTATGACAGGACATCAAGCTTCGACCCGTGCCTCTTGCTGGAACCACGTCCACATGGTATGTATTATGTGAAACGGAGGTCGCCGATGCTCATTTTCAGGTACTCACTTTTGGCCTTGTTCCTTCTCCCGGTTGCGTCAACCGCATTCACTATCAGTGCTTCTCTTCCCGAAGAGGGTCCCGCCAGTGTGGGCGTTTATGATGAAAGCGGGAAACTGGTGCGGACGCTGTTCAGCGGGGAGGAGAAGGAAGAAGGGGAGTTACAAATTTCGTGGGACCTGCTGGATGATGCTGGGAATCCTGTTGCGGCAGGAGCTTACGAGTACCGATCCCTCCAGGGGGCTTCCGTTCGACCGCGCTACATCGCCACCGTCGGGAATGGCCGGCAGCCATGGGTTCCCGGGGATCTCGGCAACGTGGAGGCGCTCAACCTTTTCGATGTCATCGTGGATGATGAAGGTTTCATTTATTCCTCGGGCGGCGGGCACGGCCGGTGCGTTCAAAAAATATCGCCCGATGGCAAGGAACTGAATGCGGCCGTGAATGTCTCAGCGGCGGAGGTGATCTCGGCCCTGGCGCAGGACGAGGATTCGATTTACGCCATCGGAGACGAGGCGATGTACCGGATCCGGAAGTCGGATATGAAATTCAATCACTTCCAGGGCAAGGACCTGGTGATTCGTTTCGACGATCCTCCCCGGTATCACGAGGTGCGCGATTCCTGGCGGATTCCCGAGCAACGCGATGCGCGCGTCCTGGAACTCCAGCAGGAGGCGCTCGACTGCAAGTTGCCCGACGGAAGCAACGATCCGCGGACTCACGCCTGGCGTGGGATCATGCGTCATCCCTTCCAGTTCTACGAATGCGAACGCATGCGCGGAGCGGCGGTCTGGAAGGGGCGGTTGCTCATCTCCGACTATCACTACAACCTGATCCGTGTCCACGACACGACCACCGGGGAATTGATAGAAAAATGGGAGAGTATTGCCGAGCCCAACGGCATCGCGGTTCACAACGGTGACGAGGTGTACGTCGTCAGCGGGAAGAAGATTCTCGCAATCAACCCCGATGGGAAAGTCGTCCGCGAAGTCGTCAGCCAGGGGGTGGAGCGGCCCGGCGCCCTGGCGGTCGGACCGAAGGGAAACTTGTATGTGGTGGATCTCGGCATTCCCAATCAGGTGAAGGTTTTCGATCCCGGAGGCCAATTGCTCAAGACCTTCGGGAGTTCGGATCCGTTTCATGGAACTGTCAGATCCGACAAGCTTGGCATTCCCCGCGGCATCGCCGTGGATGGGGACGGGAACGTCATCCTGTCGGAAATGGCGTTGAACCGGGTTCAGAAAATCTCCAGTGAGTGGAAGCCCCTGTGGGATTTGCAGGCCTTCTACTGTTACCTGGGCACCCATGATCAGACCGATCCCCAGTGGATTTACGGCTTCGAAGGGCCCACGTTCCCCACTATCAAGGAGTATCACCTGGATTACGAAACGGGAGAGTGGAACTGGACCAAGGTCTGGTACGCACACAAGTTTGACGATGGGTACTCCTTTTACGGCTATCCTTCACGAGGCGGCGGGGCTCTGACCCTGAATGGAAACCGGTATCTCTACATCTTTCACAAGGGCCTTCGAATCTTTCGGATCAAGGGCGACGATCTCTACCCGGTGGTGCGATTCGGGCCGCGGGTCTCGTTCAACAAGACGGATGGAACCCGGGCCGACTACATGCTGAGTACTGCGCCGACGTGGACCATCTGGCATGACCTGAATCACGATACCCTCGCGACGGAAGACGAGGTGTCGGTCCTCTCGGACGAGGAAGCCGCGGAGCAAGGGCTTCGTTGGGACAGCGTGGACGCAAATATCACCGCGGATGGGACCGTTTACTTCGGCAACATGGCTTTTTCTCTGCAAGGCGTGGAGGACGACATTCCCCGGTACAGTTGGGACCATGTGAAGGCCTTCGAATTGTCGGACACCGGCGAGGCGTTGAGCCGCGACGGCATCGGCGGGGTGGGGGTGGATCCCGATGAAAATCGCTACTATGGCACCCGGGATATCGACAGCACCGGACCTTTCGTGGGGCCCTCGTTCTGGTCCAAGAGAATCGGCCGGCAGAATGTGAACCGGTTCTCGCCCGAAGGAGAGAGGATCTGGCAGGCCGGGGCAAAAGCAGCGGGAATGATCCTGCAACCGGGGACATTTTCCTACATGACGAGCCTGGACTGGGCGTCGGGGTTCGTATTTGTCGCCGACATGGACGGGTACCTGAACGTCTTCAGCGACGACGGGTTGTTCGTGACCCGGATGTTTCACGGCACGCGTGAAGGAGCGAAGCAGGAGACCGACCCGTACTGCATCACGTCGCATGAACTGGGGCATGTCCGCACATTCGATCATCCGGGCAATGGCGGGGTGTACGTGGTGGGCCAGAGCCTGGAAGGCGGGGAGCATATCCGGGTGTATGAAGTGGAGGGTTTGAAGGATGTGAAACGGACTTCCGTTCGATTCGAGGTGTCCGCGCAGGACTTGGATGGTGTTGTTGCGGTGGCGAGGGAGATGCCGCGAAAGGTTGTGGCGTTGCAGAAGTATATCGGGATCACGTCTGTTCTGCGGCCGCCGGTTGTCGACGGCAGCCTCAAAACGTGGACGGAGTTGACCACGCCGGTCGAATTCGGGACCTCGGATGGGGCGATAAAGATTCGCTGGATGCTCCGGTATGATGAAAAGTATCTCTACCTTGGTGTGGAGTGCAGGGGAGATGATTCGCCGGCGATGAATACCTACTATCCCGAGGACATTGATTCGGCTTGGAAATCCGATAATCTAAGTCTCTACATCAACACGGATCCCGCGGTGGACCGAAAGCGAAGGGAATATGGGGAAGGAGACCACCATCTCTTTTTCCCCGTCAGTGGATCACCGGAGGGGCAAGCCATGAGGCCCTATTCCGTCCGTGGCACCGCTTTCCTGGAAGATGCTGAATACCAGGTCCAACGAACCGGAGAGCAATCCTGGTCATTGACGGGCAGGATCGCCTGGAAGTCATTGGGAGAGTATTACCCGGTACCCAACGACAAGTTGCACCTGGATCTCCACCTGGACTTCGGCAACGCGGAGGGAACGGATCATGTTATGAGCCTTCGTTGGGGCGGAAAGCAGCGTCCCTATGCGGATCCGTCGGAATGGTTTGCGGAAGGGCAGATTAAGTATGCGCGTTGATCGGTGTTCGGGTTTTGGTTTTCGGGGTTTGTGGCCGGAGTTTTCCTGGTTGACCGAGTTGTACGCAGGAAAAAGGTGCCAGTGCGGACTTAACCGATTTGCTGAATTTTCAAAAAATGCTCAATTCCGAATATTCAAGGGAAGAGAATCACATCCTTCGAAATTTAACGTTGAGCATTCGATATTCGACATTTTCTGCCCCACAGTCCTCCCTGAAACCTTGTTTCTGAATGCCGTAGAATTTTGCAATCCTCATCTCTCCTCTTCATCGATGAAGAGGAGGGATTTACTAGTTCCGGCAGTAATTAGGAACCGGCTATGATTCGTCGAACAAGGTGGGCGGTTCGATTTGGCTCTCGAGTAGGCTCACGAGTTGGCTTTCCCTGACTTGCGAACCTAATTGGCGGAAGCTGTGTGGGACAAAGTTTACGCCGAAGGGGGGACTCTCATAGCGGAAAAATTCTGGCCCAGCCAGAGTCCCCACCGAAACCTGAAACCTAACCCCGTACCCCGCCGCCGCGACCCCATTCTCATTCGTTTTGCTTTTGCCTCAGTTTCAGAGTAGTCTCTGCACATCGTAATCCGCTTATTCGTATGTCAATCCGCTTAGCAATTCTGGCCTGTTGGCTCCTTCCCGTGCCGCTCTGCCGCTCTGCCGATGTGGAGCCGGTTCTTGATTCGATGGTTCACACCGCGAACGGCGCTTCCGGAGCAACCTCTGTCTTGGAGATCGGAAAGAATTTCGATTCCGGAGACGGCGTGGCCCTGATGAAGTGGGATGAGGGCGACGCGGGGTTTGACGGATTGCTGGCTACCGCCCTGGGCGGTTTTGCCGGGATCAACGGAGATGGTTCCTTCACCCTTCACCAAATGTTGACCGACTGGGATGAATCTACTTCCTTCGGCAATACGCTTCCGGTGGCGGGTGTCGACTATGTTGCTCATCCACTGGCGGCAGCCGGGTTCAATGAAGTAGACCGCTCCGATTCCTGTGATCTTGCGGTGATCGCACGGCATTGGCGAATGGATCCGGCATCGAACCGGGGCCTCATTGCCGTTCCGCGGGGGCTTACCAATCCATCCTACCCGGGCGTCTTCAACCCCGAGATTCAAATTGCGGCTCGTGAACGGCAACCCGGTCTCAATTCCGACGATGTCCGAATCACCACGACGACCGGCAACGCCACCCAACTCGACCACGTTTTAGAAGCCATTGACGATGCAGTCATTCGGAGCGCAGCGCCAAGTGCAACCAGCCGGGATTCAGCCATCCTGGGCTGCGGCATCGTGGGCAGCAATCCGTCCTATGCCTTGTACCGTTTCGGATTGGGGAATTTGCGGGTGAGTTATCCTGCCGCTGCCCTCGCTTTTGACCATGCAAGCTTCCTGGTATTCACCACCAATCGCAACGATCCAGCGATCACCTACGACGTGCATCTCATGCTGGTCGATTGGGATGAGGCCACGGTCACCTGGAATCGCTTCGGCGCCGGCGGACCGCAACCGGGCGCGCATTACCATGCCGTACCGGTCGGAGACTTCACCCTGGGGGGAGGCGCCAGATCGGTGGATGTGGATGTTCGGGCCGAAGTAGAGGCCTGGTTTGCCGCGCCTTCGAGCAACTTCGGACTCATCATTATCCCCAGGGCCGGCACGTTCACCGAGCTTCCCCTGGTTTCTTCCGACCGGGTCCCGGGAGCTCTCGATCAGGACGATACGCGCTTGTCCGTCAACGTAATCGCCGATCTCGAGGTGTTGTTCACCGACGTGCGCCAGGGAGATGTGACCGGGTTGTCCTTTTTGACCGAGGCGGGCGTCAACTACGCGCTCGAATACGAACTGCCGTCGGCGCCAGGCACGTGGGTTGATACGGGGGTGGTGATATCGGGCGACGGATCCAGCGGGACGGTTTTTGACCCGCATGGGTACAGTGCCCTGAAAACCTATCGCCTGGTCGTGACAACCTCGCAACCGCCTCTGGGACCCACGTTCAGCGATCAGACCGCCACCTTTTTCTCATCCCTCTCCGGGCAGACGGCGGGATTCGCCGACTTCGATCTGGACGGGTGGGTGGATCTTTGCGACGGCACCCAGGTCTGGCGGAACATGGGCGGAGAATTTTTCTCGGTATTCGCGAGCCTTCCCGGGCGAACCTGGGGAGACATGAACAACGATGGATTTCCGGACCTGTCCAGCTACATTGACGCGGCCGTCTATCGAAATGCCGCGGGAGGCGGATTCTCATTTGTCCCCTTGCCCGGGCTGCCTATGCAGGCGAGTCGCGGATCGTGCTGGGGCGATTGGAACGGAGACGGCCTGGATGACTTGTACATAGGTGGATACGAGTTCCCCGGGGGCGCCACGGCTCAACCCGATGCGCGGTATCACAGCTCGGGAGGCGCCGCCATGACACTTGCCTGGACGCAGACCGGCCCGGTTCGAAAAGCAAGAGGCGTCACTGCCTGTGATTTCGACGTAGACGGCGACACGGACATTTACGTTTCAAATTATCGACTTCAGCCGAATCTGCTCTGGCAAAACGACAACGGGATGCTGAACGAGGTCGCCGATGTCTACGGCGCCGACGGCGACGCCCCCGAGTTGACCTTCTACGACGATGCACACACCATCGGATCGGCCTGGGGGGATTTCGACAACGACGGGCTGTTCGATATCTTTGTCGGCAATTTCGCGCACGGTGCAGGGTTTGGTGGGATCCCTGAACGCCAACCTGAATCCGAATTCTTGCGAAACAGGGGGCCTGCCAACTCCTATCATTTCGAAGATATGGGGACCGGCGGCGTGATCTACCAGGAAGGCAACGCTTCGCCGGCCGCGGGCGACTGGGATAACGATGGTGATTTGGACCTGTTCTTCACTGCCTTTAACGGTCCATCGAAGCTCTACCGAAACGACGGCAATTTCACCTTCGTCGATGTGTCGGCGCAAGAGGGAACCAGTGGACTACATGGCGATTATCAAGGCGCCTGGGCGGATATTGACAACGACGGCGATCTCGACCTGGTTGCCGACGGCAAGCTGATGATCAACAAGGGCAGCGTGAACCACTGGTTGCGGGTGCGACTGGTTGGCGATGGCGTGACTACGAGTAAAATGGCGGTGGGCGGCCAGGTGAAAATTATTGTGCCGGGGCTGACGGTGGTTCGCCAAGTTGAGGCCGGTACGGGCGAGAACAATCAAAACGACCCCACCCTGCATTTCGGTTTGGGCGCTCACAGTGCCCCGGTCGACCTGGAGATTCTCTGGCCGGGAGGCGCGGCGCAATGGGTGCAGAACGTGCCGGTGGATCAAACGATCACGGTGGCGGGTCCATGAGTTCACGAAATCATTCCCGCTTTCTCTTCGGGTCGCTCGCGGTCGCCGTTTCGATCGCTTCGTATGCCGCCGATATCGAGCAGGTAGAAGACCTCTATGTGCATACCGTGGCCGGTACGGTGGATGTGGCGGGAGGATTCCTGAAAGGCGGAGCTAACTTCGACGGGGGCGACGCTGCTTTCCTGATGAAGTGGCACGTGGGCGATGCGGGGTTCTCCGGGCATGTTCGATCGTGGCTGGACTGCCGGCGCAACGCCGCCGATCACGACGGATCCTTTTCCGTTCACCAGATGGTCACCTCGTGGGACGAATCCACGGATTTCGGCGCCACGATTCCCGTGGCCGGCGTGGACTACAATCCCAATCCCGTGGCCTCGATCGGATTCAACAACGACGACGGTCCGTCTGCGCCGAACGAGGATCTCGCGGACATCTCGGCGATGGTCAATTATTGGATCGCTAACCCGGGGAACAACCACGGTCTGATCTTCATTTCGCGCGGGCAGCTCAACGGATCCTATCCCGGCAGCTTTGGCAACGAGGTCCTGCTTCCGGCTCAAGAGCGGGTCGCCGGTGCCCTGGACGGCGACGATACGCGCATCACTACGTTTTCCGCGGGCGACGGCCCGGTCGCGGCCGTACTGGAAGCCATCGACGACGCGACCGTTGGCGAGTGCTGCAAGGATGCTTTTCACACCAAGCTGGGGGGAAACGGGGGCGCGGGAGTGGAAAACGGAGATTTGAAGATTCCCCTGTACCGGTTTGGCTTCGGTGCGATTACGATGACCTCACCATTGAGCAACTGGGATGTCACCAGCGCCACCCTCGAATTGCACACCGTCAACGCGGCCAACCCAGCCACTTCGTTCAATGTGCATCGCATCCTGGTGAATTGGGACGAAGCGACGGTCACCTGGAATCAATTCGGAGCGTCGGGACCGCAGGCGGGAGTTCATTATAAAAGCGCGTCCCTGGGGCAGATTACGGTTGGTAGCGGCACCGCCAGCGACACACTCGATTTGACTTCGTCGGCGGATTTCTGGATCGATAACCCCGGTCAGAACTTCGGCGTCATTCTCATCCCCGTGGTGCAGACCGGCACGCGGGATCTAGGCTTGTCCATGTCCGAGCGGGTCGTGGGCCTGGATGTCGACGACACGCGCCTACTGGTCGTTGCATCCGTCCAGCCCACGACACCCACCTTGACGCCGGTGACTGTCCCCGGCGCAATTGTTCTCGAGTTCCTCAGCATCGCGGGACTGGATCACCAACTTGAGCGGTCGGCGGATCTAAGCTCACCGAACTGGACCCCGAGCGGAGATCCCGTATCGGGCACCGGCGGATTGCTGTACATCATCGACACCGACGCCACACCCGCCGCGAAGTCCTACCGGCTTCGTGTACAGTAATCAATCCATTGTCCCCGTAGCGCGGAGTTCATTCCGCAGTGAGCGATCACCGCCATTCGCACAGCTCTTACACCGCATCGATGTGCGCATGATGCGGCGGCCACCGTCTCCGCTGGGTGAGCCCACGGATAGCAAAGCCGACCCACGGATGCCGTGCCCCGCAGAACCCCGGCACCCGTGCGACCACTCCCGGAATGTGGGATTTATTCCGCGTACAGGAGATGCGCACTTCACCCCAACGATGCGAAAGACTCCGTGTTTTGATTATCATTAGTGCTTCGACTTCACTGTCGTAATCCGAAATCGTCATCGAACCGAGGGTCGATTAAGAATACGACAAAGACCGACGAGAATTGCTGCTGGCCATCGAGAGCTTTGTCGTAATTTTAATCGGGATTTGCGAAGATTTGACCGGGAGGGTCGAGTAAAAGTACCGCAATTTCGGCCTGATACGCACTCAAGACTCTGAGTTTTTGCAACGTTAAGGTTCCTTCCGCAGCTCCTGACGCGGAATGAATTCCGCGCTACAAGAGAGGTTCCACTGAGACAAGGACAGGGACGAGTACTTTTGTGGCATCGTCAAAACGCTATACAGTATACTACGTAGTGTTTTGACCCCGGATCATTCTTCGTGCTGCTATCTTCCGAAATCATTCTTGTCCGCGACAAATTTTCTACCACGGAGTTCACGGAGTGACCAAAAAGCCCCTCCGTGGTGAATTTCGTTCGGCTGCGGCTTTGCTGCTTTGTTTGTTTTCCCGCTCCTCGCGTGGAAGGCGTGTACTTCGTGGTTCAGATTCCTGGTTGGGGTTCAGCTGTTTTGAGTGTTGGTCTTTGACTTTGTCGGACTTGTGCGTCGCCGACCGAAAGTCTTGGCGACTTCCGATGCTTCGGGAATCCGAACACAAAAAAAGAGGCCGCCGGATTGCCCGGGCGGCCTCTTTTGAATTTGTTGTTATCGACTTCGCGATCAGGCGCGTTTGCGGCGCAGGCCGAGAAGAATGGCGCCGATTCCGAGCAGCGCGAAGGTTCCGGGCTCGGGGACGTGACTGATGTTGTCGATCATTGTCGGATCGGCATCGTTGGATCCGCCGTTTCCTGAAAACGCGGACAGGCGGAGTTGATCGATGTTCAAGCTTCCGGCATGAGCTGTACCAAGAAGGCTGATAACATTGGGG
>Ga0310121_10003958_pt1 | contig 13296 bp, 6 predicted proteins | sample CB27_Tmax_986_MG_FD_203504 | JGI IMG/M metagenome (GOLD analysis project Ga0310121, IMG submission 203504) | Marine microbial communities from Western Arctic Ocean, Canada - CB27_Tmax_986 | ecosystem: Environmental > Aquatic > Marine > Oceanic | place: Canada: Western Arctic Ocean | collected... | reverse complement strand
CAATCCGTCTCAATTCGAATCTCGTCCAGATAGACGCCTTCACCGAGGTTGAAGATCTCGTCTACACTGTCGAAGCGCATGATGACCTCGATGGTCGCTCCGGAGTAGGCAGCCAGATCGATGGTGATGGGATACCATAAGCGATAGGCGGCCGTAGGTAGATCCGGCTTGCTCCACACGGTTTGTACAGAGGGGCCGGTTCGTATGCTGATATCGAAGAGATCGGCCAGACCAAATTCCTCGGCGTCAAAGTAGATCCACATGGAGAGTGTCTTTTCGCCGCTGAAGGGCAGGGTGATGGGCGGGCTGATCGCATTGCCCAGGGTACGCTGACCGACATCGAAGTTGTCTGCATCGGGTCGCCCAAAGCGTAGGCTGAAGGCCGGGTCGTGGGAACGCTTTAAAGTGATATGCCATTGGCTTCCGGTTCCGTCAGTCTCAAGGCTCCATCCCTGGCTAGTATTATCATCGAAGTCCCAGAAGGCATTATCCCCGTCCACACAGCATTCGGGGGCCGGACTGGCGTTATACTTACAAATGCTGTCGACGCAGACATCAACCGTGCATTCATCGTCGTCATTACAGTCAGCAGCGTCCTGACAGCAATCGTCGGATACGATGTGCTCGTGTTCACAGCTGAGGTCGATACAGCGATCGAGCGTGCAGGGATTTCCATCGGTACATTGGGCGTCATTGGTACAGCAGTCATCGATGAGCTCGTAGTCGCACGATCCATTGCTGCAGATGTCTTCTGTACAGGGGAATCCATCGTCGCATTCGGCGTCTGAATTGCAACAGTCGTTGATGGGGATATAGACGCATGCACCCAGTAGACAGATGTCGATGGAGCAGGCATTGGCATCGTTACAGTCGCTGCTGGTTTCACAACCGCAGTCCGGATCGGGAATCGGCTGACAGCTATTGTCTGTGCAGGTCATTAGGGTGCAGGGCTCGGTGGCCTCGCCGCATTGATCGACGCTTGTGCAACAGCCATTGATAGGATTCGAACTACAAGAACCATCTGCGTTGCAACTGTCGGTGGTACAGACGTTGCCGTCGTCGCAGTCTTCGTTGGTCTGACAGCAGACATCCAGAGGGGTATTGATACAGTCTCCGTCGATGCACCGGTCGTCCGTGCAGGCATTCCCATCGTTACACTCGCCGTTGGAAGTGCAACAGCCGATGGTCATAACGTTCTTGCATTGATTGTTAACACAGCTGTCTACCGTACAGGGGTTGATGTCTACGCATTCCTCATCGGAGGCACAGCAGTTCGGCAGGGGCGACAGGGTGCAGGATCCATCCGCGCAGGCCCCTACGGTGCAGGCATCGGGTCCGGGCGGGCAATCCGAATCTATGGTGCAGCAGCCGGGGAGGGTGGGGTTTTCACAGGAACCGTCGTTACATAGATCCTCTGTGCATGCGATGCCATCATCACATTCGCTATTCTGACTGCAACAATCCGGAATCGGATTGGTCTGACAGCTACCGCTCACGCATTCGCTGATGAAACAAGCTCCTGGGGGCGCTGGACAGTCGTTATTGGTGACACAACAACCCGGCAGGAGATTGTTGAAGCAATCGCCGGATACGCATCGATCATCGGTGCAGTCGTTGCCATCGTTGCATTCTCCATTGGAGCTACAACAGCCGATGGTCATTACGTTCTTGCATTGATTATTAACGCAGCTGTCCACGGTGCACGGGTTGATATCTACACATTCGTCATCCGTGGTGCAGCAGTCTTCGATGCTCTCGGTTCCACAGGTATTGTTCTGGCATACGGAGACGGTACATTCCTGGGTTGGTGGCGGACATTGCGCGTCGGTTTCACAACAGCCATCTATGGTGGTGAGATCACATAAGCCGTCCAGACAGACGGGGCTTTGACAGACCGAGCCGTTCGCGGTGCAGTCCGCCGCCGTCGAACAGCAGACGAGACCGGGGATGGGTGGGTTGATGCAGACGTTCTCGATGCAGGCATCATCGGTGCAGGGAAGACTGTCCTGGCATTCGTCGTCTGCGGTACAGCAGCCTGGGACCGTTTGGGTCGTACACGCATTCTGAACACAGGCATCCTGGGTGCAGACGTTGTTATCATTGCATTCCCCGTCCGCCAGGCAGCATCCTTCGATGGGTTGATTCAGGCAGATGGTGTTCTGGCAGATATCGGTGGTGCAGACGTTCTGATCATCACAGGACGCATCATCCACACAACATTCCACATCCAGAACAAAGACTTCACATCGGTTGTCGTGGCATTGGTTGATGGTACAGGGATCTTCATCCTCGCATTCTTCGTCGGCGGAACAGCACCCCTCCAGGGGAGTATGTTCGCATTTTTCGTTGGAACAGCTGTCAATGGTGCAGGGATCGGAATCGACACATTGGTCATTCGTTGTGCACTCGGGTGGCTCGGGACAATCACCCAACACCCGTAACTCGTCGATGAATATGCCTGATTTCTCGTTCTCGGTGTCATCGACCGAGTCGAACAGAATTCGGGGGGTTACCGTAGTACCCTGTTCGGGAGTCCAGTTGCCGAAGTAGTTGATCGGCACCACAATCTTCACCCAAAATCCGAATTGATCGGGAAGCAATGCTTCTTTACTCCAGGCAATCTGCACCAGGGCCTCTGGAGATTCGACCACCACTTGCAGCAGATCCCGTGCGGGATCGGATTCCACGTCGGCCAGGAGCCAGAATTCGAGCAAGGCGCCGTCAGCCGGGAGATTGAAGCTGGGCAGGTGAACCGTCCCGCTGGTGCGACTACCGGTGTCGAAGTCTTCCCTCTCGGGAACTCCATATCGAAGACTGCGGCCGCCATTATGAGGATTCAGAGCACTGGAATGCCAGCCTGCACCGGATTCATCGTTGGAAACTTCAAAGGGAGAGAGATCTTCGGATTCAAAATTGGATTCGAGCAGGGTGACACCCTCGGTACAGCAGTCTGCAAGGGACAGCGGTATATGCTCGCATTGGGCATCTACACAACGGTCGTCGGTGCATTCATCCTGATCGTCACATTCACCGTCATTCAAACAGCAGTTGGCTACCTGTGAGTACAGGCAAAAACCTTCCGAGGTGCATTCTTCAAGGGTACAGGGATCTTCGTCGTCACATTCGAGCACCGTGCTGCACGGCCTGGTAATAATTTCTGGCACGTCGGTACCATCGGTGGTGTCGATCGTGTCCCTTGCATCCGCGATATCGGACGGCCAGATGTCGAGGGGTGTAATCGGTCGAACCTTCCGTTCTAGGGAAAAGTTCCGTTCCGATGAAAAACAGCCTCCAACAAGAAGAACCCAGCCCAGGGCGCAGATCGACCAACGGGCGGGATAGCTTGTTCGTGGATGGGATTTGGAGGACACCATGGTGCAACATACCGAATTATCTATGGGTTCCAGTGTAGGAGAGTTCGGTTGTTTGCGCCAATCTCTTGAGTTTCGATCGGGCCACAGTGGCCCGAGTACCCGGAGAATATGTTAATCAGAGCCTCAGGGATGATGGATCGCGGCGATGGCGTCCAGATCAAATCCCGCGGTCGGCTCGGCAGACTGCGTCGACAGGTCCCGTATCCGGATGAAGCGGACTTCCGTTAATCCGAGATCGGCCAAATCGAAACGATCGCCCCCGAGAGCATCCAGGCTGGTAGATGCGTCGATAGGCAAAACTGGATTCCAACCGGCACAGCCGGACCAGGATCCCTGCTCATCGGCCGTGCCCTGGCACGGATAGGTATGCCATTCCACGCCATCGGCGCTTACGGAGACTTCCGCCAATTCCACCCAGGTATCCTCAGCACTACCGGCCAGCTGAAAGGCATTTTCGAATATGATAAAATCATCACCAGGTCCGTCGATGATCGACGTGCTCGAGAAGGCCAGAACGATCTCTCCACCGGCCCCGAGGCTCAACACATCGAGGGATCCTGCCATGGGTCCAGCCCCCTGCGGGGCTCCCAGGACCACATCCGGCAGATGATTCTGACCATATCCGGCTCCGTCGCCCGCAGAATAGGACACCATCTCATCGGCATAAATGAGTGAATCAATCCCCGGTGGCCCCGGAGAACAGCCCCACAGGCCTGTCAGGGCGAATAGCAGTAGGGCGATTACAGGGGTGGCCCGTTGTTGTGGGTGTATCATCGGCAGTCACAGATTATGGGAGGGTCAGCAGGGACCAGGCGAAGCCACCACAGCCATCGGATGCCGGGTCGCTGGCGTCGCTGGTGTCTTCGGCCTCTTGCGCTTCTTCGAGAGTATCAAAACCATAGGCGACCCAGCAGTAGTAGAAGCTATTATTTGCGAGGTCGGTCCATACCACCTTGGCAAATTTATTGGGATTGTACTCGTCGTCAGCGGAGATCTGCAGAATCACCAGGTTGTTCTCGTTGTCGTAGGAGATGACAGCACTGGACCCCCAGCCGGTCACCCAACCGTCGGATGTGATGGTTTCGGTACCACCGTAGGCGTCGCTCCAAACGCCCTCGATTTCTAGCGGACCCGTATCCGGGTCGCTTGCGCATCCCGTGAAAGCCACAGCCAGAATCATGATGCTAAAGAAGAGGAATTGCCGATTTACTCGCATGGACGAGCCTCCTGTTTCGAACCGAACGATAGCGGGATGACAGCAGCTCTGGATGCGATGTGTATCTGGTATCGTCCTGGCCATACTTCCGCCCGAAGTTATGGGGTAATGAGGGAAGACGAAGGGCAATGTCCTGGCTCCCGGTTCATCCGCACTCGATCCTTCCCAGCGGTTCTGCCAGTGGATTGTTCGAGTTTGTCGCCGGCTACAGTTGCGGGGGCAGCACCGGCCTTCCACCGGTTTCCTGACCTTAGACTTCCTCTCCGGTCTAGCATTCCAGACGACGGAAGGTCAATAGACATCCAGTTCAGTTGCCGGCTGCGGTGTCCTGGATGATCCGAGCCAGGGCCTTAACCCAGACATTGGCCTCATTTAGACAGGGAATGAAGCGCAGTTCTTCACCGCCATGGGCCTTGAATGAATCGGCTGCACAAACCTCAATTTCCGCGATTGTTTCGATGCAATCGGCGACAAAGGATGGGCAAAACACGGCGATTCGACGGACTCCGGACTCGGCCAGTTGTTCAAGGCGTGGCTCGGTATAGGGCTCGGTCCATTGTGTGCGTCCGATCCGCGACTGAAAGGCCACTTCATAGGGGTATTGACCGGGCTCTCGTTGCCGCTCGGAATCGGCTTCAACCAGATTCATGGATTGGGCGAGGGCCCTGGCGGTGGCATAACATTGGGCCCGGTAACAGGAGCGATTGGCATCTACGATGGTATCACAGCAGCTATCCGATCGACCGCAATGGGAACCAGTGGCATCAGTAGCCATGCATTGGCTCATGGGCAGGCCATGGAAACTCATCATGACCAGTTCCGGGTCAAAGTCGACAATCGCTTCATAACTGATGTCTGTGACGGCATTAATGAAGTTCGGATGATCGTAGAAGGGTGGGACCAGACGAATATTCGATTCTCCGAAGACCGGGGCCATGATCTCGTGAGCTACGTCGGCGCTGGATTCCCATGTTGCTTTGGCGAAATGGGGGAAGAGCGGTACGGCGATGATCTGCTCTACACCGCGCTCCCTCAGCTGGGTGCAGGCCGTCTCCAGGGACGGCGTCTGGTAGCGCATGGCGAGGGCGACTGGAGCACCAAGGACCTGTTCGAGACGTTCGGTGAGATTCCTGCCATGGACTAGAAGGGGTGATCCCTCCTCGGTCCAGATGGATTGATAGGCTTTCGTTGATTTGCCCGTCCGAAACGGCAAAATCACAAAGTGAACCAGGAAAAAGCGTGCGATAGGGTTGATGTCGATGACGTAGGGGTCCGACAAGAACTCGCGTAGATATCGTCGTACGGCTGATTTTGTCGGTTCCTCGGGTGTACCAACGTTCATCAATACCACACCGGTCTTCGGCGCTAGCGACGGACCAGTACTGGAAATGGGGTCAGACAGATTCTCTGGTGTAACCATAGACAAAGTGCGCAACCTGACGGTTTTGTGAGGGGGCAAACGGGAACCAAATGAGGAGGGCTCTCCTATCGCAGATGTAGGGGCTACGTAAAGGTGTTACTTGCGGCATACCAGGCGAACGAGTATTTCCGTATAGTTAGTTTTTCTGTCAACGGGAACTCGGTGCCGGTCCGTTCCGGTGCTATTTGGCCGAGAGTTGCTCTTCGAATGCTCCGTTCATGCCCCATAATTGCATCGTTTGCCATCTGCATACTGGTCGGCATGCTGCATCCCGGCCTGGCCGGTCCCGCGATCGCGCAGACGGAAGAGGCGGAACTCGAGCTTCGCCTGGAAGTACCTCCGAAGCTAAAACAGAAGGAGGAGGCCCAACTTCCGGCTGGAACCGTCTTCCCGGCCGACGAGGTCTCGGTAATCCTGACCATTGAGGTCAATGAGGAAGGCGCTGTTACGAATGTGGTTGTAGTCGAGGGGCCAGGAGAGCCCTTCCACGCGGCAGCACTTGCGGCCGTGAAACAATATGCCTTTGAGCCCGGACGACTCAATACCGGGGATCCGGTCGCCGTAACCATTAAATATCGCCTGCGCTTTACCAGGCCACCGCTGCCACCGTGTCGTTTACGAGGGATTCTGCGCGAACGAGGAACTCGAAAACCCCTGGCCGATCTTCCGGTGGTGGTTCGTTCGGGGCCCGACGATCGCGTCTCCACGGTTACGGACGCCAAAGGCCGGTTTGAGGTGGAGATCAAGGCTGGCACCTTGAAGGTGATTTCGATTCCGCCGGATCATCAACGATTGGATGTGGAGGTCCAGATATGGCCCGGAGAGGAAGTCGAAGAGGTCTACTATCTACTTCGACGTCCACGGGCCAATGTGACCGTCGTACAAGGTGTACGCATTCGTCGTGAGGTTACCAAGCGGGTTATACCCAAAGACATATTGGTGCAGATGGCCGGTACGGCCGGCGACACCATACGGGCGATAGAGAACCTGCCCGGGGTATCGCGTCGTCCGTTCGGCGGGGGAGGGCAGCTCATTCTTCGTGGCGCAAACCCCGGCGACAGCAAAGTCCTTCTTGAGGGAATGGAGATACCGCTCATCTACCATTTTGGAGGACTTCGAAGTTCCTTTAATAGCGCCTTTCTCGAGGCCCTGGAATTTGTGCCGGGAAACTTTTCCGCTGAATTCGGACGAGCTATCGGTGGAATTGTGAATGTAAAGGTCCGTGATCCCGCCGACGATATGTTTCGCGGTGAATTGGATATAAACATCTACGACGCTGGCTTTGTTGCGGAGGGGCCGGTGGATTCAAAGTGGAGCATGGGCGGGGCTTTTCATCGGTCCTATATCGATACGATTCTTCCCGCGTTCATCCCTGATGATGCCCCTCTCACATTTGAAAGTGCGCCACGGTATTACGATTACCAATTCAACGCAGTGCGGAAAGGCAAGAACAACGAGCGCTTTCGTACCCTTTTCTATGGCTCCATGGACAAGCTGGTAATTCTATTTCCCCAGGCCGTGGGGGATTCGGCAATCAAGGGAGAGCTCTCCACCCGCACCATGTTCCATTTTCTGCAGTTCGACTACCGCAAGAAATATTGGGATCGGCTTGAGCATAATACCCGGTTCCGAATGGGGATGACCGAAATCAACTTTCGGTTTGGTGTGGAGTTCTTCTTCAATCTGAACGTAAAGAGCCTGGCCCTACGCGATACGCTTTCCTACCGGATTCATCCGAAACTGTTGCTGCGTACTGGTCTCGATGTGCAGAACCTGTATGTGGAAATTGCTCTACAGGCGCCCTATCGGCCGACCGAAGGAGAAGACCGGGTTTCCGTAGCGATCCAGGAGGTGAATTCTACGCTCGAAACGTTGAATTATCTCAACTTTGGTTCGTATCTGGAGTTGCTGTATACGCCGATTGAAGCACTGGAACTTCTTCCGAGCCTACGGTTGGATTACTACCAGGCCATTGAGCGCTGGACGGTTGATCCTCGGTTTATTACTCGTTGGACAGCCACGCCGGGGACCGTCTTGAAAGGTGGTTTTGGTTATTACCAACAACAACCGCAATACGATCGGTCCGACCCATCATTGGGAAATCCGAATCTACTGGCGACACGAAGTCTGCAGAGTACGCTCGGATTCGAGCAGGAGATCACCCCCGGGGTAACTCTTGATCTTGCGGGATTCCACAAGACGATTGATCGAGGCGTTGTTCGAAATGCGGATTTTGGAACGGACACGGCTCTCGTACCATATGTGAACGATGGCACGGGTCGAATCTATGGTGCCGAGGTACTATTGAAAGCGGCCATAGGTGAGCGTTTTTATGGTTGGCTGGCATATACCTACCAACGGTCGTTCCGCACCGACCATCCGGGAGAGAATGAACGTCGATTTGATTTCGATCAGCCGCATATACTTACGGTGCTCGGCACCTACACTCTGGGGCGAGGCTGGCAGGTCAGTCTTCGTTTCCGTTATATTTCGGGGAACCCATTCACACCGATTGTGGGGCATATTCTTGATTCCAACTCGGGTGAATATATACCGATCTTTGGAGGTAATAACGTGGGTCGACTGGGAGAGTTTCAGCAACTTGATGCGCGCATAGACAAGACCTGGACCTACCCCAACTGGAAATTGAATCTATATCTGGATGTCCAGAACGTATTCATGCACGGTAATCCCGAAGCGATGAATTACAACTATGATTTTACGCAATCGACCTATACGACGGGGATACCCATCCTGCCGATTCTGGGGTTGAAGGGGTCATGGTAATGATGGGTCGAATACTGGTCGGTTTTCTTCTGCTTACGGGCCTGTGGAGTTGTGGTGAGGAATTTGAGCCTGCTTCGTTGCTCACCAATACGCGAATTCTTGCGGTCGTGGCCGATCCTCCGGAGGTCGGGCTTGGTGAGAGCGTATCGTTACGGGCGTATACCTATGTTCCGCCCGATCTGACCATAGTCTCGGAGAAGTGGTCGTTCTGTCCCATACACCTCAGCTCCTACTCCAACCCGGCTTTCTCCTGTTTTTCTGATCTCCCTGAATGTAACCCGGAGCTGGAAGCAAATGAGGACGGGGTGGTTGTGGCCAATCCTCTGACGTTGGCTCTGGCCTGTTTCGAGGCTTTGGGAGCCGAAGGATTAGAACCTGGTACGGAGCCAGGGGATCCTAAAACGGAGGAAGAGGAAGAGGAGGAGAAGCCCGAGACGATTGAGGTTCTGTTCCGATACCAGATTGAGGACTCCAGTGGTTTTACTCGGGACGCAGTGATGCGGGTTGAACAGCATTTCGAACCGGAAATCACCAATCCCAATGGCAATCCGGTCATAATGGACGTACGAGTCGATGGTACCAGCGTGTCCGAGGGGGATGTCCTGGAGCTGCTTGCGGAGAAGGAAACGGTTGCGATCGAGGTAGATCTGGATGAAGAGAGTCGAGACTTCTATGTTACGGCCAGTGGCGAGGAATATAAGGAAGATTTCGACTTGAGCTGGTTCTCCACCGCGGGCCGTTTTGACGAGGATAAAGCCGTGGGTGTGGAGGCGACTGTCACCTTCCGGGCGGCACCTCTCGAGCTTGACGACACCGAAGCCCTTATCTGGGTGGTGGCTCGTGACGGACAAGGTGGCCAAACGATCTTTGGCCCCATCACGATTCCGTTGGCGCCGGCCGCGGAATAGGAATCGGGCTCGAGCGGCGGTCAGTTTGCATCGAGGCAGATAACGTAGGCCGTTATGTAGTAGATACAACACGGATACCCGCAGTGCCACGCAGACCCCGACGGCCAGGATGAGTGTTCGAAGTGTGAGGAACTGTAACAGCCGCCGCCAAGGGCGAGATCGCCCGAATCGCAGGAGACGGTAAAGACGGAGCCCCAGCCAGAATTGAATTCCTGCGAACGTTGGTAGATTCGCCCCGGGAGGGTACTATTTGTCAGAGGAGAGGAGCCGCCGATTGTTGAGCCTCCCGCAAGAGCGATGGGACTATTGGTGATGTAGTTTTCAACCTGTGACTCCGAGAGCTGGCTGTTGTCATCAGTATTATCGGCGAATCCAGCTGGAATGCCGGTTATGTCGGTCCACCCGAGTGCTGTGGTGTGCGTTCCGGTGGATATAGTCAGACCGTTGAGAGTCGTATCGGACGCCAGATTGATGGGGGCGTTGGTGATAAAGTCTTCTACTGCGGTCTCGCTCAGGTGGGTGTCCGTGTCTGTATCTGTGTCTACATCGTCCTGACAGGCCCATGCCGTACCATTCCATTTGGCGATCTGGTTGATGGTGCAGCTGAGGCTGGCCAGGGTGTCGGTGTCGTCGTCGCCGTCGGCGAGCTCGGCCGGCACATTTTGTAGATCGGCCCAATCGCCGGTTTGGGCGAGGGCCGCGAGAGTGGCATCCATGGCGTAGCCGTTATTGGCTACATAGGCGTCTACTGCGGTCTCGCTGAGGTGGGTGTCCGTGTCTGTGTCTACATCGTCCTGACAGGCCCATACCGTACCGTTCCATTTGGCGATCTGGTCGATGGCGCATGTCAGGCTGGCCAGGGTGTCGGTGTCGTCGTCGCCGTCGGCGAGCTCGGCCGGCACATTTTGTAGATCGGCCCAGTCTCCGGTTTTGGCGAGGGCCGCGAGGCTGGCATCCATGGCGTAGCCGTTATTGGCTACGAAGGCGTCTACTTCGGTCTCGCTGAGGTGGGTGTCGGTGTCCGTGTCTGTGTCCACATCGTCCTGGCAGGCCCATGCGGTACCAGTCCATTTGGCGATCTGATCGATGGCGCAGATCAGGCTGGTCAGGGTGTCGTTATCCCCCGCTACATAACCGAGGGAGTCGAGCAGCTCCTGAAGTTCGGTTTCGGTCACGAGCCCCGTATCTCCTGTCTGCACGAAGCTCTCCACCGGAAGCCCACCAAGGCTCACGGCGTTCTCCGACTCGATGGCGTGATCGGCGACGCCGGCCCGCAGGGCGTAGGGTACGGAGATCACACTTTGGCGTGGCGTCAGTGGGGCTTGTCCGTTGATGGCGATCTCCAACCAGCGGTCGCCTATGAGCATCTCGGCGTCCAGGTTTTCGTAGATCCCCAATTCCACCCGGAAGATCCCGTTGGCTACGTCCTGCCCGGGGTGGGTTTCGGTCCAGAGTAACTCCCCTCCGACTACGGCGTCATATAGAGAGAATTGAAAGGTATATGGATTCGAACAGTCCTGGCAGTCGATGGGGGTTCCGACGGCGTCGGTGAGATAGCCCTGGTACTCCATACGAGTGGGTACCGAACCGAAGGCAAGGGAAGTTATTATCACTACGAAAAGGCATCCCAGGCCCAGACTTTTCATGCCAACCTCTAATTGCGAGTGACTATTCTACGTCTTTTGTGGTCGCGGTCGACTCCACAAAAGATTGTATCAATTACAGATATAACAAGTGCGTCTAAAGTTTGTGGAAAGACCGGCACTGACCTGCTCCATTTGTACATCGGTCCAGCCCACAGGACACGGTTTTGGTACTGCCGAGGTTACGCTTTCCATGAGCATGCTGGTGCAGACCAGCTCGGTCCAACATGTGCGTCTAAAGTTAGTAGAACTACCGGCATTAACCTGCTCCATTTGCGCTTCTTGCCAACCGATCGGGCATAGGGCCGGTGCTGCCGAGGTTACGGTCTCGATGAACATTGTCGAGGCCGGTGGGCCGCCGCTTTCGTCCGTCTGACACCCCCACTCTTCAAGGGCAGTATTGTATTTGGCGATCTGGTTGTTGGCACAACCGAGCTCAGCGAGAGTATCGTCGTCGCCATCGAGGAGTTCGGCGGGTACACTGACCAGGTCGTTATAGGAGCCCGATGTGGCTACACTAGCCAGATCAAGAGTACGAGCGTAGCCGTTGTCATCCACGAAGTCATCGACCTGGGTTTCGGTTAATTGGGTGTCATCATCGTCCTGGCAACCCCAGATGTTGAGACCACCATTGTACTTGGCGATCTCTCCATCGACGCAAAGTAGATCGCCGACCACGTCGTCGTCGCCATTGGCCAATCCAGCAGGCGTACCCAACAGATCAGAGAATTTTCCGGTCTCGGCCACGGCGGCCAGACTGGCGGTGAGGGCATAGCCGTTATCGTCGGCGTAGGCGTCGACCTGGGCCTCGGAGAGTTGGGTGTCGGTGTCGATGTCGGCTACGCACTCCCAGGCGTTGTTAGCGGCGTCGCGCTTGAGGATCTCGCTGGCACCACAGCCGGAGGTGGAAAGCCGGAGGGTGTTTCCGTTGAGGGCCAAGCCGGCCCCGGCGGCCCGTTGGGTGTCCGTGTCCACATCGACCTTACATTCCCAGCTAGCCAGTGCACCATTGTATTTGGCGATTTCATCGTTGGCACAGCTCAGGTCGGCGAGAGCATCGCTATCACCATCGGCCAGTCCAGCGGGTATGCCGACAAGATCGGTGAATACTCCGGTGTCGGCCACGGTGGCGAGATCGGCGGCGACAGCATAGCCGTTATCGTCGGCGTAGGCGTCGACCTGGGCCTCGGAGAGTTGGGTGTCGGTGTCGATGTCGGCTACGCACTCCCAGGTGTCGTTAGCGGCGTTGCGCTTGAGGACCTCGTTGGCGACACAGCCGGTGTCAGAAAGCAGGAGGGTGTTTCCGCTGAGGGCCAAGCCGGCCCCGGCGGCCCGTTGTGTGTTGGTGTCCACATCGACCTTACATTCCCAGCTAGCCAGTCCACTATTGTATTTGGCGATTTCATCGTCAGCGCAGGTCATGTCGCCGAGAGCATCTCCGTCTCCATCGGCCAGGCCAGCGGGTATGCCGAGGAGATCGGTGAATTGCCCGGTATCGGCCACGGTGGAGAGATCGGCCGAAAGGGCATAGCCGTTATCGTCGGCGAAGGCGTCGACCTGGGTCTCGGAGAGTTGCGTGTTTACGTCGGCCTGGCAGCCCCATGCCGTCCCATTCCATTTGGCGATTTGATCCGCAGCACAACTCAGGTCGCCGAGCACATCCCCATCCCCGTCGGCCAGGCCAGCGGGTATGCCGAGGAGATCGGTGAATACGCCAGTGTCGGCCACGGTGGAGAGATCGGCAGCGACGGCATAGCCGTTATCGCCGGCATAGCTGTCGACCTGGGCTTCCGACAGTTGGGTGTTGGTGTCCACATCGATCTTGCATTCCCAGCTAGCCAGTGCAGCGTTGTATTTGGCGATTTCATCACTGGCACAGCTCAGGTCGCCGAGCACATCCCCATCCCCGTCGGCCAGGCCGGCGGGTATGCCGAGGAGATCGGTGAAT
>Ga0310121_10003955_pt1 | contig 13308 bp, 9 predicted proteins | sample CB27_Tmax_986_MG_FD_203504 | JGI IMG/M metagenome (GOLD analysis project Ga0310121, IMG submission 203504) | Marine microbial communities from Western Arctic Ocean, Canada - CB27_Tmax_986 | ecosystem: Environmental > Aquatic > Marine > Oceanic | place: Canada: Western Arctic Ocean | collected... | reverse complement strand
CATTGCTGGCCTCGGCCGCCGCCGGTTGTGACTCGTCTTCACGTCACGGTCTGCGTGGCACGGTCAAGCTGGACGGCGAACCGCTGGCGAACGGGACCATTAGCTTCACGCCGCAGCCGGGGACAGCCGGTCCGACTGCCGGTAGTGTGATTACGAAGGGGACCTACGACGTCAAATCGTCGAAGGGTCTGCTGCCGGGGAGTTACCGTGTTGAGATCACCGGGTGGCGATTTACCGGCCGCAAGATTACTAATCGCTTGGGACAAGAGGAAGACGAAACCGAATCCGTTGTGCCCACGCAATACAACAAGCAGAGCGAGTTGACCGCCGATTTAGCTGCCGACGGCGCGCGTCAATTTGATTTCGACCTCTCCTCGAATTAGTGCTTTTTCACAGCTTAATTGTGGGGTTGTGTGCCACTGGCTCTGCCAGTGCTAAGACGGCTATACAATCGGGTCAACGTCAGCACTGGCAGAGCCAGTGGCACCTTAATCCGGGCTAGCGTCTCCGGTTTCATTCAATGGCCAGCATCGCCCGGAACCCGATCTCGGCACTCGCGTTGACCGGGGCGGTGTTGTACCGTGAGCCGCTTTGACAGGCGATTGGATGGTAGCTCCAACAGCCTCCTCGGACGACCTTCGTGAGCTTGCCGTCGAGTCGCGGCGAACCGTCCGTCGGCGGTTTGCCCAGCCTGTCAACGCTTTCGGAATTCACATAGTCGTCCTCCACCCACTCCGCGGCGTTGCCCAGCATGTCGTATAGTCCCCACGGGTTCGGCAGTTTGCCGGCCACCGAATGCGTATTGTACTCCTGGCTGGTATTGGCCCACCCGTAATCGCCGAACGTCTTATCGTCGTCTCCGAAGAAATATTTCGCCGTCGTCGTTGCCCGGCAGGCGTGTTCCCATTGCGATTCGCTGGGCAGGGCCAGACCTGCCCACCGGCAAAACGCCTTCGCGTTCTTCCAGCTGACCCACACCACGGGGTAGTCATCTGCGGGCGACATGATGCTCTTTCCACGCCAGTGTTTCAGGTACATGTCATAAAACGGGTCCGGGTCGACATCTCCCACACCGTCGTAGCCCGTCGCCTCGACGAATTGGCGATAGTGCGCATTGGTGATCTCCGTCTTTCCCAGGTAAAACGGCTGGCTGATCGTCACGAGATACTGCTTGGTCCCCGCCCCCAAAGGCATCTTGCCAGGGTTTCCCATCGTCAGGCTGCCGGCCGGCACCAGGACCAACTCCATGGCAGTCTTGTCATGGATAATTCGATCCGCGTAGCCCTCGAAAGACACCTGCGCACCCTTCGCCGGGCGGCACCCGGCGGGAGCCTTCAAGTCCTCTGCCAGAACCACCGTCCCGAGAACCACCGTCCCGGCGCAGGAAAGAATCAGTATCGCGGCGATGAACCGCCTCATGGTAACACCTCCAGTTTCAATGCGATCAGGCCCCATGAGTCGATACTCATGGTCTTCGTCAGGACACCGCCGGCCCATTCGCCAACAATCAATTCTCCCTTGGGCGTCCATTGCGTCACCTTTAGTTTCTGGTCGGGGCCAATGCCCACAATTTCATTTAGATCCTGCGTCCAGGTGAATTTATGTGTTTGCTTGTCGTAGTTCAAAAAGAACAGCCCGACCGACCCATCGGGCGCCCGCCAGGCGCTCCCTTCGACGGCCGGTACCGGGAAAGCAGCCTGATATTGCCCGCAGTTACTGCCGGGCAGGATCGGCAGATCGCCCTCGATCTTCGGCCGCCGCAGCATTTCGCCGTAACCCAGATAGGGCCTGGCGAACTGGGCGTGACACCACAGGAGCATTCTATAGTAGGGCCCCATGTCACCAAACACGTCGCTGGCCAGCCAGGGCATGATGTTGTTTTCCCCGTTCTGGGTTCCGGTCATCCACCAACGCCCTAGTGTCTGCGGGGTAGAGCAGTTCTGCACGCCACCGAACACCTGCGTGTAGCCATGATACACGGCGAAGTAAGCCGGGGTGTCTGAGGTGACGCCACCCGAGTGGCTGGTGTCGACGACGTCGATGCACCACTCCGCAGTGTGCTCGGCGCTGATCATCGTCTCGGGATCCAGCTTCTGGCATTCTGTGCGCACTTCTTCCAGCAGCCCGTGCACCGCCTTGGTCCAGTAGTCACCGCCGGCGATGGCGTGCCCATGATCGGTGTTGAAACAATCTTCCGTGTGGTTGGTGAAGTAGTCAAAATAGAGGCCGGAAACCCCGTATTTTCCCACCAGCGTCGTCGAGGTCTCTACGATCTTTTTGTGCCACAACGTGGTGGCGGGACAAATCCCCGCAGACAGATCATGGCTGCCCGCATAGGTCAACGGCACGATCCCCTGTTCCATTAACAGGCCCGCTTTTTCCCCCTCTTCCATCCGGTAGCTTTCCAGCGTCGTATTCCACAGCCACCCGATGATGTAGTTCACGACGCGGACGTCCTTCGCACGCAACTCTTTCACGAGCGCTTTATAGTTCTCCGATCCGATTCTCGGCGGCAGGTACTCGGGATTGGAATGGTGGTCGTAACCGGGCATGTAGCCGTAATCATGGAGGATGACGTTCGGCAGATTGAAATAGTTTCGATGCAGGTCCACGAAACCGATTTGCGCCTCGTCGTTCATGCGGTTGTTCGACCAGTATGCCAGGTTGAGCGCCCACTTCGGATAATCGTCCCGCGTATGCATCGGCCCCTTCCTGCACCACGGCGCCGTCAACGCCCACTTCCGGTAGAGGCGCGCCGCGTTGAACCAGTCGCCTTGAAACGGACCGACCACCACGTCCCCGGGACTGCGATACTCGATCACCATTTGTTCTGCGCCCCAGTTCAGCACCGGATGCGAAATGGAAACTTCCAGCGACTTACGGTCCGCATCCGGCGTCCAGTCGAAATGCTTCCGATTGGCCTCGCCATCTTCCGCGGCACAGTAGAAACCCTGCCCGTTTCCCAGCAGCGACGTAAACTGCATCGAACCGCCCGGATACGTGAAACCGACCGGGGCGCCTTCCAGGAGCGGGGATGGCTCCACGTCACCCATCGAGCGGGTGTGGAGAATCTGATCGCCCTCCGCCCCCTCGGTCAAAGGGAGGATCCCTGATACCCAAGGATGCGTCACTGTCCTTAATCCCGTTCCCTCACCTTCCACCGTGACCAGTATCCGCGATCGCGTCAGGCTTTCGCCCTCCTTCAACCGCGCCACAACGTTGACCTGCAGGTCCTCCACGGACCAGGTGAATGAGAGCGAGCCCTCTCCACGTTTCGCGGCGGCTTTCACCTCGCAGGGTACGTCCACATTCGTATAGGAGTGGCGCTGTCCATCCGCTCGCTTCACCTCGACCTTCCACGACGTGGCCTGTGACTCGTCGATTCCCAGCAGATCCCTATTCGACGTCGAATCATGGACTCTCAACATACCGCCGCCGTTTTCACCTCGCGACCATAAAACGGTTACTAGTTCATTGCGCAGGTAGGGATGTCCATCGAGCATGCCGGCCTCGACGCCCGCCGACCGCCTGGCGTTTGGATCGGATATGGCATACAGCTTTGCGAGACGGATATTTTCCGCCGTGCGGGTTTTGTCAGCCGCAACTGCCGCGGCGTGTTCCAAGGCCACCGGCGTGGGGTTGAAATCCCACAGCGAAAAGTCATCCACCCGCACGATCCCACCCCGACCGCCCTCTCCCCGCGGATACAGGTTCACGATCATGGTGTAGGAATCTTCAGGCGTGGTAGATGCCTCGGCCGTGAACTCACTGGAAATGTACTTCCACTTTCCATCGATCTTCATATCGAAATTCAGATCCTTGCGGTCAATGTTCGTATCGTTTTTCATGTCCCGGACAACCACGTTTTCGAGCGGGCCGTCGGACCCGCCGCCCGCGACGATCTTGTACCAGGTCGAAATCCGGTATTTCTTGCCCCCTTCCAGACCGAACACGTAAAACCGAATAAAGTTGCTGCAGTCAAACTCATCCTTGGTCTCGATCTGCAGCGAACGTGTGCCGGCAGAGCCCGGGCGGCTGTCGTCGCTCGATGAATAGTCGACGCCGACGGCTCCCGCGCCCTTGCAGTGCCACTGGACCCAGTCTTTGGCGCCCGATTCGAAATCGCCGCGAAGAAGCATTTCCAACCCCGGTTCGGCAGTCGCCACCATCGGTATCCATAACACGGCGACAACCATGGCCACACGGAATATTCTAGTTTGGATCATCACGGGCTCCTTGGCATGTTGCAGACGAACTCGACAATCTGAGCTAGGGGTGCAAACATTCATTCTGAGCTAGGGGTGCAAACGTTCATTCTACCAGAGCCGAACGCGGCGAGCATCCGTGCCAGAGCGACGAGTCGCGTCTTCGTGTCATCCTGAGGATGACATCTCTTCAAACAGCGCAGCAGTTGCCAAACATCAAACCTAGACAGTTGCTGCGCCTGAGAGCTATAATTCTTTTTGCGTTTGCCGCAATCACAGCGGGGTTTTCCATGCAGAACCGGGCCGCTTCATTCCGGTTGCATTCAGCTTTCACGCTCGTGGAACTGCTGGTTGTGATCGCCATTATCGGCATCCTGGTGGCGCTCTTGTTGCCGGCGGTGCAGGCCGCCCGTGAGGCGGCGCGGCGGATACAGTGCACCAACAACATGAAGCAGTGCGGTCTGGCGCTGCACAACCACGAGAACTCTCTGCGGGCGTATCCCGCCGGTGCGCTGGGATGGCCGCCCCCCGGAACAGTACCTTTCAATTATTTGTATCACACGGCCCAGGCTCAATTGCTGCCTTACCTGGAGCAAGCGGAGATCCACAACAGCATTGATTTCACGCTCAGGTGGATGAACCCTGCGAACGCCACGCCCGTCGCCAAGGCAGCCGTTCCGGCATATATTTGCCCCAGCGACAACTCACAGGGCCGGGTATTCCAGACGAACGGACCCTTCGGACCCGGTGGGGCTACCGTAGTCTTTGAGCATTCGCGATCCAACTTCGTGGTTTGCTTTGGGACGACGCAAATGTGCCCGGTTCCGGGTGGTATTGAGCAACCCCTCCCACATGAAGATATTTCGACCGATGGCGCGTTCTATCTGGAAATCGGGCGAAGCGTGAACGAGTTCGAGGACGGCCTGTCGCATACCGCGGTAGGCAGCGAATTGCTGGCGGGGCAAGACCTTCCTAAAAACGCCGGCGGCCCGCATCACTACGACAACCGCGGGGTTTGGTATAACTTTTTTGACGGTGGTTTCAATTACGAACACAGATTCACGCCGAACTCCAGTAACCCCGACCTTGTCAGCCATCCGGCTACGTGTACTCTTGCCGGGATCCCGGACGATATGCCGTGTTCGGGGGGCGCCGCGTTAGAAGATATCTACACCAGCGCCCGCAGCAAGCATCCAGGCGGAGTCAATGTCCTGTTTGGGGACGGACATGTGGCTTTCTTCCAGGACGGCGTGGATTTTTTGGTTTGGCAGGCGATTGCCACCGTCGCTGGGGGAGAGAGTGTGGGAACGGAGTAGTTGGACAGCGCCAGTTCCGCACGCCACGCCGTATGCGCAATGACGAATGGGCGATGAATCTTCGTCATTCGGATTTCGGGCTTCATTCGTCATTTATGCTAGGCTTCGTTTTAAAACAATTCGGTGTACGTGACACTAGCCCGACGCGCGAGCGAGGGACACGATATGAACGTTTCCACTAGTGTCCCTCGCTGGCGCGTTCGGGCTACTGTGGACGTTTTAAAACAGAGCCTAGTACACTTCCTGCAGCGCAACAGGACGTCTTTCGGCTTGAGCGATACGCCCCGCTTCGATGATCGCGATCAGTTCCAGACTATGTTCGTAAGGAACTTGTGGCTGCCCGGTTTCAACCAGCTTGAGGAACATCTCGATAATCTTCCTGCTGCCTGGAGGGAACTGGAGAATGCCAATGCTCGGACTGTGAAGTACGCCCTGTGTACTGTACGCGGAAGCATAAAAATCGTGATCGCCAGTCCTATGACCTGTGCTCATCAAGATTATTTGTCTGCCATCCGGGTAATGAAGCAAAAGATGTTCCAGATGATACATGGAACTGGCAGGGGTCCAGTCCTTTGGATCCGACCCGGGACGTGAACCCATGTATTCGACAGATTCAACGCCGTAGTCGAACAAGCTGAGAGCCAATGCGAGACCATGACCGACGCCTCCATTGCCGAAGCCGATCCCCTTGACGGTCAGCAATCTCGGCTCGCCGATCTCATAAAAACGACGCCGAAATAATTCGCCGACATCCGTATTTGCCAGGATCGACGAATTCATCAATACGGTCTTGTTGGACTTGGCAAGATTGACCATCTCTTGCGCATCGGCGAGGGTTGCTGCAAAGGGTTTATCGATGAAACAGGGAATGCCCTTTTCCAGAAACGGCCTGGCCAGTTCCAGGTGATCTCCACCGTCCTTAGGGCTTGACGAGTCGCAGATAAATGCCGCGTCGACAGCTTCGGTCGCTTGCTCGATGTCCTCACACAATTGAGGGCGATTGAACAACGTCTCGCAAAACGCGATCCCCCGCCCGGGGTAACTGCCATATTGCAGTAATTCAGGATCGGTGTTGTAAAAGCTGCGGTCGCCCACACGATCGAATACCTTGGTAATGACGAATCCCGGCACCCGCTGAATCGCCATCTCCTTGTAGTTGCCCCTGACGCAACCCAGATGGTGAACTTCCTGTCGAGTGGGCGCGTCTTCACTATGGGTGGCGAGCACCACCGGATCGACTTCGTCCAAGTAGGGCGCAAACCAGTAGGCATGTGAGTCACAACGCACGATGGCGACGCGAATTGAATCATTGTTGGACATGGTTTAGTCTCTTCACCCGCTGACAATGTGATATGGAATGTACGCTCGCACGTTACCAAAATGCACCAGAGAGAGCGAAATAGTCGGATCCCGTTTGCTTTCCCGCAATTAACCTGCCCGCGAATAAGCGCGAATGTTGAAGCCCAAGGAATGCAAAACGATTTGGGAATTATAAATAGTTTACCCGATGACTGCAGTTCATATTGGAACACTAATCTTCACTAATCAGACGAAAAAGTGGGTGCTGTTGATTCCTCTATTTTCGTGCGGCCTGCGTGGGGCTTGTATAGTTAGCGGTGATTAGCGCAGATTAGTGTTCCGTCTCTTATCACACCACTTGTTTTCTTAATTCGAGCTTATTCGCGTAATTCGCGGGCAATCCCCGTGCGACACCCAACGAGGAAGCTGTGATGAGCTAATCAGTTGTGAAATCCTCTATTCGATCACATAGGGTCCCCTGTGCCAGCTTTGACCATCCGGCGCCTGAGACGGGTCTTCGTAGACAGTCAGCAGGGTTCCGGCCGCCACGATGTCGACCTGCGAAGTCTTCCCGGATGGCCAGCGCACGGTTACTCGGCTGGCGGATGGGTGGTCACCGATCCCAATCAACAGGGTGGAACTGTTCTGGGCCGCAAAGCCCTCGCCGCACCGATATTCGCGAATCAGCCGTTTGTCATCCAATTCGACGGTGACCACCGCCCCGTAGCCGTCTCGGCACGAGCGGCCCGGAGCGGCCTGGGCCGTCTGATTCCCCCCGACGAACGTCACGGCCAACACCTCGCGATCGGCGGTCATGGTTGAGTCGCCGAATTCGTTGCGGAACAGCTCGAACAGCGGCGCGTTGGCATTGACCAGCGCGATGTCGGGCCAGCCGTCCCGGTCGTAATCGAGCACCGCGAAGGAGCGGCTGTCGCAGGGCGAGTCGAGCCCCGAAACGGCCGACAGATCGACAAACGACTTTCCACCTTCGTTGACGAACAGGTGATTGCGTTCGTAGCCGCTGAACGAACTGCTCACCGCGCCCCGGTTGTCATTCATCATCGGCCAGCCTTGTGACGGGGATCCCCACTTAGATGATTCCCGGAATTCGGATCCCAGCTCTGTATCCGTGCGAACGACCGTTCGCCAGAACTGACTTCACAAGTCGACGTCACAAGCGATCTCGTCGGGCGCCGAGTAATATCCGCTGGCAACGTAGATATCCAGGAATCCGTCGTTGTCAACGTCGACGAATTGGCCACCCCAAGACCAATCCGCCTGGGTGACCGCCAGGGCCGGGGGTTCGGTCCCCGACACCAGGTCAAACTTGTCGCCGTCGAAACGAAACAGCCGGTTGCCTTCGGCCGCTCGCCGGAAGCGACTGTCCAGACCGGGAATTTGCGACACGATGCGCATGCCGGCCTTGCTGAACATGTTCGAAATATACAGATCCTGGTATCCGTCCAGGTCGTAATCACCAAACGAAACCCCCATTCCGAAGCCCAACATCTGTTCACCGTCAACGTCACGCGTGACGTTGGAAAAACCTGCCTCCCGATCATTTCGCAGCAAGGAGTCCGGTGCAAAATCATTGGCGACGTACAAATCCGGGTCGCCGTCTGCGTCGTAGTCGGCCCACGTCGATTGAAATGTGTTGCGCCATTGAGCGACGGATGCTCCGTGCGGTGAGGGGCCGAACCTCCCCTCGCCTTGATTCTGCAGCAGCACGTTCGGTGGCCCAACCAGGTCCAAGAAGATGGCCGTCTCGTCCAGGACGGAATACCGCAGGAACAGCTCCTTAACATCCGCGGCCGGCAGCAACATTGCCGCTGCACGCGGATCCGGCAGATCACGATAGGGTGGCGCGTAGGTCGAAAAGTAAACGTCCAGCAGGCCGTCGCCGTCGTAGTCTGCCGCGGAGACGGAGGTTACCAGTGCGGGCAGCCGCGGTTCGACCAGCGACGTCGAGCGATCGACAAACCGACCGTCCATGTTGACAAGGTACAAACTCGGTTCCAGCCAGCGGCCGAGGAAGACGTCGGCATCGCCATCGTTGTCAAAGTCGGCGAAGATCGCGGCCGTGCAGAGCCCGTCAATATCCAATCCGACCTGCTCGGCGATTTCGACGAACGTGCCGTCGCCCTGGTTGCGAAACAGCTGGTTGCGACCCCAGCGGGCCATCAGGTACAGGTCGTCAAAACCGTCTCGGTCAATATCGACGACGGAAATCGCCGGGTGTTTGCTCATCGAGTCGTGCTTGAAATACGGCAGATATTTGTTGTTGGGCAGCTCTGCCGTTCCGGTCTGGAACACGCTCAGAAGTTTTTCCTCGTGCAATGAACGCTCCGCCCGCCGGCGTTGGTCGTCATCCGGCAATGCTTCGTGCAACACGCTGCGGAACATACGCCGTGGCGTGTCGGTGCTCGACATTTCCAGGTGTTCCCAAATTTTGATGTGCCATCCTGGCGGCGGAGCGTCAGTGGACCGTGACCAGATAACGTGTTGCCGGCTGCGAATGGCGCGCCAGGATCCCGCCTTGGTCTTGGCCAGTCCCTGAAAGCCCAGCTCCGTATCAAATCGCACCGATTTCCCGCCCCGCGGCCCGGTTAATTCACCGCGGATGAAATAGAATTTTGCGTGTTCGAAATAATCGACTTCGTCCAGCAGCGGCTTCCAGAGCGTCAATTGCGAACGTGGCATCGTGCCTGTTGCCGTGGCTGCGACCCACTTCGCAGTGCGCACAGCCTGGACGGTCACCAGGTCGCTGTCTGGTGTTGGGGCGATATCGGTCAGCTGCTGCAACGGATCAGCGAACAGCCCGACCGATTGGTCATCGGGCAGTTTCAGGTTGAGCGCTGCGGCGGAGAGTTTCTTGAGCTCTGGCGTTAGCTGCAGAATCAATTCTTCCGTGGCGACCACCGTTCCGACCGTTTGGTCCTCGAGAGTCGGCTCGGGATTATCGCGGACCAGGTACAAGGCACTCACGCCGCAGACGATGGCCAGCAGAGCGAACGCCCAGAGCTTCCACCTCAGACGACGCCGCAGCCGCCGCGCATCGACCGGATCGACATCAGTCGTCAACGGCCATCTCCTGTGCGTTGGGCGAGAGGATTGAGCAAATGATCGACTTCAGCATAGTTAGCTGTCGATGCTTCCGCAAGCGAGCGAGCCGCACGGGCGCATTAGGCAACCTGTCATTCCGAGCGAGTCGCATCGGTGCACAGCACCGGCCGGCGACCGAGGAATCGCTCAGCCAACGCTGAACCGATCGGAACGGACGAACCAATTCGATCGCCCCCGTAGCTGGATACGTACGCGCCCGGCAATGCACCCGCGACGATCCCGGTTTGCGAACAATTCATTGTGCCCGGCCGGCATTCCATCAAGATCAAGAACGTGGGTCAGTCGGACTCCGGGTACGTCGATTTGTGGAATGGCGCCCCGATCACGACCACAACCGTGGGCGGTACCGCCTCGCTGGTTGTGGAAATTGGTCCCAGGGACGTCGCCTGCATTTTGGGGATTCACTGACGGGGTGAATTCATCGTTACCGCAACGCGGTTAGTCGCCCAGGCGGGCACCGACCGCAGAATGGCCGACAACGCGTATTGCACGAGCGTTGGCGTCGCCTTAGGCTGATTTGTTGCGGACCCTGCGGCGATTTAGTGTTTCGTTAAGGAGTTTTTCATGGCCCAATTGTATGTTTCACCGGTCGCGTATCAGTCGCATATGGTCATCGTGCACCCGGACAAACTGGGCCAGTCCCTGATCCTGCGGATGCCCGAGTTCATCACGATGGCCGATGGTTCGCGCCGGGGCCATCCGGCTAACATCGTGTGGGATGAGGTGCAGACCCGGTCCGAGCTGCAATACCGCTGGGATGAACCGGACCACGTGAAACGTCAATGGTCGCTGGATTTGAGCGGCCAGGCCGAGGCCGGCGATGATGAGCTGAGCTTTCAGGTCACGATGCACAACATTGGAGATCAGCCGCTCGACCGGGGCGCGCATCTGTTTTGTCTGCAGGCCGGCGCGCATCAGGACTTTCAGGATTACGATGGCGAGCGAACTTTCGTACGCCTGGCCGATCGTTGGGCCAGCGTGAACGAGATGGTGGGCGGCGTGTTCGAGGAGCATCGCATGACCGGGTTCCAGTCACAGCGCGACGGCGTGATCGGCAATATCATGGCCAAGGTGAGCAGCGGGAGCGAGTGGGTGCTGGGCATCGCGATTAACCAGGACGGCGGCGTGTCGAGCAACCACCAGATCTGGCCTTCCTGCATTCACGCCAACCCGAAATGGCCCCTGTTATCGCCGGATGAGCAGGAAGTGGTCCGCGGCAAGGTCTATTTTTTTCAGGGCGGGCTGGATGAATTGTATGATCGGTACCGCCGGGATTTCGCGGAAGGGTAGATCGATGAGTGAACCATCCTCATTTCGCCGACGGAGTGAATTCATCGTTACCACGTTGCGGTAACCCTGGATCCAATTCGACTAACGCATTTTCGAGTTCCGTGCTGCGGCATCCTCAAGCTTTCTCCCCTTTGGAGGGGGGGGATTCAGAGGTGTGTGGTTCCCTCGTGGCCTCGACCTGTGTATCACAACCAGCCCGTCACCGCGGGATATGAGGCTTACCGCTGCCTGCCCTCCGCTTGCGCTTCAAAATGCTTCGTGGCCTCGTCCGCTGAGAGCGCGCGGCTGTAAACCCGGACGTCGTCGAGCAGGTACGACCAGGGGCGTTCGAGCTGGTCGTCGGCAACGAGCGGCGGACGCGCAAAGAAATGATCTCCCGCGGCCACGGGATGCGCCTGGGCCCGCTGGTCGATCAGCCGGCCGTCAACATACAACCGCAGCGCCTGCCGGTCGTACGTGGCGATGACATGCTGCCACTCGCCGAGCGCCACATCCGCACTGCAGTGGTTGCTGCCGCCGCCAATGTAGAACCAGATGCGACTGGTAAAACTGAGCAGATAGCTATTAAAACCTTTGCCCAGGAGGCCCACCTCACGCCGCTCCGGCAGCGACTCGGGATGGACCCACATCTCGAGGGTCAGGTGCGAGCGGAGGTCAAAATCAGGGCGATCGCCGAAGTCGACGACCGCGTCCGGCGAAGCGACGCGCAAGGCGAAGCCTTGGTCCTCGCCCTGCTGGACGTACTGAGCGCCCTTGTTTTGTCCGTGATTGTCCCGGCCGCTGGAGTCGAGGACTTTTCCGTCGGTGTCCTGATCGAACGTGTAATGGGCTACAAGTTCCCCGGCCGTCGCGGGCGATGAAGGTGCCGGCGAAGGGTGTGCGGGCACCGGCCTGACCGCCGACACCGCGATGGGCGGCACTTCGCTGAGCGGCAGGATCACGCGGAACCCGCGGTCCTGCCGCGCGTTGCCGGGCGCGACGTTCAACCGCGAGACGCTGCCCAACGCAGTCGAATAGAACCAGGCAGGCGTGCGGGCCAGCGATCGCCCCGGGCCGGTGCTCCAGGATCCGCCGCGGAGCGGTTTGGTTTGTGCATCGGGATCGCGCCGCACCGATTCGTCGGCTGGCGCGTCTTCGTATCCGGAAATGTAATCGTCGGCGCACCACTCCCAGACGTTGCCGTGCATGTCGTACAGGCCCCAGGCGTTGGGCAGCTTCGTCGCCACCGGATGCGTCTCGTGGCCGGCGGCCAGGTCGACCCAGGCATACTGAGGAATGTCCGCCAGATCATCTCCGAAAGAAAATTTTGTTGTGGCACCGGCCCGGCAGGCGTATTCCCACTGGGCTTCGCTGGGAATTGCCAGGCTGGCCCAATCGCAAAACGCGTTGGCGTTCTGCCAGCTCACATAGACGACCGGATGATCGTCGGCGTCCGACATGACGCTCTTGCCGCGGAAGTGCCGCAGGTACAGGTCATAGGCAGGGTCGACGTCGGCCTCGCCCTGGTAATCAGGCATGGCCTTCATGAACCGTCGGTACTGGCCGTTGGTGACCTCGGTTCGTCCCACATAGAACGGGCGGGTGATCGTCACCTGGCGCGCGGGCTGGGGATTGGAGGAGGCATCGGGGTCGTTGGTGCCCATCGTGAACGTACCTGCGGGGACCAGGATCAACTGGATGCCGGTCTGCTCGTGGATGACTCGATCGGCGTAGTCGTGGGGTCCTGCCTGTGCATCCTGTGCCGCGCGGCACCGGTCGGGAGCTCTTAAATCCAGGTGCTCTGCCGCACGCACGGTCCCAACAAGAGAGAGGACGAGTAACACCGCAATGAAAGCCCTCGTGGGTCTTCCGCTGCTGGGTGCGAACGTTAAGGTCGTGTGTGAGATGGCCTTCCAAGGCCGTTGGTATTCGGCGGAAGCGACGGCCTCGGAGGGCCATCGTACGGGAACGCTCGTCATGGCACGATCTCCAGCTTCAGTGCGATCAGGCCCCGCGGAGCGATCTCCAGGGTGCCCCCGATCGTGCCCCCCCGGGTTTCCCTTAGCGGCGTCGCGCCCTCGTCGGCGGTCCACTGC
>Ga0310121_10003954_pt1 | contig 13313 bp, 12 predicted proteins | sample CB27_Tmax_986_MG_FD_203504 | JGI IMG/M metagenome (GOLD analysis project Ga0310121, IMG submission 203504) | Marine microbial communities from Western Arctic Ocean, Canada - CB27_Tmax_986 | ecosystem: Environmental > Aquatic > Marine > Oceanic | place: Canada: Western Arctic Ocean | collected... | reverse complement strand
CCGTCCTGCTCAGCATTCTACTGAAGATTGTTCCTCGCGTCCTCTCGGAAAGCCACGCGGACCTGATTTCAATCCGATTCCTTCCCTTCGCAAACGTGCTTTCGCGAGTCCTCTGGCCGCTGGCCTGGCCCCTTGCTCGCCTCGAACTGGGGCTGATGAACTGGATGATGGAAGAAGCCGACGAAGAGAACCGCCCCTCGTCCGAAGATGAAATCCTCCACCTTGTGGACCAGGCTCCCGATGAAGAGCTGGAAATCGAAGAACGGGAAATTATTAAAAGCGTATTCGAATTCGGCGAAACCATCGCACGAGAAAGCATGACGCCCCGGGTCGACATGATCGGTCTCGAAAGTAAGGCGACCGTCGCCGAGGCATCCGCCGCAATCAAGGATTCACCCTATTCGCGATTTCCGGTGTACCACGAAAACATCGACACGATCCAGGGGATGGTCCACCTGAAGGACTTGATCCGCCTCTCCAGTGAAGGCCAGGGGATGGACCCGGTCGGCGAAATCGTGAAAGATGTGATCTCAATCCCTGAAAGCCTTCCCATCAGCGACCTGTTGAAACTCTTCCGGCTGGAAAAAGAGCAGATCGCCATCGTGGTGGACGAGTACGGAGGCACCGCCGGCCTGATCACCATGGAGGATGTCCTAGAGGAACTTGTCGGTGAAATTCACGATGAATACGACACCGAAGCGCTGGTCATGCAGCGATTACCCAATGGCAGTGCGATCGTTGATGCAAGAATAGCGGTGGATGAAGCCAAAAAACTCCTCAATATCGAATTCCCATTCAACGATGAGTACGAATCCCTCGGCGGCATGATCTATCACCAGTTGGGAAGGATTCCCCGCCCGGGAGAATCCGTGGAGCTGCCGGATGCAATCCTAACCATTCAGTCCGCGAGCGAGCGCAGGGTGCTGACAATCCGAATCGATAAAAGACCCGTATCTGAAAAAGCATCATGAGCGATGAATCTAAGAACACGGCAAATCCCGAGGTCCCCAGCCCCAAGCCGTCCATGATTCGCCTGATCACCGGGACCTTGCGCAACAACATTCTTTTCGGACTGGTTCTGATCACGCCACTGGCGATTACCGTCTTCGTCGGCAACGCGATGTTCCAGTTTCTTACGAACAACGTGCTGTTCGAATTCATGGCGAACCTATTGCCCGAAAGCATGCGCGACCCCGGTTACGAATTAATGGTCGCGCGCATCGTTGCGCTGCTGATGGGGTTGATGATTCTCTGCCTCATCGGATTCTTCGTGCGAAGTTTCCTTGGCAAGCAGGTCTATCGCCTCGCGGAAAAGGTAGTTGAACGTATCCCCCTGTTCAACAAAATCTACATCTGGGTGAGGCAGATCAGCGAGGCGTTCCTGGCCCAGCGCCAAACGTTGTTCAAAGAGGTGGTCCTGATCGAATACCCTCGCAATGGAATTTTCTCCGTCGCGTTCGTGACCGCGCCGCTGGCTCCGGAGCTTGAGAAAATTGTGCCCAAGGCAGAGGATCAAGCCTTTGTTTCGCTTTTCGTCCCGACGACCCCGAACCCTACGTCGGGGTTGATGATCATCGCCCCGCGCACAGATCTTACCCCGTTGCCGATCTCCATCGCGGAAGCCATGAAACTTGTCATCTCGGCGGGCGCGGTTTACCCGGGATCCGATGTGATCGACGACCGCCCCACCCTCGTTGACAAGCTGGAAGCGTGGATCAGCCGAGACCAGCAGTCTACGGCGTAAGAAAATGATACAGCGTACCGACGCCGTCCTGCTCCGTGTCTTCCCGTACTCGGAATCGTCGCAGATCCTGGTGTGGCTTAGCCGGGACCACGGCAAGATCACCACCCTTGCAAAGGGTTCGCAACGACCCAAAAGCCCCATGTTGGGACATTTCGATTTGTTCTACACCTGCGAGATTCTCTACTACGAAAAGGAGGAACGCCAACTCCACATTCTCAAGGAATGCTTCGCCCTGAAAGACCGCAGGTCCTTCCGGACGGATTGGAGGTCTTGCGCGGTCGCATCCTATCTCTCTCATCTGTTATACCGGATCAATCCGGCCCAGGCCCACCAGGCAGGCCTGTTCGAAAGCCTTGACTGGAGCCTGGATTACCTTCACGAGGAGAAGGCATTTGCCCCGTTTCTCTTCTGGTTTGAGTTGAAGCTACTGCGCATCCTGGGATTCGCCCCCCAGATACAACGCTGCACTTCCTGTCATACGAGTATCGCAGATGTGGCTGGACCTGCCACTTTCGACCTCGAACACGGAGGAATCTGTTGCAGCGATTGCAAAACCGGCCACACGAGACACATTCTCCCCATTCAACCGGCATCGGTTGCGATTCTTTCCAACTGGCAACGTTCGAAAAATCCGCGCATCGCGATGAACACTCGCCTCGATGCAAAACAAAGCCATGACATCGAAACCCTTCTCGGCAGGTTTATCGAATACCACCTCGAAATCCCGCAAGCCAATCGCGACTGCGCATTGAACATAGTTAGACATCAATTTGCCGATGGGGGATGCGGGGATTGAGGATTGGGGATTTCTTGAACTGAATGATCGAGTAGTTTAGAATCTGTGCCTTCAAGGAGCCATGCAGAAATAACCAGCAACCGGTTTCCATTAACCGATTCCCAGATACCCACATCCCGTGACTCGCACCTCGCATCAAGAATCCCGCAGTCCACATTCCCCGTCCCGCGTACTGCCCTTCTATCGTCCACCTCTCCCATTGGGCGCCTGGCCGGTCGAAACCGGCGTGCAGTTTTCTATCTTCAGCCGGCATGCGTCGCAGGTTTGGCTTCTCCTTTTCGATGATGCATCGGCGGAGGAGCCTATGCGCGAAGTGGAACTGGATCCCTCCCGAAACCGGTTCGGTGACATCTGGCACGTTCACGTTCCGGACGCCCGGCCCGGCCACTACTATGTGTACCGAATGAACGGTGACCCCAGTACCCGCGAGGGCCGCGGGTTTGACGCCGAACAGTGGCTCCTCGATCCCTACGGACAGGCGGTCGCCGGCCGGCGCGGCTGGGGCGATCCAGGCAGCCTGGTTGCCGGGGTGCCGCCCCGCAATGGGTCCGCCTGCCTAAAATCCATGATCGTGGCGGACGAATTCGACTGGGCGGATGATGCTTCGCCCCGCACACCTTGGAGCGAAACCGTCATCTATGAAACGCACCTTCGTGGATTCACCGCCCACCCCAGTTCCAACGTCTCTGCGCGGGGAACCTACCGAGGATTCATCGAGAAGATCCCCTACCTCCGGAAGCTCGGCATCACCGCGGTGGAAATCCTGCCGGTCCATCAGTTCAACGAAATGGAGTATCTGATCACCAACGACCTGCGACGCGATCTCCGGAATTACTGGGGATACAACACCGTGTCATTTTTCGCCCCGCATGCAGGATACTCCCAGGGGACGGAACCCGGCTCCGAAATACGGGAATTCAAAGAACTGGTCCGGGCATTGCACGCGGAGGGGATCGAACTGATTCTGGATGTCGTCTACAATCACACTGCGGAGGCCGGTCAGGGAGGGGCCGTCTATTCCTATCGCGGGATAGACCCTACAATCTACTACCAATTGGGCCCGGATGGATCCACCTATCAGAACTATTCGGGATGCGGAAATACGTTAAACTGTAATCATCCGGTCGTGACCGGGCTGATCCTGGACTCCCTCCGGTACTGGGTCGGAGAGATGCATGTCGATGGCTTCCGGTTCGATCTGGCGTCGGTGCTCACGCGAGGACAGGACGGAGAGATCCTCGGGAATCCGCCCTTGATCGAAGCGATCTCGGAAGATCCCCTGCTACGAGACACCAAGTTGATCGCGGAAGCGTGGGACGCGGCCGGCGTGTACCAGGTTGGATCCTTTCCCGGGGCACGATGGTCCGAGTGGAACGGGAAATATCGCGACGAGATCCGACGGTTTTGGCGAGGCGATGACGGGATGCTGACCCCGTTTGCACGTCGAATCACGGGGAGCGCGGATCTGTACCATGACCAGGGAGGACCACCTCAGAAATCGATCAACTTCATCACGAGTCATGACGGATTTCCGCTGAACGACCTCGTAAGTTACAGCCATAAGCATAACGAGAAAAACGGGGAGGAAAACCGGGACGGGAACGACCACGCCTTCAGCGAGAACTTCGGCTGGGAAGGACCGTCGGATGATCCCGCGATCACCGCCCGCCGCCTGAAACAGGTCAAGAATTTCATCGCGACACTTTTCCTTTCGCAAGGAGTCCCGATGCTGCTGTCGGGCGACGAGTTTGGAAACAGTCAGTCCGGCAACAACAATGCCTACTGCCAGGACAATGAACTTTCCTGGCTGGACTGGGACGCCGCGGAATCTCGTGGCGAACTGACCGAATTCACTCGCGGTGCGATCTCGCTGCGAAGGGAATTTTCACAACTGCGTCGTACGGCCTATTACGATGATTCAAAAGAGGGAAATGATTCGCCCGGCATTCGATGGTTTAGTCCTGATGGAAAAAATCCTGAATGGAGTCACGATAGGGCGGTGGCGATCCTGCTGGATCCGATGCCTTCGCAAACCGGAGCACTGCTGATTCTCTGCAACGCCGGCGCACACAATGCTGATTTTGCCCTTCCTGCCCCGCCGGGGACACCGTGGGAAATTGCCCTGAACTCAGCGGCAGGCAGTCCGGTTGGCGATATTGCTACCGGCAATAAATGGGTGGGAGAACGCTCCATCCTGGTTCTGATGTCCGAAACCACGCCCGCGGACGAATGAACGCGTGGCACCGAATCGTTGTCTTCCTGGTTCAAGCATTGCCTGATACTTTAAAAAAATAGAGCCAACCCAAGGAGAGGATGTTGTAGTACCTATCATGTATTTCAATCCAGATTATCTGTGGTTTGCGATTCCCGGCCTGATCCTGGCGGGCTTGGCATCCATGCTGACCAAGAGCACCTTTCAGAAATATTCCAAAGTGATGGCCGGTTCACGATTGACCGGCGCACAGGCAGCCCGCCGAATGCTCGATTCACAGGGCCTTACCAATGTAAATATCGAGCGGGTCCAGGGATTCCTAAGTGATCATTACGATCCCCGTCAAAAGGTCCTTCGGCTTTCACCGCCTGTTTATGATTCCCCGTCGCTCTCTTCCATCGGGGTCGCGTGTCACGAAGCGGGCCATGCCCTGCAAGACGAACAGAAATATGCGCCGCTCCACCTGCGTTCCGCAATGGTTCCGGCCGCTTCGGTCGGAAGCCGCTTCGCCTATATCGTTCTGATCGCCGGGTTTATGCTTCAGAGCGGGTCGGGAGGCGGCTTCGGGAGCATGATGGTGAATGCGGGTCTGATTTTGTTTTCAGCGACGGTGGTGTTTTCCATAGTTACCCTGCCGGTCGAGTGGGACGCGAGCGCACGTGCAAAGAAACAGATGGTAACTGCGGGGATCGTGACTTCAGCCGAACAGGAAGATGCCGGTCGGGTATTGAACGCGGCATTTTTGACCTACCTGGCCGCCGCGGTATCTTCGATCCTCACCCTCGCTTACTTCATCATGCGATCACGAAGATAGCTGATCGGCAATCCAGCGGGCGAAGGGTTCGTGGAGGTGTTCAAGCGGGATGGATACAATGCAGGGACAGTCGTAGCTGTGCATTGAGGCAACCCGTTTCGTAAGTTCTCCCACCCGGTCCTCGGTCGTCTTTGCAAGCAACGGAATTTCCGTGTTCCGCTGAACAGATCCTTCCCACCAGTAATGCGACTCCATGTCGCTGAGAATGTTGACGCAGGCGGCTAACCTTTCCGACACCAATGTATCGGCGATCCGCCGCGCTTCTTCGCGATCTGAGGCGGTCATGTAGACGATACAGAATTTCATGTCATCCCTTGATCAGCACGGAGGCCTTTCCAGCCGCGGACTTCAACAATGACTCTGCCCGGTTCATGGCCTCGTCCTGGGGCATGTCGGGCGGCGCAGAGGGGATGGCCCACTGGATCCCCGCCTGTTTCCAGTCGGATTCCTCGAGTGCGACTCGCCCGGCAAGGACGCCCATCGGAACGCCGGCATTTCGCGCTGCGCGAGCCACACCATCTACAACTTTACCATTGAGCGATTGGCTGTCGAATGATCCTTCTCCGGAAATCACCCAGTCCATGTCCGCCAAAAGCGCCTCGAAGCCGGTCTCGGTCATGACCCGCTCGATCCCGGATTCCAACGTCGCTGCCAGAAACGCAACCGCGCCCGCCGCAAGACCGCCCGCTGCGCCTCCACTCGTCATCTCCCCAATCTCGCGCCTAAGCGACGCCGAAACCCGAGCGGCCAGGTTACCGAGCCCCCGCTCCAGAAATTCGACTGTCCCGGCGTCTGCTCCCTTCTGCGGACCGAATACCCGGGCGGCTCCGAGCTTGCCCAAAAGCGGATTCTGAACATCGCAGAGGACCTTGATGACCGGCGGATCCAGCTTGGGAGGCTTGATCACTTCGACAATCGAAGGAAGAGATTCACCTTGGGGCGGAAGTTCCGTGCCCGCCGCGTCCAGAAACTTCCAGCCAAAAGCCGCCGCCGCGCCGAGTCCGCCATCGATTGTCGCGCTTCCCCCCACTCCCAGCCAGACCGTCTCGGCGCCAAGTTCCCGGGCGGTCAATATCAACTCCCCCGTCCCAAAGGTCGTCGTGACCAGGGGATCTCTCGATTCCGGCTCCACCAGGGTCAGTCCGCTGGCCTGAGCCATCTCCACACAGGCTGCCTGTTTATCCGGGAATAGGGCAAAACCAGCCTCCACCTCCTGGCCTTTCAGGGGTCCACGTACCCGGCGGACAACCCATTCCCCTCCGAGCGCAGTCAGAAATGCGGCTGCAGTGCCTTCCCCGCCGTCTGCCAGGGGCCTCATGAACACCTCCAGATTCGGGTCTGCCTCCAGAAAACCGTCCTGAACCGCCCGGCACGCTCTGGTGGAGTCCAGACTCCCCTTAAAACTGTCCAAGGCAACCAGTATCTTCATCGCTTCACTTTCTCAAAAAGAAAATATGACGCATTCTTATCGCAAATTGATTAAATCGGACGAGAACAGCGAGGAGTATCCAGAACATTATCACCGATACGAAATATTATTATGTGCAATTATGTGCAGGTTTTAAGGCAATTTCATGTTTGCCATGTTCAAAAACGCGTCATTATGCGTCATTGGAATGCGAAGTGCTCATTAAATGCTTCGTTCGCGACAAAGGAGCATTTAAAATATGAAAACAAAAGCAAAGCTAATAGGACTTACCGTAATAGCACTGGCAAGCGGATGCTCAACCGTGCCGGATGTCTACAAACCGAATGCAGTTGGGCATGTAAACGGATCCGTGACGGAAAAGGGGCTCCAGGTAACCATTCGGCCCGCCAGGGATCAAGTGGCAGTCGGTGATGTAATCAATTTCGACGTGATCTATGAGAATGTCGGCGACAAGCCGTTCATGTTTCCCAAAAATCCCAACCTTCTTTTTACGTGGACGTATTCTAACGGCAGGCGCGACAACTACCTGGGCGAGGATGCTTCCCCGAAGCATTATGATGCCACCGAATTGGTCTCGCTCAAACCCGGCACATGCATGACCAGTGAATTCCCGGTCAAAACCTACTACTTCAAGACGCAGGGTGTAACGGAATTCAGAGCAATTCTGAGATGCCCGCTATGCACGAATCCGGAGCTGAGTTCCGTCTGGCACGGCCGAGCGGTCTCCAATACCTACGGCGTCATGCTGACGCGTGGACAGGACTACGCTTCGCTGTAATTCGCGGTTTGGTTTATTCCGCGCCCGGCTCGAGGTCGGAACCCGGTTCCACGGGCACGGATTTGGAAGCCCCCCCGTCCTCGGGCGAAGAAAAAATTCGGTCAAAGTCGCGGTAGGACAAGAACAACATGGCGGAGATCAGCAACACTGCAAAAACGGTTGTAATCCGCACTACGAAGCGCTCATTCATGGGGCGGCGAGTAATCATTTCGGTTAAGGAAAATGTGATGTGCCCGCCATCCAACACTGGAATCGGCAGAAGATTGATGATCGCGAGATTTACGTTCAGTAGACAAGTAAACCATAGCGCCAGGCGAAAATCGATCGTCACCATGGCCCAGAGATATTGAAAAATCATGGGTGGCCCCCCGATGGCGCCGGCCGCGTTTTTCGCTTCCTTCGGAGTCACAAGTGCCCGAAGGGTTCTGAAGATCAACCCCGCATGACTGCGAACCTGCTGGCCCGGCGGCGGATGCACGAGGACAGCCCGGTTCACGGGATACCGCGTGAACGTGATGCCGATAAAAACGCCTTCGATCGGGTCTCCGCCTTCAATTTCTCTTATCTCTAATCGAGGCGTAACTTGGACGATGAGTTGCTCGCCTTCTCGTTCCAGCGTCAGATCAAGAACCTGGTCTCGACGCTCTTCGACGAGATTCTTCATCTGCGGGATGCTGAGAATCTCGATCCCGTCGATCGCGATAATACGGTCTCTTGCTTTAACCCCGGCCTCTTCTGCGCTTGCCCCCTCCTCCGTGCCGCCAACAATACAGTAAGAGGGACCGCTGACGCCCGGGATTCCGCGCACGCCTTTGATTCCTAACGCCCCGGCTTCGGTGTCGAGATGGACTTTAACCGTTCCCGTGCTCTGTTCCACTACCAGATCGACAGCATTTCGCAGCGCGGCACCGATGGCAACATCCTGCCAGTTCCCGACCTGGCTGCCGTTAATCTCTTTAACAACATCACCCGCCCGGAGTCCCAGCTCGTGAGCAACGCTGTCTTCTTTGACGTAGCCGATCGCGCTTGAAGTTTCATCAAGCATCGCAGGCTTTCCTGCCCAGAAGATGACGTAGGCAATGATGACGGCGAGAATGACATTTCCGACTGCTCCCGCCAGCGCAACTGCTATCTTTTTCCAGGGTTCGACGCGAGGCAGGGAAACTTCATTGCCGTCTTCGTCCACGGTTTTTCCGCCACCCGGCTCCATCTGCGGCAGAGCCACGTAACCGCCGAAAGGAATCCATCCGATCTTATAAAGCACCCCGTCGACTTCTTTTTTCCAGATCGCGTGCCCAAAGCCGATGGAAAAGACGTCGGCACGCATACCGAGCCGACGCGCCACCCAAAAATGCCCCAGCTCATGAATGAAAATCGTGACGCCGAATAACAGCAGCACCATGAATACGAAATAAACAATTGTAAAAACAGATTGGAGAATCATAACTGATATCGCGGACGCGGCGTGACTCAATCACATCGTTCAGGGTTAACGTTTAGATACGCAATAGGTGCACATATACATAAAGCACAGGTGATGCCAAAAGCAAACTATCGATGACGTCCAGAACACCACCCATTCCACGAATCCACTCGCCGGAATCCTTGACGCCGGCGGCTCGCTTGAGCATCGATTCGACTAAATCGCCCAGTATTCCGGCAATTGACAGGAGAACGCCCAACGCCAGCGCATCCACGAATCTCAGATTTAGGACACCAAAATCGCCATGGAACACCCACCACACCGCGGCCCCGAGCGTCGTCGCGAAGACGACGCCACCGATACATCCTTCCCAGGTTTTTCCCGGAGATATGCGAGGGAAAACCTTGTGCCGGCCGATCGCCCGGCCGGTGAAGTAAGCGCCAATATCCATCATTTTCACAATGAAGATCATGTACAGCGCCAGGTACCGACCGTCTCCCTCGGGCCAATCGGTTACGACTTTCGCCAAAAAATTGAGCAGAAAGGGTACGTACAGCACAATGCACAGGGTGGCGGGCACCGACTCCAGCGGTTTGGAATCACGGCGAAACAGCACCACCAGAGCGAGAAGGATCACGAATCCGACCAGCACCAGGCTCTCCGCCTGACCCCCGATTAATCCCGCCCCCCACCATTGCTCAGCCCAACTACTGAAAATCAGCAGAACCGCGGCGATCAATGCGATCCCCGGCTCGTGTTTTATCCCTGCAGATTTGAAAAGGCGGGCAGTTTCAGCGGCGCCGAGGGCTGCAACCACGGCGAAGGCGACGGATAGCCCGGAGAGCGGTAATCGCAAAGCTGCAGCGAACAACGCACCGCCCAGGACAACGCCGCTGATAATGCGAAAGCGGAGCATGTGCGACCTCTACTTAACGTCCCCGAATCTTCGGTTCCGTTTCTTGTACTCTTCGATAGCGACGAAGAAATCATCCTCCCTGAAATCCGGCCAGAGCACGTCCGTAACATATAACTCCGCATAGGACAGCTGCCAGAGAAGAAAATTACTGATTCTCATTTCGCCGCTCGTTCGAATCATGAAATCGGGGTCGGGGACATCCGGTGCATAGAGATTCGAGGAAATCGTATCCACATCGATATCAGAAGGCTCCAGCTCGCCGTCCTTCACCTGTTGTGCGATTTTTCTCGCGGCGTCCACGATTTCGTACCGGCCTCCGTAACTAAGCGCGAGAATCAGGGTCCCTCCGTCGTATTGGCTGGTCGATTCCACCATGCGGGCAAGATCGTCCTGCACGGCCGAAGGCAAATCGGTCGTATGGCCGATGATGCGTAATCGCACTTTGTGCTCGTGAAGCAAGTGTTCCTCGGCGCGCGCGAACCGGCGCAAAAGGTGCATCAGGGCGTTCACTTCGTCCTTCGGACGAACCCAATTTTCAGAACTGAAAGCGTAAAGAGTCAAATATTCGACGCCGGCCTGCTGGGCAGCCCGAAGAACCGCCCGCACCGACTCCGCGCCGGCCTGGTGCCCGCGCACCCGGGCAATGCCGCGCTTGGCAGCCCACCTGCCGTTGCCGTCCATAACGATGGCAACGTGCCGCGGAACTTTTTCATGCGATGCATCGTTCATCGTGCCCGTCAGGCGGAGACCAAGTCTTCGCTCGGGGAAACACGAATGGTGCTGGCTCGCCGGGGACCCACTGAAACCAACTCCGCCGGAACACCCGTGAGTTCTTCCAGTCGTCGAAGATACACCTGAGCCAGGGCCGGAAGTTCCGCGAAACTTTCTGCCCCCGTGGTCGGCTCCATCCAACCTGCAAAATCCTCGTAGACGGGCCGGCACTTTCCGAACGTTCGAATGTTCCCTGGAATCGACACAATCCGCTGACCGTCCAGTTCGTAGGCAGTGCAAACTCGAATCGTTTCGAACGCATCCAGCACGTCGAGTTTCGTAATTGCCCATGAATTCACGCCGTTGATCATGACCGAATATCGGGCCACCACTGCATCAAACCACCCACAACGCCGCGGCCTTCCGGTGGTCGCTCCAAATTCGTTGCCGACTTCGGCCATCTTCTTTCCGTCCGCGTCGAGCAACTCCGTTGGAAACGGACCTTCCCCAACCCGGGTCGTGTATGCCTTTACGACGCCGAGGACCTTATCGATTCGGTGCGGAGGAATGCCCGTCCCGGTGCACGCCCCCGCCGCGGTGGCGTTCGACGAGGTCACAAACGGATAGGTTCCGTAATCGATGTCCAGCATCGTTCCCTGCGCCCCCTCCAGCAGGATCGATTCCCCGCGGTCCAGAACTTCGTGCAGGAGTGGAATGGTGTCGGTGATGAACGGCGCCAGGAACCGCCCCGCTTCCAGTACTTCGCTGACAACCGACTCAACATCCAGCGCATCCGCATCCAGCGCCTGCAACACTGTATTTTTATCGGCAATCAGCCCGCGCAGCATGTCCGGAAAGGCCTCGTCCAGCAGATCGCCCGCCCGGAGTCCGATGCGGGCCGCTTTGTCGCCATAGGCGGGTCCGATCCCCCGCTTGGTGGTCCCAATGTTCTTTCCAGTACTACCCGTACGCTCTTCCCGGGCAGCATCCAGTTCCCGGTGATAGGGGAATACCAGGTGTGCGCGGTCACTCACGAACAGACGGCCGGATAATTCCGCCCCGCGCTCTTGAAGCTCTCGTATCTCCGAAACCAACGCTACCGGATCGACAACCACTCCGTTCCCGATGACGCAGTGCTTCTGATCTCGGAGAATCCCGGAAGGGATGAGATGCAAAACGTACTTCTCGCTGCCTATTTCGACCGTGTGCCCGGCGTTGTTACCGCCCTGGTACCGTACAATCCAGTCGGCATCACTGGTCAGTACATCGATAATCTTCCCTTTTCCTTCGTCGCCCCACTGAGCCCCGATGAGGACCGTGTTCGCCATCGTCTCATTCCTCTTCCGCCCGTTTAAAATCGGGCTGTTTCAGGCCAAAAGAATAGCCCTCATGTGGAGGGCCAAAACAGTCTCGTATCTACCGAAACGGTACAATTCAGTCCAGACAAATAAGTGAGGAATGACGAAATACCGAATGACGAATGAATTTTGAAGTCCGAATGACGAATTCGGATTTCGGATTTCGTTCTTCAATTGCCATAGGGTATTTCGTCATTCCTCATTCCTCACCCAGATTCTGCTCTTCACTCAGGATAGAATATAGGCGAACATCCTCAAAAACGCCCCACTTGCACAACCTCTGGCGCAGGATTCCTTCAAACTGCATCGGCAGGTTCTTGAGTACATGGGCCGATCGTTCGTCACGGGCCAGGATCTGGGCCGTGATCCGATGGAGAGACATCTCCGAAAAGCCGAACCGGACGACCGCCTTCGTGGCCTCGCTGCCGTAGCCTTGCCCCCACATCGACTTACCGATCCAGAATTCGAGTTCACCAGTTGCATTCACACGGTCCAACTCCCGAAGAATCACGCAACCGACCAATTCCCGGGACTCCACCGCCGAAATGGCAAAGTGAACCGCGGAGCGCATTTCGAAATAGCGCGGAAGATTTACGATCCAGCTCTTGGCGGCCGAGAGGGAATACGGGTGAGAAACGGACTGGGTGGTGTCCGCGATCTCCCGGTCATTGGCCAGGGTATGCAACATGTCTGCATCTTCAGCCACGAACGGGCGCAGCCTAAGTCGTTCCGTCTTCAGCGACGGCTGGTGTCTCAGTATCAAGAATTACTCCGTGCTCCCGGCGAGATGCCGATAGTAGTTCATATACTGATCAATACACCGATCGTGTCGATAGGTTTCGTCGAAATAGTCACGTGCCTGCCGTCCCAGGCGTTCACGCTCGGCGGGGTTGTCACGAAGCAACGCCAGGGCCGCCGCCAGCGCTTCCGCTGAATTCGGTTCAATCAGGACTCCCGTTTCCCCGTCTTCCACCATTTCGACGACTCCCCCGGCCACCGTGGTCAGGACGGGCACACCGTATGCCATTGCCTCTAGAATTGCGTAGGGCTGATTTTCCACAACGGAACACAACACCAGGAGGTCTACCCGGTCGAAAAAATCGCCCCGGTCCACGAAACCGGGCATTTCTAC
>Ga0310121_10003952_pt1 | contig 13322 bp, 14 predicted proteins | sample CB27_Tmax_986_MG_FD_203504 | JGI IMG/M metagenome (GOLD analysis project Ga0310121, IMG submission 203504) | Marine microbial communities from Western Arctic Ocean, Canada - CB27_Tmax_986 | ecosystem: Environmental > Aquatic > Marine > Oceanic | place: Canada: Western Arctic Ocean | collected... | reverse complement strand
GCTGGTGACTATTGTTCGACCAAGTGCCGTGTACGGAGAGAGGGATCGTCTGTTCGCTCCGAGTCTGGCTCGCCTCCTACAGATTCCGGTTGTGCCGATGTTGGGCCGTGGCGACAATACGGTACCGGTCGTGTACGCTGGAAACGTGGCGGCGGGTGTGGCAGCGGCTTTGGACGGAAGGGGCTCGGGGAGCGCTTTCAACTTGGCCGTCGACTACCCACTGACCCAGCGGGAATTGCTGGAGGGACTCGCCCGCGGGCTCGGCCGCTCCCCAACCCTCGTGCATGTGCCGGCCGCGCTGGTTCGGGCCTTCGCGCGGTTGGCAGACGGCGTTGGCGTCATGGTACCGGGGTTGAGTGGTGTGTCTGGGGCAAGGGTTGCGCGTCTTGGACTCGGCGAGAACCTGTATTCCTCAACGAGGGCACGGGAGTTGCTCGGCTGGCGACCCTCTATACCACACGAGTCGGCTTTACGCGCAACGGGGCGGTGGCTGCTCCACCGTCGGACAACGAGGTAACTGAATCGTGAGCGAAGACAACGACGGGAACGAACCCCAGCAAGTCGTCCCGCCGCCCCCCGTCTCGAAGGAGACGGAGGACGAGCGGTTTCTTCAATCCACCGTCGCCGAGTTGGAGGAGAGAGGGCTCTTTCGCGGGGGAAAGGAGTCCTGGCGCGTATTTCGAATCATGGGTGAATTCGTCGAGGGATTCGACGAACTCAGCACGCTCGGCCCGTGCGTCTCGGTCTTCGGATCGGCTCGCATGACCAGGGCCGACCCCGTATACGACCGCTGCGTCGAGACGGTGCGCCTCCTCGGGGAGGCCGGATACGGGATCATCACCGGGGGCGGCCCCGGGATCATGGAGGCGGCGAATCGAGGCGCCCGAGAGGCGGGGAGGCCGTCGGTCGGCTGTAACATTGAGTTGCCCTTCGAGCAGGAGGTGAACGGGTTCATCGATATCAGTATCGACTTCCGGTACTTCTTTGTGCGCAAGACGATGTTCGTGAAATACGCTCAGGCCTTCGTCATCTTTCCCGGCGGATTCGGCACTCTCGACGAGCTTTTCGAAGCGCTGACACTGATTCAGACCAGGAAGGTCAGGAACTTTCCGGTGGTCATGTTCGATACGGAGTATTGGGCGGGGCTGATGGACTGGATTCGAAACAAGCTGCTTAAGGAGGGTAAGGTCTCGAAGAAGGACCTCGACCGGATCTACGTCACGGACTCGCCTGAGGAAGTCGTCGCCCGCGTCGCGTCCTTTCAGCCCTAGCCCTCCCACATCGGGGTTGAAATGGCCCCCGATCGGCGCTTTCTTTAAGGTTCCCCCAGGAAGGCCCGAGTGGCCCCTCCTCTGATCCTCCCAAAGACAGGTAGCAGGTGCAGAAGACACCCATGAAGTCCTCCGGGGGCTACGCACCGGGGGGTAAGGACACGGGTCGCGTCAAGCCCAAAGGGGGCGCGAGTATTCGAGCCCACGAGGGCTTGGATACGGTGCCTATGCAAGCCCGAAAACCGGAGTGGCTGAAGGTCCGGTCGCCCGGAGGAGCAGAGTATCTTCGACTCAAGCGCCTCATGAGAAGCCAGGCGTTGCACACGGTGTGTGAGGAGGCGCGCTGCCCCAATATCGGAGAGTGTTGGGAGGCCGGAACGGCCACCTTCATGATCCTGGGAGACGTCTGTACCCGTGCATGCAAGTACTGCGCGGTAGCGCACGGGCTGCCAACCGAGCTGGACCTAGAGGAGCCTATCCGCGTCGCCGACACAGTGCGTGCCATGGCGCTGGAACACGTAGTGATCACGAGCGTGAATCGGGACGAACTCTACGACGGCGGCGCCAGAATCTATGCCGAAACGATCCGTCGCATTCACGGTGCCATCCCCGGTTGCTCGGTAGAGGTGCTCGTTCCGGATTTCAAGGGGGACGAAGACGCGCTCCGCATCGTCATCGAAGCGACGCCGGCGATTCTGGGACACAATCTGGAGACCGTCGAGAGGCTTCACCCCGATGTGCGTCCTGGGGGTCGCTATTGGAGGTCCATCTCCTTCCTCGGAGCGGCCAAGAGGATCGATGGCTCACTCTTGACGAAAACGGGCATGATCCTCGGGATGGGCGAGGAAGCCGTGGAGATCCGCCAGGCGATGGCCGACCTTCGTGAAGCGGCCGTGGACATCCTCACTTTGGGCCAATATCTAAGGCCGTCGATTCAGCATATTCCGGTAGCCCGCTGGGTGACGCCGGCCGAGTTCGCCGAATGGAAACAGGTCGGTGAGGAGCACTACGGGTTCAAGCATGTAGAGGCGGGGCCTCTCGTACGTTCCAGCTATCACGCCAAGGAACAGGCCAGCGAAGTCGAGGCCGGGGCACCCGGTAGCATACAGCGGGTGCTGGAGGCGGACCTTCCCGCACCAGTGGGGGTTCTGCCGAATTCAAACCTAGTTCAGTTGAAAATTACAGGACCGGATCGGTTGGATTCGGGCGCGATCGTCGGTTGGGAAGAGAGAGCATTTGATGGCTGAAACTGAGATCGCGGCAGTCAGCGTTGTGAATGGGGGTCCCGCGCTCGGCGGGTTCTCCAAGGAGAAGCTCGTCGACCTCTTCAAGCACATGCTCCTGTACCGGAGATTCGAGGAAAAGGCCGAAGAAGCATACACGATTGGCAAGACCGGGGGATTCTGTCACCTCCACGTCGGGCAGGAGGCCGCCGCGGCCGGGTGTATCCTGCCTCTCCGCCGGGACGACTACGTCATCGGCTCGTACCGGGAACACACGCAGGCCTTGGCGAAGGGTCTCTCCCCCGAAGCGGTCATGTCGGAGCTTTACGGCAAGGCCAGTGGAGCCTCGGGCGGGGCGGGCGGATCCATGCACATCTTCGGTGCTGATCAGGGCTTCATGGGGGGCAACGGCATCGTAGGGGCCCAAGCTCCACTGGCCCTGGGCATGGCTTGGGCGAGCCACTACCGCGGTGGAGATCAGGTTTGTGTCTGTTTCCTTGGTGACGCCTCCGTGAACTAAGGCGCGTTCCATGAGTCGATGAACATGGCCGCTATCTGGAACCTCCCCGTGATCTTTGTGGTCGAGAACAACGCCTACGGCATGGGCACGAAATTCAGCCGAATGTCCGATACCGAGATGACGAAGAAGGCGGCTTCACACGGCGTGCGCGCCACGGTGGTCGACGGACAGGACGTTATGGCCACGTATGCCCATTTCGAGGACCTTATCGAGATGGTCCGACAGGGCGCCGGCCCCCAATTCGTCGACGTAGAATGTTACCGGTTCAAGGGCCATTCGATGTCCGATCCGGTGTCTGGCACCTATCGGTCGAAGGAGGAGGTCGACGACCGGACGGAGAACGCGGATCCGATCAAGCTTCTCCGGGATCGGCTTTTCGCGGCGGAGCTCAAACGCCATCCGGCGTGCAACGCACATTGGCTCGGCGACTCGATCCTCCGATTCAACCGTGTTCATATCGGCGTGGCCGTCGCGGTGGAGGATGGCCTCATCACTCCCATCATCCGTGACGCCGACCTGAAGGGCGTGGCCCACATCGGTGCCGAAGTGAGGGAGTTGGCTGGAAGGGCCAAGGAGAAGAGGCTACAACCGGACGAGTATACCGGAGCCACGTTCTCGATATCCAACCTGGGAATGTTCGGCATCCACGAGTTCACGGCGGTGATCAACCCGCCCGAGGCCGGGATTCTGGCCGTTGGAGGCGTGGAGGAAGTGCCGGTGGCGGAGGACGGTCAGGTGGTCATTCGCAACCGCATGAAGATGACGATGAGTTGCGACCACCGCGTGATCGACGGAGCGCTCGCCGCCGCGTTCCTTGCCACCTTGAAGGAGCCTACGGCCATCCTCCTCTGACGGTCGCCCCCATCACCCAGTTGCCTGATTTTCCGACGACGGTGCGTTGAAGCACCGGTAACCTTAGGTTGCGCCTTACCTTCGGCTGGATGGGGCCGGCCGAAGGCCTGTTTCTCTTCAGGGCTAGGAGCCGAGCAGGTGTCCGACACCGTATCACGAATCCTGAACATCAAGAAGGACGAGCTGCCACTCGCACTCCTGTCGGTTGCTTACTTCTTTTGTGTCCTGTGCGGCTACTACTTCCTTCGTCCGGTGCGCGAAGCGATGGGCGTCTCCCGAGGCATGGACGAGCTGCGTTGGCTGTTTGTGGGAACGTCGGTGGTGTCACTCGCGCTCGTCCTCGCGTTCGGTGGGGTCGTAGCGAGGACCAATCGTCGCCGGTTCATCCCGATCGCCTACCTGTTCGTGATCGTGTGCCTGATCGTGTTTTCAGGGATGCTGATCGCCGACGGGGCCGCCGGGGGAGGACTCATCGGCACGGACGCCGAGACGCCCGTGGCGCGGTATGTGGGCTACGTTTTTTTCGTCTGGCTCAGCGCCATCAATCTGTTCGTGACTAGCGTTTTCTGGGCGTTCATGGTGGACATCTTCGACATGCGCCAGGGCAAGAGGATGTTCGCGTTCATCGGCATTGGGGGCACGCTGGGGGCACTGGTCGGCGGCTGGGCGACGAACGTAATCAGCGGGATGACCGAGTCGGTCTACCTCCCCGCGGGGCTGATGCTCACGGGGGCCGCCTTTTTTGGGTTCGCCATCATCGTGATGCTCACGCTGGATCGCCTCGCCTTTTCCCCGGGGCACGCGCCGCTTACCCCCGACGGGGCGGCCGTCCAAGGTCATCAAGGGGAGAGGGAGGAGCCGTCCCATCTGGGACGCCAGGAGGATTCCGCGAGCCTTACCCGGATCGGCGGGACTTTCTGGGATGGTGCCAAGGCCGTGGCGAGCTCGCCGTATCTGCTGGGCATCGGTGCCTATATCGTGCTGATGGCGATCTCGAATACGTTGATCTACTTCACACAGGCCAACATCATCCTCAGCAACACGGACACCTTCAGCCAACGAGTCGCGGGCTTCGCCCAATTCGACGCCCTCGCCCAAGTGGCCACGCTCTTCGCCCAGATTTTCATAACCACGCGGGTGATCAAGCGCATCGGTGTCGGCTGGACGTTGGTGATTTTACCCGTGGTGACCATGGCGGGCTTCGCGATTCTTTCGGTTTGGACCGTCTTCGGCGTCATGGCCGTCTTCCAGGCGCTGCATCGCGCTACCCGGTACGCCATTTCGAGGCCGGCGCGGGAAACTCTGTTCAGCGTCGTTTCGCCGGCGGAGAAATACAAGGCGAAGCCGATCGTCGATGTCTTCCTCTATCGCGGCGGCGATGTGGCTGGGGCGGGAGTGGATGGGATGTTTGCTGCCATGGGCCTGACGCTGGCTTGGGTTGCTGCCGCCACCGTGCCTGTGGCAGGCGTCTGGGCCATGCTCTGTCTGGCCCTGGGGCGGGCGCAGCAGGTGAGGGACGCAAGCGGGCGTGTCCCTGAACCGGAACGGGAGCCGTCGACGGTAGGATAATCAGGGACCAGCTCCGGCCCACGGCCGGCCGGCGGCTCGACTCGACGTCGCAGGTGGGATTCCTCCTAGGACTCTCCGCCTCCACCTCCCCCGAAACCGCCCCCGCTGAAGCCTGAGCCTCCGCTGCTGCGCGGCTGGGAGCTCATCGCGCCACCGACCCGGTGGGACATGCTACCCAGGTCCGTCACGAATATCGTCGGTCTGAAACGCCGCCCGTGCGGACCCGAGTACTAGTCGGGAGGTTCCTCGTACCAGTCCTCGAAGGTCCGCGCCCACTTCTTTTCCACCTGGAGTGCCATGGCGTGGGGAAGGTACCGCTCGAACATCTCGGGTGAGTCGATCATGCGTCGGAAGTGATCCGCCTCGACCCGGTCGAGAAACTCCTGGAACCCCAGGACATGCTCCAACTGGCGGGCGCCCTTTACGGTCCGGGCCGGCATGACCATTCCGAACCCGATGATCGGAAGGGCGGTCAGGACAGCCGCCACGATTCGCGCGCTCAGCGGAAAGTAGAAGGCCTCGAAGCTATCTCCCAAGAACCCCAAGCCGACCAACAAGAACACCATAGTCGCGATACCGCCGCCCACATAGGCACTCCGTACCTGGTCGGGGCGATGGTGGCAGTAGTCGAGCTGTAGTAACCGGTTGAATATTCCGTCCTTGATGCCTGTCACGTGCTTGTAGAACTCATGTTCCAGGTCATCGAGGTCCACGACCTTGCGGAGCCCTCCCTCGAAGAGTCCGCTCATAAGTTTGCGCTCGTGGGAAGTCAGCTCCGACCACTCCTCTGAGTCCTTGAGGAGCTCGAAGGAGTAGGCATTTCCCTTCATCCAACCGACCAGGCCCGTTTGCTCTCGCTCCTCGATTTTCAGATACCCGCGGACGGCGAGGTCTACGATGGATGCCGTGATGTCACACATGTCGGGGCTATTGTCGATCAGGGTTCCAACCTCAGCCGGCGTCATTCTATCCGGGGGCTCGTATTGAGGTGTGACGGCCAGACGCGACGGATCCCGACCCCGAGCGTTCCAAAGGCGAAACATCAGGATCGAGGCCACGATGGGTACGAGAAAGATCCAATTTGACCGAAAGAACCGCACGGTCGCGACGAAAGACGTGGGGCGTGCAATGACGCCGGGGGCCCATGCCATCGAAATGGTCATGCCCTCCCGCGCCGCTAGCATCTCCGTTGTCATGAAATAGTATCTATATTCTATTTCTGTAGATGTGGCGTCACTAGCGGTGCTCGAGCCGACGGGACCCGTGTAAACCCGCGCCTGGAGACCCGTGACGTTCCAATAGAGTTCGTCATAGCCGGCCTCGAAGTCACTATCCTCCGGGTCGATAAAGCGGAGGGCATTCTCGACGGAATATTCGATATTCACCGTCCGCGCCTGGTCGATAGCGCCGGGTATCCAGATCTTGACCCTCTTGTACTGTCCCTCCCGGCCCTCCTCATACTCGAGCGGCTGGCCACCCTCGTCGGAGACGGAGCTTATGTTGAGATCCAGGTGGTAGTTGAATCCCTGGGGGGTCTCATAGTGAATCGGAATATCGCGAAACACCCCGTTCCAGGAGCCCGTGAATCGGAAACGAATGACTTTGTTTACGTGAATTCGACCACTCGGCAACACATTGATCTCGGCATCGAACTATTCGATCACGATGGCCTTGCCTTGGCCCGCGACCGGGGGGGGGCACAAGAGGGACTACCGAAGAGGAATAACGCGAATACCAGATCACGGGGGCTGAGGCATCGTCCCGTCATCGTCCGCAAATCTCCCTGAAGAAAGCTCTTCAGTTGAGAAGGGTCAGCTGGCCTTGCCGTCGCTGAAGCTCACGTTCGGTACGGCCGTTTCACCCTCGGGCACCTCGAAGAACTCCCGCTCACGAAAGTTAAAACTGCCCGCGATGAGGTTCGACGGCACCTGGTGAACCTTGGTGTTGAAATCTCGAACGACTGCGTTGTAATACCGCCGAGCGTTCTGGATCGAGTCCTCCATTTCTCTGAGCGTCCCTTGAAGATCCCGAAAACCGTCCACCGCCTTGAGATCCGGGTAGGCCTCGGCGAGGGCGAACAACGACTTGAGCGCCCCCGCGAGCATACCTTCCGCCTGCCCCTTTTGCGCCGGGCTCTGGGCCGACATCGCTGAAGATCGCGCCGCCACCACAGCCTCTAGGGTCTTATTCTCATGCTCCGCATACCCCTTTACGGTCTCGACCACGTTGGGGATCAGATCATAGCGACGTTTGAGTTGGACATCGATGTCTGCCCATGCCACGTCCGCCTGCTCCCTTAGTTTTACGAGTCCGTTATAGAGCCCGACTCCACCTAAGAAAATCGCGGCAACCGCGAGTAATCCCCACATATAAACCTCCGACTGAGCCGGAAAAACGGAGTGGGCAGCCCCATGAACCACAATAGGCCCATACCCCTCTCGAAGTAAATGAAATTCGCACTGCCGATGGGGATGCCGGGCCCGGCGGAAATCCGCTCCCTCGGTGCTTCGCTTACTCTCTCACTAGGCTCTCCCTAAAGGGTTTACCAGCCTTTGCCCCCCGTCTAACTTCCGGGACCACTCTCGGGGCCGAGCCGGAGCGTCGGAGGGTGGCATCCCACTCTCTACTCAGCCCGCTCGTCCTTGGCGATCGGTTCGCTCTTGAAGAGGTAAGGCGTGCCAGAAAACAACTTCGACGTACTGGTGATAGGTGGGGGCCCAGGAGGCTATGTCGCGGCTATCCGTGGAGCGCAGCTCGGATTGAACGTCGCGTGTGTCGAGGCTGACAAGCTCGGGGGTGTTTGTCTCAACATAGGGTGCATTCCCACCAAGGCACTCCTGTCCAGCGCCGCCCTGGTGAATGAAATCAAGACGGCGGGGGCTCACGGGATCACGTTTTCCGGGGCCAACGTCGACCTCGCGCCAGCTCAGGACCGCAGCAGGGTGATCGCGGAACAACTGGCAAAAGGGGTGGGACACCTCTTCAAAAAGAATAAGGTCACCCACATCGGCGGACGTGGCCGTCTCCTGGGCGGGGGCCTCACAGAGGTCGAGGCTACGGATGGCAGCAAGGCGGAGTATCTGGCCAGCCACGTCATTCTTGCGACCGGGTCCCGGCCGAGAGACATCCCGGTCCTACCGATCGATGAGGACCGCATCTGGTCCTCCACCGGGGCCCTTTTTCGAATCGAGGCACCGGCTACGCTAGCGGTGGTTGGCGCGGGCGCGGTGGGGATGGAGTTCGCCGACATCTACAGCGCGTTCGGCACGAAGGTGACGGTCATCGAGGCATTAGACCGTATTCTACCACTCGAGGACGCCGACTCATCGGCGGCGGTTGAGCGCAGCTTCAAAAAACGCGGTGTAGACATTCACACCGGGGCCGTAGTGGAGTCTGCGAAGGTTGCCAAGCAGTCGGTCGAGCTCAACTTCACGGATAGAGAGGGCGCATCACAGATCCTGAAGGTCCAGCACGCGCTGTCGTCCGTGGGACGCGTCCCGAACACGGAGGACCTGGGGCTGGAGGCCGCGGGGGTCCAACTCGATGATCAAGGCTTCTTCGTCGTCGACGAATACATGCGGACCAGCGCCGCGGGCGTGTACGCGATCGGAGACTGCGCCGGCAGACAGCTGCTGGCTCACAAAGCGATGCACGAGGGGGTGATCTGCGTAGAGGCGATCGCGGGTAAGGCACACGGCTCGGTAGACTATCAAAACGTCCCGAACTGCACGTATTGCAGGCCCGAGGTCGCATCGGTGGGGCTCACTGAGGAACAGGCCAAGGAGCAGGGGTTCGAGATCGACGTCGGGAAGTTTCCTTGGGTGGGCAATGGTCGCGCGTTGGCCGCGGGCCACACGGAGGGCTTCGTAAAAGTTATTCGGGACGCCCAGTACTCCGAGATCCTCGGGGCCCACATCGTTGGAGCCCACGCCACCGAGTTGATCGGGGAGTTCGTGGTGGGGCGTCATCTCGAGTCCACCGTAGAGGAGATGGACCGTGCCATGCACCCGCATCCCACCTTGTCGGAGGCCCTGGCAGAGGGTGTGTTATCGGCCCTGGGGCGGCCAATCCACATCTAGGGCAGTCCCCGGAAGGGTTCTTCGGTAGATCAAGGGTACGCCCCAGCTGGTGGCTAACGCCAACGCCGAATTTGGCTGGCAGTTGTCTTCCCGGCGTCGACCAAGCGGACTGCAGATTCTTAGGAAGGTACAAGCGTAGTGCGCCGGCCATTGGGAGGCCATCCGCTTTATAAGGTCAGCTTGGCCCCATCTCGCTCGGCTGGCTGCACGAGCTTGTCGTGGAAACCAACAGACTAATCATGTGGTGCCTGCTTCATCACGCCGTGGCGCGACCTCAGGCAGTGGCAAGTTCAAGCCCTACTGGTCGCCAACGACTCCCGGGGGTGGCGTCTCCGGGAATGCGGTCACCGCCTCGACGATGCCGCGCGCGGCGCGCTCCGGATCGCTCAAGATCACCTGGCGATCCCTCGAGCTTGTGAGGAAACCCGTTTCGATGATCACCGCGATGGTCATGGGGTGGAGCGCGTGCTCGTACCGGCGAAAGTTGAATGCGTAGTAGTTTCGCATACGGCGAGTGACCGTCGGAAGACGTCGGAGGCCCGTCGCCTTCCCATAGCTTTGCGCGAGAAGCGCCGCCACTTGCGACGCACGGCCGGTGGCGTCTCGACGTGGCGCCGCGACCCGATACCCGGAGGCGTTGGGGTCGTTACTCCCGTCAGCGTGGACTGCGATGAAGAGATGGGCCCGGTAGTTCGGAGGTACGACGGCAGGAAGGATGTCGACCTCGTAGCCCATCCCCTCGAGCATCGCCCCTGCGTGCCGAGCGATCTGCAGATTCATCTTCCACTCAGCCGTCCCTCGCCAGCTGGTCCCGTTGTTCCGCAGCCCGCGGAGCTCCCGGGGCGCCTCGTCCGCCCGCCAATGGCCCGCCTGAAGCGCGATTCGCACCGGTCCCTCGGGCGGCTTCCAGTCGGCGGGTGTGGGAATAGGGTCCGGGTAGCGGTTCCGGCTTCGACGCCGGAAGTTTCTTCTGCGGGAAACGGGCGGGGCGACCGTCTCCCGCACGAGTTCCTGGGGCTGGGCTACCTCGGCAGACTTAATCCCTCCCGGCTCGTCGGCGCTGATCGGCTCAGTCGTAGGCGTGGGCATCGGCTCCTCGACCGGAGCCGGGGCGGAGGGGTCGGGAAGGGGGCTGGTGGGGGGAGCTCCAGTCCCGGCTTGCAGGTGGAACGCCGCGAGCGCCACCATCAATGCGCCCGCGTAGACAAGCACTACCAATCTCACATTCTTCTCCCATGAGGTAGGTACCGGAGCGGCCTCAAGGTAATGAATCGCCTCCCGGCCCGACGAAGCATGCTACCAAAGAGGGGGTTGCGATGCAACGAGGGGATCGGGCATGAGTCTCCAACCTTGCGCGCTGCCACCCCAGCGGTTGAAGTTCCCCTCCCCGTTATCGGGGGCCACATTCAGAAGAGGATACCAAATCTGCAAGCATTCGTCCCTCTTGGGTAAATGACCACGGTCAAGCGGAGGTCACCAATGAAGCGCACGATGACGTGTGGCTCATGGACGCCGGCACGGGCGCGCGCGCTGCCCACATCATGATTTTGGGTCGCTGAGCGTGCGGTCTGCAGCCTCCTGAGCGGTCTATGCGGAACACCCTTGGAGCGAAGCGGCTGCATCGTCTCGATGTGCAGGGCTTCGACACGGTTCACGAAGAGCTCCTCGCCCAGGTTGCGCCGTGGTTACGTCTGGCGTTCGGGCTTTGCGCGACCTTAGCGATCGTCGGCACCGCGCTTGCCTCAAAGCCACTCCTCCTGACACTTGCTGGTATCGCGTTTCTCGCGGCGCTTTCTCCCGTCCATCCGTTCGATGTGATCTACAATTACGGGATCCGTTACGCGACGGGGACCCCGCCTCTACCGAAGCGTGGTCCTCCGGCACGTTTCGCGTGCGGAATCGCCGCCCTATGGTTGATTGTCACGGTCGGGGCGTTCGAGTTGTCCATGACCACTGTCGGCTACGTTCTTGGATTCACGCTGGCTTCGGTGGCTATTCTGGTAAGCACCATGGACATCTGTATCCCGTCCATGATCCTTCGGGCCATGCTCGGCGCTCCGGTGCCCCGGACAGCAAACGAGGACAAGTCGGCCGGTGAGGTCTCAGGGCCTCCTCTAGATCGCCAAGAACGAGATCGTCTATACAGATGGTGAGCTCCACTATGCGGTACCGTTACTTGCGCGGGCGAGGGGGGGGTGCCTTGTCTTTGTCCGGGACGCACGCCTATCCCACTGGTATGGTGACCCCTACGTACAAAGTGGACGCTGATTCTGGCTAGCGAACGCTTGCAGGGCCGTGGTAGCAGGCGGGTCGCGCGCTTCGCGAGGTTGGCTCCAGGGTAAACGAGGAGGTGCCAGGGTCATGAGCGGAGTCAAGCACGGGCCTCTTCCACCGGTGTTTTTTCTGGGCGGGCTGCTTCTTCAGTGGGGGCTTCACGCATTCCTGCCGTTCGTGCGTTTGGTCCCCGAGGCCTGGGCCGCCTCGGGCGCTATTCCGATCGTGGTGGGAATCGCCCTTGTTGTACTTGGCGAGCGCCGGTTCAAGAAGGTGCGCACTGTGATCAACCCATTCGATCAACCCTCGGTCTTGGTCACGAGTGGCGTATTTCGAGCCGCAACCCGATGTATCTGGCGATGATTCTAATCCTGATCGGTGGGGCTCTCGCCTGGGGAACACTCAGCACCTTTGTTGTGCCTCCCGCACTCGCCTGGTTGCTTTCCCGGAAGTTCATTGCGATGGAGGAGGCCGCGCTGAGTCAGACGTTCGGCGTCGACTATGACCAGTACAAGTGCCGTGTCCGGCGTTGGCTCTAGTCGCTGGAGTTAGCTGAACATTACAGGGGGCCCGCCATGCCGCCGAGTTCCGGCGGAGCCTAGAAGGTCTCAGCACCGATGCGGACAAGTTCGAATTCGCCGCCTGTGAGGTGTATTGGCTCATACGCGGCAAACTCAGCGAGTCACCTCTCTTCAGGATGGATCTGACCAAGACGACGGGCGGGCACCAACGGCCGCGCGCAATATGACGACCGTCCGTAGGCTCGTGGCCAAGTACGCTATCGCCGACCCTGCCCCCGATCCCAGACTGGACCGCTAGGGAACCGCGCGGGGTCGCATTTGATTTCCTTGTTGAAACCGATTGCAGTTCTGCTACCGCAGGAATCGCCCGGGATGACGAAGGAACCAACGAGGAGAAACGACGAATGAACGGCAACTTTGGCCGTGCGGTGATCGGAGGATTGATCGGAACCGCTGTGATGACGATGGTCGGACTCTTTGGGGCGCCCATGATGGACCTGGCTCCGATGAATCCCACTAAAATACTCGCCGGAGCGATGGGTGGCAACCTGATGCTGGGATGGGGGGGACACGTCATGATCGGTGTCATTCTGGCGCTTGGTTATGCGCAGGTGGGATCTATTCTGCCGGGACCCGGCGTGGCCCGAGGTGCGATATACTCCATCGCGCCTTTCTTGATGGCGCAGATCGTGGTAATGCCGATGATGGGGATGCCGCTCTTCTCGGGCTCCGTCCCGATGGCGATGGGAAGCCCCATTGGCCACGTCATGTATGGAGCTGTTCTTGGCGGGATCTACGGCGAGGTGCGTGCGGAGCAAGCCGCCGCGACGTGATCGTACGAGGGGTGCCCACCGCTCGGTGGGCACCGTCGTCGCTCGCCGGAGCGAAGTTCAGTACCCTCGGATCGTGCATCCGTCTTGCCTCCCCGCCTGGGTAGGCTCACTGTAAAAGGCTCGACTACACATCCCCCGCCCAAGAGCCCCGAAACGAACTGATGTCATCTGCGCGAGGGC
>Ga0310121_10003951_pt1 | contig 13322 bp, 14 predicted proteins | sample CB27_Tmax_986_MG_FD_203504 | JGI IMG/M metagenome (GOLD analysis project Ga0310121, IMG submission 203504) | Marine microbial communities from Western Arctic Ocean, Canada - CB27_Tmax_986 | ecosystem: Environmental > Aquatic > Marine > Oceanic | place: Canada: Western Arctic Ocean | collected... | reverse complement strand
CGCCGTGTACTGGACGGACGTGGTCCAGGGCGTGTGGATGTACGTGGCCGTGTGGGCGGGGGCCCTGGTGCTTGCCCATCGCCTCTTCGGGGGACCGATGGCGCTGTGGAGGCGGGTGGCGGCCGAGCGGCCGGATCTGCTCTCTCTGCCGGGACCGGAGGGTTTCTTCACGCCTGGGATGTGGATCGGAATGTCCATCGCGCTGTCGTTCGGGATCATTCTCCAACCGCACATCATGATTCGGTACTATACGGCCGTGTCGGGGCGCACGATCAAGTGGCTGGGCGCCACTACACCCATCTTCCTGATGACGCTCTATATCCCGGCTGCGATGGTGGGTCTGGGTGGGGCGATCGTCCTGCCGGATCTTGCGGTCCCCGATGAGATTTTTCCCGAACTTCTGGTTCGATATGCCCCCGCATGGCTCACCGGCCTGATTCTCGCCGGAGCGACGGCGGCCGCCATGTCGACGTTGGACTCGATCCTTCACGCCAACATGACGGTGCTCACCCGCGACGTGTATCAGCGCTACATCGCCCGCGACAGGGAGCCCGCGCACTACGTTTGGGTTGGACGGGCCATCGTCCTGGGACTCCTTGTCGTCGGCTACTTCCTCTCGGTGCGGACGTTCGGATTCCTCGTGACGCTGGTAACACTTTCCGGGGCAGGGGCGCTGCAGCTCCTACCGGGCACACTAGGCGTGTGCTACCCGACGCGGCGTCCGTTCACCAAGTCCGGGGTGCTTGCCGGGATCGGCGTCGGTCTGACGGTTCTCTACGTAACGCTGGTGATGGTTCCCCACGCGCTGGGGATTCACAGCGCGATCTGGTCCCTTGCGGCGAATTTCGTGACCTGCGTCGTGGTATCTGCCTTCACGGGGGCTCCTTCCCCGGAGACCATCGACCGGATCCACGGTGCCATCGAGGACTACGTGTACGGATCGGGGGACGTGGGGTTGGAGGAGGCCCTGAAGTCGTGAAGGCGGCTTTCTACTCCTCGCCGCTCGCCTCCAACAACGCCTCACGCAGTAGATCCTGTGTGACCTCTGGATCGGCGGCCCCGTTGGTTTCCTTCATCACCTGACCGACGAAGAAGCCCATGAGGCCCGTCTTGCCATCCCGGTAACCCTGTGCCTGTGTTGGGTTCGCCTCGACCAACCGGACGACAAGGGGCTGGAGCGTCGACGCGTCGCTCACCCGGCCCAAGCCCCTCGCTCCGATTACCGCGTCGGGATCACCGCCCTCTTGGGCCAGCACCGCGAGCACGTCCCTGGCCGCTCGGCCTGAGACATCGCCCCTCGAAACGAGCTCGACGAGGCGGGCGAGCTCACGCCCCCCGAAGGGCAGCGCGTCCATCGGCCCGACCTCGAGGACCCGTGGCACCTCATTCACGATCCATTTGGCGAGACCGGCGTCGTCGGGAGTGTGCCCGGACCCCTCGCGGAAGAGCTCGAGAAGTCCAGCGTCCTGGGCCAGTACGGATGCCTCGCTCTCGGCCAGCTGGTAATCCTCGCGCAGAGCGTCGTACCGTGAGGCGGCTTCCGGATTCTCCGGGCGTGGGCGGGGCGGCGGCGTGCCGCGCCCAGCGTTCTCTTCTGTCTGAGCCGGCTGAGGCTCTGCCGCTCCGCTTCTAGCCGCTCCTTCTTCTGCGGCCCCATCCTCCGCCGCCTTTCGAGCTCTCGCCCAGCTGTCCCGGAGCGTCACGGTACGGTTAAAGACGAGGTGGTCCGGCCTGGAGTCGATGGCGTCATGAACGAAGTAGCCGGTTCGCTCGAACTGATAGGTGGTTTCAACGGGATCCGACTCGACGCTCGGCTCAACTCGGGAGTCCGAAAGGATGGTAAGAGATTCGGGGTTCAGGTGCACCGTGAAGTCCTCGTCGTCTTCCACGTTGTCCGGGTCCGGCACCGAGAACAGCCGGTCATACAAGTGAACCTCGGCGGGAAGCGAGTGTGAGGCGGAGACCCAGTGGATGGTGCCTTTGACCTTGCGTCCGTCTGGTGTCGAGCCACCCTTGGTTTCCGGGTCGTACGTACAGTGCACCTCCACGATGACCCCATTCTCATCCTTTACGACATCGACGCAGCGGACGATGTACCCGTAGCGCAGCCGCACCTCCCCGCCCGGGACGAGCCGGTGAAATCCTGTGGGCGGCGTCTCTTCAAAGTCGTCGCGTTCGATCAGCAATTCCCGCGTGAAGGGTACGAGGCGGGACCCCTCTCTGCCGATATCGCGCGGGAAATAGGGTGCCTCCAATTCTTCGACTTCGCCCTCTGGAAAGTTGTCGACCACGAGCTTGAGGGGTCGGAGCACGCACATGACGCGAGGTGCGGTCGGATTCAGCTCGTCCCGAATCGCGTACTCGAGCTTCGCGAAATCCACCCGGTTCTCGGTCTTGGCCACACCGATCATGTCGCAAAATGAGCGGAGCGCGGCCGGCGGAACCCCACGCCGTCGCATTCCGGCGATCGTGGGCATCCTAGGATCGTCCCATCCGTTTACGTGCCCCTCCTCGACTAAACGGAGGAGGTTTCGCTTGCTCAGAAGCGTGTATTCCAAATTGAGACGGGCGAACTCGTACTGCCTCGGCTGGGGCCGGGGGACGTCGATATGATCCAAGATCCAGTCGTATACCTCCCGGTTGTTGTCGAACTCCAGGGTGCAAAGCGAGTGCGTAATGCCCTCGATGGAATCGGAGAGACAGTGCGTGAAGTCATAGAGCGGATAGATGCACCAGCCACCACCGGTTCGGTAGTGGTCCGCGTGCCGAATCCGGTAAAGCACGGGGTCGCGCATGAGCATGTTCGGTGACGCGAGGTCGATCTTGGCCCGGAGCACGTGCGCGCCGTCGGCGAACTCACCCTCGCGCATGCGTCGGAACAAATCCAGATTCTCTGCCACGGAACGGTCCCGGTAGGCGGTCGGCCGCCCCGGCTCGGTCACGGTACCTCGGTATTCCCTGATCTCTTCCTCGCTCGTACTGTCCACGTACGTGAGGTCCGCCTCGATCAACTCGATCGCGTAGCCGTACAGCTGCTCGAAGTAGTCCGACGCGAAATAGAGGTGATCGCCCCAGTCGAACCCGAGCCAGTGCACGTCCTCCTGTATCGCGCGGACGTAGAGTTCGTCCTCGGTCTCGGGGTTCGTGTCGTCGAATCGAAGATGAGTGACGCCACTGTGCTCGGCGGCGGCGCCGAAGTTGAGACAGATGGACTTAGCGTGGCCGATGTGTAGAAAGCCGTTCGGCTCGGGCGGAAACCGCGTAACGACGAGGCCACCGTGCTTGCCCGCCTCGACATCGACGGCGATGATGGCGCGAACGAAGTCTCGGCCGACGGTATTACGATCAGGATGGTCAGTTATCTTCGACATCATAGTAAAACCGTAGTGATGCCCAGGCCGTGGTCAGGATGGGCGAATCGTGGCGACGCCCGTTTCGAACCAACCAAGTCTAACGCTGGTATGAACCTACGGTCCACGGGTAGTGAGGCCACTCGACGGGACTGGAGATTCCTCCAATCTGGAGCACATGTGACCACGATCGGGGCCTGCGTCCTCGTGATTCTCATCCTTCTTAGCCCTCTTCCCGTGGCCGGCAGCCAGGAACGGCTCGATGGTGAGCATGGACTCGGGGTGACCGGTAGCCTGGGGGTGGTCGGGGTGGGGTGGCTCACGTCCGGGGTCGAGGAGGGCGTATTGGAGGTTTTCTCGGAGGGTCGCATGGAGTACCGGATCGAGACCCCGGTCGCCCAAGGCCCACTTCACGACCCTCCCCCGTCCCAGTGGAGGTTCGGTGCTCCTCCGCTACGGTGCGCTGAGGGCGGAGGTTCGCAACCCCACGATCCTGTACCTGAGCCAGGAGGAGCCGCGACCACGCCAGGTCCTTTCCGGGGTTGATTCCCTGTTCGTGGTCGGAGACGTGCACGGTGAATACGACCGACTCCTCGGTCTCCTGGGGAACGCCGGACTGATCGACGGGGAGAGCCGGTGGGTCGGCGGGGGGAGTCATGTGGTCTTCCTCGGTGATCTCTTCGATCGCGGCGCGTACGTTACGCAGACCCTGTGGTTTCTTTACGGACTCGAGCATCAGGCCCGGGCGGCCGGGGGAGGCGCCCACGTCGTGTTGGGAAATCACGAGACGATGATTTTAACCTCGGAAGACCTCTTCACCATTGGGCCGACACAACCGTAGCCCCGGTCACGGATTCGGCAACGGCCGAGCAGGTAGCGGATCAGTACGAAAGCGTGATTATCATGGCCCTCGAAGCCATTGCGCGACAGACCGGACTCCTCTTCGACGAAACAAGCCTCCGCTGGTTCCGAGGATACGTCGAATCAGACACGCTTGGCGCGGCTCTCGATGATGTTCTGGAAGAGTTCGGGACGGGGGTCCACGTCGTGGCCCACACGCCGGTGAGCACGATCGAGTCTCGACACGATGGGAGGCTTTTGGTAGTGGATCTCGAGAGGCCGGCTACCGAAGTTGTCTCTCGTGTGGAACGCCGCTGGCGGTCGGTACCGGCGATGGAGGGTCAGTCTGGACGCTCCCCGGGAGCCGTTCTAACAAAGTGGGGGCCGACCGCTTCTCCTCGACCCCCGCTTTACATCTACCAGAACGCCCGCCTCGGGCGAAGGTGTGGGTCAGTCGTCGAGGCGGAGATCGCCCTTACGGCCCTCCTCCGCTCGCCGTAGGCTCCCACTGCGTCGGGACTCTCCTGATCGCCGATCGCCTTCGCGCCTCTCCTCACTGACCTCCTCCGTCGAGGATCGGCGGATCCAGATCCGGCGATCCGGACCGGCTCGCCTGTCGCGGGGCAGCTCGCGCCTCTCGGAGCCCTGCTGCTGCTCCTTTCGGCGTTCCTCGCGATCGGAGTCGCCCATCCCTCTACCTCCGGCGTGATGACGTTACTGAGGCCGGCCTGTCACTCCTCTGGGAACGACGTCTGACTTATACGCCACCGTCGGGGTCATGTGAAGGGCCGGGCGCGGCCGGGGGACGGTGCCGTCATGTCCCTGGCGTGGTACGCCCTCTTGGTGCAGAGCTTCTTCGACGAACCCTAACGCCGAGGACCGCGGCCGGCAGCGGCCCCTGTCGCTCTTGCGCGCGGGGCCCCTCGGGAAGCCCCGCCGGAGGACGCCCGCGAGCGCGGGGTCGCGGCCCGCTGACCGGTCGCTCGCGGAGTCTTCGCCCGTGGCGCGTTGGCTCGCGAACTTCTCGCTCGTGGCGCGTTCGCTCTCGGGGTGGTCGACCGGGTTGCCGGAGTCCGCCGGGCGGCCGGAGCCCGAGGCGACGTGCGATCGGGCGCTGGACGTGCCGACGGCTGGGTCGCTCTTCCCCGGATGGGAGAGGCCGTTCTGGCCTGCGGCGAGCCCGAAGCGCGGGACCGTGCGTTGGGGGCGGGCCGAGTCGCCGGCGCCCGCTCTTGCAGAGGCATTGAACGGGTTACGCCTCCTGCGCGGGATCGCGCTGTCGGAGGAGGTGCTGTTCTGGACGGAACTCGGGTCTCCGAGCGGCCCGTGGACGGCGCCGCTGGCGCTCGGGACGGTTGCTCGGGTCTCACAGACGCCGTCGCTGCGCCCCGGCCCGCTCGCGTCGTGTTGAACGACGCACGGTCAGAAGACGACGAAGGGCGTCGAGAGGGCGTGGCCGCCCGAGATGGGGGGTAGAGGCGTGCCGAAGTGCCGCGACGGGCACGCAGCAAACCATCTGTGCGGTCGGCACGGCGTGGCGAAGCCGCCTCCGAAGGACGCACCTGGGCGGAATTACCCCGGTTGCTCTGGGCTCGGTTGGGTGCTTCCGCACGGGGACCGAGCGCCCGAGCCCGCGAGGTTCGCTCCCTCACGTTCCTCTGCGGGCCGGATGCCCGGGCCCTTCTTTCGGAGCGAGACTGCGTGGCGGCCGTCGTGCCGGACGTGGTCGAGCGGGCGGCCATAGCGCGACGCGCCCCGGTCTGCGGCGACTCCTTGTACAGGGGCGAGGAGCGCACGAGAGGCGAGCTGCGCCGAGCGGGCCGGATCGCTCTGGACGCTATTCTGTTCCCACCATACCACACGACCCTGTAAGCCGGGTAGCCGTAACCGTACGTCGGATAGCCGTACGCGTAGTACGGGGACGAATATCCGTAACCGAAATTGAGCCCGAAGCTCAACGAGAATTGAATGTGCCCCCGCGAGCCGTAGTAGCCGTACGGATCGTAGTACGACGGCCAGCGGCGACGGTAAGGGTTCACGGAAACAACAGAATAGTTCTGACGAATGTGGATGCGGTCGAACTCCCGGGAACAAGCGTACCGGTAGCGCTCGTAGTAGGTGTAATCCCAGCAGGGATCCTCGTAATAGAAATCATACCAGGGATCCACAGATGTGTACGATGCGCCGACCCCAAATGCTCCGAAGCCCGCGGAAACTGAGAAGTTGCTCCAGGAATACTGTCCGGCCGCGGCCTTCGGATGCCACGTGACCGCGAGCCCGATCAGGAAAGCAGTTCGAATCAGTTTGGCCACCATGTCCTCCTTGGGAGATCCTGCTCCCATTCTGTTGCATCGGCCGTGCCATCGGGCCTCCGCGGTGGGGAACTTATATTTGTTGCGGGGAAACGGCCATCCGGGTCGCAGTGGCTCGAACCAGGCTGTCCTCGCACGAGGACGGCATCGGCCGGTAATGTGACAGGGTGAACGGGCCGTGAAGGTCGCATGAATTCCGACGACCCAGGTGTATCCGCGGTTAAGACCCTTGCCCCCGAGAGAAAAAAAGCGAAAATTAAGCTTCACCCAATCGGGTGCCCGGAACGAAGGTCTTCGATTAAACAGGCCGAACTCGAGTCGTTCCAACCTCGGACACCGTCCTCCCATGGCTTCGGCCGTGGGGATTTGCCCGTGCAACGAGAGTTGATCTCGGGTTCAGGCGTTGAACGAGATGCCCCAAGGCTGTCGGGGCAGGATCCTTTTTCGGCCTGAAATTATCGGTGGCGTATCTTGCCGTTTCGACGTTTGACGCGTCGTGGTGGGAAGAGAAGCCGACTTCTCTCGTTCCTTTTCGTAGGCGGCAGAGTCAGGCCCGCCAGGCGCGTGGGCCCACACAAGAGGAAATCCAGAACAGTGGAAGATTCACCCAACGATGGGCGGGGGCAGGACGACCCGGGCGATCAAGAGCAGCACCATCCGGTCGATTCGCACAGCCCAGACGAACCTGGAAGCTCGGACCCAGAGGCTCAGTCCGACACCACAGACGATCCCGACCGACGGCAGGACACGAGCGGGGGCCAGGGCGGCTCAAACGCTTCGAGAGGTTCGGATCGCCGAGGAGGCGGTAGGTCTCACCAAGGACAGGGGCAGGGCCAGGGACAAGGACAAGGACAGGGTCGTAACCGCCAAGGTAGGGGGGGCCAAAGAAACCGGGGTGGACGGGGTCGAAGGCGCCAACGCGGTCAGGAAGGCCGCGGCGATCGCCAGGGCAGCAACCGCCAGGATGATGGCCGCCACGACGAGGTCGAGCTGATGAGTCCCGACGAAGCCTCCGTCGAGTTGCTCGGCATCCTGGATGTTCTCGGAAGCGGCTCCGGATTCATTCGTCGCCAAGAGGCCGGATATACGCCCAGTAACGAAGACATTTACGTCGGGGCGAAGGTCATTCAGAAGTTCGGACTGCGAACGGGTGACGAGCTCAGCGGCTCCGTCGGCCGGAAACCCAGGAGCGGAAAGAGTTTGCCCCTCACCCACCTTGCGCAGGTCAACGGGGAATCCCCAGAGGACGCGAATAGACGGCCGGACTTCAACCGTCTCGGCGCGGTGCATCCGAGTGAGCAGCTGATTCTGGCGTGTGATCGTGAAGTCGCTGGCCAGCCTGACTACACCAACCGCGTGATCGACTTGTTCTGTCCCTTCGGTAAGGGCCAGAGGGCCATGATCGTTTCGCCGTCGAAGGCCGGTAAGACGACGGTGCTTCAGTCGGTTGCCGAAGGGATCGTCGCGAACAATCCGGAATGCCGTCTCATGATTCTCCTGTGCGACGAGCGGCCGGAGGAAATCACGGAAATGGAGATGTGCGGCTTCGGAGAGGTGATCGCCTCCAGCTTCGATCGGCCCGCGGAGCGGCACTGCCAGGTGGCCGAGATGACCCTCGAGCGGGCTCGGCGTTACGTCGAGGGCGGGGAGGATGTCGTGATCATCCTCGACTCCATAACGCGACTGGCCCGGGCCTACAACACGGTGGAAGAGGGCAGTGGCCGTACGTTGTCCGGTGGTCTGGACGCGAACTCGCTAGAGAAGCCCAAGCGGTTCATCGGTAGCGCGAGGAAGATCCATCCTCGGCAGGGTGGGGGATCCCTCACCATCATAGCAACCGCGCTGGTAGATACGGGGTCGCGTATGGATCAGGTCATCTTCGAGGAATTCAAGGGCACGGGGAACAGCGAGTTGGTACTGAGCCGTGAGTTGGCCGACAAGAGAATTTTTCCAGCCATCGATCTCAACTCGTCGGCCACCCGCAAGGAGGAACTCCTCCTGGACGCTGATTCCCTCTCGGTGTCACGGGCCATGCGGCGGCAGTTGGCCGACGTGGCGCCGTCGGATGCGATGAACGAGTTGCTGGGGGTGATGGGGAGAACCCGCACTAACGAAGGCCTTGTGGCGATCGCCAGTCAGAAGGCGATCGCCAGTCAGAAGATGTAGCTCAGCTTTTCCAAGCCCTCCGCGAGCTGCGCTCCCTGTGATTTGGCCATGCGGCGGGCCACGTACCCCATCAGGGGATTACGTCCGAAGTCGCCCTCTTCCCGCCAAGTCACCCGGCTCACTCCCCCAAGAGCCTCGATCCTCAGTTCGCCGATAACCGAAGCGCCTCCGTCGATCTCGACCTCGTAACGCACCAACGTCGGTGATCCGATGTTGGTGATGGTCACCGAGCCAGACCCGAAAGTCGGATCGTCCCAGGCTCGGATCGCGCCGACGCCCCTCGACGGGTCACTCAACTCCGAATCGATCTCGCCCCAGTTGGTCCACCTATCCCATCGGCCCAGGTCGTTCAAGAAGGGGAAAACCTCTGCCGGCGTAGCCTCGATTTGGATCGACGCTGTCGCGCTCCATGTGCCAGGAAGCACGAGACCGATCAGCATGAAGGTGACGAGGACTGCGGCGATACCACCGAACACTTTTGCGAGGGGAGCCATCATAGACCGGTCGGCTACTCCATGTTGAGGTCATCCAGAATGGGACGAAGGTGTTCCCAGACGGTCTGGGCGATCATCCGATGTCCCTCCGGTATGGGATGAAGGCCGTCGGCTTGGTTGAGTTCGCGGACGCCGGCGATGCCCTCGAGCAGGAACGGGATCAGGGTGCCCCCGTTGGTGCGGGCGAGTTCGGAAAAAACGGACGAAAACGCCGAGGTGTACGCCTGGCCCAGATTGGGAGGTGCCTGCATTCCTGAGAGCAGTAGGCGAGCCTGGGGATAGTGGGTACGAGTGCTATCGATGACGGCCTGGAGGTTGGCCCTCATCGAGTCGGGCGATAGGCCCCGAAGGCCGTCATTGGCTCCGAGCTCGAGGACCAACACCTGAACAGGAGCCCGGAGAAGCCAGGTGATCCGCCGGAGCCCCCCTGCGCTGGTGTCCCCGCTGACCCCGGCGTTGACCATCCGGAACGGGAGCCCTGCGGAATCTGCCAGAGCCTGGATCTGATCCGTGAAGCGATCGGCCGGATCGGCCAGACCCAAGCCGGCCGTCAGGCTCGTGCCGAGGAAGACCACGCGGCTCCTCCGGGTCGCCCTCTGAGCGGGATCCAGGTCCGTCGAGAGGGCGTTATCCCCGGTGCGCGGCTGCGCCGCGTCTTCCGCACTTGAACCTTCCTGAGCCGCAGAGCGTACCACGTCCGAGTCATCGCCCGAGCCACACGCGCCCTGGGTGAACCCCAATACCACAACCCCGATGGCAGCTATGATTCGCGCCGAGGGTCTGTCAAAGGCATACATGAGTGGGGGCCAGCCCCTTCGCGTGTTGGACCAGGTAGATCTGAATGTGGAACCGGAGAGCTTCGTGGCCATCGTCGGCCCTTCGGGTAGCGGCAAGACCACCTTGCTGGGTCTCCTCGCCGGACTCGACGAGCCGACGGAGGGCAGGGTAACCGTAGCCGGTAAAAATCTCCAGACTCTTACCGAAGACGGTCGGGCGAGATTTCGGGCAGAAAACGTGGGGTTTGTATTTCAGACCTTCCACCTCCTGCCTACGCTCACTGCACTCGAGAACGTGATGGTGCCCCTGGAACTTCGCGACGGCGCTTCGCACGAAAGCGGACGCTCTATACGGGAGAGGGCGATGGCGCTTCTGCAACGGGTGGGATTGGCGGACCGTGCGGTCCACTATCCGGCTCAGCTCTCGGGTGGTGAGCAGCAGAGGGTGGCGCTCGCGCGGGCCTTCGCCAACGAGCCGCGGATTCTGTTCGCGGATGAACCGACTGGCAACCTGGACCGGAAGACGGGGCAGCGAGTGGTGGGATTGATGGAGGAGATCAACCAGGAACTCAAGACGACGTTGGTGTTGGTCACACACGACCTCGATCTCGCCGCGCGCGCGCATCGGACGATCTCTCTGGAGGATGGACGGATCGTTTCCGAGGACGGCGGTGGGGGTGACCCTGAGGACGGGGCAGCGCAATGATCCGAGGCTTCACAGCTCGCCTCGCATGGCGTGAGGGACGGGCGGCGTACGGGCGCCTTTCTGTCTTCGTGACTTCGATCGCGCTGGGTGTCGGGTCGCTCGTGGCGATCCACTCCTTCCGGGCCGACGTGCAGCGTTCGCTCGGAGATCAGGCTCGGGCTCTCCTGGGGGCGGATGTGCGCATTTCGTCTAACCGGGCGTTCCCCGCGACGTTCGAGGCCGTACTCGACTCCATGGCAGCCCAGGAGAGAGACGTCGCTCGCACGACCACGCTCGCATCGATGGTACTCGACACCCGGAGCCAGGGGGTGCGGCTCTTCCAGATTCAGGGCGTGGATCCCGGCTACCCGTATTACGGAGAGGTCACCTCCACGCCGAATGCTGCATGGAGGGATATCCACGAAGATCCCGGAGCGGTGGCCGACCCCGCCGTCTTCATTCAACTCGACGCGGCTATAGGCGACACGCTTCTGATTGGGGAGGCCCGGGTCGTTCTCAGGGGTGAAGTCACCGGGTTGCCCACAGAGCTAGGGTTTCAGTCCGCTATCGGTCCGCGCCTCTATATTTCCCGCGCCCAGCTGCCCGCGACCGGCTTGTTGACCTTTGGATCCATCGCCCGCTATCACGCCAACTTCAGGATGACCGAGCGGGAAGACCGTGACGAATTTTGGAATCGAAATCACGAACTCCTGGAAGCCAACCAGCTCCGGTACACCACCGCCGGGGTTCGCGCGCAAGAAATGAGTGCGGCCGTGGAGGACGTGTCGCGCTACCTGGGTCTGATGGGTCTCGCGGCGCTCTTCCTCGGCGGAATCGGGGTGGCGAGTGCGATCCACGTGTATATCCGCGAGAAAGTGATCACGGTGGCCATCCTGCGTTGTCTGGGCGCGCTCCAGCGGACCCTCTTCACCGCCTATCTTCTTCAGGCCGCCGGTCTGGCGCTGGTGGGGTCGGCGCTCGGGGTCGCATTGGGAATGGCGGTCCAATGGGGGCTGCCCATGGTGCTTTCCGGCCTCTTGCCCGCGGAGGTCACGACGCAGGTGTCCTGGCTCTCCCTCGGGGCAGGCGTCCTTCTCGGTGTGTGGGTGGCGATCATGTTCGCGCTGGGCCCCCTTCTGGAGGTTCGGGGGGTCTCCCCGCTCATCGCACTCCGGCACGACTTCGAGCCCCCGAAGCGGACCGATGCTCTAAGGATCGGAGCCTTCGTCCTGCTCGCCCTCACGCTGGTGGGCCTCACTGTTTTGGAAGCGCCCTCCCCGAATCAGGGGATCGGTTTCGCGGTCGTGCTCGGGGGGGTGGCGCTCTCCCTATGGGCCACTGCGCGAGTCCTGATCCTGGCCACCAGGCGGTTCTTTCCGCATGGAATGTCCTACCCCGTACGCCAGGGGGTGAGCAACCTCTTCCGTCCACGGAATCAGACTGTTTCGGTGACGCTGGCTCTGGGCTTCGGTGCGTTCGTCATTGGAACGGTGGGGCTCGTCGAGTCGAGCCTCACTCAGGCGTTTACGCTCGAGGCGGGTGCCGGCAGGTGGAACCTCCTCCTCTTCGACGTCCAGTCGGACCAGCGCGCCGCTGTGGAGAGCTTCATGGACTCCCGTGCATCGGGGCCCCTCGCGGTGACGCCGCTGGTTCCCTCCCAGCTGTCGGCGATCAACGGGACGCCGATCGAAGCCCTTCTGGAGCGTCCCCGAGGGGAGCGGCCCTCGTCCTGGGCGATGCGGAGGCAATATCGCCACACCTACCGGGCCGATCTTTCGGGTTCCGAGGTCATGGTCGCGGGAGTTTGGTGGGACGAACCGACCGTGGATGGGGGCGACGGAGCAGCCGGCAATGGGTTGGCGGGCAACGGGGCGGCCGGTGACCGGCTGGCCGGTGACGGGTCGGGCGGTGTGGCGAGAATTTCGATGGAGGCCGATTTGGCCGAGAGTCTTCGCGTCGGGCTCGGCGACGAGCTTACATGGGACTTCGGGGGGGTACCGGTCGAGTCGCGGATCACAAGCCTTCGAGCCGTGGATTGGGCCCGTTTCGAGACGAATTTCTACGTGATTTTCGAACCCGGCGCGTTGGAGGAGGCTCCTCAGACGGCGGTCATTCTGGCCCGCATCGAGGGAGAGCGGGAGAAGGCGGAAATGCAGCGTGATCTGGTGGTTCGCTTCGCTAACGTCTCCGTCTTGGACCTTTCCCTTCTTCAGCGAACGATCGACGAGATTCTTCAGCGGGCCAACCAGGGGATCCGTTTTCTGGGTGTGTTCAGTACGGTTGCTGGCGTCCTCGTGCTGATCGGGGCGCTCTCTACGTCACGTTATCAAAGGATGCGCGAGAGCGCTCTGCTCAAGACGCTGGGGGCCAGACGGCGGGTGGTGCTCAAGATTCTCACGGTCGAGTATGCGGTGCTGGGTTCGCTTTCGACCGCAGCTGGACTCGTCCTTGCCATTTTCGCTGGATGGCTGATGACCTGGACGGTGTTCGAGGTTCCGTTCCGACTGGACCTCGCCCGAATTGGGACTGTTTGGCTGTGGGTTACGGCCGTGACCGTCGTCGTCGGTCTGATCGGGAGCCGAGGCGTGACTTCCCGTCCTCCACTGGCCGTGCTGCGGGATGTCGCCGGGTAGCTGCACCGCCTCGGCGGACTGAGCCGGCTAGCCGAGCAACGGTTCGATGAGTGCGACCAGTTCCTC
>Ga0310121_10003948_pt1 | contig 13332 bp, 13 predicted proteins | sample CB27_Tmax_986_MG_FD_203504 | JGI IMG/M metagenome (GOLD analysis project Ga0310121, IMG submission 203504) | Marine microbial communities from Western Arctic Ocean, Canada - CB27_Tmax_986 | ecosystem: Environmental > Aquatic > Marine > Oceanic | place: Canada: Western Arctic Ocean | collected... | reverse complement strand
ATCAGCTCAGCATCTTGTGTTTTCGCCTTTTTCTCAAACGTAATCAGCTTCCCTAGGGCGGCACTGGAGAGAAACTCGACGTTCGAAAAATTCAGCACCAGCTTCTTGCGATCATCCCGCTCGATCAGATCAAATAATTCCTGCCCCAGCTCTTGGATCGCTTGAGGATCGATGATCTTCTGGTCCTTAAACCGAATCACACTTACCTTGGAAGATTCACTTACTTCAATGTGGCGAAAATTAGCCATGAGAGTTACCGTTCGAGATTTACAAAAAAAAATGTCCGCACCACCGTCGAAATAATACGGTCAAAAACAACCGCCCCACCCCGCAGTCCAACACGCCGCAGTCAAAACTAAAACCATGTAGCAGGCAATGGATATCAGATTGCCCGAATGATTCTCCTCAGCTTCTCCTCAGCTTCTCCTCAGCTTCTCCTCAGCTTCTCCTCAGCTTCTCCTCAGCTTCTCCTCATGTGATGGATAATATCCGCACGAGAGCCGGTGTCAAGCAGCCGTGGGACTGACTCGATGCTACTGCAGCAATTCTGGAACTGGAGGCTGCGCGACCGATTTGTAGATGGCGCGGCTGATCAGTAGAAAATTTCGGCCCGCAAACTCGGTCACCGTCCCGTGGACACTCCAGCGGACGTATTGCGGATATTCGGCATTCTTGAGAACTCGGACAACGCGCTCAAGATTCAGATTTGCCAGCCCACCTAACTCAAATCCCGAGTCGGTAACGAATGTCGCTCCGTCGCCGTCCAAGCGAAAATAGCCAGCTTCACTGCCAATCTGTGTACCCTCCCGGAGCCGATGCAAACCGGTAGTAGGCAGCTTCTTGCGGCGATTCGAACTTGGCTGTGCCGAGGCGGGAAATCCTTGACGCGTCCCGGAGCCGTCGACCGCGACGCTGTCCTCGTGCAGAAGTGCTACCGCAACCACGCCAGAAATGAATAGCGCAAGAATGCAAATCCGTGGGCTAGAACTCAGCATCGGAAACACGCTCCTAGAACATGGCAGTTAGCCTGGCCTCGGCATAGCCAGGCTGTGCAACATCAACACGGCGCCAACAGATATCAAGCACCAGCCAAGCCATTCAGGGGGATGAATTACCTTATTGGGAAGGGCACCGATGTCGTTTGCAAACGAGACCACAACGCCTTCAGAAGAAGCGCTATTCGTTCGCTCCGCCAAGAAACGCGTTGCATCTTGAGTCAATACATAGGCGCTCACCATGCGCACCTGCACGCCAATCAGAACGATGACCACACCCAGAAAAAAGTACTGATTCCGATTGAACTCCACAGCGAACCCTTTTTGCGATTGAGAAACTTACGGAAACGCTCAGGAATGACTGTGTGAAAACCCAAGCAAGTCCGACGTGGATATCACCTGTCATAGGGTTGTATCGAGTGCGGCGTGGTCGGGTCTCCATTGGCAAGTCGCCATTAGCAGTCGTGCCGGTCGTAGGACTGCCATCGTGAAAATCGAACCTGTCGAATGGTCGAAGTTTTCGGTCGGACGATTCTCGGCGGCCAGGTTGAGGGAGCCGACGGGTCTACTTGCTGCCACTGCGGTCCAATAAGCGGTCAATGCCGTTCTGCAGTGCATCGGTAGCCGTACTCTCCATCAGCTCGCGCTTGTTGGCCCGGATGAGGGCTTCCACGACATCGGGGTGCTGGGCCAGGTCAGCGACCGTAAAACCACGGATATCGACGTATGTGGCCGTCAGACGCGGATGCGCTTTGGGAACGCAATGAATGCCATCTTGGGCCAGGATAACGTGGTAATTCAGGGCACCATACAAGAGCGCTGCGCCGGTTATCATACCCAGCACGAAGGTCATTAGTCGACGCATGTCATCAACTCTCGGAGGTTGGCGAAATCACAATCAGAACCGATGGTCTATTACACACGCAATCTGCGCGTTCCGAAAGAGGACAAAACCTGTCGGGGGCGTGATTCGTACCGCGTGGCCAATCGCGGGTCGCCGGTTAAGGGTCGCCAGGGACTGAGCTGTTGAATGTCGAACAACGATAGTTGTACAAAGAACCTAACTGGAATTTCGCCCGCTGGTGACGGTTATACCGGCTGTCACTGTCCGGCGCTTGCTTGACACCGCTGCCAGTGCCGCCCATTCTGGAGATTACTTGTGTCTGGTTCTGGCGTAGCCCAAATGCGCCGTACATTTTTAAGAATCGAGCCGTTTAGTCACTGTTTCTACTTCCAGGCGTTAGCCTCTCCCGAGACAACTTTCCATGCTTTCTGTCGATACTTCCGATTTTCGATGGACGGCCTTGCTCGGGGTCACCTTGTGCGTGGTTCTTACCGGCTGCCAAGCGTGGCTTTCGGGACAAGAACAGGATAGCGAAGAGCAGACCGAAAGGACTGTCTTTGCCCTGGCCCACCTGATGCCAGCTACCGGCGTCATCGATATTCGAGCCACCCCGGGCGATCGGCTGACGGCGCTGGCCGAGGGAGTTTCGGAAAACGAGTTGATCCCTGAAAGCGGAATTCTGGGAACGCTCGATAGCTACGATATGGGCAAATCGCAACTGCTCGCGCTCGAACAAAAGAAGCAACTTGCGTCACAAGAATATCAGCACCAAAAGCACTTAGCAGCCGCCCAACTTGCTCAGGCCAAAGCGTCCCAAGCTCAGGCACAGGCCAAGCAGAAGGAAGTGGCATTGCAAGAGATTAAGCTTGTGGTTCTTGAAGAAGCCATGGCGTTGGAAAACGCGGAATTCAGGAAGCTGAAGCGGCTCTCGTCCGACGACCCCGAGTTAGTGACCGCGCATCAATTGGCCAAGCAAAAAAACAAGCTCGACATGGCCATGCAGAAATTTCGGATTGCCAAAAGTAGCTATGCCCCTGCTCGACAAGCCGCCGACATGGCGGTTGCGGCCGCTGCGGCCAGTTGCGACGTAGCCGAGTTGGTCCATCGTCAGGCGTCTCAAGGGTTTTCTGCTCAGCTCAAAACTCAACTCATCGAGCAAGAAATTGAAGTTGCAGAAGAGGCGTTGAAACGTTCGGTTCTGCTGGCCCCCCAGTACTCTAAGAAAGCTTTGGACGAATTGATCAGGGTAAAAACGCGCGAGTTGTCCCCGCAGAACGGACAGTCCGAGGAGCCATCAGCGCGGACCGCGACCCCGAATGCCGAACCTGGGGCCAATGCAGGACCTGTCGATCAGCGGCCCGACGATCCAGCTCGGTATACGGCCCTCAAGATTCATTGCCACAACGGAGAAATCATCACGCAGGCTCCCATTATGCAGCTCGGCAATTTGAGCAAGATGGTCTGCATCGCGGAGGTTTATGAGGCGGATCGCAAAGAACTTTATTTGCACCAGAAGGCGATTATTCGCAGCCCGGCATTTTCCGGATATTTTGCTGACGGTGAAGTTTTAGACGAGCAATCCATGGAGCGCCGCGGGGGCATCCATGGGGTAGTTACGCGAATCGGTCGGATGGTGGCCCCTCCTGGATTAGCTAGCCGTAACCCGTTGGCTCCCGCAGACCGCAGCGTGGTGGAAGTGCGAATCGAAATCGACGCACAGGCAAACCGGCTTGCTGTTGATCGGGCCAAGCAGGCCCTCCAGGCACGCGGCGCACAGCCTAATGCAGCGTGGGACGATGTCGCCAACGAGCATGCGGCCAAGAACGTGGGATTGCAAGTGACAGTTGAATTCGGCAATCCGCCGGGCCAAAATAGCCCGGCCGATGAGGCCGATCCTGACCACAACAGCAAATCCAGCGAATAACAAGCCACTCCATGAGAATCCGTGCCTGACGGTCTGGCCACCCTCAGTGGACACAGCGCCTGGCACATACCCCATGGACACGACTGCAAAAAGGGCTTTGATGACAACTCCCTTGGCATGGAAGAATCTTGCCCATAACAGAGTTCGCACTGCGATTGGCGTGGCGGGAGTCGGTTTTGCGGTCATCCTCATTTTCATGCAGATGGGTTTCCACGGGGCGATTCGCAAGACGGCCACCCAAATCTTCGACGCCCTCGATTTCGATCTGATGCTACGCTCTCCCGCGTACTTACATCTAACCGAACCGCGCGCGTTTCCTCGCTCAAGAGTCTACCAGGCCGCGTCGCTCGCTGAAGTCACCGCTGCGCGGCCCTTTTATCTGGGGCTGAGCGAATGGCAAGCACCCATTCAGGCCAATTTTCAGCCGGCTGCGGCAGCCGCCCAGGACAATCCCGCCGGACAGTGGCGGAGTATTATCACTATGGGCACCGACCCCCACGACCCTGGCTTTGTACGTACCGACATTTGCCAGTTGGCCAGGCAGCTATCCGATCCTGGGTTTGTGCTGATCGATTCCAAGTCCAAACCGGAATACGGCCCGGTCAATAAGGGAGAGTTCTCGGAGCGAGACATCGGCGTGGAGACCGCACTCGGGCCAAACCGAGTGCGCATTATCGGGCTGTTCAAACTGGGAACGGGTATGGCAAGCAATGGCGCTTGTCTGACAAATCCCGAGGGGTATGTGCGAGCCTGCCCATGGCAAACGATCGATGACGTCAATTTTGGACTGATCAAGCTGCGGGATCCTGACTCCGCGGAACAAGTGAAGAGTCGGCTAAGAATGATTTATGGGATTCCTGAACCGACTGCAGACGACCAACAGCACCTTGAGGCTGCGCTCTTCACGAACACCGATGTTGAGATTCTCACGCGTGCGGAGGTGAACGCGGTAGAAGAATATCGCTGGGTTGTGGAAACACCCCTGGGTCAGATTTTTAATCTCGGGGTTTGGGTCGCTCTATTCGTCGGCGTAGCGATCGTTTATCAGGTGCTTTCTACGGATATTGCCAATATGATGGGTGAGTACGCAACGCTGAAAGCAATGGGCTATAGCAACAAATACTTAACGTCGATTGTCCTGCAACAATCCGTTCTCTTAGCGCTCGTGGGCTACGTGCCCTCGGCCATCGTTTCCTTCGGTTTGTACCGCCTGGTGGAAAAAGCTTCGGGCATGCCCATGGCCATGTCCGGTAACATTTTGGTGACCGTGTTATTGTTGGCCGTCGGCATGTGCGTCTTATCGGGCACGGCCGCGTTACGCAAACTCTACCAGGCCGATCCGGCCGACTTGTTTTAAGTCGACATGAAGCGAACAACCAAGACACCTCTGGCCTGGAAGAACCTGACGCATGATTGGCGGCGGCTCGCTGTTGCGATTGCCGGTATAGGGTTTGCGGTGCTCCTGATGTTCACACAGGTCGGGTTCCAAAACGCGTTATTCGACAGCCAGGTCAAAATCATCACCGACCTGAAAGGCGATATTTTCATTGTTAGCAAAGCGAAATACACCTTGGCGGCTGAAAAACGATTTTCTATTTCTCGGATCCACCAGGCGCGCTCCTGCTCCGGCGTGCGTGGCGCCTATCCGGTCTACTCAGAACTGACGACCTCGGTGCTCAGAAAAATCGACGCGGGCCGCGGCAATCGAGGCTATCCCCTGCGCGCCCTCGGTTTTCATCTTGGAGATCCCGTCTTCCGATCCGAAGTGATCGACCAGCAAAAGGATCGCCTTCGCTCTCCCGGTACTGCGTTGATCGACGTGAAAAGCAAAGCGAGGAAGTTCGAATTTGATATGCAGAAACCCGACGAACTATCGCAATACGGCGTCGAACTGGCAGGCAAGAAGCTCACCCTTGTGGGCACATTTGATTTAGGAACTGATTTCGCCCACGATGGAAATCTCGTGATGAGTGCCGAGAGCTTCGCCAAGTATTTCCCACATCGCAAACGAATGGGCGACCCGCTGAGTGTGGTCGATCTGGGGGTGGTCCATTTACTGCCGGGATTTTCTGCGGCTGAGGTGAAACAACGACTGGAAGATACGCTCGACAAGGATGTCGTCGTTCACACACGCGAAGAATTCCGCGCGGCAGAGATTAAGTTTTGGGATAAGAGCACGCCCATCGGTACAATTTTTCTGGCGGGCAAGATTATTGGCTTTGTCGTAGGCATGGTAATTTGCTACCAGGTGATCTATTCCGACATCGCCGACCATATGCCTGAGTTTGCCACCCTTAAAGCCATGGGTTATCCCACGGGATACTTTATTCGTCTGATCATGGCGGAGTCCTTGCTGCTATCGCTTATAGGTTTCCTGCCGGGTACGGTCGTGAGCCGCGCATTGTATGCCTGGCTCGCTGGCAAGACGGGTTTGCACATGCTGATGAGTTTGGAATGCATTGTGTTCGTGCTAATTGCCACCATTGCCATGTGCATTGCCTCGGGAATGCTAGCCGTGCGGAAATTGCTGTCTGCCGATCCGGCGACGCTGTTTTAATCACCCCTTAACCAAACACCACTTGTCACGATGGACTCACAAACGACGATCCCAGCCACCAGCGGCGCGTTTGCCGAAGGCGTGCAATTGCCCAAGACGGTAAGCGTCACGGGCCTGAATCACTACTTTGGCGAAGGCGAGCTGCGCAAGCAGGCGCTCTATAGCAACAACTTAGATGTTCGGCGGGGCGAAATCGTTATCATGACCGGCCCCTCGGGCTCGGGAAAAACTACTTTGCTGACGCTCATCGGTACGCTGCGGGGAGTTCAGGAGGGCAGCCTGAAGGTCCTGGGCAATGAGCTGCTGGGTTCGGACCGGGACCTGATTGTCCGCTTGCGTCGACAGCTCGGATTCATTTTTCAAGCGCACAACCTTTTCGAATCACTCACGGCCTTCCAGAACGTCAACATGGCGGCAGAACTCGCGGGTCTCGATCCGGGGATTGCCGCGGGACGGATCAAGTCGCTACTCACCCGTCTCGGACTCAGCGAGCGGATCCATTACAAGCCCAATTCGTTGTCGGGCGGCCAAAAGCAGCGCGTCGCCATCGCCCGCGGCTTGGTGCATAAGCCCAGACTCATCCTCGCGGATGAACCAACGGCCGCACTTGACGAGCATTCAGGCCGGGAAGTGGTGACGTTGTTTCAGGAACTGGCCCGCGACGAGGGCTGTACGATCATCATGGTGACACACGACAATCGCATTCTGGACGTCGCCGACCGTATCGTGAACATGGTTGATGGCCACATTAAGTCGGATGTCGCCGTCCAAGAAACGTCGGTCATCTGCGAGTTCCTAAAAGGATTCCCGTTGTTCGCCGATCTCACTCCAAACACGCTTGCCGAGGTGGCAGACCAAATGATGGTGCACAAGGCGGACCAGGGCCAGGAGGTAATCCGTCAGGGAGATGCCGGAGATCTCTTCTATCTGATCCGCAGTGGGAGTGTCGACGTAACCGTTGACGATGGAAAAACCAGAAACAAAGTGGCCGAGCTGAAGCAGGGCCAGTTCTTCGGCGAGGCGGCCTTGATTACGGACGAGCCCCGCAACGCGACCGTCACCGCTCGGGAAAAGACCGTTTTCTATGGCTTAGGGAAAGACGACTTCCGCAAAGTGCTAGAGACGAGTGCGACCTTCGAACAAGAATTGCGCCAAGCACTCTTCAATCGGCAGTAGATGAGCGGCAGGAATGTTTTTTCTGCTGGCACGTACTGCACGAGCATTGACCGCACGCGTTCTGGACACAGTCGCCGTCACAGCAGCCTTCGCAACAAAGATTGGGACAAAAGCCGCACTCCACGGCCAGTAGGTCTTGGGCTTCCTTGAGTTCCACCCGGGCGACCTTAAGGGAGGCCGCTTGCCCAATCAAGTCTGCCTGCGCCTCGTAAAGCTGCCCACGGATTTGGCTTATCTCAAAAATGCTACTCTCCTTGACGTCGCGGGTCTTGGTCAGATCGCTCAGGCGGTCCTCGAACTGGCGGACCACTTGGTGCGCTATCAGAATCCGCTGCTGAAGCAGCCCAATCTTGTAGGCCGCACTCTTGATCTCAGCGGTGGCGCCCTCCTTGGAGTGGCTGTAAAAGAGGGCCAATTGCCGACACCGAACAGGTACTTCCAGCTCGTTACACCGGAAACAACGGGCTACGTGAATCCAGCCATCTTGTGGCTCAACCGTGCCGACCGTGGAATCCGCGAATCTCAAAACGCCTCGCGCGACAGGCAATGTGGCTTTGCGGAACTTGCACAGCACCAGGCTTAAGCCCCGCAGGTCGGTGCGATTGGCGAGGCCAGTTGCGACTTCGAACTCGATATCGAGCGAGGTGAGATCAGGCTCCCAGTCGACTTGCGGCCAATAGAAACTGGTTTCGTCCAAGGGACAGCCGACCAGCGTTTGAAGTTGGCCATTTAGCTGTATGCGCAGGAAGTCAAGTTGAAGTGCTTGATCCTCGAGCTGACTGAGTTTTTTGGCAACCGCGCTGCGCTCAATTTCGTCAGGAAGTCGGAGCCCTTCGGCGACGATACGGTCAATGCGCGACAAGGTTCTGCGTGATTCTTCCCTGCCCAAATACAGGTAATGCTTCTGCGCTTCGAGTGCCGCCAGCCGATAATACGCTTTAAGTGCCGATGCGGCGGCTGTGTTGCGAAGGTCGTAGGCGTGTAGCGACAACAAATCGCGATCCAAGCACAGGTTGGCTCTTACGTTCTTCGAATCACACTCGATGACAATTCTCGCCCAATGGCGCTCAAGTTCGACCATGTTTGCGACGCTAGCATTGGTAGCAGCGTTGCATTGGCAAGTTGCCGCATCGAGCAGTTGATAGGTCTCGGTGGGCGCTGGAAGCGGCACAAGTTCGTCGTGCTGCTCGACGAGAACGTCCGGAGGAGTGTCGTCGCCCACCGTCGATTCGTAAAAGCATGGTGCGCATGGAGTTCCTGGCACGCCGCAGCTGCCGGAAGGGCATGCGCAGCCTGCGAGCAATCCCCCCAGGGGGAGTAGGTGGAGAATTACGAGCAGCCGTAGAAGCATGATAACCGTCGTAGCAGGAAGTAAACGCGTAACGGTTCTAGTTATCGAGTGCTAGATGTACTGCCCGCAGCAGTTACCAGAGTTTTTCCGAAGACACCGCTCAGGTAAACTTTGCGGATTGGACGTGGAATCCTCGACGATCCCGAACTTCGGCCAGCAGCGCGCCCGAATCGGTCAAATCGTCGAGAAGCAGATCGGGCTCGGCGGCAGCGAGTTGCGCACGCGTACTGCCGCCCGTGGCTACCGCCACAGCAAAAGCATCAATCGAACGCGCGCACAACACGTCGTTTGGCGTATCTCCGATAACCATCACGCCGCATAGCCCGGCATGTCCTTTTTCGGCGGCGGCCTCCGCGGCGGCTTGTTTGGCCTCGGCCGCGATATCATTGCGGTCCGTCCGCCGGTCGCCATACCCGCCGAAAGCGAAATGGCCGTTGATGCCGTATTCTTCCAGCTTCATCTGGGCGCCGCATTCGATGTTGCCGGTCAACAGGCCAAGCGAAACGTGCTCCAACCTTTGTAATGCGCCGATCAATTCCAGAACTCCTGGCAATAAGCTTCCTTCGCACCGAGCAAGAGATTGCTGCAGACGACTACAGTATCCTGTGCAAAAGCGTTGCCAAGTGTCGGCAGACGGTTCGATCTGGCTGGCCCGCATGATCTCTTCGACAATGGCGCGATCACTTCGTCCCGCAAATGAGATATTTTCTGGCATCTCGGCCAGACCAAAATCTTGCCGAAAGGCATCTAAATACGCGGCCTCGCCCGCCCCGCCGCTGCTGAGCAGCGTCCCATCGATATCAAATAAAACGGTATACATGAGCTCTGTTGGTGGAGATTGGTCGCGATTGCTAAGAATCGGCCGGGGCTGGGGTGCACATTGTAAGTGGAATCAGACGCATTGGCGAGAGCACCCGCTTTGGGGCGCTAGCGCAACGGCCCTTCACCGAGCGCTTCGCGCGCGCGATTGACAGCGACCAATGCGGCCTTTTCGAGTCGGAGCAACTTGACAAGTTGAGAAGTTGAAACGCCCAGTTGCTCCGCCGCAGATGGAATCACGAACTGATGCGCCCAAATCGTGTCAAGCGCGACCGCCAGAAGCAAGGGGAAATCCTCGTGCTGCGGGTTAACTGCGATGCGGCCGGCGCGAACACGCTTTTTCCAAATAGCCGGCGGATACGCTGCCGCGGAATGCCGCCGAGCCAGAGCAAGGTTTACTCGCAGGCGCTGAATTGCCTCGCGGCGATTTTCCGCCTGGCTGCGCCGCTCGCTCGCTTCGCCGTGGACGCCGGATGGAAGATGCTCGATGACGACCGCGGTTTGCACCTTATTGCGGTGCTGGCCACCAGGGCCCGATCGCCGCGTAGGATGGATACGGCATTCTTTCAAGAGCTGATCGATGGGGAGTTGGGCAGGGTGAGACATATGAATTTCGCGGGAATGTCTTAGTGTTTTCAAAGTACGTTTCTGCAGCCAGAACTGCGTGGGCAGGGCCCTACTTGGAAAGCGCCACTTTGGGTGCACGCGTGGACGTCAATGACTAATGCCTAATGCCTAATGAAGACGCGAAGCACCAATGACTAATGACAACAAACGTCGTAGTCAACTGCGGCACTTGGTACATCGGGGATCAGGTGCTAGCAGCAGGTTTCGCAATTCAGCCAACAACGATTCGCAGTATACGAGATTTCGAGTATCGTCATCAATTAGAGTATTTCACTTTCGCGTGTTCCGCGCTACGTGAGGTGGCACGCCTGTACCCTCCGCCCGGAATGCCACAGAGGGCATTCCCTGTGCGGTGCACCCTCCAAACGGCTGTAGGGAATGTGCCTCCGTCGCGGCAAGAACAAACGGCCACTGTTAAAGTAGGTTCTCGTTAGGCTTAGTATCCGCTACCGCTCTTCCGCACGTGCGCCATTGGCGGAAGGTCGCTATTGAGCGCGCCCCGCACGACTCGCGCTAAAAAGATCCGATGATCGCCCGAGTCGATGTGCGATGCTGGCTCGCACTCAAGATGTCCCAAACTGTCGGCAAGAATCGGCACGCCGCGCGGGCAATGGTTGAGAGTGAGGCCGTCGAACGCCGGCTCGTCGGGTTCAAAACCCTTGCCAAAGTGCTTGAGGAATTCAAACTGCTTTTCCGCAATGACATTAAGCACAAAAGGCTCACCGGCGCTCAGCCAGTCGCTCAGATAACGGCCTGATTTCACGGCAACCGAAATCATCGGAGGCTGAAAACCGGCCTGCATCACCCAACTGCTAAGCATGCCTGTGGCACGCGCACCGCTGCCGGCAGTAAGAATGTAAATGCCGCTCGTGACGCGGCCCAGTACGCTGTCGAAGTCCGAACTATTCATGACGTTCCTTTTGCAATAATTTCTGTTTCGGTAACCTTTCAGCCAAACGGCTGGAGGCAGTGCCCTCTGGGGCGCTTACGCGCCGGAGGATTGGAGAACGTGTGACACTTCGCCCGCAAGCGGCACGGAGGCACATTCCCTACAAAGCCTTTGGCTGCGGCGGCTTCCGGTAGCTGCAGTGTTACCTGTTTTCAAGCCGTTTTTGCGGCAAATCAACCTCGATTGCTAGCAGCACTCGTGCAGCGATTCTCTAAGATCGATCTTCGCAGGAATTCCTTCATCCCATAATCTCCCGGTTTCGCGTACCTCAATCCAGGTAGAATCTTGCCGCCAACCCTCTCGAATATGGTTTCGCCCCGCAACTATTGGTTCCCTCTCGCCTGCGCCGCGGCCTGGCTTGCGGGAGCCTGCCTCGGGGTCTCGGCAGAGGAACTTCCTGAATGGCAGCCGTATCGGACGGTAACGCCGCTGCCGAGGGCGAGCCGCTCGGGTGCTGATGCCGTGGAGTACATCATGGAGGCGCCTTGGCAGGGGATTTCGACGGGTATCCCCGCGGATGCGATCTCCGATGCCGACCTCAGTCGCATGCGCTTCGAGTGCTGCGACGGTCCAATGGAGCTGCCCTACCATGGGTCGCAGCCTTGGATCGAGATGCCCAACGTCGATCCGGCTTTGTCTCCACAGTTCAACTCAGAGTTTTGGATGCTGGAAGTCCTGCCCAGCGACCTGATGTGGCATTCCTACTGGGCGGGGACCAAGGAGCCCCGCATCGGCGGGACGGTTTTCCAAGAGATCGCAGCCAATCTGTCATTGGCGGACGTCACCTTGGGAGGCCGCGCTGCGGTTCTCCGTTATGGCTACGTGCGAGAAGGCAAGCCTCACGGCTGGGAACTGCAGGTCGAGGGCGCGAGCATGTTACGCCTGAATCTGGACAAAAAATGGGACTTTGAGTCCGCTGATTTTCGCTTTGGTGTTCCGCTCATCTACGCCGAGGACACTCTGCAATGGAAGTTTGCTTACTACCACCTCAGCTCGCACGTCGGCGACGAGTTTTTGCTGCGGAATCCAACATTCCAGCGGATCAATTTTAGTCGCGATACGCTCGTGGCTGGGGTTTCCTATTTTCCTTGGCCTGCGCTGCGCGGGTATGCCGAGGCGGGCTGGGCGTTTTATGCCGACGAGGGGAGCGATGCTTGGGAATTTCAGTTCGGCCTGGATTTTTCCAAGTCCGGACCGACCGGCAGGGCCGGGACGCCGTTTGTGGCGATCAACGCACATTTGCGCGAAGAAGTTGATTTCGGCGGAAACCTGGTCGTCCAGGCTGGATGGTTGTGGCGCGGCCCCCATGGCCGAATCGTGCGTACGGGTCTCCACTACTTTAATGGGAAGAGCAACCAGTTCGAATTCTTCAATAACTTTGAGCAACAGCTCGGGTTTGGCGTCTGGCAGGAATACTGAGACGGGCCCGGGGTCTGGCTCGCTTTTTCGCCCGTGTAGCTTTGTCCCTCCCCCAGACTCTAACGCGAAAAACCGTGCCTGACCCCCTCGGCGCTACGTGACGCGATGTGTACAAGGCCGCGCCGTGAGCGCCACCCGAAGGGGTCAGGTCCAAGTTTTCGGCTTACAAGTCTCACGGCCAAATAACCCAATCGGCCGAAAATTAGACCAGACCCCGCCCGCTTCGTATCTAGTGGCTTCGCGCATGTTGTAGCTCGGCCTAGAATGCTGCGATGCGACATCGATTGGCGGAGTACCGACTTTTCTGGCGCGAATTCCGCCATACGTTTCAAACCACGGGCGCGGTATTGCCCAGCGGCCGGTTATTGGCTCGCGCGTTGGCCAGTCGCGTTGGCGGGGACCACCGCCCTCAGCGAATTCTGGAAGTCGGCCCGGGAACCGGCGCGGTAACCGACGCAATTATCCCCCGTTTAGGGCCCGAGGACCGATTGGATTTGGTCGAACTCAATGCGCGCTTCGCGGGCACGCTACGCGATCGGTTGCAACAAGATCCAGTTTGGCAGCCGCTTGCCCCGCGTATGCGGGTGCTCGAAATGCCGGTCGAACAGATCGAGGACGGCCCGCGCTACGACATCATCGTCTCGGGGTTGCCTCTCAATAACTTTCCCTGC
>Ga0310121_10003947_pt1 | contig 13335 bp, 17 predicted proteins | sample CB27_Tmax_986_MG_FD_203504 | JGI IMG/M metagenome (GOLD analysis project Ga0310121, IMG submission 203504) | Marine microbial communities from Western Arctic Ocean, Canada - CB27_Tmax_986 | ecosystem: Environmental > Aquatic > Marine > Oceanic | place: Canada: Western Arctic Ocean | collected... | reverse complement strand
TGGCAAGGGGGTGGTCTGCACTACATGGGCATGTCAGAGACGGATTTGAACAAAATCAATCCTCCGTATCGTGCGATCACCCGAAAAATCACCCGACTGAAGCAAGTACTGCGGAAAATGGGTTAGCCATATCGGCCCGATGGCGCAGGACTTCATGGCAACGTTCGGCCTTGGGGCGAGCGAGCGCCACATCGGCACGCTCGACGCCGACGGGGTGGCCCTCGCCGCGATCCAGGGGCTTTATGATGTGATGAAGGCTGAAATAGAGCACAGGGATGCGCGGATTGAGGCGCTGGAGAATCGTTTGGCGGACTTGGAGAGGCTCATTCGCGAGAGCATTCACCCAGGCCGCCCGCTCGGGGAAGAATCGACGACTGATTCCGACGGCGCCCGCGCGGACCCCCGTCCCGAGGTTCGGTGATCAGCGCCGCGGCGATCATAAAGAGGGCGAAACCGTCTCACAGCTTCTCGCGCACCCACGCCAGCGCCGCCTCCTTCGAGGCCAGCCAGCCCTCGAGTTGCTCGTCGCGGACGGCTTCGAGCAGGCGACCGATCCGGGGCCCCGGCGCCAGGCCCAGGGCGAGCAGGTCGTGGCCGTTGAGCAGGGGAGGCGGCAGAAGGGCGGCCTGGGCGTCTTCTTGTTTCAGGCTTTCGATCTGCTCGATGCAGTAGTGGTAATTGTCGAGCTTGCCGTGGCTGGCGAGGCAGTCGGCGTGATGCAGGGCCAGGTGCAGCGCGAAATCCTCGCGGCCCAGAAAGCGGCGCAACGTCGAGCGTTTCATCCGGTGCGCGTCCATGAAACGCATGTGATCGGCGACCAGTTCGTGGACCTGCTCGATCAGGCGGGTCGGCAGGCGCAGGCGGCGGCAGATGGCGACGGCCATCTCGGCCCCCACGTTTTGATGTTCGGGGAAGCGGATGCGGTCGTCGCTGATGATCGTGGGCGGTTTGCCGACGTCGTGCAGCAGGGCGGCCAGGGCCAGCGCGGGCGTCGGGGGGCTGCCCCAGGGCTCCTCGAGCCCGTCGAGGACCATCGCGGTGTGGACAAAGACGTCGCCCTCGGGGTGAAACTCGGGGGGCTGGGGGCAGCCGCGCATCGGTTCGATCTCGGGGATGGCGTGCGGCCACAGCGCCAGGTCGGCCATCAAGTGCATGGCCCGCCCGGGATGGGGGCCGGTCAGGATCGCGATCAGTTCCTCGGCGATGCGCTCGACGCTGATGGCCGCGAGCGTCAAGGCATGGCGGCGGGCGGCCTCGGCGGTGGCCGGCTCGATCTCGAACTCGAAGCGCGCCGCGAACCGGACCGCCCGTAGTAGACGCAGGGCGTCCTCCTCGAAACGCAGGCCAGGCTCGCCGACGGTCCTCAGCCGCCGCGCCTCCAGATCGACCAGGCCGCCGGTGGGGTCGAGCACGCGGCGGGTACCGGGGTCGTAATACATCGCGTTGATCGTGAAGTCACGCCGCCGCCAATCCTCCTCGAACGTCCCGTGGCGCACCTCGGAGGGGTGGCGGTGATCGACGTAGCTACCCTCGGCGCGGTAGGTCGCCACCTCAAACGTAAACCCCTCGCGCTGCACGAGCATCACGCCGAAATGCGCCCCGACCGACTTCGTGGCCTTGAACAGCCCGGCGACCTCATCGGGCGTGGCCGAGGTGGCGATGTCCACGTCGTCCATCGGCTTGCCCAGCAACGCGTTGCGCACGAAACCGCCGACGAAGGCGGCCTCGTGGCCGGCGGACCGTAAAGTCTGAACCGTTGCCTCGGCCGCCTGAACCAAGGGGCTCTCGAAGACCTCGCGAGGAATGGGGCAAGGACCCGTTTTGTCCTCTGAAATGTGATGCTCCATGAGTTTATGGCCCCTCTTGTGCCTATCCTAACCGTTTGGCGTAGGATTGCCAAGGCGTGGAGCTGAAGCCCAAGTGTTGATGATCCCTGAAGTTGACGCTGCACGATTTGTTCTGGATAATGGGTTGGAGTGGTTGATCGATGGAGCCCAACGTGGGTGGGAAAAGCTTTGAATGGGGCGGAAGAAGAAAAACCCACCCAAAACCGAAGACCTCCCGGATGTCGTTGCCCAGCACCTTGCGTCAGGGCGTTACCGTTCCACTTACCACTCTAGATTGCGCCAGAATGAGAGATCCATTTCTCTACAAGAGATAAGATATGTACTCCTTAACGGACGCCGGGAACCGGCGCGGGACGAGTTTCGCGAAGAATATCAGGCCTGGTGTTACGGCATACGCGGAGCGACGAGGGACGGCGACAAAATCCTGAGAATCATCATCTCCTTCTCAGGGGAAAACATGTTGATTGTAACCGCGGTACAGTTGGAACGTTAGGGCAATGGAGTTTAAGAAGGTGAAGACGGACAAAAAGATCGCGGCTCACTATCTTGACCGGGCATTCGGTTTTCCGGTTCGTTTTGAGAACGTTCCCATGGTGCGGATTCATGGGGCGTGGACGCCCGATATTAATTACAACGACGTGGAAGAAGTCCTCGTGCTTATGCTGGCGATCAAGCCCGCCCGCTTGACCGGGGGAGAACTGAAGTTTGTCCGTTTGCACTTCGAAATGACGTTACATCAATTCGCCAACAAGTTCGCCATCTCCATCGAGGAGCTGACCAAATGTGAACGGGATGGTGCTGAACCGATTGACCTGAACTGGCCCACCGAAAAGGACATCAGGCTACACATCCTTGCCCAAAAGGACGTCGGTCCCTCGGTTTTCGTGAAGGCGTACGAGAGCATGGAGACTCGAAAATCGGCCAGGCGGCGACACGTCAGCATCGACCATAACAAGATCAAGGGCAGGAGATGTCGCGAACTCGTTTCCGCATGTCTATAATCCAGTCATCCTCCCTCGCGGCCCCTGAGACTTCCATGGACATCGACGCGGGTATTCCAATGGACACCAAAGTTGAGCCCCGCCCCCGCCCCCGGGCCCTGGTCCTGACCGGGTTTGGTCTCAATTGCGAGGCGGAGACGGCGGTGGCGCTGGAGCGGGCGGGGGCGCGGGCCGAGCGGGTGCACCTGAGCGATCTGCTGGCCGAGCCGGGCCGGTTGGCCGATTATCAGCTCCTGGCCGTGATCGGCGGGTTCTCGTTCGGCGACCACATCGCGGCGGGGCGGGCGCTGGCGATCCGGCTGCGCCATGGGCTGGCCGACGAGCTGGCGGGTTTCGTCGCGGGGGGCGGGCTGGTCATCGGGATTTGCAATGGGTTCCAGGTACTGTGCAAGCTGGGGCTGTTGCCGGGATTCGAGCCGTTCAGCCGCGGGATTGAGCAGCAGGTCACGCTCACCCACAACGATTCGGGGGTCTTCCGCGACGATTGGGTGAGCCTGCGCGTCAATCCCGATTCGCCGTGCGTCTTCACGCGGGGGCTGGAGCGGCTGGACCTGCCGATCCGGCACGGCGAGGGCATGTTCATGGCGCGCGAGCCGGCCGTCCTGGAGCGGCTGCGGGCGCGGGGTCAGGTGGTCTACCAATATGCCGACGAAACGGGCGAGCCGACCATGGATTTCCCGGCCAACCCCAACGGGTCGCTCGAGGCGATCGCGGGGATCTGCGACCCGACGGGGCGCATTTTCGGCACGATGCCCCACCCCGAGGCGTTCATCTTCCCCGAACTCCACCCCGACGCCCCCCGCCGCCGCGCCCTGGGCCTGCCGCCGCCCGAGCCGATGGGGATGCGGATTTTCGAGAACGCGGTCCGGTTCACGTGTGGCGCGGGGGCGGGTTGAGCGGCCACGGGGCCTGCCCGGTGGATTCGGTTTTGAGATGATACGCCGTATCAATGAGGGGTTCCCGTGCTCCAAATTGATCGGCTCTCGACTCCCGTCCTCGTCCCTCGTCCTCGAATTCTTCAATCGAAAGAAAGGCCATCGCCCTGGGAACACCTGATCGAATTCAAAAAAAATCCGAGGACGAGGGACGAGGACGGGAGCCGAGAGCCGATCCCGAAAAACGACACGCTTGCTGGTGTTTGAAGCGTTTGTGGAGGCGTCGATTTTGCCTCCCTCCCAGTCCCGGCACCGTCCGTAGTCCCATTCTTGAATCACACCCCGAAGGCCCAGGCCGCCCGGTCGATTTCGCTTGATGCCGGCGGGCATAGGTGCTACAAATCTTTGCTTTGCACCCTCCCGAGAGGAATGATGGGTGTGTGCGCGAGGGTGCTCCAGCCCTGCTTTAAACTGAATTTGAGGGCTTTTGATGATGTCATATGCCGTGATTCGCACCGGTGGCAAACAGTATCGCGTCAGCCAGGGCGACCGGCTGCGGGTCGAGAAGATCGAGGCCGAGGTCGGCTCGCAGTTGGAGCTTGGCGACGTTTTGGCGTTCGGCGCGGGCGGCGATATCAAGCTGGAGGCCGGGGAGCTGGCCGGTCAGGCCGTCAAAGCCACGGTCATGCGCCACGGCAGGGGGCGGAAGATACGCCTATGGAAGTTCAAGCGGCGCAAGGCCTACAACTGCCGTCAGGGGCACCGCCAGGGGTTCACGGAGTTATTGATCACGGCCGTGCCCGGGGCCGAGCAAGCCGCCGTTGACGAGACTGCGGTGGACGAAACCCCCATCGCCGAGGCATCGCCGGCTGAGTCGCCCGCCGCCGAGGCCGAGGCCGCGGCCCAGGAACCGGCGGCCGCCGAGGCCCCTGATGATCAGGCTGGCGGCGGCGATGCGGGACCCGAAAACACCAAACCCGACCAGGAGTAAACGACGATGGCTCACAAGAAGGGGGGCGGCTCGACCCGCAACGGGCGCGACAGCAATGCTCAGTATCGCGGTTGTAAGGCCTTCGGCGGCCAGCAAGTCAGCGGAGGCTCGATCCTGGTGCGCCAGTGCGGCAACAAGTTCTGGCCCGGCCAAAACGTGGGTCAGGGCCGAGATTATACGCTCTTCGCCAAAATCGGCGGGCTCGTCCAGTACACCCGCGGCCACGACCGCCGATATATCCACATCCTCACCGAAAACTGATCGGTTTCATCCCCGACGACAGTCGAAAAAAGCGGATTTTTGACCCGGCTCTTGCTAAGATTTACGGCCAGTAGTCGGGGATGTTGCGCGTGGTCGGCTTGCGGCCCAAGCCTCGCGCGACCGGCACCCTTGCTCAAACTTCCCGTTCTTGGAGGCGCCGCTGATGAAATCGCGCATCTTCGTTTTCACGCTCCTTGTGTTCCTCGTTGCCCCGTCCCTCGTATCGGCCCAGGGAAAGGTGCTGGTCAAGGCCAACACGCTGACGCTGCGCGCTAAACCCTCGGTCAAGAGCAAGGCAGTGATGTCTCTGATCACCTATCAACCCGTTCGCGTGCTCGAGCGCAAGGGGAAGGATTGGACCAGGGTCCAGGTCAAAAACAAGAAGGGTTGGGTCCTGAGCCGTTACCTGACCCGGACCGGGTTCGTCTGGGTCGATCATACCAAGGTCAACGTGCGTCGCGGCCCGGGCACCGAGTACGCCCGCATCATGAATTACGGCAAGTACTTCCCGATGTATGTCCTCGACGTCGCGCGCAACGGTTGGCTCAAGGTCATGGACTTCGACGGCGACCGGGGCTGGGTGCATCCCAACCTGATCAAGCACGAGCCTCATTACGTCATCACCAAGCTGGACGAATGCAACATCCGTCAGGGCGTTGGGACCGAGCAGGAGCTTGCCTTCACCGCCACCCGGGGCGTGATCTTCCAGGTGCTCGATGAGAAGAAAGGCTGGCTGCGCGTGCGCCACGCCGACGGCGACGAGGGATGGCTGTCGGCCAAGATCGTCTTCGGTTGGCGAGACGAAAAGGCACCCGACAAGAAGGCGTAAATCGTAGCCCCCACGGGTCAGACCTCTCGTGCTCGTGCTCGTTTTTCGTAATCGATAAACCACACCTCGATCCGTTATCATTTCCGGTTGCGCGGATTCGGTTTCTGTATTGCCGATTCTCTTGGTCGTTGGTGCCGGCTTTGAAGAGGGATTAGAAGTAAATCCGATTACGATTTACGAGTACGAGAAGAACGAATCGTGAAACTCATCTACCACCCCCGCTATATCGACCATCGCCAAGGCCACGGATTCCACCCCGAACGGCCCCAGCGGCTCGAGGCCACGCTGGCGCGGCTTGAAGCCGAAGGCCACTGGCACAAGGTCATCGAGCCGCAATCGGTGGCCCGCGAGGATCTCCTACGCGTCCACGACGCGGCTTACATCGAGCAACTGTAAAATTTCGGCGAGGGGGCCTGGGACCCCGACACCTACGTGGGCGAGGAGACGTTCGAGATCGCCGAATTGGCCGCGGGCGGGGTCGTGTTGGCCGCCGATCTTTGCCTTTGCCGAGCGGCAACCGGCGTTCGCGCTCGTGAGGCCGCCGGGCCACCACGCCACGGCCCGCGCCGCGATGGGGTTCTGTTACCTCAGCAACATCGCGCTTGCCGCGGCCCGGCTGGGCGCCCAGGGCAGGGGCCGCGTCGCCATCGTCGACATCGACGTGCACCACGGCAATGGGACCAACGACATCTTCCACGAGAGCGACCAGGTCCTGTTCATCTCGTTACACCAGTATCCGCACTACCCGGGGACGGGCGGGCTCGGGACGGTCGGCGAAGGGCCGGGAAGGGGTTCACGGTCAATATCCCCCTGCCGGCGGGTTCGGGGGATGCCACTTATCGTGATGCGTTCGACCGCGTCGTCGAGCCCGTGATCGAGCAGTTCGGCCCGGCGATGGTCCTGGTTTCGGTCGGCGTGGACGCGCATGATCGCGATCCGCTGGCCTCGATGACGCTCAGCAGCGAGGGGCTGGTCGAGCAGGTCGAGAGGCTGCGCGCGCTGGCCGGGCGGCTGTGCGAAAGGCGGCTTGCGATGGCGCTCGAAGGCGGGTACGATGTGGACGCGCTGGCCGAAGTGATCACGGGGATCGTGGCGCGCGCTCGCGGCGGGCAGACCACGTATCGCTTTACGGAGAGCCACGACACGCAGGGGCTGGGCCGTCGGCATGTCGATGCGGTGATTGAATCAGTCAAGCCGTACTGGGAGCCCGATCGAGTTTGATCCCCTGGGAGGGAGGTTCCCTTATCTCGATTACGATTTACGAGCACGAGCACGAGCACGAGAATCGGACTTTGAAGGGGCATTTTTGGTTCGATGGGGCATCCGGATAAACAGTCAGACTACGCGTTCCAGGTCGGGCAGGTCGTCCATCACAAACGCTACAATTACCGTGGCGTGATCTACGAGCGCGACCTGGTTTGCATGGCGGGCGACGACTGGTATCACGGCAACCAGTCGCAGCCGCCCCGCGAGCAGCCCTGGTATCACGTTCTGGTCCACGGCGCGACCCATTCCACCTACGTGGCCCAGAGCAACCTGGTGCCCGACACCACCGGCGACCCGGTCATCCACCCACTCGTGCAGAAGATTTTCCAGACCTTCTTCCGGGGCCGCTATTACACCCAGAACTTGAATTGAGGCTCCAAAGAAGTCCGTGGATCACCAATCAGTTCTCTGGCTCCCTGAAGGGGTCGGGCACGAGGACGGAATTGACTTGTGCCTCCGGCTGGTGAAGGTGTGTTCCCCGGATCCGTGAGATGCACCCATCATGAACCACGACTTCGTTGGATAGTTGACCTTGCCGGAGCGGGAAACGATAATCGGCGGCCTAATCCCGCGCGCCTCCGGGCGCCGAGGAGGGGACCATGATTGAGATCGCAAAGACCTGGCTGATGGAGCAGGGCCTGAGTGAGGCCTGGGCGCTGGTGGCGTTGCGTTCGGCCGCCATGGTGTTAACGATCCTGCTCAGCTACCTGGCGTTTCTCGTCGCGCGGCGGGTGCTGCTGAGGCTGATTACCCGTCTCGTGCGTCTCACGAAAACCAAATGGGACGACATTCTGCTCGAGGAGGAGCTGTTCTCGCGCGCGGCGCAGGTCGCTCCGGCGTTGGTCATTTACGTGATGGCCGGCGTGGCGTTTGTCGGAATCGACCCGATGATCCTCATTACGCGCATCGCCGCGCAGGTCTACATGATCGTGATTCTGTTGCTCGTGATCGACGCCCTGCTCACGGGTCTGAACACCATCTATCGCACCTTCGAGATCGCCGGACGCTTCCCCATTCGCAGTTACGTCCAAACCGTCAAGATCATCATCAAACTCCTGGGCGTCATCTTTATCCTGGCGACGATCCTCCGTAAGTCGCCCTGGGGCCTGGTTACGGCTTTGGGGGGGATATCGGCCATTTTGTTGCTCGTTTTCAAGGATGCGATCCTGGGATTCGTCGCCGGCATTCAGCTCAACGCCAACAACATGGTGCGCGTGGGGGATTGGATCGAGTTGCCGCAATACGGCGCCGATGGGGACGTGGTCGACATCACGCTGACGACGGTCAAGGTGCAAAACTGGGACAAGACGATCTCCACCATCCCGTCCTACGATCTGGTCTCCAAGAGCTTCAAGAACTGGCGCGGGATGCAGGAGTCGGAGGGCCGGCGGATCAAGCGCGCGCTGCTGATCGATATGAACACGATCCGCTTTTGCGACGAGGAGATGCTCGATCGCTTCCGCGCGATTCGTTACATTTCCGAGTATATCGACCAAAAGAAACGGGAACTTCAGGAATACAACGAGGCGCGCAAGGTCGACGACAGCGATCTGGTCAACCGCCGGCGATTAACCAACGTGGGCACCTTCCGGGCCTACGTCGTGGCCTACCTGAAGAACCATCCGAAGATCCATCAGGGGATGACGTTTCTGGTGCGGCAGTTGCCCTCCAGCCCCCAGGGGCTTCCGATCGAGATCTACGTGTTCAGCAATGATCAGGTCTGGGCCCATTACGAGGATATCCAGGCCGACATCTTCGATCACATTTTGGCGACCGTGCCCGAATTCGATTTGCGCGTGTTCCAGGAGCCTTCGGGCGGCGACGTGGGCGTGTTGGCGGCCGGCCTGGTCGGCGGAGTTAAACCATCATCCTGATTGAAATCACCGAGATCTGATCCGATGCCCACGATTCCCGTCAATCGTCAAACCATGCCGCGCTATAACGCACGCATTCAGGAGCTGAGTGCTGATTCGAAGGGGCTTTGGGGCGAGTTGAACGCCACGCGGATGATCGCGCACCTGCGCCGCATGTTCGAGATCTCGCTCGAGGAGTACCCGGTCGAGGACCGCAGCAACTGGTTCACCCGCTCGGTGGCGCGCTGGTACGCCTTTCAAGTGCCGGTCCCCTGGCCCAAGGGCAAGCTCAAGGCGCTTTGCGCTATTTCTGCCCGACGACTTGCAGGACTTCGAGCTGGAGCGCCAGGGCTTATTGGACACGATGGACCACTTTGCTGAGTGGGAAGAAGATCGACCGGGCACGCGGACCGTGCACCCCTTTTTCGGTCCGTTGCCCTTGAGTTACTGGAGTATCGTCCATGGCCGGCACGTCGATTTCCACCTGCGACAGTTTGGGGTGTAAGGACGGCCGGGCGGCCGGCTCGCGGGGCATGCGGTTTGATCTGGATGCGTCCCGGATGCCATTCAATCCGCCGAGCGGGTCCCTTCGTCCAGTTTCTCGATATCTACCACCAGGCTCTTGATCAACGCATGGTCGGCGGGGATGTAGACAGTTGAGTCCCCTGCGCCGAAGGTGCGGAGCACCCCGCATTCGATCAAGTGGCTCAGCGCCAGCTTGACCTGTTCCAACCGTGTCCGCGATACGGCCAGCAGGCAGAGCGAACTGATCTGGTGCAGCGAGGCGCCCGCATCCTGCTGGCTACTGAAGAACTTCAGTATCTCGATTTCGAGTTGACGGATCAGGTCCCGATCATGTCGGTCCCCGGTTTTTGGATTTGTTGTGTCGTTCATCACCCTCACCTCTCTCGCCCCCATACACCGCAAGGGCCAAGCCAAGCGCAGCGGCGGGCGCGGTAAGCCTATGGACCGTTCAATCCATTTGAGTTAGGCGTGGGCGGGCGGGCGGACGAAGAGGTTAGGAGGGGAGGAACCGGTAGATTTTACAGCCCACATTGGGTCCTTCGGGCTGTAATCCTTTCAGTCGGGAGGACTCCGCCGGCGTGACAAGCTTGTTGATCGCGCGACGCGCGGGGTTGGACGGACGCAACCGGATCGACGCGCGCCGTTTCCCATCGCTCCCATCCGGGGGCTTTGCGTGTTGGTCAAACTGATTCAGGGCTCTCCGGGCCGCCCCTCGGCTCACCTCCGCCGCCGATTGGGTAGTTTCGGTTGAGCGAGCGGGAGCCATCGGGCTTGATTGTCCCTCATCGTGAATTAGGTCGATCGCTCGCATCCCTCTGCCTTAACGGCAGGCCGGTCATTGACCAACCCACGAGCGTTCCCGTCGTGATGCGGATGCGATCAAACTCAGGATGCGCACGATCTCGGTGGGTTTTAAATTGTTTTCCAAAATGGCCGGAGATTTGCTTTAAGCATCTGCGCAGACGTTGTCATTCTTGCTTACTAGCGTCTTTATAACCGTGACGAAAGGTATAGGTATTCCCCATGGAATTCCCTCCGAGCATCCCCAACAAGCCCAAAAACACGAAGGCCATCGAAGCCCTTCTGGACCGGGTTCGCAGACTGGACAAGGACGCCAAAAGTCGCCTACTTTCAATGCTTGACGATGAAGTCGACCTGCCCTATCTGGACGTGATGGAGCGGGAATACGCCAAGGCTTTTCGCCGCATTTCGCCCAAGCACGCCAACGCCCTGCGCAGCCGTTTTAATCGCGCCTTGGCCGAACAGCGCGAATATTTGGTCGGTTTAGTGCGCAAAGTTTTGCAAGGTTGCGAGGATATTGATTTGCAGATGGCGAAGCAGGATACGGTCAAAGACTAACCCCCCCCCCAATCCCCCCAGTCCGTATTTCTGCAAACCTAAGCCCCCTGCCGATGCGCCCCATTCTGGGGCGTGTCTTGTTTTTGGCCTTTTGGCGGGCCCTGCGTTCACGGAGCCGCGTTGACGTGGGCCTCGCCGTCCGTCTAGTCAATCCTTGCCTTAGGACTCCCCGCGGCCCTTAATGCAAAGCCAACCGGAGGGTGTTCCGGGGCTCATCTGCATGAAGTCTGGATTCCACGTCTAGCCATGCGCGCGTCATCACAAGGCCAACTTCGGCGGCTGGCCCGCCTGTGCGGTGTGCAGCCGAGTTTCATCGATGCGACGGGGCGGCGGCGATTTGCATCCGCCGAGACCCTGTTGGCCATCCTGAGGTCGCTGGGCGTGGAGATCCAGATACCCGAAGAGGCCGATCAAGCCCTCGAGACATGGCGGCGGGCGCGCTGGGCCGAGCTGATCGATCCCGTCGTGACGGCATGGGTAGGTCAGCCGGCGCAGGTCGGATTGCGCCTCCCCGCGCGTCTGGGTGCCGGCCGAGCCTCTTGGACGCTGAAGCTTGAATCCGGACGCGAACTCGAGGCGAGGGTGGACGTTGCGGGGCTCGAGCCTCTGGCCGCCGCCGAGCTCGGCAAAGATCGGTTCGAAGTCAAGGCCCTGCCCCTGCCGGCGGAACTCCCGGCGGGCTACCATCGCCTGCGGGTCGAGGTCGGCGCAATGGCCGGCGAAGCTCTGGTGATCGCGGCCCCGGCCAGGGCCTACTCACCGCCCGACGGCGATTCGATCCGTGAATGGGGCGTGTTCCTCCCGCTCTATGCCTTGGATTCGGCCGACAATCTCGGTGCCGGGCATCTGGGCGATCTGCGCGGCCTGGCCGAGTGGTCGGCGGGCCTGGGAGGTGGCGTGCTCGCGACGCTGCCGCTGCTCGCTTCATTGCTCGGCCCCGGGCCGTTCGAGCCGAGCCCCTACGGCCCCGCCAGCCGGCTGTTCTGGAACGAGTTCTACCTCGATCCGGCGGCGATCCCGGAGCTGGCCGACTGTACCGAGGCGCGGGCCGTTCTTGGGTCGGAAGCGTTTCGGGCCGAGGTCGCCCAATTTCAAAGCGACCGGCTCATCGATTACCAGGCGCAGATGGCGCTACGCCACCGGGTTTTCGAGCCGCTGGCCCGGCAATTCTATTCACATCCCCGGCAATTGCGGCGCGTGGCCTTCGAGCGATATCGGAAGACCCACCCGGCCGCCGCCGATTACGCGGCCTTCCGCGCCGCTTGCGAGAGGCGCGAGGCGCCGTGGCCGGCCTGGCCCGAACCGATGCGCTCGGGGGTCCTTTCCCGCGACGATTACTGCCCAGAGGCCCGCGACTATCATCTCTACGTCCAGTGGCTGGCCCACGAACAGATTCACGACTTGGATGAGCGGCTGCGGGTCAATCGCCAACACCTGTATCTGGACCTGCCGCTGGGCGTGCATCCCGATGGCTACGACGCATGGCGACACCGGGACCTGTTCGCCGAGGGGGTAAGCGGCGGCGCGCCGCCCGACGCCTTTTTTTCGCTGGGTCAGGATTGGGGTTTCCCGCCGCTTCATCCCGAGTCGATCCGGCGCGAGGGGTATCGTTATTTCATCCGGTCGGTGCGCAGACTGATGCGGCATTGCAGCATTCTACGTATCGATCATATCATGAGCTTGCACCGGCTCTACTGGATCCCGCGCGGCCTGCCGGCGACCGAAGGCGCCTATGTCGGTGCCCGCGCCCCGGAGCTCTACGCGATCCTCAACCTGGAATCCCACCGGCATCGGACACGATTAGTCGGCGAAGACCTGGGGACGGTGTCCCCTTACGTGCGCGAGACCATGACCCGGCGCGGGCTGGGCCGGATGTACGTGATTCAGTTCAGCGTGGGGCCCGACGGCGGGCGGCCCATCAATGAGGTCCCGGCGGGTTCGGTTGCCAGTCTCAACACGCACGACATGCCCACGTTCACGTCCTTTTGGGAGGGACTGGAGATCGACGAACGGGTCGAGATGGGGCTGATCAATCCGCAAGACACGCCGGCGATCCGCGACGAGCGCCGCCGCCTGCGCGAGGCGCTGGTCCATTATTTCGCCCAGCGCGGCATGGTCGGCGAGGGCGAGGTCCTACCCCAGATCGTGGCGGCGTGCCTGAAGTTCTTGGCCCGCGGCGAGGCCTCCGTGGTATTGGTAAACTTGGAGGACCTGTGGCTCGAGCCCCGGCCCCAGAACGTACCCGGGACCCACCGCGAACGCCCCAACTGGCGCCGCAAAGCCGCCCGGTCGTTGGAGGCTATCACCGCCGACCCCGCCATCGGGGATCTGCTCCGGGCGATCGACGCGCTCCGCAAAAAGAAGTGATGCGTCTCAGCGATTGAGCCCTCGTGGGTCGGCATGGGGGTATCGCGCCTGTTCGCCCAGAATGGGACATGTTGAGGTTCTCACGGCGGGGACGAGAGGATTTCTCAACTCCGTTTAAAGGTTTTTGCGCGGGGTCGCGTTATATACAACTGTTGGCCGTG
>Ga0310121_10003946_pt1 | contig 13337 bp, 12 predicted proteins | sample CB27_Tmax_986_MG_FD_203504 | JGI IMG/M metagenome (GOLD analysis project Ga0310121, IMG submission 203504) | Marine microbial communities from Western Arctic Ocean, Canada - CB27_Tmax_986 | ecosystem: Environmental > Aquatic > Marine > Oceanic | place: Canada: Western Arctic Ocean | collected... | reverse complement strand
GTCCATGGCTGGCAGCGTTAGACTTCACAATTTGATCCTCAACGTATGGATAATATGATTCCGATCAAATTGCTTGTCATTTACCAACCTAACGGGGCTTGCCACCCAAGGACTTACCACCGCTCGCGACGAAGTGTGTGAGAAATGCGGGCTAACCGCCGCCGATCGCTCTACGAACGCCGCCGCAACAGCCGAGCCGGATGGACTTCGGGTCGCCTTTGGAAATGGGGTGTGGGGGGCCCCGCATGGCTGGCTGTCGCGCTACCCTCCGTTGGGACCCTTTCATCCATAGGAACACGATCCTCAATTTGGATGCTGTCTCCAAAGTAGTGCTTGCGGGCTTCCGGATGATTGATCACTTCGGGAGGCGTTCCGTGGCAAAGTACCTTTCCAGCGCGGATGACGTAGCTGCGATCGGTGATGGCGAGCGTTTCACGTACCTGGTGATCCGTGATCAGAATCGAGATCCCTTGCGACTTCAGTTGGCGCACGATTTCCTGGATGCCGTCAATCGTTACGGGATCGATGCCGGTGAAAGGCTCGTCCAATAGAATGATCTGGGGATCCGAAACCAGGCAACGGGCAATCTCCAATCGACGTCGCTCGCCACCTGACAGCGAACCGGCTAGGGAACGGCGGATGTGGGTGATGCCAAATTTTTCCAACAACTCTTTGCATCGCGCCCGTCGCACCTTCCACTTGATGCCCAACATCTCCATCATGCCGAGCAAGTTCTTCTGAACGCTGAGCTTACGAAAGACGCTTGATTCCTGGGCGAGATACCCCATGCCCCCATCGCGTGCGCGGCGATACATGGGCCATTTGGTGACATCCAAACCGGACAGGATGACCTTACCTTTGTCCGGCTCGACCATCCCACACGTCATACGAAAGCTGGTCGTCTTCCCGGCGCCATTGGGTCCCAGCAGGCCGACGATCTCACCGCGGAAGACTTCGAAAGTCACTCCGTCGACGACGCGTCGGCGCCCGTAACTTTTCACGAGCCCTTGGACTTTGAGGATGGGTTGAGCACCTTCCATGATGCATCCGTTTTTCAAAAGAATTCTCGGGTCACCCGACGACATGCCACCCGGCACATCGTTGGCCTCGCCACATTACTTGATTCGCCCCATGCTGGGCACATTGGGAATAATCGGCAGCGATGTCGTTCCCGCCCGCCACGGGTGGGGCCAATAAACGAAAAACGCTTTACCGATCAACATATCGCGCGTCACAAAGTGGTCAACCGAGATGGGTGTATCGTAAAAGAAAGAATCTGCGGGACCATGCCAAAGGCGAGCATCTTTGCTTTGGGGGCTATTATCTCCCAACACAAAATACTGGTCTGGTCCCAATTCAAATTCCATGGTCCGCCTTAGACGAAAGAAACGGGTATCCTCCCAACTGGCTGGATTTCCCAAGGCACTTCGAATTTCGTCATCCTGCAGCGGGACTTCACCAATTGGACTGCGAACGTAGTCCAGCAAATCACTGTTGGACCTTTTAGGGGGCCGAGGGGCGCTGGACGCGCCGTAGTACACATCGCGGAACACACTGAGGCGTTGGGCCTCCAAGACGATGTTCCGGCCCCCAATTCCGACTGGGCGAAGGTCTCCAGAATCCTCAGTTGACCACTTTGGGCTCAAGCCGTCGGCGGGCTGAAACGTCGCGCTGTGAGGAGCATTAGAAGACTGCCACTTTACTATGCGATTGTTGACCCACAGCCACAGTTGATCGTCGACGTTGGCAAAGTACAGGCGGTACTTGCCGGAACCACGGATCTTAGTTTGAGCTGTCAATTCAGTCGCGGAATCACCTGTTTTTTCATCCACGAAGGACTGCGCGCCATCGGCGAGCGTCAACGTAGCCTGACCATTGGAAACATCAATGTGGCAGCGATGATGCCGACCACCCTCGACCAAATCCAAGTAGATCTCCCCCCCTTCATTCCTGACCTTGACAACGCATTCCAAAGCCAGATCACCGACCCAATGAATCTCAGCCGATGGGTTGCCAATTACAGAAGGATAATGGAAAGGAAAATCATTGTACGCGTAAACGTCGGTAATGAGTTGTCCCGTCCGGCCATCGGCACCCTTAGGCTTTTCGCCCACGGAAAGCTCGCGCCAGTCGCCGCCTGGTCGTGGCGCCGTATTGGGGAAATAAATGGGGTTGGGTATTAGATGCTCATAGCGCAACCAAGCGATTTCATCCTCGGCCTCATCAAGACGAAAGCTCTTCAGGTCGTGATCGACTTGCCAAGGGCCATCGCCATTCTCGTTTTTCCAGCGCAGGGGCCACCCGGAAACCGCGTATTCAGACGGCACGTATTTGGTGTCGTGGACGCAATGCATCAGCCGACGAACTTTGCCTGTCGGCTTACGAAGGATTTTAAAGTCGTTGTCTCCTTCCGCCCGAGCGAACACATCTCCGTGGCGGATTCGAATCGTCTCATTGGGCAACCCAACGAGCCGTTTAATGTAGTTTTGCTTGGCGTTGCCGGGAAACTTGAAAACGATGACGTCCCAGCGTTTCGGATCAGTGAACTGATACAGAAATTTGTTGACTAAGATCCGATCGCCGCTGAAGGGAGCGTGATTGGCTCGTGAGGTCTGAATCGGGTTGGTGTATTGGCACATGGGGCATGTGCAATCATTGACGTCTTGACGGCTCGCACCCACTCGGAACCACTTACCGCATTTGCTACAAGCGATGTCGTGATGACGGCCTTGTAAAGTGGGTGCCATCGAGCCGGTAGGAATGACAAACGCTTCCGCCTCGAAGGTGCGGAAAAGAAGAGCGAGAATGATGGCGATGGCAATGGATTCGATCACTTCGCGCCACCAACGAGCCGACTCTTTGGGATCCTCGCCGCGTGACGCCGGCGCAGTTTGCGGCTCGTTGACAGCCACACTGCTGCGTTCGACATTGGATCGGCGTTTTTTCGGGCGTTTAGCGGACACGATGGAATGTGGTAGGGATGGTTTTCGTTTCAGTCGAGCGCCAAGGTGGCGAACACCTAGTTGCTAGACGGCAGGGTGTTGATAAGCTGGCTTGACCAGGCAGACGCTTCGGGGCCACTTAACAGCTACGCCACTTAACAGCTACGAATGTATACGAGTGATGGTTCACAGTTCTCAGGGTCAGAATTACCGCACTCAGATTCCCACGAGGAAGCGCAACTATACCCGATTTTCCGGCCCATTTGGAAGTTGGATTGGCAATTTAGCCAGCTGCGCTGGCGAGTGCTGGCAGGCGGGAACTGGAGAAAATGAACATAAACGAGCTAAACCACGTGGCAATTCACGTCGAGGACGTGGCTCGCAGCTGTGATTTTTATCGGGACATCCTGCGGCTGGAGGCGATCCCGCGGCCGGCCTTTGATTTTTCCGGAGCCTGGTTTCGTCTAGGGAAATACCAGGAACTCCACATTATCGCTGGTAGAACCGATCCAGTTTTCGGCCAAAATCGAGGAACTCATTTCGCTTTGTTGGTGGATGACCTGGATCGGTGGGAACAACATCTGCAGAGTCTCAACGTCGAGCGCATGCCACGAAAGCTTCGTCCAGACGGAGCGGAGCAGATTTTTTTCTCGGATCCGGACGGACATTGCATCGAACTATGCACGGCGCCGCCAGCGGCAACTCCGTGATGGATTGTTAGTCTCGAATACCAAAATCCACCACGGCGTTGCGCCAGCCAGCCATTAACGGCTGGATCTATAGCGCAGGGCGCGGCCCAGGAGGTTGTTACCCAACAACGCATGTCCGTCATTTGACCATTGACGACTGTCAATCGAGATGGGGCTGTTGTCTCCCAGCACGAAGTAGTCGTCGACGCCCAACGGTACCGATTTCGTATCGGCTTGGCCAGGAAGTCCGAGGTAATACAGGTCTCGCCAAACCTTGAGTCGGGTCACCTCCAGCCTTTGCCATCCGACGGGTAACAGTGCCACGGGCGAGCTCACTGGCGAAAACCTGGAGCCGTCGTGGTCGTAGGGATGCTTCAGTAACTCGTGGTCATTGACACAAATGAACAATTGTCGATCGCAGGTCCCAAAGGCCACCTCGATCTCATCCGAAAATTGCCACGGAGAAACATCAAACTGCTCCGCTGGACCATCGCCACCTTGGAGTTCAATCTTACCGGCGGCAGGATGCCATAGCAGATAGCGTTGCCGAAAACCGTCATGGCAGCGCAACCCCAACCTTCCTTGACCCATCGCTTTGATGTTGCAGGTCACTAGTACATCACGCACCAACTGAAGATTCCTGGACACGTTTTGATTGTACGCGTAGTTATCAGTTATCGCCGTTGGTTTCCGCCGCTTGATAGGGCCGGCGCAACCTAAGTGCTGATACGTCAACCAGGAAGGATCGCTGGGGAGCTTTTCGAGAGCAGGGGACCCCACCTTGTTTTGGATGGGTGATCCCTGCCAGGTGAATCCAGCGGAACCGCTCCGCCATGCATCGTGATTGGTAGCTTGCCAACGAAGAGGAAGACCCGAAGAAGAAGGGGGTGAATGATTCGCGTCATGAACGAGAATGGCCATTTGCCGAATTTGTCGCCAGTTCTTGCGGGCGATGTGACCGTCAATGAAAACGTCACCGTCGACAATGGCCACTTGCTCATGGGGAAGACCCACAAGGCGTTTTACCGCGACGTCGGTTGGCGCGTTGGGCGATCGAATGGCCACGGTTTCCCAACGTCGCGGCGTCGCATGGGTTAGAAACGATCCTCGGATCAATAAACGATCGCCCTGTCGCGGGCCCTGTTGGGGCGTGATTGCTTCGGTCCATCCACAATTGGGGCACGTGATATCAGCCACCTCTTGGGCGTCCCTGACCCAAGAAAACCGGCAGTCGCCGCATGATTGGGGATAATGCCTACCGATCAAGTAGGTTGCCATGGATCCACCAGTGACCCGTCTGGGGACGAGCCAACCTTGATAGAGCCAGGCTTCGCAGAAGACGGCGCCCAAGAGGAGGACCAGTGGAATCATCCATCGTCGGAGCGTGCGCCAGGCGATGGGAAAGGTCATTTTCAGAACCGTCATTTTCAGAACCGTCATTTTCAGAACCGTCATTTTCAGAATCGTCATTTTCAGAATCGTCATTTTCAGAATCGTCATTTTCAGAATCATCATTTTCAGAATCATTGTCATCGAATCGAGGGTGGTTACCATGGTGGTACCATGCGAACGGTTGTGGCTACGAGGAAGTTGAAAGGGAAACAGTGGAAGGAGCGGAGGCATGAATTTTTCGCGGCTATTCTGGAAGCAGTTTCTGGGCGCGGCAGTTCCCATTGTCGTTTCAGCCATTGCGCTGGCCACGCTCGTGTCGCGTTGGCAGCAAAACCAGAGCTACGATCAGCTGGACCGCCGCCTGAGTGACGTCGCTTACGTGCTGCGGGAGTTCGCCGAAAAGGGGCTCGAATCCCTGACGACGGTGCAGCTCCAGCAGCTTGCCGACGAAATGTCAGCAGGCACTGGTAACCGGATCACGTTCATTGATACCCAGGGTGTCGTGCTGGCGGACTCAGACGAGGATTATCGCTTGATGGAAAACCATGCCGATCGGGCCGAATTACGCGAGGCCGCGCGGCATGGCGAAGGGCGAGCGCGTCGATTTAGCGCGACTTTGCAGCAGTCTATGTACTACTACGCCACGAAGTTGAGTCGAGACAGCGAGGATGCTGGTTTTGTTCGTTTGTCATTGGCGTTAACGTCCGTTGATCGGGAATTGGAAAAAATGCACCAAGTTATTTGGTTAGTGGCCGCCGCCGTGGGATTCTGTGCCTTGGTGCTGAACTATTGGTGGGCACGACGAACGCTGGAACCTGTCGCCTCGCTGCAACGTGCGGCACAAACCCTAATGGCAGGCGACTATGACCAGCGTGTGAATGTGAGTACGCGTGATGAACTTGGCGATCTGGCCACGACCTTCAATGAAATGAGCCGCGAAATGGCGGCGCGCGAAAAACAACTGAGACAAACAGCCGATCGACTCTCCACGGTATTGTCGGGTATGGTCGAGGGTATCATCGCCGTGGACAGCAACGAGCGAATTCTGTTTGCCAACGAAGCCGCCGGCACCTTACTTGGATTTTCCACCGACCAGGCTGTCAATCAATCGCTGATGGACGTGGTGCGACATCCCGAATTGCACAACGTTGTCGCCGATTTGCTGGCGGCGCATAGCGATCAGCCAGCCACTCGTCGTCACGTGGAGATCTCGTTGGGCGCTTCCGATGAACAGACTTTGGGAGTGAATGCCGCGCGTCTTCCAGGTAAACCATCTCCAGGCGCGGTCATCGTGCTACAGGATATCACCCAACTGCAACGCCTGGAGAATCTCCGGAAAGAGTTTTCCGCCAACGTGTCCCACGAACTCAAAACCCCCCTTAGTTCCATTTTGGCCTATACCGAGACTTTACGAGCTGGCGCGATTCAGGACTCGGAAAACAACCTGCGATTTGTTGAGCAAATTCATAAACAAGCCGAGCGGCTGAACTACCTGATTCACGATTTGCTCAGCCTGGCGCGTATCGAATCCGGCAAGGAAGCAATGGAAATCAAGCCGGTCCCCATCCTGCCCATGGTGAAGACCAGCATCAGCGATTGGGCCGGGGCAGCTGCAGCCAGAAGAATATCGATTGTCAGTTCGGACGGCCACAGCGACATGTGTGTCCTGAGCGACGAGGAAGCGCTGCGCCAAATTCTCGATAACCTCATTGACAACGCCGTCAAGTATTCACCGGACGGTGGCCAGGTGAGAGTTACTTGGAGGCGAGTCGACGACCGGGCGGTGATTGAAGTATCCGATCAGGGACCGGGAATTGCCCCCGAGCACCAGCAGCGGATCTTTGAGCGGTTCTATCGAGTTGATCGAGCCAGGTCGAGAGAAATTGGCGGGACCGGTTTGGGCCTATCGATCGTCAAGCACCTCTCGCAGGCCATGAATGGAGAGGTCGAAGTCGCTAGTATTGTAGGGGAAGGGACCACTCTTAAAGTAACGCTCCCCGTCGCCTAACGAAATCTGCCAGGGTACCCTGACTTTACCGTTAACTTCATCGTTCCTTCACGAATCAGGAGCTTTAACCGAATGTCAAAGCCCTCGGTGCTGGTTGTGGAAGATGATACCGCTTTGGCGGACGTGCTGACGTACAACATCGGCCAGGCTGGTTATGATGTCGCCCTTGCCCGGGACGGCCAGGATGGTCTAACACAAGCCCAGCTCAAATTACCTGATTTGATCCTCTTGGACCTAATGCTACCTGTCATCGACGGATTGGAGGTTTGTCGTCGTCTTCGCGCCGACCCGGCAACCAGCGGAATTGCTGTTCTGATGTTGACGGCCAAATCGGAAGAGTCTGACCAGGTGGTTGGCTTCAGCATGGGTGCCGACGACTACGTAACCAAACCGTTCAGCGTCAAGGTTCTCATGGAGCGGATCAAAGCACTTTTGCGGCGGGGCCGCGACGAGGTCGGCGACGTGGATGTGGTGGCCAGCCAGGGTGTGAGCATCGATCGCCGCCGCCACCAGGCCAAGATCGGTGATAGGAGTCTTGATTTAACGCCAAGTGAGTTCGGACTCTTGGAAGCTTTCGTTCGACAGCCTGGTCGTGCCTTCAGTCGCGACGAATTAATTGACGTCGCCTTGGGTGAAGATACGATCGTCCTGGAACGGACGATCGACGTGCACATCCGATCGTTGCGGAAAAAACTGGGCAGCCAGGCGGATTTAATCGAAACCGTAAGGAGCATCGGGTATCGATTTCGCGACCCCAGTGGTTAGCGCGTCGCGTCTTTAGCGTCATCTTGGTTAGCGCATTTCTATTGTCCCTTCGGTTTGTCTGGATCAAAAAATGGGTAGAAACGATCGAACCGGCCAATTTTATGCTATGGCAGTTCACGTTCTCCGTTGATTGCCATTCTCATATTTGGGCCTTCCAACCTGTATCGCAAGTATCCACGCCTTCCGAATAGCCCCGTACCACTCTGGTCCGCGGTACCTTCGATCGCAACTCGATTTCGGTTGCCCCACGGACTCATCGCGTGGACGAGCGTGCGGTGCCGACCGACTATGGCTCGACTCGGTTCAGGTAGTGGGACGTCCCGACCGAAAAACACACGATCGCGAGAGTCAGACAAATGACGGTGTATCCGATCTCGATATTTCGAACGATAGAATGTGATTCATCAGATAACCACCAATCCGCCGCATATAAGCCCATGAGGACGAGCAAGGGCGTAATCAGTCCTCCTGCGACGGCATATGTGGGCCTCGATTGAAATGACGAGATGAGCCAACCCACACCATAGAACACCACACCAGTGATGGCAATGTATCTCAGCGCAAGAACAATATCGCGGTAGTCAGATATTTTCCTCAACTCAGGGAAGAGGCGCATCAGAGTCCAAAGCGCCAATAAGTTGACTCCCCAAATCAAAGTCACCACCGACGATGCCAAGATCAACTTGCCACCCAGGCGTCGAGACCGTGGCACAGGTAAATAGGCCATGAATTCCGCCGAACGATCGGCACGTTCTCCGGCCATAGCATTGCCCCCAATTAGTGCCGCCGCCAGTTGGGTGAGGACGAGACTGTAAAAGGCCGCTCCCCCGAATAAACTGGAAAAACGGGGCGCGGCAGTGTGCTGCTCCGTCGGCCACCAGTAGAGGATAAGGGCAGACAAGTACGGCACAAACATGAATACGACGCCAGCGATAAGGATCGGTCGATTGAGACGATATTATCTCCAAAGCACCCATTTCATGACACAGCCCTCCGGCCCCTAATATAGTCCTTGAACAAATCTTCAAGTCCGAGGTCGATGACCTCGACGTGGTCTATACCTTCTTGAGCGCGAATCCGCTGTACCATCTCATTTCCGAAGTCGCTGACCGTAACCAACCACTCCCGCCCCTTCACCCGTTGCCAAACTATATTCCCCGGCACTTGGTCGGGAGGATGGCCATTGGTAAGCGTAGCCCTGATTCGCTTTGTTGTCGCCAGTAACTCTTCAACGTTCCGGTGCACTAGCAATCTACCGTCGTACAGAATGCCTACGGTGTCTGCCAGTCGCTGCACGTCATCAAGCGAATGTGTTGAGAAAATCACCGTCTGTCCTCGTTCGCAAATGGTCCGCAGTACGCCGTCGAGGAACTCCTCACGAGCCAGCGGGTCTAGTCCAGCCATGGGTTCGTCAAGCAGCAACACCTCAGGCTCATGTGATACAGCAAGCGCGAGCGAGAGCTTAACAAGCATTCCCTTCGAAAGGTGCTTGACTTTTTCTGGGGATCAAGCTCGAACCGATCGAGCATCTCCTGACAGGTCTTATCGTTCCATGATGTGTATACCGAACGACAAAAACTCACGGCTTCACCGACACACATCCAGCGGTCGATGTTGTGCGAGTCGGGCACGTACCCGACACGTTGTTTCACCACCAATGGCTCTGCGAAGACATCCGTGCCTAGTACCATGGCTCGCCCCGCCGTAGGTCGGAGAACTCCCATGAGCATCTTCAGCGTTGTCGTCTTGCCCGCCCCATTCGGTCCGATCAAGTCAAACGTGCTTCCACGAGGAACGCGCAACGAGAGATCTTGAACGGCTGTCGCGCGTCCAAACTGCTTCGTGAGACCCACAAGTTGAATGGCCAAAGAGGCGTCGGTGTTGGTCGTCATATGTCATTTCTCCACGATGGCCCTGGCACCCATGCTCGTTTTAAAAACGTGGCGAACTTCACTGGCATTCATCCCTGCTGCGTAGCCGGCGCGAATGCCTTCATCGAACCAGCGGAGGACCGTCTCCTCTGCGCGACTTCGCGCGTGAACATTTCCTTGCTCAGCAACGAACACCCCCTTGCCCCGACGTGAGTAGATTAGGCCGTCGCGTGCCAATTCGTCATATGCCCGTTGGACTGTATTCGGGTTCACTTGAACGTCGAGGGCAAGGGCGCGAAGGGAGGGCAACGGCTCGCCGGGTCGGTAGAGTCCAACCGCAACCGCCTCGCGAATTCCGTCCGCGATTTGCAGATATATCGGTACGTGGCTTCTTGGATCGATCTTCACGACAATCGCCTTACTGCACTATTGATCTAGTGCAGTATAGCAAGTCGCCGCGTGGTGGGAAGACTGGCTGGAGCATAGCATGGTCGGGGATGCCGCAAAAAACCTTCCCTGGCTGGCACAGATTCTCGCAACTACTGAAATGCACATAACTTAAGTACGCGGCGTAACAACTAACGCATTTGGAATCAAAGTGCCATCGGAAGTCAATTTTACCGTTTTTTGAGACTCCTACAGGGCAATCCTTTACTTTCAGGACGAGGCGAACGTGTCGTTGACGGCCTTTTTGGGGAAAACGTGGTCGCCTTGCCGCCAGACCCCGAAAGCGAAAGTGACCGGAAAACGTAGCGGCGTAGCGGCGATGTCCGCCATCAGCCGGCGCGGACACTTGCTGTTTCGTCTGCACAACAAACGGATCGCATCGCCGGAAGTGGTCGATTTTTTTAAGCAAATGTTGAAGCATCATCAGCGTCGCCATCTTGTGGTCTTGATGGACCAAGCCCCACCGCACACGTCAAAGAAAACGAAAACCTATATCGACAGTCAGTCACGATTACACGTCTTTCATCTTCCCAAGTATTCGCCTGATTGGAATCCGGACGAGAAAGTCTGGAACCATCTCAAGCATCAAGAACTCATAAGACATCACGCCAAGACAAAAGAAGAACTAACGACACTGACCCGAAGAAAACTCCAAAGTATGTCAAAAAGACCAAGCCGCATTCGCGGCCTGTTCTTCCGGTGCTGTGTTGCAGATTTATTCGGATGAGCCATAGCCCACATTTCTCACCCTGGTGCGCCACTGCTTGCCGCAAGGCAAGCAGTGCTGCTGGGTCACGGCTTCTGCGAAGCCGTGGTAGACTGTGTTTTGGACCCCCGGGGCTGGTGAAAAATGGGGGTTGTGCCTTTGCGAGAGGCTCCTTCCAACAACAATAATGACAAAAGGTCGAGGATCATCATGAAACGAAGCCGCATTCCAAAAGCAGAACTGGAGGTATCGGCGATCTGCCTGGGAACTATGACGTTCGGCGCGCCCGTCGGCGAGGCCGATGCTGTCAAGCTGGTGCACTACGCGTATGATCAAGGGATCAACTTCATTGACACGGCTAACATGTATGAAGGCTACGCCCGGTTCATCGGATCTTCGGGGGGAGTGGCCGAGGAGATTGTGGGCAAAGCCGTGGCTGGACGACGCGATGAATATATCATCGCAACAAAGGTCGGGATGAAGGTTGGCGAGGCACCTGAGGACGAATGGACCAGTCCAGCGGCCATTCGCAAGCACCTCGATCTGAGTCTGCAGCGGATGGGGATCGACTGCCTAGACATTTACTATCTTCACAAAGCCGATCCACACACGCCGCTTGTAGATACCCTGGGCGCGTTGGATGAGGTCATTAAGGCGGGCAAAGTCCGTTATTTCGGCGTCAGCAACTATGCCGCCCAACAGCTCTCCGATTTGCTTCAGGTGGCTGACGCCAACGGGTTGCCGCGTCCGGTGATTATTCAGCCCGGAATGAGCCTGCTGAAGCAAGATGTGTGTGTGGACCTGTTGCCGCTGTGCGAGAAAGAGCAGATAGCGGTGGCGCCGTACCAAGTCCTGCAGGGCGGTTTGCTTACCGGCAAATACCGGCGTGGCGCAGAGATACCGGCCGATTCACGCAAGGTAGAAATGGATACTTGGGTGTGGGAGCTGAACGATGAACTTTTCGACAAGCTCGAAACCATCGAATCGGACGCCGGCGAAGCCGGTCTGACCATGACTCAGTACGCGATCCGCTGGGCGCTGGAGCAACCCGCCGTCGTGTCACCGATCATCGGTGTGAAGAGGACAAGTCAGATCAACGATGCGGTCGCCGCGGTAGGATAGAACACTCGTCAAGTATGGATCAGGCGTATACTTACCTTCCCTCATCCTCAGCGCGGACGCGTGTGGGAAACGGCAAGGTCTTTGAGTCGCCACCGTGCGCCAGATCATATTTCGGGTCGGCGTAGCGGTTAAAGAATGCATCCAGACGGCGACGCAGTTGTTGCTGACGGGCGGCATACTCGGGTTGGTCAATCAAGTTGTGTTCCTCACCCGCGTCCTCAGCCAAGTGGTAGAGTTCGTTGGGACCGTGGGGAAACCGCCAGGTGTACTTCCAATCCCGTGTGCGAATCATCCGCGAGTTTTCGAATTCATAGAAGATAACATCATCCCACTCCATCGACTCGCCACGCAGCACGGGGGAAAAATCTCGCCCCGGCGATTCCGGTTCGGTGGGGATATTCCCCGCCAATCCAAGGTACGTCAGCAATGTCGGAAAGAGATCGTAGTTCGACGTCATCATGGCCAATCTCCGGTTGGAGGGTACATGGCCGGGATGCCGGAAGATCAAGGGAACGTGGATGGTTTCGTCGTACGTATGGAGAGGGCGGGAGTGATCGGCCATCCCCCACAGCCCGTGATGACCACCACAGAGACCTTGGTCGGCGGTAAAGACGACCAACGTGTTTTCGTCGAGCCCCAACGTCTGCAGAGTCTGCATGATCTTACCGACACCATCGTCGATACCACTAACCTCAGCAGCATAACGTCGTATGGAAACGGGGTTGTTGAAATTCTCCTTGCAATTAAGCAGCCAAGGATGCATCGTCAACCGCGGGAACGACTGCAATTCCTTGTCCGCATAGTACGCCGCATGTCGGTTCCGTGCTTCGCTCAACATCGGCACATGCAGCCCGTACGGTCCGTTGTACGCCAGCAACAGAAAGAAGGGACGGTCGCGGTTCATCGTAATGAAACGACGACCGTGGTCCGTCCAAAAGTCCGTGGCATAACCCGCTGCGATACGTACCTCACCGTCTTCGATCACATCGTCGTCGTACAGGGCCCGCGTACCACCCTGGGGCTTGGTCACCCAATAACTAAAGCCATCCTGTGGGTGGAGGTTGGCCCCCAAGTGCCACTTGCCGGCCAGTCCACATACGTAGCCGGCGTCGCTGAGTATTTCCGGTAAGCTGCGAAATTCCTCGATCGTATTCTTCGCCTGGGACCCCATTTGCAGCCGGCCCGGATGCAGCCAGCAGTGCACGCCATGCTGGGAAGGAATAAGTCCGGTCAGGAACGTCGCCCGCGTCGGACTACAGACCGAATTGGAACTGAAACAATGAGTGAACAGAGTGCCCTGCGCAGCGAGCCGGTCGATGTTGGGAGTACGAATTTCGTTGTTGCCATAACAACCGAGCGTCCAGGCGCCGTGGTTATCGGTCATTATGATTACAA